>ERZ780135.77-NODE-77-length-83308-cov-4.632758_pt1 | contig 83308 bp, 81 predicted proteins | sample MGYA00511946_ERZ780135 | MGnify/ENA primary metagenome ERZ780135 (study PRJEB29588, sample SAMEA2151034) | human gut metagenome | biome: human gut; feature: human-associated habitat; material: faeces | place: Denmark | collected 2008/2010 ... | reverse complement strand
TCAAGCTGGACAGCCTGATGAAGAATATCTCGATGGTGTTCCAGAGCGTGTACCTCTTTGCAGATACGATTGAGAACAATATCAAGTTTGGCTGTCCGGACGCCTCCCATGAACAAGTGGTTGAGGCAGCGAAGAAGGCTTGCTGCCATGACTTTATTTCTGCTCTGCCGGAGGGCTATGACACCGTGATTGGCGAGGGCGGCGGCACTTTGTCCGGCGGCGAGAAGCAGCGGATTTCTATCGCCCGCGCCATGCTGAAAAATGCACCAATTATCATTTTAGACGAGGCGACAAGCAGCGTTGACCCCGAGAATGAGGATGAATTGCAGCGGGCTATCGAAGCATTGACCCACGACAAGACCATTATTATGATTGCGCATCGCTTGAAAACCGTTCGGAATGCTGACCAAATCCTTGTGTTAGACAACGCTCATATTGTCCAGCGCGGTACTCATGCAGAACTGATTCAGCAAAAGGGCCTGTATGCCGATTTTGTATCGGCCAGACAGGAGGCCATAGGCTGGAAACTTGCGCAGTAATTTGGAAAGGAGGTGCGCCATTGGCCTTGACATCATCTATGGAGGATTATCTTGAAGCTGTACTTATCCTTCATCAAAAGCATGGTAGTGTTCGTGGCGTTGATATAGCTGTGTATTTGGGTGTTACAAAGCCTTCTGTAAGCCGGGCAGTTAAGGAATTATCAAAAATGGGCTACCTTCTAAAAGAGGCTGATGGTACGCTTTCCTTAACACATAATGGTCAAAAGGCCGCAAAACAGATTTACGAAAAGCACCAGTTTTTCACCAGGCAGCTCATCGAGGCTGGTGTACCCCAGGATATTGCAGCACAGGACGCTTGCAAACTGGAACACGTCATCAGTGAAACGAGCTATAAGAAATTGAGAGAAGCCGCCTGGCCAAGCAGCCGGGAGGTGATACCATCGGACGAGTCGTGATTATGGAGCTGGAGGATAAAGACAAAAGGACATTTGAGGATTTTCTTACCTTTTTACAGTTCCACCCGGATTTGAAAATGTGGGAGATTGACCCGGAGCCGATCCTGTCCCTTCCCGGTCTGCAAATCTACCCAGACCGCCGAAAAATCTATCACGGCCAGCAGGAAATTGAGCTGAATACCAAGGAGTTCGCCCTGCTCTGCCTATTAGTGACCAATAAAGGGCGGGTACTTACCTACGGACAGATGTATGAAAAAGTCTGGAAGGAAGAACCCTTTGGCAATGAAAATATCGCGGTGGGCAGCCATGTCCGCAGTATGCGGCAGAAATTATATGCCGTATATCCCAAACCACCGTTTGTGATTTCCTGTATCCGGGATGTGGGGTATCGCTTCGAGGTTCATTCTTAGTATAAAGCAGCAGTCTAACGGTTTAGGCTGCTGCTTTTTCCTGTCTGTTTTCACTCCAACTCGCCAAAACCTTGCAAATGCCGATTTTTTATGAGATTTTCCCGCCGCATATTGTCTGAACTTGCGACCGAATTGTGTTCCATTTGCGTTTTTTGCTCATTTTATTTGTATTTCACCTATTATACTACCCCTATTAACATTTTAGTTTGGGGAAAGGTGGTGATGTCTGTCAGCTTATCCCCATAAGGGGATAGCACATGGAGCCAGAAAAGAAAAAGCCGGGGGCCTGCCCGCCCCGCGCCGGATTAAATCCGCATTTCCTACATACCGCAGTCCTCAAGGGGATTGCGGTATTTTTTTGTTCGACAGGCTTTTTCCTTTTCCCTGGGCCTTACCCACCATCCGCCAAAAGCCAACAGCCGAGCGCGTACACCAGAAGGTGTGCGCGCTTTTTCTATGTCGGGAAATGCAGATTTCTGTTATTTCCCGTTAGGACAAGCCAGCCGCGTTGCAGGGGGCCGCCGTCCGTCTGGATTTCTTCCCGAAATTCAGACGAAACGGAGGTACACAGCGTGGACGCTGGTAAAAAGAAAATATGGGTTCGCGGCCAATTTGTCGAGGTCACGGACGAAGTATATACCGCTTATATGCGGGGCGACCGAAAAATGCGCTACTTTGAGGCGGATCTGAAAAGCGAGCGCCCGGTTTACGGCAGCAACGGCGAAATCAAACAGGTTCTCCCCAGTCGGGAGGATTCCCTGGACAGGCTCATGGAAGAAAATGCCCGCCAGCTTGCCGCTGCTGCGGAGAGCGTGGAGGATGTAGTGATCCGAAAACTTGCGGTGGACAAGCTACATACCGCGCTTATGCAGCTTACCAAAGAAGAACGGGATTTCATTTGTGCCCTGTTCTTTGACGAGAAAACAGAAAGCGAAGTGGCAAAGGGCCTGGGCGTTTCCCAGCAGGCCGTCCACAAGCGGAAAAACCGGATACTCAAAAAGCTGAAAAACTTTTTTGAGTAAATAGGGTTGTTAGACCTCTCACTCAACGGCAAATAGAGTGAGAGGTCTTTTTTATCTCTCCCGGAACTTTGACAACTGCATACCCATTCATCAGGCACATTCCCGCTGCTTTGGCGAAAGCCAAAGCCCAGGCGGCTGCTGCGCGGCGATCTGCCGGAAGAAAACAACGAGACACCACCGAAAAAGAAAATGCAGGTCTTTGGTTTGTTCTTCCCAGCAAGGAGCGAGAAACAGCAGGCTGTCAGTACCGGATGGCTCCCGGTACGGCCATGACCGGCAGCGGGGACAATGATACTCCCGTCCAGCCTAACGTCCGAGCGTTGAAGCGGCTCTATTTTGCCGTGATCCGTCGCAGGCAATGGGGGCGGTTGCGTGAGAACCACGCGAGGGGTGAGATTCCCCGTGGAGCTGGCCAGCCGCCAGCCGTTTGATGACTTCCCACCCGGTGCTTCGGGGCGTCGAGGACAAATAGGAGCACCTTTGAAATACGGGCCGTACAGCAGGACGGGCCAATGAAAACAGGAGAATGGTTTTATCTCTCCCCGGCCTTCATTCTGTTCTGCTGCGCGGCCTCTACATAGGCGGCCCATGCCGCCTAATTTTTCAAAGGGAGGTCATAAGACATGAACAGGACATATCTGCGCGGCGATATGTACTATGCCGATCTGGGCCGGGGAATCGGCTCCGAGCAGGAAGGCTATCGCCCCGTCCTTATTCTTCAGAACAACACGGGGAACAAATACAGCCCCACCGTCATTGTGGCGGCCATTTCCAGCAAAGTGGACGCCAAGGCCAAGCTGCCCACCCACTATCTTCTCCAGGCGGAAAACGGGCTGGAACTGCCTTCTCTCGTTCTTTTGGAACAGCTCCGCACGATTGACAAGAAACGGCTGGGCGCGTACATTGGACGTCTGGAGGAAAAGCATATCCGCAAAATCAACCACGCCCTGGCGGTCAGCGTGGGGCTGATTGAGGAAGTTCCCGAAAACTTAATCATGTGCCTTTGCCCGGCCTGTGCCAATAATTTCTACGGCACAGGCTCTTATTATTTGCGCAGGGTTCACCCCGAACGGGTGGAAAAGGACATCTGCACCTACTGCGGTCAGCGGCCCGGCTTTGACTATGAGGTTGTGCGCCGGAATGGGCACGACAATGGAAAAGGAGGGCTGCGATGATGAATTACCCGGACGTTCCTATCTGGGAAAAATATACCTTAACCATTGAGGAGGCAGCCCGTTATTTCCGTATTGGGGAAAAGAAACTCCGAAAGCTGGCGGAGGAAAACCCGGACGCAAGCTGGCTCATTATGAACGGCAACCGTGTCCAAATCAAACGCCGTCAGTTTGAAAAGGTAATAGACTCTCTCGATGTGATCTGAAATCGCACATTTGCACCGGGCCGTGATTGCGGTATAATATGGATGTATCTCGTATCAAGGCTCATTCCGGGGCGGAAAGGAGCTGCATACTATGTCAGAAAAACGGCGCGATAACAGAGGCCGCATTTTAAGAACCGGAGAGAGCCAGAGAAAAGACGGGAGATACGCATTTAAGTACACGGACGCATACGGGAAGCCCCAATTTGTCTATGCCTGGAAACTGGTGCCCACAGACAAAACGCCTGCGGGCAAGCGGGATGATAAATCCCTGCGGGAGAAAGAAAAGGAAATCCGCAGGGATATAGACGACGGGATCGACACCATTGGCAAAAAGATAACGGTATGCCAGCTCTACGCCAAGCACACCGCATTGAAAAAGAATGTCAAGTACGGCACCGAAAAGGCCCGAAAAAACTTTCTGAAGCTGCTGGGTGACGATCCCCTCGGTTCCCAAAGCATTGAAGATGTGAAGCCGTCCGACGCCAAAGCCTGGGCCATCCGCATGAGCGAGAAAGGGTACAGCTACCAGACCATAAAAAACCACCAGCGCTCCTTGCTGGCGGCCTTTTACACGGCGGTGGAGGACAACTACATCCGAAAAAATCCTTTCCGGTTTGCCATGAACACGGTGATTGAGGATGACCGGGAGGAAAAAATCATCCTTACCCCAGAACAGGAAGAAAGCCTCATTGCCTTTGCACAGGGCGACCCGGTTTATTCCAAGTATGCGGATGAACTCATCATCCTCTCAGAGACGGGTGTGCGGATTTCAGAGCTTTGCGGTTTCACCACTCACCTGGATTTCAAAAACCGTGCCATCCTGGTAGACCACCAGCTTTTGCGCGACGCTGAAATAGGCTTCTATATTGAAACGCCGAAAACCAAAAGCGGCGTCCGGCAGCTCCACATGAGCGAGAAAGCCTACGAAGCCTTCCGGCGCATACTCAAACGGCGCGGCAAGGTGGAGACGATCACGGTGGATGGCTACACGGATTTCCTGTTCCTCAACCGGGACGGTTTACCCAAGACGGCGGCCAACTACAATGCCATGATTAAAGGGCTTGTGAAGAAGTATAACAAGCTCCATAAGGAGCAGCTTCCCAAAATCACAGCCCACACTTTCCGGCATAATTTCTGTACGAGGATGGCCAATGCCGGTATGAACCCCAAAGCCTTGCAGTACATCATGGGCCATGCGAACATCACCATGACATTAGGCTATTACGCCCATGCGTCCTTTGAATCGGCCAAGGCCGAGATGGAGCGTATCGAGGCTGAAAAGGCAGCGCCAGCCTCAATAGCTGCGTAGTAGTAAAGGCCAGGTTTACTACCCCTCTACTACTTTTAGCGGCAATTTCATGCCGGGACTTGCCACTATATGCGTATTGTTCTCCCATAAAGCAAATGGCGAAAAAGCCCATAAATACAGGCTTTGCCGCCATTTGCCGAGTTACATAGGGTTAGGTCTAAAAATTGTTTCGAGATTCAAATAAATAAGGACAGGCACTATTTTATTTCAAGAAAGGATGACAAAGAAAATGAGAAAAAGAAACATTCAGAAGATTGTTAGGCTCAGCCGTGATGAAGCACAGGACTTGCAGAAAAAAGCAAAGAAGGCTTGCCTTAGTGAAGCCGGACTTATCCGTTTGCTTCTCCGTGGTTACGAGCCGAGAGAAAAGCCCGACGAAAGATTTTACGATGTTATGCGTGAACTTTCCGCAATCGGTAACAACATCAATCAGCTTGCCGCAAAAGCAAACACGCTCGGCTTTGCAGACGCAACGCAGCTTAAAAAAGAAGCGGAGCGTTGGCACAAGTTTCAGGCAGATGTTGAACGAGTTTTTCTCAGACCCAATGAGAGCGATATGAAATGGCAGTAAGTAAGTTGTGGGCAGTCACTTCAAGGCTCGGTCAGGTTATTGATTACGCAGCCAATCCCGCAAAAACGGCGGCAGATAATTACACCGAGGAACAGTATCAGGCTCTCCGTGATGTGTTGGCTTACGCAAAGGACGAAGAAAAAACCGAGCGTGAATTTTTCGTTGAAGGTATCAACTGCAATCCGCTTACAGCCCGTGACCAATTTGTATCGGTTAAACAGGCATACGGTAAAGAAGAAGGCATACAAGCCTACCACGGATACCTGAGCTTTAAGGAACAAGATATTTCGCCGGAGCTTGCACAGAAAATCGGAATGGAGTTTGTAAACGAGGTTTGGGGCAACAGGTTTCAAGCGGTAGTAACTACGCATTTGAACACAAAACATTTGCATTGCCACTATGTAATCAACTCAGTTTCCTTTGTGGACGGTAAGAGATTATGGGGCGACGAAAAAGCGTGGTTCAAGTTTCGCTTGGTTGCAGATAAAATCTGCGAAAAGTACGGACTTTATTATAATCCAAATCCAAATCGCAGTAAGCAATCATCCTACTATTACAAACAGGAACAAGCCGGAATGCCGACTCGATACTCAATGACTCGTCAAGCCATAGACGAAGCGATTGCTCACAGCACGAACCTTAAAAGTCTTGATTATGCGCTGACTCAAATGGGTTATGAGCATTGTTTGAGTGAAAGCCGTAAGTATTGGACGATTGTGCCGAAAGGATACAAAAAACCGATAAGGCTTAAAAATCTCGGTGAATATTACACCGAAGAAGCAATCAAACGTAGGCTTACTGAAAATCAAGGCGTACGCTTAATGCCGTTTACAAATCAGACGGTAGTCATCAGACAGTACCGACTGCCTACAAGAGAACACAAAATCAAAAAGGTCGGCGGTCTTTACGGATTGTATCTTTACTACTGCTATAAGCTGGGATACTTGCCTAAATACAAAAAGCAAAATACCGCAAGGCTTCATTACCTTCTCAAAGAAGATTTATTGAAGCTTGATAAAATCACACAGGAGACAAGGCTGCTCGGACGAGAAAATATTTCTACGGACGAACTGCTTTTCTCATATAAAGAGTCGGTGTTGTCGCAAATCAAAACTTTGACTGACGACAGAACGCACCTGCGAAAACAGTTAAGAAAAAATTTGAGTGACGATGAGCTGTCAAAGGTCAAAGAACAGATTTCAACAATCACCGGCAAATTGTGGACTCTCCGTAAAGAGGTCGGTCTTTGTGATGACATTGCCGAAAGGTCAAAGGTTATTGAAGCCAATCTTGAAACGGTAAGAGTCTACGAAGAAAAACAAGAAAGAAAGGAGCAAAACCGAAATGACAAATTCAGGTGACGCAGCAGAACAGGTCGTAAGATTATCTCTTGAAGGCTTTGAAGTTGCTGCTAAACTAACCGGTTCGGCTGCAAAGAATATTGCTATTCTTCTCGCTTCCGTGTTAAAGCAGGAAGCAACGCAGGCGAACAAGACAAGAGGTAAAGCCCGTCTTACCAATATGATTAAATCGGGCAAAGAGTTGAAAGTGTTTTCTATTCCGAATAAGGACTTAAAGAAATTCACCGAACAGGCAAAACGTTACGGCGTTCTTTACTGCGTGTTAAGGGATAAAAACACAAAGGGCGATAGTGTGCCGATTGATATTATTGCTCGTGCGGAGGACGCTTCCAAAATTCAGCGTATCGTTGAGAGATTTGAACTCGGCAAGGTTGATAAGGCTGCCATCGTTACGGAGTCGCAGAAAGCGGTTGAAAAACGAGAAGCCTTGGAAAAAGATAAGCCGACTAAATCCAAAAACGAAATCATTACCGAGGAAGCAACCCGAAAACCAATTCAGAAAGACGGGTACTCGCAATCAAACCCCACAGTCGCCAAGACGGACAAAAACCCTCCGTCAAGGCAAAACTCAGAGCCGGCAGATATGCAAACTGACAAGGGTGCTGTAAGCGACGGACAGAAAAAGCCGTCGGTCAAAGAAAAACTTGACCGATACAAGGCTCAGTCCAAGCAACAGAAAGAAGCAGAACGCAAAGAGCCGGAGGTAGATAAGGCAAAGAGTAACTCTGCACCAAAGCAGACGGTACACAAACAGCCGGAAAATAAACCTAAGAAATCGAAAGAGAGGTAATTACAATGACAAACAATTTTACTCCTGCAAAGACAGGCAATCAGCGACCGAGACTTTCCAAAGAAGAATATGCCGAGAAAATGAAAGCGGAAAAGGAAGCAGTATATCAGATGGCGGACGATGCCGCAAAAGCAATTGTTTCAGACCCGGAGAAGTTCAAAGCGTTTCTCGATACACAGAGCCGTCTTGACAGATACTCTGCGGTCAACGCTCTCCTCATTTTTAAGCAGCTTCCCGAAGCAAGTCAGCTTAAAAATTTTGACGATTGGAGCAAAGACAACATCAAAATCACAAAAGGTGCTAAGAGCATTTCTATTCTTGAACCTGTTGAATATGCAAAGCGTGACGGTACAACCGGAATTTCCTACAATGTAAAAAAGGTCTTTGATGTGTCTCAGACCAACGGCAAACGACCGCCTGCGCCGACAGTCAACCGTGACCCGAAAGCACTCATTACCACAATGCTTGATTCTTCTCCGGTCAATGTGGAGGCGGCAGACGACCTGCCGTATCCGAATATGGCGGCGTTCTATAACAACGAGGAACAGACCTTGTATGTTAAGCGTGATGTAGGCGACAGCGTAGCGGTTGCACAGTGCGTAGCACAGGAACTTGGCCACGCACAGCTTTCTATCAACAGCGACAGTTACAGCCGTTCCGATATGGGCTTTCAGGCGGTATGTATCGGATATATGCTTTGCAAAAAGTACGGTATTGATACGCAGAATTTTGCCATCAACCGTATTCCGGATAAGCTCGCTAACAAAGAGCCAAAGGATATTCGCTATGAACTTTCCAAAACGAGAAATGCGATGGCGGATATTCATTCCCGTGTTTCCGATGAACTTTACAAGAAAAAGCAGGCTCGCTCAAAAGACTATGAAAGATAAGAGGTTAGATTATGGCGAAAGAAGAAATGTATCATATAGCGTTGGATGATTACGAACACGGCATTATTATCCGTTCTCTCAACGATGAAAAAACGGACTTGATGAACGAGGGTAAATCCACCGACGCTGTCGATGACCTTATCATTAAGGTCGGAACTGCCCCAAAGAAAAAGTTCAAAGTTATCGAAAAGGAACGCTCTTGTGAATCGAGATAACGAAAGGCAGACTGCTGTTATTCTTTCCGTTATCGGTATTATCCCGGTCGTATGGCTGGCACTTTTGATTGCACCCTCTGTAAAAGGTGGATTGCCGGAAATTCTGCCAAGCCTTTTGTCGGCTTTTAACAAACCGTTCCATATTGAAGTTTGCGAGGACAGCTTAAAAACTGTCCTCGTTTTGCTTCTCTGTTACGGACTCGGTCTTGGAATTTACTTCTCAACACAGAGAAATTACCGAAGGCGTGAAGAACACGGCTCTGCTAAATGGGGCAACGCAAGAGCCGTAAATAGGAAATACAGACAGTCGCCGGATTCCGCAAACAAACTGATGACGCAAAATGTTTGTATCGGGCTTAATGCAAAGAAACATCGAAGAAATCTAAACACACTTGTATGTGGTGGTTCGGGTGCAGGTAAGACAAGATTTTACTGTAAACCTAATTTAATGCAATGCAACACATCGTTTGTTATTCTTGACCCAAAAGGCGAAATTCTGAGGGACACAGGAAAGCTTCTTGAAAGTAAAGGTTATGAAGTTCGTGTTCTTGATTTGATTTCAATGGAAAAAAGCCATTGTTATAACCCATTTGTCTATTTGCAGAATGATAATGATGTGCAAAAACTCGTGACGAACCTTTTCAAGAGTACCACTCCAAAGGGCAGTCAGTCCCAAGACCCATTTTGGGACACTTCCGCTTCAATGCTGTTGCTTGCTTTGGTGTTCTATTTGCACTATGAAGCACCGGAAGAAGAACAAAACTTCGCAATGGTTATGGAAATGCTAAGAGCCGGTTCGATTGAGGACGAGGAAGATACAAGACCTTCTCCCCTCGACGAATTGTTTGCCGAGCTTGAAATGAAAAATCCCGACCATATTGCTCTTAAATATTACCGTTCCTATCATTCCGGTGCGGCAAAAACATTAAAGTCCATACAAATAACTCTTGCGGCAAGATTGGAAAAGTTCAACCTTGAAAGTCTTGCTTCTTTAACCACGACAGATGAGCTTGACTTGCCGTCGCTTGGAGAAAAAAAGGTTGCTCTGTTTGCTTTGATACCGGACAACGACTCCAGCTTTAATTTCTTGGTATCTATTCTTTACACACAGCTGTTTCAGCAGTTGTTTTATGCTGCTGACCATATCCACGGCGGCTCGCTTCCCGTTCCTGTTCATTTTCTTATGGACGAGTTCGCCAATGTGAGCCTGCCCGATGATTTCGACAAGATATTGTCGGTTATGCGTTCCCGTGGGGTTTCTGTAAGTATCATCTTGCAGAACTTAGCACAGCTAAAAGCCTTGTTTGAAAAACAATGGGAAAGCATTGTGGGCAACTGCGATGAGTTCCTATATCTCGGCGGCAACGAGCAAAGCACTCATAAATATGTGTCTGAACTTCTCGGCAAGGAAACCATTGATACCAACACATACGGTAAGAGTTCGGGACGAAGCGGAAACTACTCAACCAATTACCAAATTTCAGGTAGAGAGTTACTTACTCCCGATGAGGTGCGTATGCTTGATAACCAATATGCCATTCTGTTTATTCGTGGAGAACGCCCGGTTATGGATTTCAAATACGATATTTTGAAACACCCAAATGTAGCGCTTACCACAGACGGTAAAGCTTCGGCTTACAAACACGGAGAAGTTACCGTCAAGCATTCGTCTATCTCTATTCTTTCTCTTAACCCGAAAGAGTTACCGGAGGAAAACTACGGAGAAACCACTTACGAACTTCTGTCCGATGAGGACTTTGAAGTAAATAAAAACATATATTAACGGAGGAATTTACAATGACTAATTTCAATAAGAACAACGAAAAGAAAACCACTCAGAGATTGCCTATGACCGGAAAGCTTAAGAAAGGCTTTCATACTTACTGCGCCGTTGTTACAGCAGCAACCCTTGTTTTCGGTATGAGCGTTACCGCTTTTGCCGCTAACGACCCGATTACCGTGGTAAATAACCTGTCTGACTTCATCTTCGGACTTATTCGTGCAATCGGTATGATTTTGCTTGGCTTTGGTATCGTTCAGGTCGGACTTTCTTTGAAATCTCACGACCCGTCTCAGCGTGCAAACGGTTTCTTGACTCTTGCCGGCGGTATCATTATTACCTTTGCAAAGGAAATCCTTAACCTCATTGCCGGTTAAAAGAACACAGTTATCAAAGGGGCATATCCGATTTTGGGTATGCCCCTTAATCTTTAAGGAGGTGCAAACAGATGAGTGATAACTGGGTAGTTCAAAACCTACAAAATGCCCTCGACACTTGGAACAGCAAGTTATCTGAAATATGGCAGTTGCTGACTACCTCTCCACAGGAGTTCAAAGGCGGAAGCATTTGGAATGTGATGGTAACTATCAACGGTGCGGTTCAGGCTATCGGACTTGCTTTGCTTGTTTTGTTCTTTGTTGTCGGTGTAGTTCGCACTTGCGGAAGTTTTACCGAAGTAAAGAAACCGGAACACGCATTAAAATTGTTTATCCGTTTTGCCATTGCCAAAGGTGTTATAACCTACGGCTTGGAGCTTATGCTCGCTTTGTTTAATATCGTACAAGGTACAATTTCAACCATAATGACATCAGCAGGATTTGGTACACCGAATCAAACGACACTGCCATCCGAAATGATAACCACCATTGAAGAGTGCGGATTTTTTGAAAGTATTCCGTTATGGGCTGTAACGCTCATCGGCGGACTGTTTATCACAGTTCTCTCTTTCATTATGATAATGACGGTGTACGGACGATTTTTCAAACTGTATATGTACACGGCTCTTGCTCCTATACCGCTTTCAACCTTTGCCGGAGAACCGTCGCAGAATGTCGGTAAGAGCTTTATTAAAAGCTACTGTGCCGTTCTGCTTGAAGGTGCGGTAATTGTACTTGCTTGTATCATCTTCTCCCTATTTGCTTCTACACCGCCGGTGGTTGACGCAAATGCAGCAGCCGTTACTCAGGTGTGGGCATATATCGGAGAACTTGTATTCAATATGCTTGTACTTGTGGGTGCGGTTAAAATGAGTGACCGTATCATTCGTGAGATGATGGGCTTGTAATCGGAGGTTTTGACTAAATGAAAAACAAAAACAGAACAGGTCGGCAGAAGTATATTCCGTCTGACCGCAAATGCAAAAACTGCGTATATAACGGCGGTAAAAGAAAAGGAGAGCGAGTTTGTCTTGCAGATACCTGTATCTATACTGCCGATAACCGCAGAGAAAGGAAAATTTAATGGAAGTTAAGATTAACAGAGAAATACGAAATTACACGGAATCAATGTTCTTTGGACTGTCGCTCAGACAGTTCATTTTTTCTGTTCTTGCTTGCGGAGTGGCGGTAGGATTGTACTTCTTACTTAAACCGCATTTCGGAACAGAAACGGTATCGTGGGTTTGTATTTTGGGAGCAGCACCTTTTGCGGCTCTCGGCTTTGTGAAATACAACGGAATGACTGCCGAGAAGTTTATATGGGCGTGGATTAAGTCCGAATTTCTTATGCCTAAGAAGTTGGTGTTTCACTCTACGAACACCTACTACGAACTTATGAAACCGACAATCGAACAAAAACAGAAGGAGGCATACAAGAACAATGATTAAAACCCTTACAAACCTGTTAAAACAGGATAAAGAAAAGTTTGTAGTTCCAAAGGGCGTACAGGACTGTATCCCTATTACCGCTATTTATGATGACGGAATTTTCCGTGTGGGAAAGGACAAATATTCAAAGTCTTTTAAGTTCACGGATATTAACTATGCCGTTGCCAGCCGAGAAGATAAAGAAGCGATGTTCCTTGAATATTCTGAACTTCTCAATTCTCTCGATAGCGGAGCTACAACAAAACTGACAATCAATAACAGACGGCTTAACCGTTTGGATTTTGAAAAAACAATCCTTATTCCCGAAACCGGAGATGACCTTGATGTTTACAGAGAAGAATATAACAAAATGCTTCTTGATAAGGCAACCGGTGCAAACGCCATCGTTCAGGATAAGTATGTAACTATCTCTATCAATAAAAAGAGCGTTGAGGACGCAAGAACATATTTTGCTCGTGTGGGTGCGGATTTGATTGCCCATTTTTCAAGGCTCGGAAGCAAATGCATGGAGCTTGAAACAGATGAGCGACTTCGTATTGTTCACGACTTCTTCCGTGTGGGAGAAGAAACCACTTATCACTTCGATATTAAGGAAACCCGAAAGAAGGGACACGATTTCAAGGACTATGTTTGCCCCGATACTATGGAGTTTGAAAAGGACTATTTCAAGATGGGCGACCGTTACGGACGAGTTCTTTTTCTTCGTGAGTACGCTTCGTATATCAAGGACAGTATGGTAACTGACCTTACCGACTTGAACCGTAACCTTATGATGTCCATTGATATTGTGCCTGTGCCGACAGATGAAGCGGTAAAAGAAGCGGAAAGCAGACTTCTCGGTGTGGAAACCAATATCACCAACTGGCAGAGAAAGCAAAATCAAAACAACAACTTTTCCGCTACCGTTCCGTATGATATGGAACAGCAGAAAAAGGAAATGAAAGAGTTCCTTGATGACCTCACCACTCGTGATCAGCGAATGATGTTCGCTGTACTCACGCTGGTTCATACTGCGGACAGCAAGAAGCAGCTTGATGATGACACCGAAGCGTTGCTTACGGTAGCAAGACAGAACTTGTGTCAGTTTGCCGTTTTGAAATATCAACAGCCGGACGGACTGAATACTGCAATGCCGTTTGGTACACGCAAGATTGACGCATTCAGAACACTTACGACCGAAAGCCTTGCAGTCTTTATCCCTTTCAAGGTTCAGGATATTTACCACGGAAACGGTATTTACTACGGTCAGAATGTAATCAGCAAAAATATGATTATCGCCGACCGCAGACAGCTACTCAACGGTAACTCCTTTATCCTCGGCGTATCCGGTGGCGGTAAGTCTTTTGCGGCTAAGGGCGAGATAGAAAATATCATTCTTTCCTCTAATGCGGATGTAATTATAATTGACCCTGAGCGTGAGTATTCGCAGCTTGTCAAAGCTCTTGGCGGCGAAATTATCAATATATCCGCTACTTCGCAGAGCCATATTAACGCTATGGATATGAACAAAGAATACGGAGATGGAGCAAACCCGGTTATCTTGAAATCCGAGTTCATTATGTCGCTTTGTGAACAGCTTATCGGCGGTACAAATCTCGGTGCAAAGCAAAAGTCCATCATTGACCGTTGTACCGCAAGCGTGTACCGAGATTATCAGCAGAGGGGTTATACCGGTACTGTTCCTACTTTGCAGGACTTCCGAGCAGAACTCTTGAAACAGGACGAGCCGGAGGCAAAGGAAATTGCCCTTGCCATTGAGCTGTTCACTAATGGTTCACTCAACACCTTTGCAAAGCCGACCAATGTGGATACGCACAATCGTCTTATTTGCTATGATATTCTTGACCTCGGCAAGCAGCTTATGCCTATCGGTATGCTTGTTGTTCTCGACAGTATTTTGAATCGCATTACGCAGAACAGAGCAAAAGGCAAACAGACCTTTATCTTCATTGATGAGATTTATCTCTTGTTCCAACACGAGTATTCAGCAAACTTCCTTTTCACTTTGTGGAAGCGTGTAAGAAAGTATGGTGCTTACGCAACGGGTATTACACAGAATGTGGATGACCTTTTACAGAGCCATACCGCAAGAACAATGCTTGCAAACAGCGAGTTCTTAATAATGCTCAATCAGGCTTCTACCGACCGCTTGGAACTTGCAAAGTTGCTTAATATCTCCGACCGTCAGCTTTCGTATATCACGAATGTTGATGCAGGACACGGACTTATTAAAGTGGGTAGTTCGCTTGTGCCGTTTGCGAATAAATTCCCGAAGAATACAAAGCTTTACAAGTTAATGACAACCAAACCGGGCGAGGGTGCATAACCCTTGCCTCATTTTTTACTCAGAAAGGAAACGCTTATGAAAAATAGAATCTATATTGCTTTAATCTGTGCTTTCAGCATTTTGCTTGCTGTCAGTTCCAGCTTTCTTATCAAGCACTATATCGACTCCGAAAAGCAGTCTGAACTCTATGGCAACTTGATTGAAACCATTGAGAAAACAGATACCGAAAAAGATACAATGACGTATTCGCAAGACAAGTCGTTCTTGTCGGACTATCAGGATTTATATCTGCAAAACAACGATATGGTGGGGTGGATAAAGATTGAGGACACCAAAATCAATTATCCTGTTATGCAGTCAAAGGATAATCCGAATTTCTATTTGAAACACGGCTTCGACAAGGCGTATACCGACTACGGTTGCCCTTATATTCAGGAAAACTGCGATGTGGATATTCCGTCGGACAACCTCATTATCTACGGTCATAATATGAAAGACAGTTCGATGTTTTCGGGGCTTATGAAGTACACAGATAAGTCTTTTTGGGAAAGCCATAAGACTATTCACTTCGATACTTTAACCGAGAAATGCGACTATGAGGTTATTGCTGCATTTAAGACGGTGGTATATACCGACAGTCCCGAAAGTTTCAAATACTATCAGTTCATCAACGCAGATACGGGAGATGAATTTAATGCCTATATCACCAAATGCAAAGAACTTGCCTTGTATGATACGGGAGTAACCGCAGAATACGGCGACAAATTGATTACGCTTTCCACCTGTGAGTATTCCCGTAACAACGGAAGAATGGTTGTTGTTGCAAAGAAAATAGCCGAATAAGGAGGAATGAACCTTGTATGATTAGTTTCATAAATTTAGCAGTATTGTTTGCGGCTAAGGTTGCGGACAATGCCCTAAGTACAACAAAAACAATATTGGTACAGAGAAGTCGGTGGATACTTGCAGGCATTGCGGTTATCATATCCGACTTCATTTATTTTTGGATAACAAAGCGTGTTGTTTCGGCTGATAATGAACTGGCTATGCTTGTTGTTGCCGTTGCCGGTGGTGTAGGGTGTTCTCTCGCTTGCTTTATCAACGAGAAAATGTCAAAGGACAGAACCTATGTGAATGTGATTATGTCCGATGACCTTGAAGAAATGAAGCGTTTGCGAGATTTTCTTGCACAGCACCACATTACGAATGTTGCAAGCGACAGCTACACCCTTGACTGGAACGCAAAGACAATCTCTATAACCGCTTATCCCGAAACAAAATCAGAAAGCCGATTGATTAACGAGTTTATTGCCGACAGCTCGACAAAATTCAAAAGAGTTATTCAACCGGCTTAGAAAGGAGGTTCAGCGTGGCTGATATAAAGACAAGAGATACCGTCAAAGGCACGATAAAGACCTTAGATAAAGCAACTGTTGCCGGTCAGAAAATGAAAGAGGCATATATCGCCACAAAAGAGAAAGCGGAACGCTCTGTCAATGCCAATGAAAACACGGCAGAAGAATATGCTGCCGATAAAGTTCAATCCGGCATTGATGAAATCTCTCACGATGCCGTTTATGCCTTTGATAAAGCCGGTCGAAAAGGTGTCAGAGAAACCAAACGAAATATTCAATCTGCAAAAGACGGCTTTCAGCGTTTCAAACAGCAGCGAGCTGAGCAGTCATTGAGAAAACAGACTGCACAGAATACTAATTCTGCGATTAAGACTGTTGATACGGTTGAAAAGACGATTAAACAATCGACAACTTCTTCAGGCAAGAAAACAATTAAATTTGCCGGAAAAGAAGCCGCAAAGACAACGCAGAAATCTGTTAAAACCGCTGAGCAGACTGCAAAAGCGGCGATAAAGACAAGCCAACAGACAGCGAAAGCCGCACAGAAAACGGCGCAAGCCACGGTTAAGACTTCGCAGAAAGCGGCGCAGGCGGCTAAGGCAACCGCCAAAGCAACGGCAACTGCTGTAAAAGCAGCAGCCAAAGCTACCGTTGCAGCAGTAAAGGCGATTATAGCAGCAGTGAAAAGTCTTGTCGCTGCAATAGCAGCCGGAGGTTGGGTCGCCGTTGTTGTGATTATAGTATTATGTCTTGTAGGGTTAATTGCCGGTTCAGTTTATGGCATTTTCTTTTCAGGGGAAGATTCCGGTACAGGAATGTCAATGCAGACTGTTGTGCAAGAAATCAATCAAGAATACGATGACCGATTAGAACAAGAAAAGAACTCCGTAAGTTATGATGTTCTTGAAATGAGCGGTAGCAGAGCTGTATGGAAAGATGTTCTTGCGGTCTATTCCGTTAAAGTGAATACAAATGCCGATAATCCGATGGAGGTTGCCACGGTTGACGATACTAAGAAGCAACTGTTGTCGGATATTTTTTGGGAGATGAACAGTATTTCTTCCCGAACCGAAACAAAGTCTCATACCGAAATCGAAGAAAGCGACGACGGACACGGAAATATCGTAGAGACGGAAACCACCGTAACCGAGACATTCCTATATATTACTGTATCCCATAAAACCGTAGATGAGATGGCGACTGCCTATGGTTTTAATGAGGAGCAAAAAGATTATCTTGCCGAGCTTTTGAAAGATGAAAACAATCAGCTATGGTCGCAAGTCCTTTACGGTATCGGTTACAGTGATGACCAAATCGTATCTGTTGCCTTGTCGCAGGTCGGAAATGTCGGAGGTCAGCCTTACTGGTCTTGGTACGGATTTGACTCCCGTGTGGAATGGTGTGCTTGCTTTGTTTCTTGGTGTGCTAATGAGTGCGGATATATTGACGCCGGTATTATTCCGAAATATGCCGGTTGTGTGAATGGCGCTCAATGGTTCAAAGACCGAGGACAATGGGCAGACCGTAATTACGAGCCTGCACCCGGAACAATCATTTTCTTTGACTGGGAGGGAGATGGAGAAACCGACCACACAGGCATTGTGCAAAAATGCGAGAACGGAATTGTTTATACCGTTGAGGGTAATTCCGGTGATGCTTGCAGACAAAGACAATACGCAGTCGGTAGCAGCAGTATCTACGGATACGGTATCCCGGCGTATTAAAAAAGATGGCTGCTCATTTGAGTAGCCATCGAGTACATATTAACTTTCAAAATCATAATTTCCGAAATTGATGATGTTCAAGCCTTTCTTCTTTGCTCTTTCATAAGTCTTTGCAGCTCCGCCCCATCCGTGATTAACAAAGCATATAGCGTAGCTTGCGTTATCCACCATAAACTTATTCCTTGCAGGAATGGCGGCTTTGAAGTGATATTTTTCAAAATCATCGGGATATATTATCGAATCGAACAACTCTTGATTATATACATTGAAAGACAGGTAAGGGATAACGAGATAGTTATTTATGTTAGGATATTGCTTTTTGACTTCATAAACACAACGACCACATAAACGGTCAAACCCGCCTTGTGCTCCACTTAAAAAATCAGTAACGCCTTTATCTATAAGTGAAACAATGGCTCCTTTAATCTGTTCACTTGTTACTCCGTAGCATTCATTATGCCCTATAAATACAGCCGTATTTTCTTTACTCATACTATACCATCCCCCGTGTTTAATACAGTATAGCATAAAAAAGTCAAAAAATCATCACTATTGGTTATTATTACTTCCGAATGGTGTGTATATGTTTTGGCTAACCCAATCTATACTATTAGTGATAGAAGCATACCAAGGGGGGTGATGAGATGAAACTCGCTACAATCGGCAAGAACGTCAGAAAATATCGACTGATGAAAAAATTACGCCAAGAAGATTTAGCGGAGAAAGCAGGATTGACTACTAACTATATTGGTATGGTAGAAAGAGGCGAGAAAATCCCGTCACTTGAAACATTTATAAAGATACTCAATGCATTGGGCGTATCTGCTGATATGGTTTTGAGTGAAGTTTTGGATACCGGATACACTGTTAAAAACTCAATGTTGAATGAGAAACTTGAAAAACTCACTCCTGAAGATAGAGATAGAATTTATGAGGTGTTAGATACGCTCATAAAACAATCAAAGCAAATATTACCGTAAACTCAAAAGCTCGCCTTCGTAGGCGGGCTTTTCTTCGTTTACTAACTATTTGGAACTCACACTGATGAAGGGTGATAAGGTTGTCAAGTTTGGCAAAAAACGAGGATAACTGTTCCCGTTCTTCTGCTTGTGTTGGTATCTGAATTGCAATGTCTGCCATTACATTATTCATCAGTTTTGGATTGCCAACATAAGACACATATCCTTTTGCTACACTGTTCAAGGCTTCAGCTATCATCTGATTAGCCTTTACTTCATTTGAGAGTAAAACCCCACAAACATTGGTACAATAAAACTTTCCGGCTCTGTAATTAACTGTTCCGGCGTTTGCGCCATCAGTTGTCCAAGTAATTGCATCTTCATAAAGATAGTCTTTGTAGTATCCCATCAACCCTTTATCTTTGGTCTGTGAAGAATAGACCGGATAAGGCTTTTCGTCTGTTTTCGTCGTTTCTGTTTGTGTAGCTGCAAGAACATACCCACGGGTAACTCTAAACAGTTCTGAAACCTTACGCTGTTCCCAAGAATAACGAAAAAAGAGCCAAGGGGGATAACCCCTTGACTCAAATAAGCACTTGATTATTCAGCATCTGTCGGCATTGGAATTTCATAACCGCCACTGATAATAAAATCACGAAGTAACTTGTCAACTTTTACATTGACTTTGGGTGGTATTATTTTAGTTCCCTCTATTTTTTCAAAATAATTCTTTGCTACTGCTTTATCGACAGTCTTTTTCAACTCATCATATCTGCCAAATTCATTGAGATTGTTTTCGTTAAGCTTCAAACTCATAATATTTCTGAGCAAATTTTCATTTATACCTAACGCAATAGCAATTCTGTGAATTTGGTCATTCCTTGCTTTGTACAGGTATTCATTGATATAATCTCTCAATGATTTACCTTCCTCGACAATAACATCGCCTCTTTGAATATCGTGAAGGAAAATATTTGCATATTTCTGTTCTTCTTGAGAAAGGGTGGCAAATGTTTTATGCAACTCTGTTTCCGCTTGCTCTATCGCTTCTTGTGTTGTTCCTTCGGCATTTAGCAATTTAATGTATTTGTCAAAACGAGAGTTCATATAATCAGAGTCAATTAAGCCGGTGTCAATTTCAGTGATATAACCAACAAGGTCATAAGGAACATCATCACCGCCGTCTGTACCACCGCCACCACCGGTCAATTCCTTGTATCTGAGAGCCAATATCAAATATGTGTTCTCGTCAATAGTCACATCAATAACTTCCCCGGTTGATTCATCAACATAAGAAGAAACATTCCATTTGAAGCCTTGAATTTTCGCTGCTTCTAAATATTCGTTAAACTCATTGAAATCTTTTGCGAATTTTCTGCAAGCTGAAACATCATCCGGTAACTTTTCAAAGTTTTCAATTCCGGCATTATGGAACAAATCAGAAATACTTTCGTAAAGTCTATTCATTTGCTTTAAGTTTTCCACAAGATGCTGAACAAACAAACCGAGAGGTCTGTCGCCTGAATACAACTTTACAGCAGCATTAACGTTTCTTTCCATAGTGTGTGGCTTACGATAATAACGAATTGTTCCGAATGGTTTATCCGGTCCAAACAAACGATTAGTACGAGAAAACGCCTGAATTATGTTTTCATACTGAAGAACCTTATCCATATACAATGTGTTAATCCACTTCGAGTCGAAGCCTGTAAGCATTTGGTCAACAACAATAAGTAAATCGATTTGTTTTTCAGGTTCATTTGCAATTCTTTCATACGGTTTTTTATGTGCAAGGCGAGCCGCTATATCCTTTTTCATTTTAGCAAATGTAGGTATGGCAAAATCTTGGCTGTACTTTTCATTGTAGTCGCCGATTATTTCCGCAAGTCCGTCTTCCTTAAATTGAACTCCGCCATTGTTGTCAATGCTCGGGTCAAATAAGGCTGTAACTTTCAGGTTCGGCTTCATTTCTTTGAATAAACGATAATAGTTAATTGCTTCAGGAATACTGCTTGTAGCAAAAATAGCGTGAAACTTGCTATTATGACTTAAAGTTATCCAATTTTCCAATATGTCTTTTACGACCGTTTTTGTATGTTCTTCAGTCATATATTGAACACTTGGTATAAAATCTTCAATACCTTTTATATAGTCGCCTTTTTCATCAAAATGACCGACCATTCCAACCTTGCTTGAATCCATATATTTATAATATATTTTGCTTTTAACAGGGTCGGAAATTGCTTCCTCTTCGGTTTGTGCCTTTGCTTTTTCTAAGGCAACTACTTTGCGAACATCCTTATCCTTAAATGTTAATACTTTATAAGGGTCGAATCCAAGAACATTCTTATCTCTGATACCGTCGGCAATACTGTATCTGTGTAATTCATTTCCGAACACAGTAGTCGTTGTGTTCTTTTTCTTTTGATTTTCATCTTGAATCGGTGTGCCTGTAAAACCAAAGAACATCGCATTAGGGAATGTGTTTTTAATAGTAATCAGCATATCACCAAAAGTAGAACGATGCGCCTCATCAACAATAAACACGATACGCTTATCGCTTATAAGTTCAATATCACGAGCATTCAATCCGCCTGCTTCGTCTTTAATATTGCTCATCTTTTGAATAGAAGTTACAATCAAAGTGTCGGCAGGGTTTGAACTTTTTAATTTTGTTATTAAAACATTTGTGTTTTCGGTTGCTTGAACAGACTCGTTTTCATCAGCAAAACCACGATACTCTTTAAGAGATTGCGTGCCAAGTTCAATTCTATCCATAAGGAATATAACTTTATCTGCATCTTTTGAGCTTGCAATTAACTGTGCCGACTTAAAACTAGTCATAGTTTTACCTGAACCGGTTGTATGCCAAACATAACCGCCGAGTTGATTGTTGCCTTCCCATTTAGCTTTTGCGACCTTATCAGAAATAGCACTTGCCGCAAAATATTGGTAACTACGCATTACTTTCAATACACCGTCGGAGTCATCAGCAACAGTATAGAAGCCTATAAGCTGGTGTGCCATAGGAATAGAAAGTAAAGTAGATGCAACTTTATCCCATTCGTTTATAGGCTCATTATTAAAATCAGCCCAATGGAAATAATAATCTGGATTGAACTTGCCATCCGGACCCGGATTTGCAAAGTAAACAGCCTCGTTCGGTTCCATTGCAACAAAAATCTGAACCAAAGAGAATAAACCGCTAAATATTCCTTCGTGTGAATACTTCTCAATTTGATTGCAAGCTTGACTTACAGGGATGCCGCTTTTTTTCAACTCAATATGTATTACCGGCATACCGTTAATAAGTAACATTAAGTCTCCTCGACGGTCATTCAACAGCTTTGATTTTGTAGGAAATTTAGGTTGTTGAACTATTTGGTATCTGCTTTGACCTGCTGCAATTTCACGGCGGTCGTAAATTTTCAAGCTGATTTCTTTACCAAAGTGCAACTTATCATCCGGATTATCTCTGACAATAGATACACTTCTTCCGTTAATAAAGCCGTTTAACTTTAACGGTGTTCTAAGAGCTTCAATTTGCTCTAATATTTGCTGCATTTCACTGTCTGTCAGAGGATAATCGTTCAATCGGTCAATATCTCTATTATTTTCAAAGAGTATATTTGCCCAGTTTCGCAACAAATCTTGTTCAGAATAGTTTTTAAGAACTTCTTTTTCCCATCCTTTTTCAGACAGTATTTTAATCAGAGCTTCCTCAAAATCCGACTCTTTATTAAAAACCATTTCATTTCCCCCCTAACTATCAAACAAACATATTTTCAAGGCACGATTTTTTAATATTTTTCAACTTTTCCAACTCACGCTGATGAAGGGTGATAAGGTTGTCGAGCTGCTGAAAGAAAGCACCTATTTTTTGCTGTTCAGGATAAGTCGGTGTCAAAAATGTTTCCTGCAAAAAATCGTTTGCTACAAGATTAGTCATCATCGTTGATGCCTTTGTGCTTCTCAAAAGTATGCCGCCCATAAGTTGTTCATTGTTGATAGCATACTTCCAAAACTGCAAATCATAAGGTTTCATTATAGGCTTGAATACATCAAAAACGTGTGAAACTATGCCGTTTCCAATAGTATTCTCAACAAAGCGACCGTGAGCATAGTCATTGCTTTTATTTCCCTCAAAAGCAATGTCACCAAGCTCAAAAATATTATAGGTGAGCAAATAACTTTCATCCGTGATATATGAATCCTCTTTGAAATACATATTGGCAACCGAAATAATGTCATCTTTCCCATATGTCAAATCATTCTTTCGGCTTACCTTTTCATATAGCTCAGAGAACTTACGCTGTTCCCAAGAAAGAGCGGAATTTAAGGACATAAAAATGACCGTCAGATCTCATTCGAGACTTGACGGTCTTATATTTTATGATTGTATTTAAGAAAGTCGTTTCGGTGGTCTTGCTTCCGAAGTTGGTAGCCTTGCGCTATGAGCGTATCTACTTTCAAAGCAATCAGGTTGATGTCAGAACTCATTGCTCGTGCAATTTGCTGAATGTCGTAGCCGTTTTCAATGTACTCCAAAATGGTGTCATCAGGCAGCGAAGCCTGAGAAGCAAAGATATTTGCTTCATACTCCATACGGTTTTCTCGCATATCGAATATATTAAATTCTTTGAAACCACCTGCCGCAACAGCTTCTTGTCTATGAAGAATATCGTGACCGATTTCGTGCCACAGTACTATCTGTTCCACGACAGGGTGCATACCGTTTTTGAGAAAGATGAAGCGGTTCTTTAATATGACCTTATATGCTCCACGCTGTTTGTCGAAGTTCCGATAGATGATATTTATGCCAAGCTCTTTTGCCACCCGGTAAGGGTTGCGAGTGCCACAGCGGTCAATGAGCCTGTTTACGATTTTTACAATCTCAGCCGTAGTGTAATATCCCAATTCGGCTCACCTCCTTGTAGGATAATTGTACCTGATATTTACCCTATAATAAAGTATAAACTAAATACTGTCCCATAAAGCGGACTTAGTTTCACTTCGAGGATTGCTCGCCTTTGCGATATTTCTTCGGGGTGTATTTTTTATTGTTCTTTTTGGCAATAAGATATGCTTCCTGAATAGCGTCAACCATCTCACGCATATCTTCGTCTGCCAATTCGCCGCCGGCAAACAGACCGGTTACTTCTGCAAGTAATTCCTGAGCCTGCTTTGCCCCTCTGCGTCCATATTTATCTTCAACCTCAGCGATAAATGCGTCATCTTCCGAAAGCAGATAGTTTACATTTTCGCCGAGGGCTTCTGCCAATGCTTTATATCTTTCCATTCCTCTCGGACGAGATTTATCTTTTTCATAAGAACAGATTACACGAACGGTAACGCCTATTTTATTAGCCAACTCTTCCTGAGTAAGACCGAGTTTAGTCCTTCCGGCTTTGACTTTTTCACCGAATGTCATCTTTGCGTTCACTCCTTAATTAAGAATTTGTAGTTTAACTTCTTGTTACCTCTTGACATTTGTACTTGAACTGCGTATAATAAGAAACAGGAAGTTGAACTACATATAGTTTACATTAAACTTCCTAAAAAGTCAAGGGGGTTCTGAAATAATGCGAAACATACTTCATTGCGATATGAATAATTTTTATGCCAGCGTTGAATGTATGCTCGACCCCACATTAAAGAAGTATCCTATTGCTGTTTGCGGTTCGGTCGAAGAACGACACGGTATTGTGCTTGCGAAGAATTACAAGGCAAAAGCATTTGATGTCAAAACGGGCGATGCAGTATGGCAAGCCAAACAGAAGTGCAAAGATTTGGTAGTAGTACCGCCACATTATGAGGAGTACATAAAATACTCAAAGCTCGCAAGAAGCGTATATGAGCGATATACAGACCAAGTTGAACCATATGGTATGGATGAGTGTTGGTTGGATATTAGTGGGACAGAGAAGATTTTCGGCTCGCCGGAAAAGGTGGCAAATGAAATTCGTGAGACAATGAAGTTCGAACTCGGATTAACGATTTCTGTTGGTGTTTCCTTTAATAAGATATTTGCGAAGCTCGGTTCGGATATGAAAAAGCCGGACGCAGTTACTGTAATATCAAAGGATACATTCAGAGAACAAATTTGGAAACTTCCTGCCGCTGATTTGCTCGGTGTAGGACGGGCAACACAGCGTGTGCTTGACAGCTACTATATACGAACTATCGGGGATTTGGCTAATACCGACCCTGAATTCTTACGCCAAAGGTTAGGAAAAAACGGAGTCGCATTATGGAATTATGCTAACGGCAACGACCTTTCCCTTGTTGCAAAGAAAGACTTTGTTTCTCCGATTAAAAGTGTAGGACACGGTATAACTACGGTAGCAGACTTAGAGAAACCGGAGCAGGTGTGGCCCGTGTTTCTCGAATTGACCCAAGACATCGGACACAAACTCCGTGTTCACGGATTGAGTGCGGAAGGTGTCGCAATTCATATTAGAGACAATACACTTGATACAAGGCAATGGCAGACGAAGACAGCACTTCCTACACAGTCTCCGATGGTTATTGCAAAGACTGCTTTTCAACTCTTTGAAAAGAGATATGGGTGGCTTCACCCTATCCGTTCTGTAACGGTACAAGCCATAAATCTAATTCCACAGGACACGCCCCGTCAAATAGATATGTTTATGGATGCCGCAAAGCAGGACAAATTAGAGCGAATGGAAAAGTGTGTTGAAGAAATCAGAAGGCGTTTCGGAAAGGACAGCATAAGGAATGGAGTTCTGTGTCAGAACTTGCGGCTACCACCGGAAAAAGCCGAAATCACTATGCCGACAGGTATGGTGGGTTAAGGAGGTCTTAATGTGATTGATGAAAAAGAGGTTATGGCTTATGTAAGAATGCCCGCTTGTTTTATGCAGGGGTGCAGTGAAGATATTGTTATCTTTCGTGCGGACGGCGGAAACCATTTTACCGATTACGGGATATATGAGGGGATGTTTCTTTTCTTTGACAGAAAAAAGCGTTTTAAGAAAGGAAGCCTTTCCTGTTACATCAATACTGCCGGAGATGAACGACCTAAGTACAAGGTTTCGGACAAGAGTATTACAGGATACCGGCATTTTGGAAGATTAGTTTTGACTTTGAGAAATTATGAGGTATAAAAATGGAATCCGAAAGACGAAAAGTATATGTTGAAGTAAATGTTACACACAGACCTGATGGAACGGCTCGTCCTTGTTTCATCAAGTTTGAAAATGGTGAAAAATATGAAATAGACCGTGTTATCCAAAAATGCAGAGCCGCTTCTACCAAGGTAGGCGGAACCGGTATTCGCTACACGGTGCAGATTTGCGGTAAGCCCACATTTCTGTTTGATGAAGAAAACGGGAAGTGGTTTGTTGAAGCAAAAACCTGATGATAGGAGGTTTTGTGATTTGAAGCACTTATCGAGATTTGACATCGAAGCCATAGCTGCCAAATATGTTAAAGCGTATATGGAACTTCCCGATGTCCGTAACACAAAAATATATAGGATTGACCCGGAATTACTGTTAGAAAAGGCTCTCGGACTTACGGTCGAGTATCAACATTTATCTTACGACGGCAGTATTCTTGGAATGACTTCCTTTACAGAGCTTGGAGTACAAGTTCTTGAAGATGACGATAATGAGGCTTTTTTCTTTTTAGACGGTAAGACCGTCCTTGTAGAAAAAGACTTGGCTTTTGATAACAAGCTGAGAGGAAGAAAAAACTTCACCCTTATGCACGAGGGTAGTCATCAAATTTTCAAAACGCTCTTTCCGAACGATTACGGGGTAACGCAGAAATCTTCGGGAGTACATTACTACAAGGCAAACTCCGAAAGAAACAAGCCTATATCTGATTGGGAAGAATGGCAGGCAAATACGCTTGGAGCAGCTATTTTGCTTCCTGAAACGCTCATAAAACAGGGAATGTTTCTATTCAATCTCGGAGACAAAATCGAATGTCTTAATAAGATTTACTCGCCGGAAGTATATAAGAGATTTGAAGCACTTGCCGATTTTTTAGGTTGTTCCAAAAAAGCATTGGCAATCAGAATGAAACAACTTGGATTGCTCAAAAAGGAATACCTCGATAATCCTTTTGACATTATCAATATTTACCCGGAGGGATGTAGCGTATGAATAACTTAGAGCAAAAGATAATCGTAAGGTGCAAGCACTGCGGGTGGCGTATCTTTGATAAGGTTACTATGACCACCGGAGTAATTGAACTGAAATGCCCAAACTGCCACAGAGTAGTAGAAGTTGACCTTTCTCTGCGCAGGGGTAATGTAAAGTACAGATTAGTAAGAGTAAAATAATCGAGCGAACAATTAAATATCGGACAGATGTACCGAGCCACGAGTCCTTGAGCGAAAGCTCTTGAGTCATCAAATTGCCGGACGCTGAGAATTACAGGATAGAAATATCCTAAGTTCTTGGTGTCCGGCTTTTTTGTCGCTCCGAAAGGAGCAAAACCGTGACATATAAGTGGCTGGCGTATATCGCCAAATACCCGTAATCTCCGAATTTTTGATTTCAAACCAAATTCAAAAATTCAAGGAGATTACGACAATGACAAAACTTACATTAACCGAACAGGAAGAATTATTTGCAAAGGACTGCAAGCTCATTAACTTGCGCTATGAGTACACCAATTATACAGGCAAAGAAAAATGGGCTGTTGTTACCGAACTTACCGAAAAAGAACTTCGGAAAAAGTATCCCGACATCATCAAGAGATACACGCCTTTTGTTTTGCTTTCTATGGCTCAGGGCGAAGTGATTAACGAAGCAGATAGGAACGATGATAAATACGAAAAGCGAGCAAAAAGAACGCTTGATGTTTACGGCTATGAAGATGATATTTCAGAACAGTTCCACCGGGAACTGATTACGCCTTTCGCTGACCCTTTTGAACAAGCGGAAGAAGAACATCTTGAAATAGAAAAAGAGCAACTCCGCCGAATGGAGATAGCAAAAGTCAGAAAGGTCTTGGAGATGATGAAACCTATTCAAAAGGAAAGATTGTGCAAGGTTGTTCTTATGGGGCTGAGTTCAAGAAAAATTGCACAAGAAGAAGGTGTAAATTACAGTGCCGTAGATAAATCCATAGCTGCTGCAATTAAGAATTTCAAAAAATATTATGAAAACCTCTGATTTTGGGTGTGCATTTCGACCCCCTTTGTCCAAATGAGTGAAGGGGTTATTTAATTCCGGACACGAATGACACTTCAAGATTAAGAAATGAGAGGTTTTACATATGAAAGAAAGAACAATTTGCCGTGGAGATTTATTTTACTACGATTTTGGAAACAGAACCGGCTCGGTTCAAAGCGGAGAAAGACCGGTGCTTGTAATACAGGCAGATGATTACAACAAGAACGCACCAACTATTATCGTAGCAGCCGTTACAAGCGTTATCAAGAAAAGATACTTGCCGTCACACATTCTGCTTGGTGAAGATTTCGGATTGAAGAAGCCGTCAATGGTGCTGTTGGAGCAGGTTCAGACGGTCAATAAAGAAGATTTGAAAGACTATATCGGAACAGTTGATGATGAGCAACTTATCAGACGGATAAATACAATGCTCAAAAAGACTTTCGGACTTTGGATTTATAAAAAAGAAAAGGAAGAAAATATCCGTTGCCTCTGCCCTAAGTGCCTGAGCGAATATATTGACAATCCTAATTATATCGTGCGTCGCCTTGACCCGTTCGCAAAGGAAAAAGACCGTTGCGACAAATGCGATAAAGCCGGTTGGGACTATGTTGTGACCGAGAGAAGTTCCGTTCGTAAGGGTAAGAGTGGAAGCTATGAAAAATAAGATTAGTATTCCGATATGGAAAAAGACAAATCTTACGGTAGACGAAGCAGCAGCCTATTGCGGTATCGGAGTAAAGAAGCTGAGAAAGATGACCGAATCCGAGGATTGTCCGTTTGTTCTTTGGAACGGAACAAAGCGTTTAATAAAAAGGCAGCAGCTCGATGAGTACCTTGAAAATATGAGTTCCATATAGTCTGATTGTCAAGTGTGCGATAGGTCTATTCGCATAATAGGCTTATCGCCAACTTTGAATTATGATATGAATATCAAAAACAAGGAGGTGCATCAGAAATGGCAGATACAAAATTTGATGTGCCGATATGGCATAAAACAAACCTGACGGTAGAAGAAGCCGCAGCTTATAGCGGTATCGGCTCACAGAAATTAAGGGAAATGTCCGACTCTGAATACTGTCCGTTTGTTCTTTGGAATGGAGCAAAACGACTAATCAAGCGTGAGAAATTGGATAAGTATCTCGCTGAAATATATTCGATATAACCGCAAGGAGGTGCTTGAAAAATGGACGATACAAGAAAGACAGTAGGTCAGGGCTTTGATGTGCCGATAAGGTATAAAGCAAACCTGACGATAGATGAAGCTGTTGAGTATTCGGGTATAAGCAGAGCAGGACTTTTGAAAATGATAAATCACAATGATTGTCCGTTCGTCCTTCGTTTAGGACATCGCAGACTGATAAAAAGGAGGGCTTTTGATGAATACATTGCAAAACTTGATTTTGTCGAATGAGGATGAAACATTGAATCGTGAAGTAAAGGCATATCAAGAGAAGCTTACTTCAAAAACAAATGAAATTCCATTATGGGAAAGACAATGGTTGACGATTGAGGAAGCTTCGGAGTATTCCGGTATTGCACGAAGAAAACTTCGTGAGCTATCAAACACATCGGGTTGTCCTTTTGCAATATGGATGGGAAACAAAATTCACATCATAAGAGAAAAACTCGATAGATATACGGAAACACACAATAGAATTTAGGAGGGATTAAATTATGGCTGAAAAGCGAAAAGACAAAGCAAGAACTGTCTTAAAAACCGGAGAGGTTCAGAGAAAAAACGGTACTTATCAGTATAGTTGGATGGATGGGCAGTTAAAAAGGCGTTTTATATATGCCAAGACCTTAGCTGACCTGCGTGAAAAAGAGAAGAATATCTTGAAAGATAAATGCGACGGCATAAAAACCGAAGCTCGATATACCACGGTTAATGATTTGTTTGACCTTTGGCTCAATTTGAAAAGGGGATTGAAAAACAATACCCTTGAGAATTACAAGTATCTATACAACACCTTTGTACGACCTGTTATTGGTAACAAACGAGTATCAACTTTAAGAAAGTCAGATGTTAAGAAATACTACAACTACCTTGCCGATGAAAGGAATTTGAAAGTCTCCACGATTGACAGTATTCATACTGTCCTACATCAAATATTGCAGATAGCGGTTGATGACGATTACATCAGAAACAATCCCTCGGACAATGTGTTGAGAGAACTGAAAAAGTCTCACGCTTTCCAGTCAGAGAAGCGTCGAGCTTTGACAAGACCTGAGCAAGATTTGTTCCTTGATTACCTTAAAACACATCCTGTTTACGAGCATTGGTATCCCGTTTTTGCGGTTATGATAGGAACGGGATTGCGTGTCGGCGAGGTAACAGGCTTGAGATGGTGCGATATAGATATGGAAAGCGGAATGATTGATGTAAATCATACGCTTGTATATTATGACCACCGTACCGAAGGAAGCAAAAAAGGCTGCTATTTCAATGTGAATACGACTAAGACTCCTGCAAGTATGAGACAAGTACCAATGCTTGATTTTGTCAAAGAAGCATTTGAGCTTGAAAAGCAGAAACAGAAAGACTTGGACATTCATTGCGAAGTTACGATAGACGGATACTCAGACTTTATCTTTATCAATCGTTTTGGACAGGCTCAGCACCAAGCAACCTTGAATAAAGCAATCCGCCGTATTATTCGTGACTGCAACGATGAGCAGTTTGAAAAGTCAGAAGAACCCGAAGTACTTTTGCCCCATTTTAGTTGCCATTCACTCAGACATACATTTACAACGAGAATGTGCGAAGCCGGAGTTAATATAAAGGTCATTCAGGACGCACTCGGACATACGGATATTTCAACCACGCTGAATATCTACACCGATGTTACCAAAGAATTGAAAACATCAGAGTTCAAAGGACTTGATAATTACTTCAAGGCACAGTAACAATCAAATAGACAGAGAGCATACAATCCGTTTTGGAAAGTATGCCCTCTTTATTTATATATATTTATAATGGAATTTGGCTTGTAGTTTGACTTTCAGGCATAAGATGAATATAATAAATGTTAGTAGAGATTTGCCGGGTTTCATAGCCGAGCTTACATCAAAACATACATCATTTGAATGACATATTGATGTAAATGCGTTCGTGAAAGTTTTTAAGCCTTTTTAAACGGCTTTATAAAACCTTCAAAGCTAATAAAAAGACGCTCAAGTCACTAAACATGAAGAAAAAAGAATTCGTACCTGAAATAATAGATGCTGTTGAAGAAGCGTTGACGTGTAAAGGCTATGTTGCAAACAGCCTTTAATGTGAAAATGGAGAGTGAAACCAAATAATGAATACCGAAATAATTCTTGACACTAAATTAATTGGTAACGTACAAGGCGTTTTTTATGTTCCGTCATACCAGAGGGGTTATAGATGGGGTAAAGGAGAAGTTACAAGACTTTTAGATGATATATACACTAACGGCAATAAAACTTATTGTCTGCAACCGGTTGTCGTAAGAAAAGACGGAGACAGATATGAGCTTATTGACGGGCAGCAAAGATTAACTACACTTTTTATACTTCTCCAATACATCAAAAGAGAGTACAAGCCTAAAATCTCGTTGAAGTATGAATTGATATATGAGACAAGAGAAAACTCGGCAGAATATCTAAACAATATTGATGAGACACTGGCAGACTCCAATGTCGATTTTTATCATATTTTTCATGCGTATAAAGCAATCGATGAGTGGTTTAATGCCCAGCCGGACAGCGTGGTTGCCGCAGATGATATTTACGGTTATCTTGTAAAATTCGTAAAGATAATCTGGTATGAGGTCGGCGAAGATGAAGATGCAATTTCTTTATTTACCCGCTTGAACATTGGAAAGATTCCGCTTACGAGTGCAGAACTTGTAAAAGCCATTTTCCTTAGCCGCAACAATTCGACTAAAATGGATAAAGAAAAGCAGGAAGAGATTTCTTTACAGTGGGATAATATAGAAAAAGAACTGCATCATGACCGCTTGTGGTATTTCCTCACAAATAGCACAACTCGTGGGTATCAAACAAGAATTGATCTCGTTCTCGATTTGATTTCTGGCAAACCAGAGAAGAACAGAGAGAAATACTATACATTCTTCAAGTTTGATGAAATGAAGAATGAGAAATCATTAGATGATATTTGGAGAAAGATTCAACAGACATTTCTTATTTTGAAGGACTGGTTTGAGGATCATGAGTATTATCATAAGATAGGTTACTTGATTGCTTCTGGAGCCATGACGCTTCAAGAAATCTTTGAATTGTCAAAAGACAAAACAAAAAAGGAATTCAGAGATTCCTTGGATGGCAAAATTAAGTCCAGCATTGCAATAAAAGGTAACTATTCAGAATTGAGTTATAAAATGCCGCAGGACTATAGAAAAATTAGCACATTGTTGCTTCTTTTTAATGTAGAGTCTGTGCGACAGAATGGTCAAAACTCAGAGTGGTTCCCGTTTGATAAATTCAAATATAATCGTGGCAGTAAAGTCGTGTGGAGCCTTGAGCATATTCATGCACAGCAGTCAGAAGGTATGCGTAGCCAAGAGGTGTGGAAAGAATGGCTTTCACTACATATACCGTCGGTTCAATCTGTCGATGACAACCAGACTGATCTTATTCAAGCAATGCAAAATGCAATAGAAAAGCCGAAACTTGAGGGAAAAGAGTTTAATGATTTACAACAGAAGGTAGTTGATTTGCTCTCCGTCAAGGGTAATACAGAATACCTGCACTCAATAGGAAATATGGCGCTTCTTAATTCGAGTGATAATGCGGCACTTAACAATTCCACTTTTGATGTTAAACGCAACATTATTGTTGAAATGGATAAGAACGGTCAGTACATTCCTTTCTGTACAAAGATGGTTTTCTTGAAATATTACACTCCATCAGAAGATAATCAGCTTCATTTCTGGGGACAGGCTGACAGAAAAGCTTATGTTGAAGCAATAAATAGGGTTCTTGAGCATTATTTGTCTGAACCGATAATTCTTGAAAAGGAGGACGCATAAATGAGTGCAACACTTCACTCCTTTATTGATATTTTTGATTCGGAGTTTGAAACAGATGAGAATTCGGTTAAAGTAAATAAAATCGTTATTCCAATTATTCAGAGAGATTATGCTCAAGGTCGTGAAAATCCGGATGTAAATAGAGTGAGAACACGTTTTCTGTCTTCTCTATATGATGCAATAACCGACCATCCAATTACACTCGACTTTGTATACGGTGATGTTGATGAAAATGGGATAATGACACCGCTTGATGGGCAGCAAAGATTGACTACCTTGTTTTTGCTCCATTGGTATGCTGCAAAGAAAGAAAACATTCCAGAGGACGAGTGGAGGTTTCTTTATAACTTCAGCTATGAGACAAGATATAGCGCACGTTATTTTTGTAAGGATTTAGTTGGCTTTAATCCTGATTTTAGCGAAAACTTAAAATCTCAGATCATCAACCAGTCGTGGTTTCCGCTTGATTGGAAAAAGGATCCAACTATTAGCTCTATGCTGACAATGCTTGATGCCATTGCAGTTAAATTTGCCGACTTGGACAATATATGGCAGCGTTTGAAAAACGGCGCAATCACATTTTATTTTCTCCCTATCAAGGATATGGGCCTGACAGATGAGCTCTATATTAAGATGAATTCTCGAGGAAAGCCTTTGACACAGTTTGAACATTTCAAGGCGGAACTTGAAAGATGTATCAGAGCTTTAGATAATGATGTTGCTGATCGAGTGCTGAGTAAGATTGACAGAACTTGGACAGATTTGCTTTGGCAATATAGGAATAGCGGTAACGGGACCGAAGATGACAATATAATTGATGATGAGTTCCTGAGGTATTTCAAATTTATCTGTGATACGATTTGTTATAACCACGGCGAGTCACCCCAAAGAAAGAGCACTGATGAGTTCGATCTTCTGCAAATTTATTTTTCAAAAGAAAATGATGAGGCAATAATAAATATCGAAACAATGGAGTCATACTTTGACTGTTGGTGCTCTATTCCCGGATTCGCTAATCCGTCAGAGTTTTTGACATCAATAATGTCAAGCGAACATCAGCCTGAAAAAATTATTGTTGATACCGGCAGATACAAACTGGATATATTTGAGGATTGTTTGCATGGATATTATGATAAACGGCAATTTCCATTGAACAGATTTGTGTTACTGTATGCTGTTACATATTATCTCAGAAATACTTCAGCGATACAGTATTCAGATTTTGCTCGCAGAATTCGTATTGTCAACAATCTGATACAAAATTCAATCAATGAGGTCAGCGACAGAATTGATCGTAACAGAATACCGGCTGTTCTTGCTCAGACAAAGGCAATAATTAAAACGGGAAAGATTGATGATTCTATAAAAAACAGCTTTAACGTTAATCAGTTATCTGAAGAAAAAGAAAAAATAGCATTCTTAGATGCTCATCCGGAACAGGCTGAAACTTTGTTTAAGCTTGAGGATCATCCTATGCTTAAGGGCCAGATTAGTATTGTCGGAATAGATAATCTGTCATTGGCTGATAAGTTTGCTGAGCTGTTTACCTGTGACTGGGATAAGATTGACCGCGCACTTATGGCTACGGGAGATTATGGTCAGAAAGAAGGAAATGGATGGCGTTATCAATACGCTTCTAAGTCTATGCAGATTGCATGGGATGAACTGTTCCATAAAAGTTCAAACTATGGATTTGAAAACACAAAGAATATCCTTGTTGAACTGTTACAAGGAAACGCAACATTTACCAATGATATACTTGATAATATTGCAGAAGCGTTTTTATCTGATTGCACATCGAACTCGACTTATCCATGGCGGTATTACTACGTCAAGTATAGCGCTTTCAGACCGGGTAGCTTTGGAAAACTAAGCAATAGTGCGGTTTCTGAGAAGCCGTATTTATTCTCGGTTATGCAGACAAAATCTCAATTGTCTCAGAATACATATATGCCGTATTTGAAAATTGCAGATAATGAGCATTTGTCTCGTGATGATAAGGGACAAAAATTGTTATATGCTGACAGATATGTTGTCTGCGAAAATGCTTCCTACTTGGTTAAGAATATTGCTGATGATTCGATTATTGCTACAATAGCAATTTCACAAAATGAAAAAGGAATTGATACGGAAGACCGCGTTCAGGTGTTAAAAACGCAGTTGGCTTATTTACATTAGAGTTCTCAAATGGAAGACGAAAAGTCTGTTTTTATGGAAGCAATAAGTATCCTTGGTGCTTTGATAAATTGACAGAGTTTTTCGGATGTTACGATGATGGTGATAAGGAATAGCGGGCTGAGGAAAGGGTGACATTGATATGGAAGATATTTACGCATGCAAAGTAGAAAAAGCAATTTTCAATTGGTATTGCGGTGGAGAGAACGCTGCGCCGGAACCGATTTTTAATGCGCTTCATGATGGCTTTCAAAATGAAATGCAGGTACTCGTTCCGATAGAAACACCGGAAGCTATGCTTCAGATGATGGGTGATCAGACACAAGTTAAGGCTGGAGATACTTTTACTAACGAGGAACCCATTGCGATAAAGTTTCGCCATCTTGTTGTTAATGAGGACGGAGAATACTTCATTCCGGTATTCACATCGAATGAAGAAATGGAAAAAGGCGAAAGTTCTTCTTGCATTAACCAATCTCTGAAAGACCTTATTGATGCGGTTGGAAACTGGCAGAAATGTCTCGGATATGTTATCAATCCTTGGGATCAGAAGCTAATGTTGTCAAAACAGATGATTGAAGTAATCATGAACTACTCTCCGAAATCACATATCGAGTTCGTAAAGGGAAGCGTTGTTGATATGCACGTTGATGCCATAGTAAACGCGGCTAATAATAGTTTGCTTGGCGGCGGTGGAGTTGACGGTGCTATTCATAAAGCTGCCGGTCCTGAATTGCTTAAAGAGTGCAGAACGCTAAATGGTTGTGAGACTGGCGAAGCGAAAATAACAAAGGCATATAACATTAAATACGCCGATCACATTATTCATACGGTTGGTCCTGTATACTCTGGCAATAAAAAGGATGCAGAACTGCTCAATGACTGTTATTACAACTCCATTGAACTGGCTTATCAGAACGGTTGTAAGAGCATTGCTTTCCCCGGAATATCTACTGGAGTGTATGGCTATCCGCTTGATGAGGCGGCAAGGGTTTCGCTACTTGCAGCAGTTCATTGGCTTGATGCTCATAAAGACTCTGTTATGAACATTTATTTCTGTTGTTTCAAAGATGCAGAACTGAGTGCATATCGCAAACTTACCCAGTAATGTACTACTACGTGAGGTAATATATAAATATTTTCGAGAGACTCTCCAGACTCATATTTCCTCATCTTGATGAGGACTAGAGAACTGAAATCCTGCGTAATCTATCGGATTACGAGGCTGATTTGTCATGCCTTGAAAATCAATATACAATCTGTTTCGGAAAGTAGGCTCTCTTTATTTATATACATTTATAATGGAATTTGGCTTGCCGGTTGACTTTCGGGCAGCAGATGAATATAATAAATGTTAGCAGAGATTTGCCGGATTTCATAGCCGAGCTTACAACTCTTACATCATTTGAATGACATATTGATGTAAAAGCGTTCGTGAAAGTTTTTTAAGCCTTTTCAAACGGCTTTAATGCCCGTTAGAACGACTTATTTCCGCAAATGAGAGAACCGAAACAAAAATTCCGACAATGAAACCGATTAACGAATAATATTATGCATATGACTGAATTTACGGAGGTGTATATAATGAAATTGGCAGATTTATCTACCGGACCAGATTGGACTGTATGGATCGCTTTTACAATATTGATTATACTTTCTGTTGTTTTAATTTCCGGACATGGTAGTTGGCTTATTTCAGGGTACAATACGGCTTCACAAGAAGAAAAAGCAAAATATAACGAAAAAAAGTTATGCCGAATATTCGGAATAGGAATATTTGTTATAGCAATTCTTCTTTTGATTATGGTGTTGCTTGAAAATATTTTACCGGCGTTTTTCGCATATATTGCTTTGGGGATTGTTTTGATTGATATTGTTGCAATCATTATCTTCTGTAACAAAGCATGTAAAAAGTAATAAAATTCGGATTGTTGAACCCTTTGAGAGAGGAAATCCTTTTCTCAAAGGGCTTTTTATTTTACTTACATTCGCAAACTACAAGAAAAAGCCAAAGCCTCATATACTTTAAGCAGAATAAAGTTGAAGTTTTTATTCTGAATTGAATTAAATAAGTAGAGTAAGAGAATTTATTTACAGTTTTGTTTTTTGCCTTGTAAAATATATGAAATAGTGCTATAATTTTAACCATCTCATCGATGTTTTTATATAAAATAACGAAAAAGGGTGGTTACGTGTCAGTAAAGGCAAAAAAGGTACTAAAAATCATTTTGATTATTCTTCTTGTGGCGGTTTTGATTGTAGGCGGATATGTCGCTTATGTCATGATTGACTACCACAGAATTGAGGACAATCAAGCTTTGCAGATAAACGATGTTACGAGCGAGTCTGCTTTTGTTGACCAAGAGTATAAGGCTATTTCGTACAATATCGGTTTTGCGGCTTATACTCCCGACTTCGGCTTCTTTATGGACGGCGGTACAAAGAGCCGTGCTAATTCCGAGGAGTCGGTTAAGAGCGTAATTGACGGAATAGGAGATTTCCTTAAATCCGAAAATCCCGATATTATTCTTATCGAGGAAGTTGATAAGAAAGCAACACGCAGTTATCACTATGACCAAGAGAAAGCGCTCAGAGGTAAGCTTGACGGATATGATTCAATGTTCACGGTAAACTTTGACAGTCCGTATTTGTTCTATCCTATTACCAAGCCTCACGGCAAATCCTATGCCGGTATGTTGACCTTGTCAAAGTTCAATGTTGAAAGCGGTTTAAGACGCAGCTTGCCGATTGAAAACGGTTTTATGAAATTCGTTGACCTTGACCGTTGCTATTCTGTTTCGAGAATTACTGTTGAAAACGGCAAAGAACTTGTGCTTTATACGCTTCATCTCTCGGCGTATACCTCTGACGGAACAATCGCAACCGATCAGCTTGAAATGCTTATAAGTGATATGCAGGCGGAATATGAAAAGGGAAATTACTGTATCGCAGGCGGCGATTTCAACAAGGACTTGCTTGGCGATTCGGGCAAGATTTTCGGAATTGACGGCACAAATTATACTTGGGCGCAACCTGTTGATTCAAAATTGTTTGATGGAACAAATCTCAAAATTGTTGCTCCTTACAATGAGAAAAATCCGATTCCCTCATGCAGAAATGCCGACGGTCCGTATCACGACAAGCAGTTTGTACTTACGGTTGACGGATTTATAGTTTCCGACAATGTTACAGTTACAAACAGCGATGTTTATGACCTTCAGTTTAAGTATTCTGATCACAACCCCGTATATATGACATTTAAGCTTAACAAATAATTAAACTAAAGCGGACAATTCATTTGGATTGTCCGCTTAGCTTTTACTTGCAATGTTACCTATTGTTGACTTTAATCCGTTAAAAGGTGATTATAACAGACTGATGACATTGTCATATTATTTAGGTTGGCAGAAAATCTATTCATTTCACTTTGTGTATCATACTGCCCCTTTGGGAGAGGAAAAGTCCTTTTCTCAAAGGGCTTTTTTATATTTAACAAAATATATGTTGAAATTAGTAGCCAAAAATAATATAATGTTATAAGTTATAACTTACTATAATAATTTATTTTATATAAAAGAAGGTATTGAAATGAGATCAGATTTAATTAAAGAGGGTCCTTCAAGAGCGCCTCACCGTTCTCTTTTGAGAGCGCTTGGTATTGACGAGCTTGAAATGAAAAGACCTTTTATCGCAGTAGTTAATTCTAAGAGCGATTATATCCCCGGCCATATGCACCTTGACAAGATTGCAGAGCAGGTTAAGGCAGGTATCAGAAACGCAGGCGGTGTTCCGTTTGAATTTAACACTATCGGTGTTTGCGACGGTATTGCTATGAACCATAAGGGTATGAAATATTCGCTTTGCTCAAGAGAACTTATTGCAGACTCAATCGAGGTTATGCTTACAGCTCACCCTCTTGATGCAATCGTATTTATCCCTAACTGTGACAAGATTGTTCCCGGTATGCTTCTTGCTGCTTGCAGGCTTAATTTGCCTTGTATCTTTATCAGCGGCGGCCCTATGCTTCCGGGTAAGAGCACGGAAACCACAAACCGTATCGGTCTTTCCGAGCAGTTTGAATATGTAGGCGCTAATGCAGTAGGCAAGATGAGCGACGAAAATCTTGAATCTTGCGCATTTACCGCTTGCCCAACCTGTGGCTCATGCTCAGGTATGTATACTGCAAATTCAATGAACTGCCTTACTGAAACAATCGGTATGTCGCTTCCGGGTTCAGGTACTATTCCTGCGGTTATGAGTGAAAGACTCCGCCTTGCAAAGCAGGCTGGCGAAAGAGTAATGGACCTTCTTAAAGAGGACATTAAGCCGTCGGATATTATTACAGAGAAGGCTATTGAAAACGCTATGCGTACTGATATGGCTATCGGCTGTTCAACAAATACAATTTTACACCTTACTGCCATTGCTCATGCGGCAGGCCATGATATCGACCTTGCCGAGCTTGATGCTTACGGCAGAAAAACACCTCAAATTTGTAAGCTTAACCCTGCTTCATCTGTATTTATTACAGACCTCAACGACGTTGGCGGTATTCAGGCAGTTGTTAAAGAGCTTGCAAGAGGCGGTATGATTAATACAGACGCACTTACGGTAAACGGCACTGTTGCTGACAGAATTGCAAAAGCACCTGATGCTGACGGAGTAATTATTCGTAAGCTTGAAAATCCGTTCTCTGCTGACGGCGGTATCGCAGTTCTTACAGGTAATCTTGCAAAGGATGGCGCAGTAGTTAAAAAAGGCGCTGTTGCACCTGAAATGATGCAGCATAAGGGCCCTGCTAAGTGCTACAACAGTGAGGAAGAAGCTATTGCTGCTATTACAGGCGGCAAGGTTGTTGCAGGCGACGTTGTAGTTATTCGTTATGAAGGCCCTAAAGGCGGCCCGGGTATGAGAGAAATGCTTTCTCCTACATCTGCTATTATCGGTATGGGCCTCGGCTCATCTGTTGCGCTTCTTACTGACGGTCGTTTCTCAGGCGCTACAAGAGGTGCATCAATCGGTCACATAAGTCCTGAGGCAGCTATGGGCGGAACTATCGCTCTTGTTGAGGACGGCGACGAGATTGAAATTGATATCCCTGCACGTGTTCTTAAGGTTAATGTTTCAGATGAAGTATTAGCCCAAAGAAAGGCAAAGTGGCAACCTCCTGTTCAAAATCTTACAGGATATCTTAAGCGCTATGCTCAGCATGTAACAAGCGGTGCACAAGGTGCGGTATTTGACGATTAATCGGAGCTTTATATATGGAAAATATGAATGAGAAGAGTGAAAAAAAGCATTCGCACCGTCAAAAATCACCAAATGATTTTGCAAAGACGGTAGTTATATTTGTTTGCGTTGAATTGATTATTGTTGTGGGAGCAATTATCGGTGTTAATAAAAATGCGTGTAATGCAGTCCATAAGCTTGAGGCGGCTATGCCAAAAAGCGTAATGGATTTGCAAATTAATCCAAATCAAGACACTTATGTTTCATTAGACAGCAAAGAACTTGATTATGGTAGTTTTGTTGCCGATATCATTGTTGAAAAAAGAGGAATTGAAGCGCCTGTTTACTACGGCCTTAACCGTGTATCGCTCAGATACGGCGCAGGTGTTTCGATTGATGAAAATGCAAACGCTTTTGGCGACAATGCCAATACGTTTATCGCCTCTTATGACGAAACATATTTTAAATCGCTTAAATATGTCAAGTCGGGCGATAAAGTTAAGGTTAAAACGGCTGATAAAACAATAATCTATAAGGCTGTTGACGTCTTTGTCGGCGACGAGGGTGACAGCAGAGTTAAGGATTATAAAAACAACTTGATTTTATACAGTATTTTTTCCGATTACGGTGAAAACCGCGGCAAGTGCTTTTATGTCATTTGCGAAAAAACAGGTGAGGAGGTAAATGCGAAATGAGCAGAAAACTCCACGACACCAAAAATGATTTTAAAAGCAGAAATATTCTTGCATTTTGCCTGTTTGTTGTGCTTGGAATTTTAAGCGTGGCATGCGTAACAAAGGCTGTTTTGTTAAACGGAAGCGTAGTTCAAAATCAATTTACGGATTATAATGTTACGTCGGTCTTTAGGCAGGATTTGATTGATTATACAAGTGACAGCTTTATCAAAAACGGGCTTGACAGCAGTAATGTTTCAAATGTCATTACGCAAGCCAAGGCTGAGAAAATAATAAGCTCGTTTGCAGCAGGTCAGTTTAGGGCTAAGGCGGGGTATACGTCTAAGTCATATTCTTCCGACGTTGACTCTCTTATGAACGATATAAAATCAGAGCTTGAGGAGCAAATCAGCGCCTCAGGATTTGAAAAAAATGAGAGCGTTCAAAATGCACAGCTTAAAAAAATAAGAAGCTTTATTGATAATTCTTTAAAACTTCCTAAAACAAAACTAATTGAAACAGCCATGAATATGGGCAAGATTGCGGCTGATATTTTCCTTGCTGTTGCGATTTTCTTAACTCTTGTATTTGGCTCAATGCTTTATTTTACAGGCAATACTAAGTACAGAAGCGTCAGAAGTCTTGGTGCGGCATTTTGCGCATCTTCAATTGGGGACTTGATTGTTTCGTTAATTGCTGTTATAATTTTGAGCGTGAAATCTATAGATATTTTTCCTGCATTTCTCAAAAGCGCACTTGATAATTATATTTATACCGCTGTCGGTGCAATTGCCGTATGCGGCGCAGTGCTTCTTTTGATATCTTTGGTGCTTCTCGCAATAAGCTGGAAGCTTAAGCGTGAAAATTAATTTTTACGCAAAGAATAATAGGGTGGTGTTTAAATGGATAATGATGTTGCAATTAATGTAGAAAACGTTACAATGTCGTTTATTCTTAATAAGGAAAAGGTGGACAACCTTAAGGAATACGCTATTAAGCTTATTACGGGAAAGCTTGAATATAATAAGTTTGATGCCTTAAAGGATATTAGTTTTCAGGTTAAAAAGGGCGAGCATCTTGCTATTATGGGCCTTAACGGTGCTGGCAAAAGTACCCTTTTAAAAACAATTGTAGGAGTTTATAAGCCGACTAAGGGTAAAATTGAGAAGCAGGGCGTTATCGCTCCTCTTCTTGAACTTGGCGCAGGTTTTGACGGCAATTATTCCGGAAGAGAAAATATTTTCCTTTATGGTGCTATCTTGGGCTATTCGAGAGAATTTATTCAATCTAAGTATGATGAAATTGTTGAATTTTCCGAACTTGGCGATTTTATTGAAGTTCCGGTTAAAAACTATTCAAGCGGTATGAGAGCACGTCTCGGATTTTCAATCGCAACTGCTGTTGAGCCTGACGTCCTCATTCTTGATGAAGTTCTTTCAGTCGGTGACGCAGGTTTTAGAAAGAAGAGCCTTGCAAAAGTTCAATCTCTTTTTGAAAGCGGAGTAACTGTTCTTTTTGTATCTCACAGTATTGACCAAGTTATGGCAATTTGCGACACGGCAATCCTTCTTGACCACGGCAAAATTATTTCTCAAGGACCTGTTGAAGAAGTAACGAAGGTTTATGAAGAAAAGGTATCGCATCCTAAGAAAAAGAAAAAACTTTAAAACTGTTAATATAGCGACTTGAACAATTGTGTTTGAGTCGCTTATTTTTTTGGAATTTATGATAAATATATACATTATCAACAAAATGTAATAGAAATTGTTGAAAAAATATGGTATAATATACATATCGATAACATAATATTATTTATTTAAAAATTGCAAAATATATTTATTCAAGTGGGGTTTAAATGAAACGACTTATTTGTTTAGTCTTGGCTTTTGTAATTTTTTTCGGCATCTGTGGGATAATTGCGCCTGACATAAATAATATTTATAAGCTCAAAGAAGCGGACTCATTTGCCGAACAAGTAAATGTGCTTGTTAAACAATACGAAAGCAGGCAGGATACTCAAAACAGGCTTATTGTAAATTCAAATAAAATCAAGGAAAGCTATGGTGCAGTTAAGGTGATTAAGGCGCATGGCTTTCAAGTTATGCAGTTTAAGGATTATGAGAGCGCAGAGAGTGCGAAAAGCAGCATTGAAAAGCTCGGCGTTGCATGTGACAGAGACGATTTTGCCTATACTCAGGCAATTAAAAAAGCACCGAGTACAAAGGATTTATGGGCGTCGCAAATCACGCAGTCGGACGTCACAATGAATTATCTTGCCAAGACCGGAAAAACGTATAATGATGTTACCGTTGCGGTTATGGACACGGGAATTAATGATGCTCACAAGTCTTTTGACGGCAGATTGATTGAGTGTAATAAAAATTTCAGCTCTTCAGGAAGTATGAACAGTTCGTCAGACGACAGCGGTCACGGCACAAGTGTGGCAGGTGTAATTGCGCTTAATACGCTTGATAACGTTAAAATCAAGCCTTATAAAACATTTGATAAAGAGGGCAAGTGTACCAATTCTCAAATTGTGGCAACGCTTAACTATATTTTGAACGAGAAAAAATTGCCTGATATCATTAATATGAGCTTTTCCGTTCAGTCAATTTCAAGCAGTGTCACCCGTGACAGTTTAACTCGCAATTTGATTTCAAAAGGTGTTACAATAATCACCTCGGCAGGCAATAACGCAGTAAATGCCAAATACTATTATCCTGCCAATATCGGCGAAGTTATTACTGTTTCATCTTCTAATAAAAAGAATGAAAAGGCAGAATTCTCAAATTACGGCAAGTGCGTTGATATTGCCGCTCCGGGTGTCGGAGTTTATACTTGCGAACTTGACGGCACATATTCTTATGAAAACGGAACGTCGTTTTCTGCTCCGTTCGTATCTGCCGCTGCGGCAACTATTTTAATGCAAAAGAGCGGTCTTGACTGCAATAAGATTAAAAAAACAATATGCGATGAAGCGGTACCTGTTTATATTAAAAATTATCAGGTTGAATGGTGCGGTGCAGGAATAGTTAATTTTTCAGGTCTTATTTACGGCGAAAAAGCGATTGCTCCTTCGTTTGGCACACCGCAGGGAAAATATAACGAGCCGTTTAAGCTTGAAATAAAAGCAGCTAACAATGAAAAAATAATGTATACGACGGATAACACCGTTCCCTCATCCAATAACGGTTTTGAATATACAAAGCCTATTGATATTGACGAAAGCACGCACGTTATTGCCGTTGCATATAACAATATGAAGAAAAGCAAATACGTTGCATCTACTTATGAACTTGTTTATGAAAGTGACGGCAATGATTTTGATATTACGCAGGACGGTGTAATTACAAGTTATAAGGGAAATAAAACAAGCATAATTATCCCTTCTCAAATAAACGGTATAACGGTTACGGCTATAGGTGATAATGTATTTAACGGCTCAAATGTAAAAAGCGTAACCTTGCCTTGCAGTGTCACTTCGATAGGTGTAAGTGCTTTTGCAAACAGTAAGCTTTCGTCAATTTCAGGCGATGGTGTAACACTCCTTGATAACGGCGCTTTTGAAAACTGCTCGTCGCTTGTCACCGTCGATACTCCCGCCGTGGAACATATCGGCAACAGATGCTTTAAAAATTGCAGTAAGCTTACAAGTATAGATTTCAGCCAAAATGTTAGCGAAATCGGCGCCGCCGCATTTGCATTTACTTCTCTTTCAACTGCGGATTTTCGCAATGCAACTATAGGAAATTCAGCATTTGAGGGCAGTAAGGTGGTTGTTGCAAGGCTTGACAAGGCGGAAAGTTTGGAACGAACGTTTTGCGAATGTGAGTTTTTAAACAGCGTTACTGCTTTGAATTTAAAATATATCGGTGATTTTGCATTTTATAATTGCAAATCACTAAACAGTGTTAATATGAGCAAGGTTGAAAGTGTTTTAAACTATGCTTTTTCAAAATCGGCAATTAAAACTGCTGATTTGCCCAAGTGCAGTTATATCGGAAATGCGGTGTTTAGCAGGTGCGATGATTTATACAGCGTGAATATCCCTTTGGTAACAAAAATAATGCCGGAGGAATTTACATATTGCGTTTCGCTTCAAAAAATAAATATGCCAAGTGTTGAGGCTTTTGACGATATATCTAAGGAATATTTTACGGATTGCGCCTCGCTTGAGGGCTTGTATCTTCCTAAAAGCGTCAATTTGCCATCGATTACTTGGTCGTCATCTATGCAAAGCAGTATGCTTTTCGGCAAAAGGGCTCAGCTTTCTTATATTTTTGCACCGATGGCACAGGAAATCGCAAACAGCGAAAATTCACCGTTTATGTATAAATGCACAAAACTTGAATATGTATTTTTAACAAGTGTCAAATCGCTTGATTATATGGAAAGCGCAAACGGTGCTGTTTGGTACTTTGGCTCTAAAATCAAAAATTTACCCGCCAATGTCAATTTTGACGGCTCAATTGTAATTGCTCCTGCTTCAAGTTATGCAATCGAATGGGCAAAGTCAAACGGTTTGAGCTTTGTCGAAAGTTCAAATATTACGTGCACATCAATTTCCGCAAATAAAATAAGCTATGAGGCTTTAGGAAATGAATATACCTTGCCGCTAAACTATGTGAAATCGCTTTGGGATACAAGCTTTGTTAATACAAAAAAGAGTGGTGAAACAGTTTCGGCACTTCTTGATTTTAACAATGACAATACGGTTAACGCAAAGGATTTTGCAATACTTAACAGGCAATAAAAATGCACCTACACAAAATCGTGTAGGTGCTGATTTTTTTATAAAATTGAATTTTAATACGCTAACGTAAAATAGCAAATGCAAGGTCAATTGCTCCGCCTAAAACTTTACTTGTTTTTTTCATATTTAATGTTTCGGCAAACCAAAGAAGAATAAGCGCAACAAGAATTGCTATAACCAATGTTCTTTCTGTCATAATTTCCGACCTCCCTGTTAATAATATTATATACTATTTATCTAAAAAATCAAGCAATTTTATACAACTTAAACATATTTGAAAAAATGCAAAAAATTCGTTGAAATTAGAAAGAAATTGATTTATAATACTACTTAATCTTTTATATAATGGGGGAATATAGGTGAGTCCGATTTTATTAGATTTAGTGGCTGACAGAAGCGCTACTTTCACCGCAACGGTTATTATTGCCGGTGCCGGTATCGTATTCTTAATGCTTGTGCTTTTAATTATTATTTTCTACTTATTCGGAAAAGTTGTTTCAAGCGCAGAAGCAAAGGCTAAAAAAGGCAAAACCAATAAAATAACCAAGAGTGAACAAAAGCTTCCTACTCCGGCACCTGCTAAAAAGGCAAGTGCTCCTGCTCCTCAAGTTGAGGCAGGCATCAGCGGTGAAGTCGTTGCGGCTATTGCGGCTGCCGTTGCTGTAAGCGAAGGCGAGGGTGCTGTTGTTAAATCAATTCGCAGGGTCAATGTTGTGAACGTCAGGGGCAGAAATCCTTGGGCTAATGCCGCAGTTTACGACAACACAAGACCGTTTTAGGAGGCAGTAGATAATGGAAATTTTACAAGGTGTTTGGGAAGTAATTGTCAGCATCTTCACAAACTCGGGATATGCTTATTTCTTTACTGCTGACGGCGGATATAAGAATGCGATTATGCTTTTGGTAGCATTTGTATTTCTTTATTTAGGTATTAAAAAAGGCTTTGAGCCGCTTCTTATGGTTCCTATCGCATTTGGTATGCTTCTTGCAAATATACCTGAGGCAAACTTAGCGGTACAGTATCATGATCTTGACGGCTTCAGAGATTTGCTTGCAGGCAGAGGCGAATTTGTCGGTTGCACACCCGGTCTTATGGACTTCCTTTATTTTGGTGTTAAAGCCGGTATTTATCCGCCGCTTATTTTCCTTGGTATAGGTGCTATGACTGACTTTGCACCGCTTATTGCAAATCCAAGTTCATTTATTCTCGGTGCTGCTGCTCAGCTTGGTATTTTCTTTACTTACCTTGGCGCTATCCTTTTAGGTTTTGCACCTAACGAGGCAGGCTCAATCGCTATTATCGGCGGTGCTGACGGCCCGACGGCTATTTTTGTAACGTCGCAGCTTGCGCCGTATATGCTCGGTACTATCGCCGTGGCGGCGTACTCGTATATGGCTCTTGTGCCTGTTATTCAGCCGCCTATTATGAAAGCACTTACAACCAAGAAAGAGAGAAGCGTTGTTATGGGTAGTCTCAGACCTGTATCAAAGCTTGAAAAAATACTTTTTCCGATTATGGTAACTGTTATTGTTTCTCTTCTTCTTCCTGATGCTGCTTCACTTGTAGGTATGCTTATGCTTGGTAATCTTCTTAAAGAGAGTGGTCAAACAGAGCGTATTGCAAAGGCTGCTCAAAACGAACTTATGAATATTATTACCATTTTCCTTGGTATCTCGGTTGGTGCTACTACATCAGCTCAAAGCTTCCTTAACCTTAACACAATTAAAATTGTTGTTCTCGGTCTTATAGCTTTTTGCCTTGGTACAGCAGGCGGTACTTTATTTGGTAAGCTTATGTATGTTGCTACTAAAGGCAAGGTTAATCCGCTCATCGGTTCGGCAGGTGTATCCGCTGTTCCTATGGCTGCCCGTGTATCTCAAAAGGTCGGTCAAAAAGAAAATCCATCAAACTTCCTTCTTATGCACGCTATGGGTCCTAACGTATCAGGTGTTATCGGCTCTGCAGTTGCAGCAGGTATTTTGCTTACACTTCTTAAATGATAAGGTTGTTTGTTTAAACAAAAATATAAAACCAGGGTGCCCTTGTTACCCTGGTTTTTTGGTATGATTATTTATTATCAGAAAGGGAAAATTTATGGCGTTAAACGAAATGCAGCAGCTTGCTGTTGACACAACCGAGGGCCCGCTTTTGATTTTGGCAGGTGCAGGCTCCGGAAAAACAACTGTTCTTGTTAATCGAGTTGAACATATTATTTCTTCTCATCTTGCCACTCCTTGGCAGGTGCTTGCGATTACATTTACAAATAAGGCGGCAGGCGAGCTTAGAGAAAGGCTTGTCAGCGCAATAGGAGAAGAGGCTAATGATATTTGGGCATACACCTTCCATAGCTGTTGCTCAAGAATATTAAGGCGCTTTGGCGAAAAAATAGGATATACAAATCATTTTACTATTTATGATACAGACGATTCAAGGCGTGTAATGAAGCAATGCCAAAAGCAGCTTGGTATCGAGGATAAGCTTATTAATCACAAGTCAATATTAGCGGAAATCAGCAGGGCAAAGGATAGCCTTATATCCCCTGAGGAGTATAAGCAAACTGCGCAAAACGATTTCAGAAAGAGCAAAATTGCCGAGTGTTATGAATTATATCAGGCTCAGCTTAAAAAATCTGACGCAATGGACTTTGACGATATTATTTTTAACACCGTTAAGCTTCTTGAGGAAAATGAGGACGTTCGCAATATTTATCAAACTCAATTTAAGTATGTTATGGTTGACGAGTATCAGGATACTAACCATGCGCAATACGTTTTGACCTCGCTTCTTGCAGATAAATATAAAAATATTTGTGTTGTAGGCGACGACGACCAGAGTATTTACCGTTTTCGTGGCGCTACGATTGAAAACATCCTTTCGTTTGAAAATCATTATAAGGGTGCAAAAGTAATAAGGCTTGAAGAAAATTACCGTTCTACTCAAAATATTCTTGACGGGGCAAACGCTGTTATTTCTCATAATAAAAACCGTAAGGGTAAAACTTTGTTTACACGTTCCGGCTCAGGCGATAAAATTGTTTATAAAACAGTTATGAGTGAATCCGAGGAGTCGCAGTACATAATTGACGAGATAGTAAAAAATGTTAATAACGGAATGAAATACAGCGACCACGCAATTCTTTACCGTATGAATGCGCAGTCACGTAACCTTGAAGTTATGCTTACAAAAAGCGGTATTTCGCACAGGATTATCGGCGGTCATCGCTTTTTTGACAGAAAAGAAATCAAGGATATTGTGTCGTATCTTGCCGTTATTAATAATCCGAGCGATAATGTAAGGCTTCAGCGAATCATTAATGTTCCAAAGCGTGCAATCGGGGATACTATGTTTGCAAACGTGCTTGAAATCGGGGCAGGGCTCGGTATGTCGGCTTTCGAGGTTTGCGAACGTGCAGATGAATTTCAAAAAACCTCACGCAGTGCTTCCAAGCTTATGAATTTTACAAAAATGATTAGAGATTTTCAGGAATGTATCGAAAACGGAATGGGGCTTAACGACTTACTGCAAGAAGTTTTGGACGTTACCAAATATCTTGATTATCTTCAGGAGGAGCCTGAAACATACGAGGACAGAGTAAACAATATCAAGGAACTTTCATCAATGTTTATCAAGTATGAGGAAGAAAGCGAGGACGCAAATCTTTCTGAATTTCTTGAGGATGTTGCGCTTATTTCCGATATTGATTCATACAATGAAGATGAGGATGCAGTAGTTCTTATGACGCTTCATTCGGCTAAGGGGCTTGAATTTCCTGTTGTATTCATTCCCGGTATGGAGGAGGGTATCTTCCCCGGAAATCAATCAATGTTCAGCGAGGAGGATTTAGAGGAGGAGCGCCGCCTTGCTTATGTCGGAATTACAAGAGCAAAGAAAAAGCTTTATCTTATTTCTTCTCAGCAACGTATGCTTTACGGTCAAACCTCACGTAATATGCCTTCAAGATTTTTAAGAGAAATTCCATCTTCTGTTATTGACGACCAATCGGTTGTGGCACGCAGAAGCACGGGATTTACTACTCCACGCACGGCGTATGCCAATGCTTCAAGAAATGAGCTTGGCCATTCTTCCCATAATAAAATCGGCTCATATACTCAGTCATCAAGCAGCGCCCACAAATTCGGTCAAGCAGGCAATGCCGCACAAAAGAATAATATTGACTTTAAGGTCGGCGATACCGTATGCCACAAATCATTTGGCACAGGCACAGTTCTTACCGTTACGCCAATGGGCGGCGATATGCTTTTGGAGGTTGCTTTTGACAAGGCAGGAACGAAAAAAATGATGGCAAACTATGCAAGGCTTGAAAAGAAATAAAATACTTGTGATGTTAAAGTAATCTTTTATATAAGTAAGCGCATAAACTGTTATAAGAACGGCGCTTTGTATTAATGCTTTAAACAGTAATTAGTCATTATGATGTATAATATCAGATAAAAAACGAATTTTTTGTTGCTTCATACAAAAAATAATATAAAGTATAAAATATATTGCATTTTTTTGTTTTTTGTACTATATTAGCAATGGTAAACGGAGTTAAAGAAATTATTAGGTAATTGGGTGCTTTTGAAACGGAGATAATCGAATTATGGAGAAAAAAATAAAATCTTTTTCAGCACTTACAATTTTTATAATTATCATTGCCACAATAACTGCACTTTGCTTAACCGGTTCAAAGGATTTATCGTCTGTAAAAGACGTTAAAATGACTAAAAACAGCGTAAATTCCATTTCGCTTTCTTGGAAAGAAGTAAAAAAAGCAGACGGCTACTATGTTTATAACCTTGATAATAACGCTAACAAGTATGTTAAGCTCGGTGAAAGCAAGGGCAATGAAAATTGCAAATTTGATATAAAAAATATCCCAAGCGCAAGCGTATATAAAATTAAGGTTTTGGCTTATCGTTCTTTTATGAATAAAGAATATTTAAGCAAAAAAGCAAAGGAATATACGTTTTATTCCAATCCAAGCAAGCCTGTACTCAACGCCTTTTCAGGCGGAAAGGGCGTTTTGTCGATGGAGTGGGACGACCAAGATAATTTAGCCGGATATGATATTCAGTATTCTAAAAACAGTGATTTTTCAGAGTATAAAAACGAGCAAATAAGCGACGGCGAAACACGCAATTTTTCAGTTAAGGATTTGAGCGTCGGCGATGTTTATTATACCCGTGTAAGGTCATATATGGTTGTTGATGATAAAACGATATACAGTGAATGGAGCGACACTCGTCAAGCTACCATTTACGACAGAGATATTAATATCGGCAAGGTTGACCCAACCAAACCAATGATTGCCTTTTCATTTGATGACGGGCCTGCTTATGACTATAACGGCTCTAATTCGACTAAACGTATACTTGACGTTCTTGAAAAATATAATGCACGTGCAACCTTCTTTATGGTAGGAGAGCGTGTTAATGATGAAACAAAGCATTTGCTTGACAAGGAAATTCAGCTTGGCTGCGAACTTGGAAACCACACGTATTCTCATAATCACTATGGTTCTCAGGTAACGGCAAGTGATATTTCAAAAGCAAGCAAGCAGATTGAAAAAATCAGCGGCAAAGCGCCGACTATGTTCAGATGCCCCGGCGGTAATGTTACTCCTGCTATAAGAAAAGAGTGCAAAAAAGAGGGAATGCCACTTGCTTATTGGTCGGTTGATACTGAAGATTGGCGTTCTAAAGATGCGGGCAAGATTTATAAGAATATTACCAAGTATGCTTATGACGGCTCAATCGTTTTGATGCACGATATTTATCCGTCAACGGCAGACGCTGTTGAAAAGGTAGTTCCGGAGCTTATAGCAAAGGGATATCAAATAGTTACGGTAAGTGAGCTTATTGCCGCTAAAACAGGCGACAATCCAAAGCCGGGCAATCAATATGTCGATTATAAGACTATAAATAATAATACACATTGATTTTATACAAAAAAGTAAAAGCGTTGGAAATTTTTCCAACGCTTTTTGTTTATATAAAACTATTTGTTATTTATAATACTGCTCTGAGGAATTGTTGAAGTCTTGGGTCTTTCGGTGCGCCGAAAATTTCACTCGGCGGTGCATCTTCAACTATATAGCCGTCTGCCATAAAGATTACTTTATCGGCAACCTCACGTGCAAAGCCCATTTCGTGGGTAACAACAACCATTGTCATACCCTCGTTTGCAAGGTCTTTCATAACCTGCAAAACCTCGCCTACCATTTCCGGGTCGAGTGCCGAGGTAGGTTCGTCAAAAAGCATAACCTTTGGATTCATTGCAAGTGAACGAACTATTGCCGCTCTTTGCTTTTGACCGCCGGAGATTTGGGATGGATAAGCATTTGCTTTGTCTGCAAGACCTACCCTTTCTAAAAGCTCCATAGCCTTTGCGTTTGCCTGCTCCTTGGTCATAACCTTAAGCTGGACGGGAGCAAGCGTTATATTTTCAAGTATGGTTTTGTTGTTGAAAAGATTAAAGTGCTGAAAAACCATACCCATATGCTCACGAATTTTGTTAATGTCGCATTTTTTGTCGGTTATAAGCTGATTGTCAAAATAAATTTCGCCTTCGGTCGGAGTTTCAAGTAAATTCAAACACCTTAAAAATGTACTTTTACCTGAGCCGCTTGGCCCGATAATGACTATTTTTTCGCCCTGCTTGATTTCGTAATCAATGCCCTTGAGCACCTCGTTATCGCCAAAGCTTTTTTTCAAATTCTTAACGGTAATCACTTTTTCTCAAACTCCTTTCCATAATTTTGATAAGAGTAGAAATTATAAACACCATTACAATGTAAATAACAGCCATTACAAGATAAGGAACCATAAAGTCGTATGTGTTAGAACCGATACGCTGGAATGCAAGATAAAGGTCTGTTGCGCCTACGAAGCTGACAACCGAGGTTTCCTTAATAAGAGAAATAAATTCGTTGCCAAGGGTAGGAAGAATATTTTTAACAGCCTGCGGAATAACAATTTTCATCATTGTTGTGCCGTAACTTAAGCCTACAGCACGGCCGCCCTCCATTTGACCGGGGTCAACAGAGAGAATACCCGCTCTCATAATTTCTGAAATATAAGCGCCGGAGTTTAAGCCAAAAACAATAACGGCAACCGGCACGCTCTTTAAATTAATTGAAAGGAGCGGCATAAGCACATAGTAGAACAAAAGAAGCTGAACTACGATAGGCGTACCCCTGAAGAAACTTACATAAAACTTTGCAAGCACATCAAGCACCTTTAAGACGCCACTTGTTTTCGGTACTACTCTTACTGTTGCAATAAGTGTACCTATAATGATACCTATTACAAGGCCGAGTATAGCAATTATAAGAGTGTTTCTTAAGCCTTCAATAACAACATTGTAGCCGCCGTTGTCAATAAAGAATTTCCAAAACACTTCAAATTTCTTTTCAAAATTCATTAATAAATCCTCATATTCATATTATAAAAAATGCCCATTCTTTTTGAATGGGCAAATCTTTTAATTGATTTATGCTACGGCATTAATAGCATTAGTAATTGCTTGTGCAGGAGCAGCGTCAATAATAACATATTTGATACCGCCGTTGATTAAATCCTGAACAGCAAGTGAGCCGTTTGCATAGCCCTTCCAGGTTGCGCCAAGCTTTTCAAAGCCGAATTCGTCGTTGCCCTGAACGTATGACTGACCTGTTGTGCCTGTCTGACCGCCGATAAGAACTGATGAATCAAAACTCTTAAGAATTTTGTCAACATCTTCTTTAGTCTTGCAGTTGTCAAATGTTGTGTCGTCAGCCTTGCAAATAACTTTCTGTGATGCTGAATAGTATGAATCAGAGAAATCAACTTGCTTTGCTCTTGAAGGGTTTACTGTAAGACCTGCCATACCGATATCAGCTTTTTGCTGCTGAACTGAAAGAAGAACAGCGTCGAAAGCCATATCTACGATTACAAGCTCTTTGCCAAGTTTATCGGCAAGAAGCTTAGCGATTTCCATATCAATACCGTAGAACTTGTCGCCCTCTTTGTACTCGAACGGTGCAAACTCAGCGTTTGTTGCAACAACAAGCTGGTCCTTTGACTTATCCTGCTTAGCAGAAGTAACGCCTTGAGGCTCACCGTTACCGAAGTAGTGATTGCTGATTTCATCAAGCTCGCCGTTTGACTTCATTTCCTTAAGAAGCTCGTTGCATTTTTCCTTAAGCTCAGGCTGCTTCTTGTCTACACCAAAAGCATACTCTTCGCTTGAAAGCTCAATGTCAACAACCTTAACCTTAGCGGCAGATGTGGTTGATTCATTGTTTGTTTTACTGTCGTCATTGCTCTTTGTTGATGAGCAGCCTGCAAAGATTGCAACTACTACCATAAGAGCGGCAAGAACAACAGCAGAAATTTTTTTTGTTAATTTCATCTTATTTTCCTCCGTATTTTGTTTTTAATGACATAATAAAAGACACGATTATTTCTAACCGTGTCAATAATTTATCACAATAATCGCATAAAGTCAATATTTTAGGAATATTTGCTGTATATTTATGCATAAAATTAATATATTTTAAATTATATTGATTCAGACTTTGAGAAAGTGAGATAAATTTCGTTTTTTGTGAGTGGAGCTGTACGTGTGTACTGCCCACTCGCAAAAGACGGAAAGCGCCAACAACGGCAAGGACTCGATGTCCTTGCCGTTGTTCCAATCCCTTTGAGTGCAACAAGTTGCACCCGCACCCTTTGCAAGGGAGGCAAAGAGGTTTATTTATTATATCAGGTGCGTTTTAGCCAGTTTATCAAAGTCTGAAAATTAATCTGCGTTTGCGAGCCATTCATACTCCGGAACATAAATTCTTGTTTTATCCCATGGGTCGCCATCAAGATGACGAATAAGCCAAACATAATACATTTCATATCCCGGTGCCGTAACCTGCTGGTGAGCATTGCCGCCTCTTATGCAAAGGCAACTTCCGTTTTCTGTTTTGTAAGGTGTGTTGCCCTCAAATCCTGCACCGAATCCCTCCGGATGGTCGAATTGATAATAATAAAGTTCAGGTTGCGGGTGATGATGAGGCGGATAGCTTGACCAACGTCCCGGCTGGTTGAACACTTCGCCCATAACCATATTTGACTCGGGTGCATTGTCAAGGTCAAACATTGTTGATACAATTCTGTGGCCCGTGCCGTTCCATTGCCCCTTGCCAAACTCTTGATAAAGGCAATTGTTAGGATTATAAAATTCACTTTTCCAGGTTTTTTCATTATCTGTCATTTGAACGAGCACTTCGCTGTCCTCGTTTGCGGTAACACTAGCCTTAACCTGTTTGCAAAAATGAATTGCGTAAGGCTTTTTTTCAAAAGGATTTTTTCTCTTGCAGCGTTCGTTTATTTCATCTTCCACTTTAAAGGTAACGTCGCCTGAAAGGAGCAAAATTGCACATTCGTTTTTATCTTCGCATATTTCAAGCACTTCACCCTTTTTCATTTTCTTAACGTAAATGTCCATAAGCATTTCAGAATTGATGCCGTTCATTTCGCAAAGAATTTTTTTGCCGTTTTCATCATATTCAGGTTTGAATAACATAAATTTGTATCTCCTTTGAAGTTATTTTTTCTTTTTCTTAATCTTCTTTGTAATTGCAATGAAGATTGAAATAAATGCCGTAACTCCTGCTATCGAAGCGGGAACTATGTATAATTGCTTATTTTGCGAAAGCATATTTACGTTAACGCCGAGCCTTGTTAATACGCTTTGCGCATTTGCCTGTGTGGTGGATACGTCAATTCGTGTGTCAACCACCTTTCTGCTTTCCTCGTTTGAGCCGCCGACAGTTGTAACCTCGCCGACAGCGTCGGTAACAACAAAGTCGCACTGCGCATATAAATCGTCATTTGCACAAACAACAACGGTAGCCGTTCCGTTGCCGATTGCGGTGATTTCACCGTTTGCACCTATGTCGATTATTCCTTCCTGATCGCAAAAATAACCGACTACGGCATTTGTGTTTGACGGCTCAACCGAATAGTCAAGCTTAACCGTGTCGCCGATTTGCAAATCATATTTTGAAGCGTAAATTTGAAGATTTGTAAGCGGTGCGCTTTCGCTTTGCTCGGTTGTTGTTTTTGCAGTCGCCTTTGTGGCAGCTTGCGTTGTGGTTGTTGTGGTTGTTGCCTTAGTTGTTTCCTTTTTGGTAGCAGTCTTTTTTGACGCAGCCTTTTTTGTGGTGGATTTAACAGTAGTTGCTTTCTTTGTAGTTACCCTTTTAGAAGCGGTTATTTTCTTAGTGGTTTTTGCTTTCTTCGTTGTAGTATGCTTTTTAGTTGTTGTTTTGCCGGCAGAAGAGCCTGAAACCGAAGAAAATCTTGGGCTTGCGTAGCCGATAATTGAACTGATATTGTTGTAAGGCTTTGAGCCTTTTTTAGTATATTCTCTTGCTTTAACCTTTCCTGAACAGTTGCCCTCAATAGTGTAAACAGTAGTGCCTGAGGTGTAATTGACTATGCCTACGTGGTCTGCTGTGCCGCTGCCCGTCCAGTCAAAAAAGATAAGGTCGCCGCTTTTTGGGGTGTATTTTGACGGGGAATAATATCTGCCCTTATCCTTAAACCAGCTAATCATACTGCTGCAGTTTCCGCCACGAGGAATGATTACACCGTTTAATGTAACGCCGTTTTGCTTTCCAGCTTTATTAAAGCACCATAATACAAACGTTGTGCACCATCCGCCTTGATAACCGTACCAATCGCCGTATTTTGAATATGACGATGTACCTGTGTAGCCGACCTCATCGCTTGCAATGCTTACAACGCTTGATCTCAAATCATCTTCGCTTGCCGCAAATGCCGCTGTAGGAATAATTGATGAAATAATTATACAAAGCACTATGAAAAATATATTCAGTTTTTTCAGTCTGTTTTTCATTTATTTTACCTTTCAGGACATATTTTTATGCCGAGATATATAAATCTAATTATAATTATATACATAATATTTAAAATGTCAATTTAAAATATTATACAATATGTTGAAAAAATAAGCGAAAAGGTGTATATTAAGCATAGTAATAATTTTATTAAGGGGTACGTTATGGAAAGACTTAAGGATTGCAATTTGGAACATTGCACACCGGAACAAGTCGGTGTAAAAAGCAGTGCTATTACAGCTTTTATTAATGAAATAAATGAGAATAATTTAGGACTTCAAAGCTTTACGGTTGTAAGGCACGACAAGGTCTGCGCTCAAGGCTTTTTTAAGCCATATAATAAAGATATTCCTCACGTACTTTATTCTATGAGCAAAAGCGTTACGTCGACTGCTGTCGGCTTTGCAGTAAGTGAGGGACTTATTAATCTTAATGACAGGGTTGTTAAGTTTTTTCCTGAATATTTAATGAGTAAGCGCCCGTTTAACAGAATGATTACCGTCAGGATGCTTCTTACAATGCATTCGGATAAGCTTATTACCGTGCTTGACGAAAAAGGCGGTACGGATTGGGTTCAAAACTTTTTCAATGCTCCATTTCTTCTTCCGCCTAATACCAAGTTTAATTATATAAGTGAAAATACCACGATGCTTTCTGCCATTATTACTAAGGTTACGGGTATGAGTGTTATTGATTATCTCTATCCTCGTATTTTTGAGCCTCTCGGAATTGAAAAGCCATTTTGGGAAAGTGATGGCAAAGGCAACAATGCGGGCGGTTGGGGCCTTTATATGAAAAGCGAGGACCTTGCTAAGTTTTTCCTGCCCTATATTCATGGCGGAAAATGGAAAGACGGCACTCAAATTATTCCTGAAATTTGGGTTAAAGAGGCAACAAGAAAGCAGGTTGACTCCGTATCTGACGGCTATATTGATAATATGATGGGCTACGGCTATCAATTTTGGCGCAATCCTGTTTCTAACAGTTACAGAGCAGACGGACTTTTCGGTCAGCGTTGCTTTATGTTTCCTGAATATGACGCACTTGTAGTTCTTAACTGCGGAGAGGCGGAGGACTATAAGGTTATGAAAATCTTTTGGAAATATTTTCCTGAGTGTTTTGGCTACGGTGAACTTCCTGAAAACAAGGCGGAATATCAACAAATGCTTGACACTATTGATAATTGCAGTGTTGAGGATTTGCCGAAGAGTGAGCGTAACCGTGAGCTTGAGGAAAAGATTTCAGGCAGGCTTATTACCTGCAAAACAAGCGAATTTGTTTCTGTTGTATCAATCACAATTACTCAAATGTGGTTTAAAAAACCCGGCGAGATAAGCGAAATGAAGCTTACATTTGACGATGAAAAGCTTACTTTTTATTGGAAAGAAAAGAAATATGAAAACACGATTGACGTCGGCTTAAACGGTGAATATGGAATAAGCAAGATGACTTTAGGCGACGTTACATATCATGCATATTCCAAAGCCGCTTGGAAAGAGGACGGCACTCTTGATTTGTGGATTAGACCGATTGAAACATCTCATGTAAGAAAGTTTAATTTCAAGTTTAATGACGACGATACGGTCAAAATCACAAATATTATGAACCCGACCTTACAGGAACTTGTTATTTATTATATGACGTTTACGGGATATCCTGTGAAAGGCGACTTCACCAAAGAAGTAATTGAGAATACGGTAGAAAAGCTCGGTTTGCCGATAATTGAGCCGAATTTTAAAGGAAAATTTGTTGAATAGATGATTAAAACTGCCTTACTGTCAGTAAGGCAGTTTTTTTATTACAAAATTGTAATAGAAGAAAAATAATATATATGCTATTATATAATTATTAAATAATATAAAGGTGAGACAAATGGATATATTTTTATTAGAGGATGATGAAGCTATCGGCATAGGGCTTACTTATTCGCTTGAAAACGAGGGATATAACGTAACGCTTGCAAAAAGCGTGAAAGAGGCGGAAAAAATTATTGATGAAAAGGAATTTTCGCTTTATATTCTTGATTTAACCCTGCCTGACGGAAGCGGTTATGACGTTTGCAAAAGGATTAAAGCGAAAGGTGATTTACCTGTTATTTTTTTGACTGCGTATGATGATGAAGTTAATGTGATTATGGGTTTTGAGCTTGGTGCAGACGATTATATTTCAAAGCCGTTTAGAGTTAAGGAGCTTATGCTCAGAATTAAAAGCGTTATGCGCCGATATTCTAATGAAACGAGTGACGGAATAATCAAAATCAATAATCTTAAAATTAATACAAATGAGGCTAAGGTTTACAAAAATAATGAGGAAATTATTTTGACCGCTATGGAATACAGGCTTCTTTTAATCCTTTTGAGCAATAGGGGAAAGGTGCTTTCACGTACTGCGCTTCTTGAAAATATTTGGGATGTGGCAGGCGATTTTGTTGAGGATAACACACTGACCGTATATATCAAAAGGCTTAGAGATAAAATTGAGGAGGACCCGGCAAAGCCTGAGTTTATAAAAACTGTTCGTGGGCTTGGGTATGTTATTGAAAAATGATTAATAAAGACGCAAAATTCACGGCTTTTTTCGGAATAGGGGTAACGGTACTTGCCTCAATAATCTGTTTTATTATAAATGCTTGGGCAGGTGCGATTTGCCTTATTTCAGGTATTATTTTGACAGGCATATATTTTTATAATATCAAGAAAAGAAACGATAAAATTAACGAACTTAACAACTATCTTTCACTTATGTGTTCAGGTAATTTTGACCTCGATATTATGGATAACAGCGAGGGCGAAATGTCGATACTCAAAAATAATCTTTATAAGATAATGACGCTTTTAAAAACGCAAAACGAGCAGCTTAATACGGACAAGCTATATCTTGCAAATTCGCTTGCCGATATATCACACCAGCTTAAAACTCCGCTAACGTCAATGATGGTGATGTCGGATTTATTAAAAGACGAAAAGGACGAGGGAAAGCGAAACGAATTTTTATCAATTATTGAAACTCAGCTTGATAAAATGAAATGGCTTATTACAAATCTTCTTAAAATTTCAAAGCTTGATGCAGGCGCAACTGAATTTAAACACGAAAAATTTAATATTGCGCCTATTTTAGAAAAAAGTTTGAAGCAGTTTTACGTCACCTGCGACGTGAGAGAAATTGAAATTGTTAATGAAATAAATGATTTTGAATTTGTCGGTGATGAAAATTGGACGGGCGAGGCAATAGAAAATATTATTAAAAACTGCATTGAGCATACAAACAATAACGGCAAATTAAGATTTTTCAGCCGGAGGACGAATGTTTATAATTCTCTTTTCATTCAGGATAACGGCTGCGGAATTACAAAAGAGGATTTACCCCATATTTTTGAACGCTTTTATCACGGCAAAAATTCATCAAGCGAGAGCGTTGGTATCGGGCTTGCGCTTGCAAAAACCGTGCTTGAAAAGGAAAAGGGCGATATTATTGTTAATTCAGAGCTTGGCAAGGGCAGCATTTTTGAATTAAGGTTTTATAAAACAATAGTATAAACCGCCTCCCTTAATAAGGGAGGTGATTGAAAAGCAATCGGAGGGATTTTGAGTAAAAAGCCTCGTCGTTGCAAACAAAGGTTGTTTTAATATGTGACATTTTTGTAATATTAGTGTCACGTGATTGTAAGTTTGAACTGTTATGATGGTGATAGTGTAAGGGGACTGTACCCATTTTTACACTGATGGGGGAGGTATTCATTATGAGTATAACAAAAAAATTAGCCCTGCGCCATTTGAAGCAGAACAAAACAAGGTCGGTTTTAACTGTTTTGGGCATAACTATATCCGTAGTTATGCTTACTGTTATTTTTACATGTGCCACATCATTTGCACATTATTACGGCGAAAGAGCAATCAACACAAACGGCAATTGGCATTTCTTTGTTAAAACAGGTTATGAAAGTGCCAAAAAATATTTACTAAGTGATTCCTCACTTAAAGATATAGGCTTTGAAAAGGATTTATCATCCGAGGAGCAAAGCTATAAGATTTATTCAGATAAAGCTAATTATTTAAGAACAGGCACGATATATCAGGGAGATGCACAGTATATTAAAGATACAGTCACCTGCAAATATGACGGCGCTTTGCCTAAAAGCGACAATGAAATTATGGTGGAACAGTCGCTTATTAAAAACAACGGGCTTGAACTAAAAATAGGCGACGAGATTAAAATTGCAGTCGGTTCAAGGCTTAAAGGCGATTTTGTCATTTTGCCGATAAAGGGCGATTACCAATTCGGCGAACGCTTTGAAAAGGAAAAGGACGAAACGTTTAAAGTTGTAGGTATTCTCCACAATAACGAGCCGACCGAGCGTGGCGCAATCATTCGTGGAATGAGTGATTTAAAAAGTAAAAATCTTGTTGCTTACGGTAAGATTAAAAAAGTCACTCCGTTTTCGTACATTAAAATCAACGGTATTTATGATAAGTTCGGCTTTACTAAAAAGAAAAGGGCATTTAATGTGGGCGAAAATACAGGCTTTTTAAATTCACGGCTTGCCTTTTCGATAGACAAAAACGATTTGCCGCAGGTATTAAAGCTTACTGCAATCGGAATCGTTGTTTTTGCCGTAATTTTCGTTTCGTCATTTGCAATGATTTATAATTCCTTTGCGCTCTCTGTCGGCGAGCAAATCAAATACCTCGGTATGCTTTCCTCAGTCGGTGCAACAAGGAAACAGAAGAAAAAGACGCTCTATTTTGAGGGCGCAATATTGGGAGGAATAGGAATTATTCTCGGCATAGCGCTTGGCTTGCTTACTACCTTTATATCGCAAAGCGCAATGAATGCCAAAATTGTCTCAATTATGGAGGGCTATAACGACAACATCAAATATTCAACTCATATTTCCCTGTGGGTGCTTTGCCTTATTGTTATTTTGGCGGCGCTGACTGTTTTTGTGTCAATCATTTCGCCCGTGCAAAAGGCGGCAAGAATTACTGCGATTGATGCGATTAGAAAAACGGACGAGATTAAGCGCAAGGGCAAAATCCGCACGCCGTTTATTATCACTAAGCTTTTCGGCTTCGAGGGTGATATTGCATTTAAAAATTTAAGGCGAAACGGCAGAAAATCGAGGACGATTATTGCTTGTATATGTATTTGCGCAGTCCTCTTTTTAAGCTGTAATTATTTTTGCGAAACATTTAAAGAAGCATCAAATTTAGATTATGAAATTCCTTATCAGCTTATGTATCAATACAGTGCCGAAAGCAAGGCACAGCTTGAAAAAGCAAGAAATTATTTGAAAACAAATAAAAGGGTAAAGCAATTTTATTCGATTTGGGCGAACTGGTATTCGCCGATTTCAAGAAGCGATATAAATCCTTATGATAATTCACGTGAGTATGATATGTCGTTTCATAATGAAAGCGTTTTTGTTGATAAATATAAATTTGTCGCAGCGCAGGATATACAATATAACGCTCATTTGCTTGATGACGAGGATTTCAATGCGCTTTGCAAGAAAAACGGAATTGATTATAAAAAATATTACTCGCCCGATAAGGACGGCTCGATTAAGACAATTGTAATGAACACAATTGACCGTAACGGTGAGCCGATTTTTAATAATAACCTACTCGGCAAAACTATCGGCGCATATGGCTTTGATTTTGAAAAGACCGAAAGAGAAAATAAGCTCGACGAGGACGGGAATCAGATTAGTTTCTATTATAAGACCGGTCGCACATCTGTTTATAAATTCTGCGATTTTATAAAATATGATAAGGATAATCCTATTTGTAATTTAGAGTCGGACGGTGTTGCTTTTTATGTGCCTAAGAGTGTATACGATAAATATTCTGATGATGATTCGTTTTATTTCGATTACGGTATTGAAACCGACGAGCCGTACAAGGTTGAAAAGGAACTTAAGGACTATTTGTCCGAAAACGAGGCGGATGGTGACGTATATAACATTTATTATTGGACGATGAAGGAAAAGAGCATTATATCCGCTGTTCAATTTTTGTCCTATGCTTTCATTTTGCTGATTACATTAATAACAGTATTTAATATAATCAACACAATGACGGCGCAGATTGCAAACAGAAAAAAAGAGCTTGCAATGCTGAAAAGCGTGGGTATGACGCCGAAGGAGTTTAAAAAGACGTTGATTTTTGAAAGTATGTTTTACGGTTTATTCGGTTTGCTTTTGGGTGTGCCGCTGAGCCTTGTTATTAACAGAGTGGTGGGATATATTATTTCAAAGGATAATCCTATTCCGTTTTCTGTCAATATTTGGCTTTATCTTATTGCCTGCGTGGCAGTATTTGTTATCATAGGTCTTACTATGATTTATTCATTAAAGCTTATTAAAAACAATTCTATTATTGATTCATTAAAGGACGATACAAACTGACACAAAGCCGTAGGGGCGAACATTGTTTGCCTTTTCTCAAAATCTGCATACGGTTGTGCGCCGGATTTTGTATTCGTATTCAAATTTAGGTAAGTGACAAAATTGTAATTAAACAGTCACACGATTGTAAGTTCATTAAGGTATTATGGACTCATCGAAAGGAGATAACTACTATGAAAATACTTGAAGTTACAAATTTATGCAAAACATACGGCAAGGGCGACACAATGGTTAAGGCTCTTGATAACGTTTCGTTTTCAGTAGAAAAAGGTGAGTTCCTTGCTATTATCGGGCCAAGCGGTTCGGGCAAGTCAACGCTTCTTCATATCCTCGGCGGTGTAGATGTGCCTACAAAGGGCAGTGTTGTTATTAATCAAACGGATATTTCAAATCTTGATGAAACGGCACTTGCAATTTTCCGTCGCAGGCAGATAGGCCTTATTTATCAGTTTTATAATCTTATTCCTATTTTGACTGTTCAGGAAAATTTGACCTTGCCGCTTCTTCTTGACGGCAGAAAGCCGGATAAAAAGCAAATTGATACTCTTGTAAAGCGTCTTGGCTTGGAAAACAGGCTTGACCATTTGCCAAATCAGCTTTCAGGCGGTCAGCAGCAGCGTGTATCAATCGGACGTGCACTTGTCAACAATCCTGCGCTTATGCTTGCAGACGAGCCTACGGGAAATCTTGACAGCGAAAACAGTAAGGAGATTATTTCTCTTTTAAGGCAGTTTAACAAGGAATTTAATCAGACTGTAATTATTATCACTCACGATGAAAAAATTGCAAATTCAGCCGACCGTGTAATCACAATTGAGGACGGTAAAATCACCGGGGATGAGGTGAGAATAGGTTGAATATCGTAAATAAGCTTACAACACGTCACATTCAGCAAAACAAGGGCAGAACGGTTGTAACAACACTCGGCATTTGCGTTTCCGTTGCAATGATTACGGCTGTATTTGTTGCAATGGCTTCGTTTTTAAACCTTTTCGGTGAAATCGGCTTAATCTCATCAGGTAAATGGGACGCTGAATTTGACTATCTTAATCAAACACAAATAAACCAAATTAAAAATGATGACAGAATTTCAAATGTAGGTCTCGGTTACAGCGACGACTGTATGTCGTTTAAGCTGAAAAGTGCATCTGATTATGAAAAAAGCACGGGTGAAATTCTTGTCGGAAACAAGAAATATTTTGAAATGATGGCAACGGGCGATTTTGACGGAAAGCTTCCGGAAAATGAAAACGAGGTTGCAGTTGAAGAAAATTTGCTTGCGGCAAACGGTATGAAAAATGCCAAGGTAGGCGATAAGATTACTTTTGCTCAGGGGATGAGGCAGCTTGCCGACGGAGGTATTGCAACAGACGGCTATCGTGATGAAAACGAGAAATTTGTCACATCAAAGGATTATAAGGAATATACAATTACCGCAATTCTTCACAATAACCCTGCCACAAGATATAAAAAAATTTGGCGTGGTATGAGCGAGGCGGAGAGCAAGAGCGACAAGAACATTTTTGCTTTATTTACGCTTGCCAAGCAGGACTCAAATGCATATAAAACCATTGAAAAAATCCAAAGAGATTACAAAATTGACAACTACAGGGCAAACGAAGATGTCCTTGCGTCATATCTTTCAGGCAGACAGGGCGGCTTTCTTTCAACGATGCTTCCAATTGTTTTGGTTGTTTTAATTCTTATCGTTATCGCATCCGTAATGCTTATTTATAACGCATTCGGTATGTCGCTTGCAGAGCGAGTAAGATATCTCGGTATGCTTGCCTCGGTTGGTGCAACTAAGGCGCAAAAGCGAAAGAGTGTGTATTTTGAGGGTGCAATTTTAGGTGCTGTCGGCATTCCAGTCGGTATTGCGGCAGGAATACTCGGTATCGGAATTACCCTTAAATTAATAGGCAATAAAATTATTTCTACAGGAATGATTGCAGGCGTCAGCGAAAGCAATATGCAAATGAAAGTCGTAGTTCCTTTTTGGGCGATAATCGGGGTTGTTATTGTAAGCATATTAACTATTTTTATTTCTTCATTCATTCCGGCACGCAAGGCGTCAAAAATCACTCCTATTGACGCAATTCGTCAAAGGCAGGAGATTAAGGTTAAGCCTAAAAAGCTTAAATCGCCTAAATATATCAGAAAAATATTCGGTTATGAAGGTGAACTTGCATATAAAAATCTTAAGCGCAACGGAAGAAAATCAAGGCTTATAACCGTTTCAATCGCTCTTTCAATCGTACTTTTTATTTCCTGCAACTATTTTTGCAATATGTTTGTTCAGGCAAGCGGATATGAAAAAACAATTCCTTACCAGATATCAACAACAATTACTTACGCTCATAAAAAAGAACTTTATGACGCACTTGACAAAATGCAGGGAGTTAATAAATATTATATTGATACGGCGGATATGAGTATTAATCTTGGTAAGTCAAGCCCGATTATTAAAAATAATGAAATTAAAGATTTGGAAAATTATACTTCTGCTTATTCAAAGCTGTTTGGCGGGGAAAAGGATGTTTCTGCAGTAATTCACTATGTTGACGACAGTGAGTTTAACACGCTTTGTGAAAATAACGGTATTGATTATAATGCTTTTTACGGTGACAGTCTTAAATGCGTTTTGCTTAACAATCTTACTCATAAGCAGGACACAACGAAAGTATTTACCGACAACATTATAGGCAAGCATATTATTCAAAAATCCGATTATGCAAACGATGAAAAAAATCCGCTTGATATCGAGGTCGGTGGTCTTGTTAAATTTGATAAAAAAAGCCTGCCATGCAATTTCGTTGCGCCGGGCGTAGTCGGTATAATTATGCCTTATTCTCAGTACGTAAATGTAGTAAATAAAGGCGAAAAGGCAAGCAATATTTCAATGAGCGTTTGTATTGAAACAGATGATCATAAAAATGTTGCGGAAAATCTTAATAATCTTTTGACTGAAAAAGATTATGGAGGAACGTTCGTTTCTGACATTGTCGATACTCTCCAAACTATGAATACCGTTATCTTTATTGTTCAGGTATTTGTTTACGGCTTCATTTCGCTTATCTCTCTTATCACGATTGCAAATATTATTAACACCATTTCAACGAATATATCGCTTCGACGTAAGGAATTTGCGATGCTTAAATCGGTGGGAACGGCTCCGAGCGGATTTAGAAAAATGGTCAGCCTTGAAAGTGTATTTTATGCGCTTAAAGCGGTCATATTCGGTGTGCCTATAAGCGTTTTGGTTTGCGTATTGCTTAATAAAATGCTTGGTGAAAGCTCAATCCCTTATCAGTTTGATTATAAGCTTTATTTGGGCGTAATCCTTGTGGTATTTGCGATTATTGCAGTTACGATGATTTATTCCGTAAGAAAATTAAAGGATGATAATATTATTGAAACCCTTAAAGAGGATATAAGCTGATAATTTTCGGCAGGCTTTTATTACCCATTTAAACCCCAATATATTCCTTCTGCCGAAAAAATAAAAAGGCTCATCTTCAAATTATCGAAGATGAGCCTTAATTTATTGTGGCTGTTACTCATATAAAAATTCATAGAAATTCGGTGTATAGTTGCCGACCTTGACAACAATATAATCGCCTGCGTCTAAAATATAACCGCTGTCATTATACGAGGGAATATTTATATATTTTTTTGTTGCCTCTTTAAATTGCTCATTTGTGCCAAGCTTGAAATCATAGCCGCATGAATTGAAAAACTTTTCAAGTTCAACATTTGCGCTTGAAAACGAATAAATCGACCAAGAAATGTAAGAACTGATTGATGTCTGACAAGCGGTATAAGTATATGACTTTTTCGCTTTTTTAGAGGTATAGTTAATTATTCTGCCTGTCACACTGTCTTTTTTAACAGTGTATTTATCTTTAATATTATTAGAAAGCTGATAGTAACCGATAAAAATGACGGGCTTGTTTTTATCATATTTTTCAAGGTCTTTTGCAATATTACAAACGACTTGCTTTTCTTCTTTATCTCTTAAAACGTTTACGTGATACCAATAATTTGATGAGCAAATTTGAACTGTTAATATTATGACAAGTGACAGCGAAGCAATTATTTTTAAAGCTTTTTTGCCGTTTGAATTAATGATTTTTGATGAAAGCAGCAGGGTAATTGCACCGATATAAAACGGTATTCCTTGCTCGGTTCTGTATGCGGATTCCGTTCCCCGATAAATGCTTAAAAAGAAAACAGTAAGTGCAAGGCCAAAATAAAAGAAAATGAGAATAGGCTTTTTGGTGCTCTTGGTTTGAAGTATCATCAAAACAAATGCAACGGCGAGAAAAATGAATAAAATTGTAAATGGGGCATAGCAAAATATTTTAGATACAAATGAATATATAAAATCATAAAAAAATGATTTTAATGTGGCAGAGCTTGTAAGCCAAGCAGTACCGACAGCGTTGTTGTTATCTTGTGTAATATTGCATAAATTTATTATTGCGTTTGATATTATTTCCTCTAAAGAAAATCCTAAAAATAAAGTCGGTGCAAGCCAAAAACCGTTGAAAAATAATTCTTTTTGGCTTTTTTGACCGTCGGCAAGAAGTATAAGAAGTAAAAATACTGCGCCGATATAAACTAAAATGAACGATTCATACCATGAATATGCAAAGAATATAAAAATTGAAGAAATAAGTATTGAAGCAATCAAATTTTTAATTTTCAGTGCAAAATAAAGTGCAAAAGATACTAAAAGAATTGAGCCTCCGGTGGTTAAAACTGAGCCTTTGAACATAAAATATTCATTCATCAGTGGGAAAGTTATGTAAAGGCAGGTGGAAAAGGTATAAGGCAAAACATTGCTTTGAGGCTTTGCTTTGTCAAATATTATGCAAAATACAGTTGCTCCCAAAATAAAGCAAATAAGACCTATTATATTTTCAACTGCAATCGGCAAATGTTCAAAGCCTAAATAATTTTCTATAATTGTTGCTGTAAGCCTGCCCTGCGCAACAAGTAAGCCGTGATAATATCTGTCACTTGAAAGCGAGTCGATTGTTACCGTTTCGTGAGTGAGATAATATGCATAGCACAAAATTGTGCTAATAAGAACGGGGAAAATATACAGAGGATTTAAAAGAAACTTTTTGAATCCTTGTTTTAAACTTAAATCGCTGTAAACAAGTCTTGCGTTTTGTTCCTTTTTCTCAGTCAATCTTTTTTTACTCATAATTTCACCATAATCTAAAACAGCCGTCATTACTGACGGCCGATAGCTTGTTAATATTTAACCGGGCTTGACGCAAGGTATTTATTTACCATGAGCGCTACCTTAAATACAATAGCGTCATCAAATTCTCTAAGGTCAAGACCTGTGAGTTTTTTGATTTTTTCAAGCCTGTAAACAAGAGTGTTTCTGTGAACGAAAAGCTTTCTTGATGTTTCAGAAACATTAAGGTTGTTTTCAAAGAATTTTTGAATAGTGAAAAGCGTTTCCTGGTCAAGCGATTCGATAGAGCCACGCTTGAACACCTCTTTAAGGAACATATCGCAAAGAGTTGTCGGAAGCTGATAAATAAGCCTTGCGATGCCGAGATTTTCATAGCTGATAATTGTTTTTTCAGTATCAAAAACCTTGCCTACTTCAAGTGCCACCTGAGCTTCCTTAAACGAATGAGCAAGCTCCTTAATGCCTGTTACACAAGTGCCGATACCGATAATTGCATTGAAATAAAACTCAGACAAAAGGGTATCGTTGATTGAACGTGCAAGCTTTTCAAGGTCTTTAATATCAACGTTAGGTCTAACTTCTTTAACAAGAGCGATATCGCTTTCGTTTACATTGATAACGAAATCCTTACTCTTATCAGGGAAGAAGTTTTGAATAATGTCAAAAACAGAAATTTCCGTTTCCTGGGTTGTCCTGATTAAAAATACAACTCTTGACGCATCGTTGTTGAAATGAAGTTCCCTTGACTTAATATAAATATCGCCCGGAAGAATGTTGTCCAAAATAACGTTCTTAACAAAGTTTGACCTGTCAAATTTTTCGTCATTGTTTTGCTTAATTTGGTCAAGAGCAACGGCAATGAGCGAAGAATAATGATGTGCAAGGTCATCCGTTCCGTCAACAAATACTGCATATTCGGGGCGGACAAGTACGTCAAATGTGGTATATGTTGCATTATCAACGCAGGTTTGATTTGTACTGAAAACGCCGGCAGAGATTACGCCCTTGCGAATTTCTCCTATTAAGCCGAGCTCACTGCACGCAATAACCGTACCCGTTTCGTCAACAACGCCGATATTTCTGTCGATTGCTTCACGCATTTGATTTACTATTCCTTGGAATAATCTGTTTGGCATTATATTCACCTCTCTGTTTAGTTGGGCAGTATGCACAAAGAAATATTGCACAAAAAGTTTATGCCCTACTTGTTCATATTATACAAGAAGATTAATCATATTGCAACCATTTTAACAAAAAAAGTTGCACTTTTTTGTGCAACTTGTTATGAATGTTAAAATTGTTTAGAGATAAACACAATATATTGTTGTTAAATTGAATAAAAGTAGCAGAATTTGTTGTCATTTGTCACAAAGAGCAGAAATTTCTTCTTTTGTAAGATATCGACATTCTCCCATTTTTAAATTTTCGTCAAGGTCAAGCGAACCCATTTTTATCCTTTTAAGTTCAACAACGTTTATTGAAAAATGAGAAAACATCCGTTTGATTTGATGATACATCCCCTGTTTAATAATGACCTTTCCTACCTGATAATCACCGTCAACCGGTTCAAGGCTTGCGCCCAGGCATTTGGCGTCTTTAAGCTCTATTCCTTTTTCAAATTCCCTGATTATTTCATCGTTAAACGGTTTGTCAAGCTTTGCGACATACGTTTTCGGAATGTGATTTTTAGGACTTAATATCGAATGTGCAAGTTCGCCGTCGTCGGTAATGAGCATAAAGCCTGTTGTGTCTTTATCAAGCCTGCCGGCAGGGAACAGATTTTTACGCTTCATATCGGGCGGTAAAATGTCAACAACCGTCTTTTCTCCTTTTCCGTTTGAAGCTGAAATCACACCCTTGGGTTTATTCATCATAATGTATACATATTTATTATAGTATATTTGCTCGTTATCGCAAAAAAGCACGGCGCCGTTCTCGTCAAACTTTGCCTTTGGGTCTTTGATTGTTTCTTTATTTACCGCTATTCTTCCTCTTTTAATAAGCGCTATTGCATCTTTTCTTGAAATTTGAAGAGCGGTGGCAATTATTTTATCTAATCTTTCCATAATATTTGTTTATTCGTTTTCCTCAAACCCTACTAAAAAACCGTCTTTGGCAGATGGATTGCAAATATCGCCGCCGATAAGTTTCCCTTCACAAACAAGCATATCGGCAACAATGCAGTCACCCTTGCCTTTATAATTTGTGACTGTGTAGGTGTAAAGCGTTGCTTTTTGCCCCTTGTAATCAGTCAAATCAAAGCCTTGATTTTTTTGAATTTGGTTATAGCTGTTATACACATCATTCCATTTCTTGGGAATGGTGATTTCCTTTTGCTCGCAGTCGCTTGCCAGCTTGTAGCCGTATTTGCTTAAATACGCTCGTCTTTCGCTGTCGGTCTTTGCGCTTATTACTGCCGATACACTTTGCGCTTCGCTCGTATGGTTTGATACAAACGTTACCGATATAACGATAATTCCCACAAGCAAAAGAACTATGCCGAATATCCTTTTCGGCGTTAATTTTAAAGTAAGCATTTTCATAGTATCACCTTAGTAATAATATGAGGTGAATTTAATGCTTATTCATCTATAATTTTTATATATTGCTTATTTTTTTCTAAATAAATAATGTCAACCGTTGCGTCAATAAGTGTTCCGTCAGGAGTGTATTCCTCACTGTGGATAACCCCGTCTTGCCTTATGTCTGCAAGAATTGAGCCTTTGCTAAACGGTACTAAAAGCTTTAATCTTTTTTTAGTTTGCGGCAATGCATTTTGAATTGCAAGGAGCAATTCATCTAATCCCTCGCCTGTTTTTGCACTGATTTTTACGCTTGTTTTAGCATCTGCAAACGGAAATGCAATGGCAGACGGACTGTGTGTAATGTCACATTTGTTAAATACCGTTATAACGGGAACAGTGATTGCGCCGTCGGGAAAAAGTGATGATAAAATTTCTTTTGTAACGTCGATATTGTCGTAGCAATAAGGGCTTGAGGTGTCGCAAACGTTTAAAATTACGTCTGCGTATGTTGCTTCCTCCAAAGTGGAGCGAAAAGCGTCAACAAGCTGGTGCGGCAGCCTTGAAATAAAGCCAACGGTGTCAATAAGCATAATGCTTTGTCCGTTTGGAAGGCTAAGCTTTCTTGCAGTCGGGTCAAGGGTTGCAAAAAGCTTGTCCTCCTGCAAAACTCCTGCATCGGTAAGCTTGTTCATAAGTGTTGATTTGCCTGCATTTGTGTAGCCGACTATTGCGACGGATAAAGCGCCGTTTTTCTTTCTTCTTTCGTGAATCATTTCACGTCTGCTTTTGACCTTGTCAAGCTCCTGCCTGATATTTTGTATTCTTCGCCTGATATGCCTTTTGTCGCTTTCAAGCTTTGTTTCACCCGGACCCCTTGTGCCAATGCCGCCGCCGAGCCTTGAAAGCTGAGTGCCCTTTCCCGTAAGGCGGGGAAGAGAATATTTAAGCTGGGCAAGTTCGATTTGAAGCTTACCCTCCTTTGAACGTGCACGTCCTGCAAAAATGTCAAGAATAAGCGTTGTTCTGTCAATAACTCTTGTGTTTGTTTCGTCCTCAAGATTGCGAATTTGAACAGGTGAAAGCTCGCTGTCTGCAATAATTAAATCAATATTCATATTTTCACAAAAGCGAGTCATTTCATAAAGCGCACCCTTGCCGATATATGTTGCGGCAACGGGAGTCTGCCTTTTTTGAATTGATGTGCCGACAACTTCGGCGCCTGCCGTTTTTGCAAGCTCCTCAAGTTCCTCCATAGAAACCTCGGCGTTAAAATCTCCTGTGTCAACGCTGATTAAAAGAGCACGCTCCTTTTTATCCTCGTTAAATATTTCGTTTTCATTAGTTTGATTATCCATCTGTTCACCCTCTCTAAAGGTGCTTTATTTGTTTACAAGTGCCTGAAGCACCTTGTTTGCAATAGGGCCTGCCGTTTGCGAGCCCGAATTGCCGTATTCCACAAGAACAACAAATGCATACGGGTGCTCCTCATCATCCATAAAGCCGACGAACCAAGCAGTGTTATGCGAATCAATGTTGTCTATTTGAGCCGTACCCGATTTAGCGCAAAGGTGCAAACCTTCATAATTGTAATCGCCGTATTGGGTCTTAACGTTATTTCTCAAAAGTTTTTTCATTTTGCCTGCAACGTCGCTTGAAAGAAGCGGTGTTTCTTTAGTTGTAAAACCAAGGTCAAGTGCCTTGCCTGCCTTTGTAGCAAAGCTTTCCACAAGATTGAGCGAAACCGCCGTGCCGTCATTTGCGATTGCACCGGCAAGTCTAAGCATAGCGATAGGGGATACGAGCGTGTCACCCTGACCTATGCCGGTCCATCCTACATAATCGTCAGCATCACTTTTTTCAAGGAAAAATCTGCCTGTTGAAGATTGTATATCATTATTAAGCGAAACCGGAGATGTAAGCCCAAGTTCCTTAGCCGTGTCTGCAAGCTTTTGCGGGCCTAATTCAATAGCAATTTGCGCAAAAGTGGAGTTGCACGATTTTGCAAGCGCCTGCTTAAAAGTGAGTGTACCGTGCCTTGCGTTACATTCGATAGGAGTACCTACACCCGGGTCGTATTCGCCCGTACATTTAAAGGTTCTGTCATAAATGTCAGGAATATTCTCAATAGCGCAAATTGCCGTAACAATTTTGAAGGTTGAGCCGGGGGTGTAAAGACCTGTTAAAAGCCTGTTGATGTATGCGCCTGCATATTCCTCGTTATCGTCTATATCGCTCGGCTTATTTTGCGGGTCGTAGCTTGGGGTTGAAACCATAACAAGCGTTTCACCCGTTTTGTAGTTGATTACGCCGACTGTTCCTGCTTTGTAATTTGAAAGTGCTTTGTATGCAACATCGCAGGCATCTGCGTCAAGCGTCAATTGCATATCGTTGCCGCTTCCGTTTTTAATAACACTGTAAATGCCTGTAAGCGAATTATACCCTGTAAGCTTTGCTTTATACACGTTTTGAACGCCTGTTGAAATAAAGCCCTGAAGGTCACCTACTGCGTGAAGCGTAGCCTTTCTTGTCGTTAACGAATCATTGTATTCTCTTTTGCCGTTATTTGTTTCGGCAAGGCTTCTGCCGTTTCTGTCGGTGATTTTGCCTGCGCCGATTAGTTCGCCGTTATAGTAAAGGTGGCTGTTGTAAGGTTGCATAACCCAGCTTGAGCCGTCGGTCATAAGGCTGTAAGTTAAAAATCCCAAGCCGAAAACAAAGGCAAACACAAGTATCCAAAGGAAAATACCCCTTTTTGTTATCATTTTCATTTCTTTTTAACACCTCCGAGATAGCTGTAGGTGCGTACGTCACTCGCCTTGATAAATGCCAAAACAAGCCAGCAGCTCATAAGCGATGTACCGCCTTGGCTGACGAAAGGAAGAGTAACACCCGTAAGCGGTAAAACGTCCGTTATGCCGAAAATGTTAAGCGCACATTGGAAAAGAAGCATTCCGGCGCCTGCAACTGCCGCAATTGAATAAAACGTACTTCTTGCCGCAATTGAATTTACAAGGGCGGAAACTGCAATTGCAACGAACGAGAGAACAAGAACTACTGCAAAAATGTAGCCCCATTCCTCACAAATTACGCCGAAAACGTCATCTGTATAAACAAGATAGTCATCAAAGAATTTGCGTATATTGCCGTTGCCTATTCCAAGGCCTAAAAGACCGCCGGAGGCAATGCCTGTTAAAATATGGGTTTGCTGATATCCTTTTCCGTAAGTATCCTCCCAAATATGGCGGTATATTGAAAAACGTGCCGTAACATACGGTTTGTATTTGATTACAATGGCGCCGCCTAAGCCTGCCGCCGCAACAGCTAAACCAGCCGTTTTAATATCGCCGGAGTTCATAAATGCGATTATTAAAAATGTGATGAAGAATATGAGCGCCGCACCGAAGTCACGCATTAAGATAAGCGCACCCACGCAGGCAACCGAGAATATAATAAAACGGATTATATTTTTAGAAGTTTGAATTTTTTCAAGCGTTGCCGCACCGACAAAGATAAACGCAACCTTTACAAATTCCGACGGTTGGAGAGTGAATGAGCCAATACCTATCCAGTTTCTTGCTCCGTATTTCTCCGTACCGAATACAAGGTTGACTGCAAGCAAAATTAATCCCGCGATTGCGACGGGCAGCCTCAATTTCATACATAAATCAACGTCGCCCAAAACAAATGTGAAAACAGTATAAGCAACAACGCTGACTGCCAAAATTATTAACTGCTTAAAGCAAGCTTTCGGGTTGACCGAGCCTATAACCGTAAGTCCGACACCGGAAAGAAAAAATGCAATAAATTCAAGTTCAAAATTTCTTCTGTGAACAATTACATATAAAAGCGACACATAAACCCATTCAAGCGCAATGAGCACAATATTTGCAAGCATTGCTTTTGTTGAAAAATCATTATGGGCGCTTGCTGCCTCGAAGCCTGTAATAAGTTGAAAAATGCTCAAAACAAACAGCATTGCAAAATTATTAATAGGCTTGATATGCGGTATTTTTTTAGCCTTATTTGCCATTCGTGTTTCTCCTTACTTATTTTTCATAAAATACAAAAACTCTGTCACCGAAGGTGATTGTGTCCTCGTCAAAAATGAGCTGCGGCTGAGTAATAAATCTGCCGTTTAGCTTCGTTCCGTTGTGGCTGTTTAAATCCGAAAGCGCCCAGCCACGAGATGTTAAATGTATTCTTGCGTGCTCACTGCTGATTGTGTCAAGATTGATTTGTATGTCTGAATTTTGACCCCTGCCGATAAGCACGTCTTTTTTTCTTAAATAAATAGGTCTGTGAGTTTTTACGTCTACCAAAACCGCATAAGCAACATTGCCTGTATTTTGTTTCAATTCGCTCGCCTCATTTCTCATTTGAGTTTTTGAACTTGCCGAAACAGCCTCGGCACATAAAAATTTCAAAGGGATTGAACCTATTGTGATAATATCGCCGTCCTCAATAACGGCACTTCCGTGAACATTTCTGTCATTTAATTTAATGCCTGTTTTGGAAAAAGTGTCCGTTATAACCCATTCCTTTCTTTTTTTTGCAATAACTGCGTGAAAACGTGATACATTCGGCATAGGCAAAACAATATCGTTAGATTTACTTTTTCCTATTGATGTTTCCCATCTGTCAATGTCAATTATAGAACCGTTGTTTTGGTCAACAAGCTGAGCAAGCTTGTGAAGCCTCGGTCTGTTTCTGAATAAAGATATTATGCAGGTGAATAGTATAATTACAGCCAAAACAGGAAGCACATATCTAAGCACACCTGTCAAAAATGATAAAGCCGTTTCCAATCCGTTCACTCCTTAATTATATATTTTAAAATTATGTATTTAATAATTATAACAATTATGTATTGTTCAGTCAAATATTTTGAAAAATTTTAATAATTTTATTACATTGCAAATGCCGCCTTGCATTGCTTCGTGCTATATTTGGCTTAAAAAGGCGAATGTTAAGTTCAGTTGACAAAATTCCACGTAAAAAATATAGATTACTTTGTTCTTTTATGTTATATTTAACCCAGAGGTGATAGATATGTCTCTTGGACAAAGACTTTATGATTTAAGAAAAACGACAGGTCTTTCTCAGGAAAAGGCGGCGGAGCAGCTTGGCGTAACAAGGCAGACCGTGTCAAAATGGGAAACTGACCAAACAACTCCGGATTTTGATAAAATAATTCCTATCTGCAATCTTTATAATGTTACTACCGCTGAGCTTTTCGGCGAAGAAAAAGAGAACGATTACAGCTATAATATAGATTCAAATACAGAGCAAACCGTCGGCGATTCCTTCAGCGAGGCTGAAAAGTTTAAAATCAGGCATAAATATAAAATAAGATTTGCCGTGCTTTTAAGTATAGGAATATGCTTATATATTTTATCTGTTACTCCTTTTGTAGTTTTAAAAAATGAAAAGCTGAGTATTGTTTTGTTTTTCGTTATGATTGCTGTTGCAACAATGCTTATAGTTTTCGGTGCGATTGCAAAGCCGAAATTTGAGGATGAAAAGAAATCGGACACTCCTGAAAGTAACTTGTATAAACGAATTTGCAGTATTATGTCGGGTGTTGTACTTGTTATTTATCTTCTTTTAAGTTTTCTTACAGGCGCTTGGTATATCACTTGGGTGCTTTGGATTGTTTATGCGATTGCGTGCCAAATTGCAAAGCTTGTTTTTTCGTTGAAAGGAATTGAGATTGATGAATAAAAGTAAAAAAATCATAATTGCATTAATTGCCGTTTTAACCGCTGTTGCACTTTTTTTGCTTGGGGTTATGTCGCTTTTTATAGTCGGCGGCGATAAACTTGAAGATATGCTCGATAAAAGGGAGGACGATTTAAAAACAGTAGTTTTTCAGAAAGAGTATAGTATAAATGATTTTCAAAATATGAAAATTGACTGCGGCTGTGCAGATGTGACGTTTAAGCCGAGCCAAAACGGAAATGTCGGCGTCACTGTTTTCGGCGCAAACGATAATAAGTTTTCGGGAGAAATTAAGGATAAAACGCTTGAGCTTAACGAAATCTACGGCAAAGCAACGTTTCGCTGGGCAAGGGCGATAAAATTTAAAGGTCTTCATATTGTTGTTAAAATTCCGCAAGGCTTTGATTTCCCGGTTGATATTAATGTTGATTACGGCGATATTGATTTTGAAACTGAATATAATTCTTTGCTTAATATTCAAATGGGCACGGGTGATTTTGAAGCGATAAGTCTCGGCGGAAAATTTGATATCTCTACGAATATTGGTGATATTTCAATCAAAAACGCAAAACCTTATGAAAATTCATCTTTGAAAACCGATACGGGCGATATCGAAGTTGATAATGTTTTAAACACAAAAATTATCAGCGAGGCGGACACGGGCAACGAGGATGTAAACGGCAGTGACGATTCATCAGGCGTTACGCTTACGGTAACGACCGATACAGGAGATATTGAAGTTAACGATAATTAAAAGAAGCCCTTTTTCGATATGAAAAAGGGTTTCTTTTTGCCGTTTTGTAATAATTTATTCAGCGAAATTTGGCTTAAAATCAACAAAAAACGCTCTTGAATGTATAATTATTCAATAACTACATATATGTAAAATTTTTTTGTGAAAAGTTACAAAATACAATATATTGTGTTTTTTTAGCTTTTTGCTATTGACATACATATTGTAATTTGGTATTATATGTTCAGTCTTGAAAATGGTTATGTTACCATTTTGTAATATATTAGGAGGGGTAAGGCATGAAAATCATTAAAAGAAACGGCTCTGAAGCAGATTTTGACTTAAACAAGATAGTTGTTGCCGTTTCAAAAGCGAACGCTGCTTGCCGCAAGGAAGAACTTACTCAAAGCCAAATCGTTGAGATTGCTGAGTATGTTGAATTTAAAATGTCTAAGGCAAATCGTGCGCTTTCGGTAGAGGAGATACAAGATATAGTCGAAAATCAGATTATGGCACAGGGTGCATTTGAAGTTGCAAGGCTTTATGTTAAGTATCGTTATAACCGTTCTCTTATCAGAAAGGCAAATACTACCGATAATCAGATTTTATCTCTTATTGAATGTAATAATGAAGAGGTAAAACAGGAAAATTCAAATAAAAATCCTACTGTCAATTCCGTTCAGCGTGACTATATGGCAGGCGAGGTATCAAAGGATATTACTAAAAGAATTCTTTTGCCTCAGGATATTGTTGACGCTCACGAGCAGGGTTTAATTCATTTCCACGATGCAGACTATTTTGCTCAGCACATGCACAATTGCGATCTTGTAAATCTTGAAGATATGCTTCAAAACGGAACTGTAATCAGTGAAACCATGATTGAAAAGCCGCACAGCTTTTCAACAGCGTGCAACATTGCAACACAAATCATTGCTCAGGTTGCTTCAAGCCAATATGGCGGTCAGTCTATTTCTCTTTCTCATCTTGCGCCTTTTGTTGATGTAAGCCGTAAGAAGATTAAAAAGCAGGTTGAATCCGAAATTGACGAACTTGGCATCACTATGACTGAAGAGCAGATTGTCAAGCTTACCGAAAAAAGGCTTCGTGACGAGGTTTCAAGAGGTGTGCAAACTATTCAGTATCAGGTTGTTACTCTTCTAACAACTAACGGACAAGCACCTTTTGTTACTGTATTTATGTATCTTAACGAGGCAAAAAACGAGCAGGAAAAGAAGGACCTTGCTCTTATTATTGAGGAAACGCTTAAGCAGAGAATTCAGGGTGTTAAAAACGAGGACGGTGTTTGGATTACTCCGGCTTTTCCAAAGCTTATTTATGTTCTTGAGGAGGATAATATTAAGGAAGGATCTTCTTATTTCTACCTTACAGAGCTTGCCGCTAAATGTACGGCTAAGAGAATGGTACCCGATTATATCAGCGAAAAGGTAATGAAACAGCTTAAGGGTGACGTATATACCTGTATGGGTTGCCGTTCATTCTTAACTCCTGACAGATTTACGGATAAAGGTATCGGCAATATTGCAAATGCAAAGAATTATGATCCGTCAAAGCATAAATATTACGGCAGATTTAATCAAGGTGTAGTTACAATTAACCTTGTTGATGTCGCTTGCTCTTCAGGCGGAGATATGACAAAGTTTTGGAAAATCTTTGATGAAAGGCTTGACCTTTGCTATCGTGCGCTTATGTGCCGCCACAATAGGCTTAAGGGCACTTTGAGCGACGCTGCTCCTATTCTTTGGCAGCACGGTGCTCTTGCAAGGCTTAAAAAGGGAGAGAAGATTGATAAGCTTCTTTATGACGGATATTCTACAATTTCTCTCGGTTATGCAGGTCTTTACGAATGTACTAAATATATGACAGGCAAGTCGCATACCGACCCTGAGGGCAAGCCTTTTGCACTTCACGTTATGGAGCATATGAACGAGGCTTGCGACAAGTGGAAGCAAGAAACAAATATTGATTTCAGTATTTACGGCACTCCGCTTGAGTCCACAACATATAAGTTTGCTAAATGTCTTCAAAAGAGATTTGGCAAGATTCCGGGTGTAACGGATAGAAATTATATCACTAATTCCTATCACGTTCACGTTGCGGAGAAGATTGACGCATTCACAAAGCTTAAGTTCGAATCTGAATTTCAGCGTCTTTCACCGGGCGGTGCAATCAGCTATGTTGAAGTTCCTAATATGCAAAATAATATTCCGGCAGTTTTGCAGGTTATGAAATATATTTATGAGAATATTATGTATGCCGAACTCAATACTAAGAGTGACTACTGTCAGTGCTGCGGCTATGACGGCGAAATTCAAATAGTTGAAAATGAGGACGGCAAGCTTATTTGGCGTTGTCCTAAGTGCGGAAATGAGGACCAGGATAAGATGAACGTTGCAAGACGTACTTGCGGTTATATCGGCACTCAATTCTGGAATCAGGGCAGAACTCAGGAAATTAAGGAAAGAGTATTGCACTTATAATTTAAAATTGACCGATTGGATAATCTGATCGGTCTTTTTTGGTATATAGAGGTTTACTATGAATTACGGAGAAATTAAATTTAACGATATTGCAAACGGAGAGGGTGTGCGCACATCTCTTTTTGTATCAGGTTGCAGGCATCATTGCAAAAATTGTTTTAATGAGCAAACATGGGATTTTGCCTTTGGTCAACCGTTTACAGAGGAAACGATGGAGGAAATTTTGGATTCCTGCAATCACGATTGGATAAACGGCTTGTCACTCTTGGGCGGCGAGCCGTTTGAGCCTGAAAATCAAAGAGTGCTTTTGCCGTTTCTTGTTATGTTTAGGGAGCGCTTTCCCGATAAAACGATATGGTGCTACACAGGATTTACGCTTGAGGAAATTATGGGTAAGCGTGCTAATTCAAGAGCGTTTACGCAAATTAGCTCGGAAATGCTGTCACTTATAGATGTGCTTGTTGACGGACCTTTTGTAGAGGCAAAAAAGGATATTAGCCTCATTTTCAGAGGTTCAAGCAATCAGCGGATTATCGATGTTAAAAAAACATTTGAAAATAAACAGGTGGAGCTTTATTTAGATGACGGAAAATAAATATAAAATTACAATCAACGCCTGCTTTTTGGCATATATTGTTCAAGCGATAGTCAATAATTTTGTCCCGCTGTTGTTCGTAACATTTCAAAGAGAGTTTGATATTCCTCTTTCAAAAATAACGCTTTTAATAACTTTTAATTTTTTAATTCAGCTTTTTGTAGATTTGGTTTCGGCTAAATTTGTTGATAAAATAGGGTATAAGGCGTCAATGGTTATCGCCCATTTTTTGTGTGCATCAGGTCTTGTGGCTCTAACCTTTTTGCCGGATTTGTTTAATAATTCATTTGTCGGAATTTTAATAGCAGTTATGATTTACGCTGTCGGCGGCGGTCTTTTAGAGGTGATTGTAAGCCCTGTTGTTGAGGCTTGCCCGACGGATAATAAGGAAAAGGCAATGAGCTTGCTCCATTCCTTTTACTGCTGGGGTCAAATGGGCGTAGTTCTTATTTCGACCTTGTTTTTTACTGCTTTTTCTATTAAAAATTGGAGGGCACTTGCAGTTGTTTGGGCAATTTTACCTATCGTTAATGCGTTCGTTTTTATTAAAGCTCCAATTGCTTCTCTTAACGAAAACGGTGAACGTGGAATGGCAATTCATGAACTTGCAAAAAATAAGCTGTTTTGGATACTTTTTTTGATGATGATTTGTGCAGGCGCAAGCGAGCAGGGAGTCAGTCAGTGGGCTTCCGCTTTTGCAGAAAAGGGATTGGGTGTTACCAAAACAGTCGGCGACCTTGCAGGACCTATGGCTTTTGCGTGCCTTATGGGTATTTCAAGAGCATTTTACGGCAAATTTGGCCATAAAATTGAGCTTGATAAGTTTATGAATTTAAGTTGTATTTTGTGCATTGTTTCATATCTTACAATAAGCCTTGTGCCAAACAGCGTTGTAGGTCTTATCGGATGTGCGCTTTGCGGTCTTTCGGTCGGAATAATGTGGCCCGGCAGCTTTAGTAAGGCTTCGGCTTCCATTAAAAGGGGAGGCACGGCACTTTTTGCGCTTCTTGCCCTTGGCGGCGACCTCGGTTGCACGGCAGGGCCAACTCTTGTAGGTTTCGTTTCAGGCAGGCTTAATGATAATATGCGAATGGGAATTTTAGTCGGTACAATTTTCCCGATTTTGTTATTTTTAGGAATATATTTGTGCAAAAAAGAAAAGGCATGAAGCAGTTAAAACTGCTTCGTGCCTTTTTTTATGTTCGTTATTTTAATTTTATAATGCTTTGCCCAATTCTTCGCACTTTGCAAGCGCTTCATCATCAGGTGTGTCATTGCATATTATGCTGTCAAAAATAAGATTTGCACCTAAGGATTTGCAATCATCCTCCCAAGTGTTCATCCATTCTCCGCCGCCCCAGCCGTAAGAGCCGAAAAGAGCGATATTTTTGCCTTTGAGCTTTGGTTTGCAGTTTTCAAACATAGGCTCAAATTCCATATCTTCAAGCTGCTCACATCCCATTGACGGGCAACCAAAGGCGATAGTGTCAAATTCATCAACCTTGTCGGCTGAAAACTCACTTGCCGTAAAAAGCAGAACGTCCTTTCCGTTTGCCTTTGCGCTTTCAAAAATTTTATCTGCAAGCGCTTCGGTATTACCTGTGCCGCTCCAATAAACAATTGCTGATTTATTCATATATTTTCCTTTCTTGCTGTATTATTATGCCGCAACCGTAAGCTTAGCTATGCTGCGACCCTGTAGCCATAATTTTTGATAGATTTTCTTGCATTTTTCAAATTTTTTAAATGTTTTTATTGCTTCACATTCATTGCAATATACTTTCCAACAACCTGAGCATTTGCTGTTTTTGCCTGCATTTTCAATAAATCCTTTAACATCGGCGAGTGGGTAGCCGAGAAAAATTCCGATTTCGTGAGGAAATGAGTCGCTGCTTTTGAGCCTTGATTTAAGTCTTTTTATGCAACAATCAACGTCGATGCTTTTGTAGCCGTAATCAGCCAAAAAATCTTTTACTCCGCTTTGGTTTAAATCGTTTTGGAGCCTGCTTTTTCTGAATGCGTAAATAAGAGCGCTTTTGTCACTCTTTTTTAAAATTATCAGCTCAACGCCTTTGTTATTTAATTCGTTGTTTGTTTTATTTATTGAACTTTCAAGCTGTGCCATACTTTCAAACGGAATGTTCATTAAATTTGCCGTTTTAAGACTTGCAAGCGTCGGAGAGCAATGACCGATTAAGTATTTTTCTATCATTATTTGAACTGCTTTCTGAATTATACGTTTTTGCTTTTTAATTCTTCGCTGTGTTTTGCAACAAATGATTTTATTGCATCAAATGTTGTTTTTGACACAACATGTTCTATTTTGCATGCATCTCTTGCCGCTATTTCTTTTGGCACACCGAGTTCAATAAAAAATTCGCTGAACATTAAGTGCTTTTCATATACGCTTTTTGCAAGTTCAAGCCCTGTTTCACTGAGCCTGATTTCGTGATTGTCGGTGATTTTTATAAACTTGTTTTCTTTTAAGTTTTTCATTGCGATTGATACGCTTGCCTTTGAAAGTTCAAGGTGATTTGCAATGTCAACACTTCTGACGTAACCGTTTTTTTCCTGCAAAACGAGGATTGCTTCCAAATAATCCTCAACAGATTCGCTTACTACCATATCCTTTTTCCTCCCGATATTCAAATTAACAGTTATAACTAGGCAGTTAGAACTGACTAACTTGGCGTCTAAAATAAAGACGACTTAAAGTCGCCGTTTTTTATTTATGTGTTAGTTAGCATAAACTAACTATTGTTAGTTTATCATAATTAATTCGTTTTGTCAACCGTTAAATCAAAAAAATAAGCACGAGCATTTCTGCTCGTGCTTAAATGTTGATATTATAAGTTTAATTAATCCATCGGGGTCCCCGAAAAGCGTAAGCTTT
>ERZ780135.46-NODE-46-length-111259-cov-11.402081_pt1 | contig 111259 bp, 103 predicted proteins | sample MGYA00511946_ERZ780135 | MGnify/ENA primary metagenome ERZ780135 (study PRJEB29588, sample SAMEA2151034) | human gut metagenome | biome: human gut; feature: human-associated habitat; material: faeces | place: Denmark | collected 2008/2010 ... | reverse complement strand
GCGACACAGCCACCGCAACAGCCTTCGATGTGGGCACCGCAGCAACCGCCGCAAAGACCGGTTCCACCCCGGCCGCAATATGCCGGACAACAGCCGATGGCATCACAGGCTCCGCAGCCTTCATATGGGAGACAGCATGACGCATATTGGCAGGAGCAGGTGCAGCAGAGGGAGGACCTGAATCCGTATTACCTTACCGGACAGGAGGAACCGACCTACCGTCCGGAGGATTACGAGGAATATCCCGATTTTCCCCAATCCATGTTAGAACCCCATGTTTCACATTATCAAACAGTTTAAGACTATGGCACTCGAAATCACAGGAATGACACGTTCGTTCACGTTCAAGAAAGGCAGCGGGATGGTCACGCTCGATGATCCCAATCCGTCAGACAACCCCGAAATGGTCATGAGTTATTACTCCAACTTCTACCCGGAGCTGACCACGGCGACGGTACACGGACCGGTCATCAAGGATGACAAGGCGGTGTACGAGTTCAAGACCACCATCGGAACAAAAGGATAGGCAATTATGAACAAGGATAATAAAAAGAAGAAATCATGTGTACCATTGGACGAGCGTCAATTAGATCAACTGATAAGGCTCATTATCACCCAGACAGAGCGGAATGTACGGCATGGCGTGAACAGGGAAGAACGGATTGCGGCTCCAAGCGGGGCCGTAATTCTTTTCTGAACACATCATTTGTGTCGCTGGCTCCCAAAAGACTTGTCGTGGAATGCCATGACGGTTTCCAATGGAATAAAGTTAACGTAATCACGCGGGAAAACTACGAATTCCTGCGTGATTCGTATTTCAGGTATGCCCTGTTATTGGAGAAAGAGGCGGTACATACTCCGGGAAACAGTATTGGGGAAGGGATTGCTAACCTGTACGACGAGATAAACGAGCTTATCGGGGACGAGATGAATGTAAATATCGAACAAGAGAACGGCAGGCTTTTTTTCCGCTTGTGGAGATATCACCAGTGGGGAAGTTACACGCTGTATTATTTCCCGGTGAAATTCGTGGAGTCGCTCAATCCCACACTCAGGCGGATCTCCATTACATTTATCCATAACCTGATGCGGGCAAACGGCATCTGCTTGTTTTTGGATGACGATGAGACGGAGTTTATGTTTGACTTGCTCGCGGAAGAAGACGGAAGCGATCCTCAGGACCGGAAAGATCACATGAAATTGTTGGATTCCTATCAGGAGGGAAAAATCAACAGGCTGCTGAGACGGGTAGACTCCAAATCCTATTACAAGAACCTGCCAAGGGCAATCGAGAACTACACTCCGCAAAACGGGTTTGAACAGCTTTTGCTCGATGTGATGAAGGGAGGCCTTCCATTCCTGGCACCGGAACGCGGTATCATGCAATACGGATACGACGCTTACTATTCGGAAAGTCCGGATTTCCACCCGATGTATCTGGAACAGCAAATAAGGGTCGTATATGATCTCGGTGACATTGTAACCGATTATCTCACCGATTCTTACAATTCCAACAGCCGGGAGACCTACGACATCGTTCCCGCAACCTTCCGAGACTTGTCTCCTGACACGGATGAATTGTTCCGGATGGACAACTACCCGGAGGGGTTCTTCCGGTGGGCGGATAAATTTATAAACGTAATATGTTAGAATATGATAGAGACAAACGAACTTACAAGAAAGTTGAGAACGCTACTCCATCCCAGGGCGGCGTTGATAGCCTATACCCAAGAACAAGACATTCCCAGTGCAGGTGAAAACTGCTGTTTTCTTGAAGTAAGGGAGATTGATGATAGTGGAAAAATGGGCGAAGGCCATCCGGTAACGGTGGAATTCATGAACGAGCTGGTGCGGGGGTATTCCGAAAGACACAGCGCCACGCCATACGGGAAGATACCTTCCAACCTGCTGTGGTGCGACCCGCGAAAAGGTAGCGAGAGGTACATCTGGTACAACCCACCCCGGAAACGGATGATGTTCTTCATGCGGTCCCTCCAAATAGAGAACGCGGAATACAACCTGCCGGGAGTAATCTATGAGGCCGGAGAACTGGGAATGAGGATCTATGCCTACAAAGACAAGGAACTGAAAGCGGATTCGGCACTCTATGCGGCTCCGTTCTTCAATGTGACCGGGGCAAGCGTTTGCTTGGGGAATGCAAAAATAGACAGACCGAAAGACCTGACATACACGAATCTGCTGGAGTACTGGGAGAAAAAGTTCTGGCTGACCGAGTTCTCCCATCTGGGCACAAACGGCAATCCGACTCGATCCAACTTGGTTCTGGTGACAAAGGCTGCACGCAATACCGCTTTCGAGATGGAGGAATTGAAACCTTTGAATAATCTGAAACTAAAAGATATACTGAAATGAAAAGAGTACATTATACCGACAACTACCTGATGAACCCGCAGCATCCGGTCACGATAAACCTGATTGGCGCAGGTGGGACAGGATCGCAGGTGCTTACCTGCCTGGCACGGATGGACGTCACGCTCCGCGCACTCGGGCATCCCGGACTGTTCGTGACACTCTACGACCCCGACATCGTGATGGATGCAAATATCGGGCGGCAGCTCTTCGGACCGTCGGACTTGGAACTGAACAAGGCGCAATGCCTCATAACAAGGATAAACCACTTCTTCGGCAATGACTGGAAAGCGGAAGCAAGAAACTACCCGCCGGCAATGAAAGAGCTAAGGAGGGATGATATGGCAAATATCACTATCACCTGCACGGACAATATCAAGTCCAGGCTGGATTTATGGGAGGTGCTGAAACATGTCCCTTCATCGGGTTACATGGACTATAGCACGCCGCTTTACTGGCTCGACTTCGGGAACACGCAGACCACCGGCCAGGCGGTGCTGGGTACAATCCCGAAAAAAATAAAACAGCCGGCATCACAGATTTATGAAACGGTAGCCTCCTTGAAGGTCATTACCCGTTTCGTGAAATACGCCCGGGTGAAGGAAACGGACTCCGGTCCGAGCTGCTCACTGGCGGAAGCATTGAGTAAACAAGACCTGTTCATTAACTCCACGCTGGCGCAACTCGGATGCGACATCCTTTGGAAAATGTTCCGTAACGGAATGATCGAGCACAACGGGCTATTCCTGAACCTGGAGACATTGAAGGTAAATCCGATAGGAGTATAAGGCTGGCAAGAGCTAATGACTGCTTTTATTTTTTCCTTTCCTGCAACGCTTTGCGGAGATTGTCCGAGGGTTGCAGGATCAGCTTTTTGCGGATATACGTCTGTGTGCTGGTGACAGCGCTCTCCTTCTCACTGAGCATCACACACGCCCCATTGAGCATCTTTTCTTGGAGAATCAGCAGGTATACTTCCTGTTCGGCGGCAGTCAGCTCCGGAAAAAACGTTTCCATTTCGAGCATACCGGCCTCTTGTAAAACAAGCTATTCCCTTACATTGGTGACGACATTCTGCTGCATATCTTCACCGACCATATTGAGCAGAGCTTTCGTCTTGTCAAAGCTCTGTCTCTCTGAGGATAGTTCGGTATACGCCCTGACCTGCTCCTTCTCTTGCCCTAACATATCAAAAAAACCTTCCTCGTCCTTTTTCAGAAACGTGTTCTCCTTGCCCAAGAAGTGCTTTATATACCAAGCAACTACCTAAAAACATACCATGATAAAAATGACCAGGCCTCCCGAGGAAGTTGCCGTTCGACTCGTTTCCCGTTATCTGCATACAAGCCATGTACATGCCAATCCACAAAGGATGTAAGGTATATATTCTTGATAGGATATTGACGGTAAACAGTACTGTGTTTCCCACAATAAGTATCAAGTGGTATTTGTCCGGAGAATATGCATAGTACGCATTTTATTTACAGCGAACTACCCGAAGATGGAAAGCTTCATCGTGCGCTGAATGCCATTACCCTGAACCTGCTGGTGACACGGGTAAATATCGGGTTCAGTATGAACATTCCCGCAAGTATCATTGTTTACAAGGCACCTGCACTATACTTCCACAAAATAGACCGCCTGATCAGAGCTACCCGATGTAACGAGGTGTATGTAGCATTGGGCTTTCAGGAACTGCCACAGCCCGAAGCAGATTACGAGAACGTTGGGGTGCAGAAAATCATCAGCACCGTAGGCAATGTGGAAAGCGGCTCTACCTGGACCAAGAAAATATTGGAATGGTTGTCGAATGGCATTTTCGGCAAGATGATACAACTGAAACAGGAGGTGGCCATCGACCGGAGCAAGCCCCCATCAACCTGAACGGGAACATGGCAACCACCTTGTGGCGGCATCGAAAATATCGAATTTACCTATCAACAGAATTTGCGGTCAGGTGGCACGGGACTTCATGAAAACAAAAACCGATATGGGCGACAGCATGAACAATCAAGAAGCAGAAGAGTTTTAAACATCGAAGTTCTACTGCAAAACGTTTCCCAACATGGAGGAAATTGAAAAGGAAAAATCGGAATATGTGCCTTTGCCGAAATTCTATACTTTCACCTCCAGGAAGAAACGTGAGTATCCTTTACCGAAAATTCGGGCAAGACATGAAAGAAATGATAAAGGATATAGTAAATAAAAAGAGTGCAAGACGAACATTATGAGCGGTTTTCGTTTTTTATTGAAGCCGTATTATAACTTTAAATGTATTTAATATGGCAACTGTAAAAATTAAATTCCGTCCTTCTTCCGTCAATGCGAAAGAAGGGATTCTGTTTTATCAAGTGATTCATAACCGGGTGGCAAGACAGATAAATGCCGGGTGCAAAATCTATCCCGCGGAGTGGGACAACCTTTCCTCCCGTGTGGTCATACCGCCGGGAACCGAGGAGAGCCGGTGCCACTATCTGCATTCTCTGGAAAACCGCATCAAGGAAGATACCACACGGCTGAGATATATCCTGGCGAGACTTGACCGTACTGACAAGGACTATAGCGCGGATAAGGTCGTGGAACTTTTTTTTATTTCTCCCGAAGACGGAGGCTTCATATCGTTTTGCCAAAATCTTATCAACCAACTGAAACAAATCGGAAAGGTATGCACGGCAGAAACCTATGCAACCTCACTCAACAGTTTTATACGATTCCGGGGTGATCGAGGAGATATCCCACTTGGCGAGGTGGACACCGACCTGATGGCGGAATACGAAGTCTATTTGAAATCCAACGGTATATGCCCGAACAGTTCATCCTATTATATGAGAAATCTTCGGGCTATGTATAACCGTGCGGTGGAAAAGGAACTGGTCGTACAACGAAGCCCGTTCAAGTACGTATATACAGGGATAGACAAGACCGTGAAACGGGCCGTATCTGCAAAAGTCATCCGCCAGATACGAGACCTGGATCTGGTTTTGTACCCACTCATGGACTATGCAAGGGATATTTTCATGTTCAGCTTCTATACTCGCGGCATGTCGTTTATAGACATGGCTTACCTAAAAAAGGAAGACTTGAAAAACGGTATCCTGTCATATCGTCGGCAAAAGACCAAGCAACAACTGCTTATCAAATGGGAACAACCCATGCAGGATATTATTGACAAATATGATACTTCAGGTACTCCTTATCTGTTACCTATCATCAAAGACACCGGAAAAGATGAGAGGCGACAATATAAGAGTGCAGAACACCTGATAAACAGTAAATTGAAAAAAATAGGGATACAACTGGGATTGGAGATTCCATTGACAACATACGTCGCAAGACACGGATGGGCCAACATTGCCAAAAGCAAAAATGTTCCCATTTCCACTATCAGTGAAGCAATGGGACATGACTCGGAAAGTACCACTCGCATTTATCTGGCCTCGTTGGACACTTCCGTAATAGACAAAGCAAACAGCCTTGTAATCAAATCTTTATAGCATATAATCCACTTATGTCATAAACTGTAGAATAAGCCTTTATTCTACAGTTTATGACCTTTGTCTATATAATACCAAAGATATAATCTGCCCAAATATCTAAATCTGACCGATATACTTACCCAACGAAAAAAACAAGATGAATTATCAGAAAGAATATATGTTTTACATATTGGGCTAAGCCTTGTTTTGGAAAAAACAACAACAAAAAGATACTACAAATAACTATGGAAAGTTGAGGAAAAACTTCCTTTTCTTATAAAGAGAAGTATTGACAGGGCGCAAAGATACTTAAAATCCAAAAATATACAATAAAAAACAAACAGAAAGTTTAATTAGAATTTTTTTTCTTATGTATGTTTCTTAAGGATTATATAAACTTACTCAATAATTGTTGTCCAAATTGTCCGCACTTTCTGTCAATACCCTCTGTTCCTTAGCATATTGTGACGGATTTTGTTTCTGCTACTTCTCTTTATAAGAAAAGTATCGGAGGCAAGGAGATGAGATACCCCTCCGGGGTGCTTTGCCAATGGCAAAAAAACATCTGTTTTTTTATGAAGACAACAAGATGTGTTGAAACAGGGGATTTTCCCCGAACTTTTAAGCCGAATGTTGATAACTGCTTGATTCGTAATTCGATGCGCAATCTTGCAGGATTGATAAAATTACCCTAAAACGAAATGACGGCACTTCCGGGAAACGAGAAAAACACACGGTGGTACGTGATGCGCGACCTGAAAAGGGCAAACGCAAAAGAACCCGCCTACAAGCTACTCGAAGGAAAGAAGATGGAAGTCTTCGTTCCGATGAAGTGGCACTTGGTGACACGCGGCGGAGTGCGTATCCGCGAGGAGGTGCCGTTCATGCCGGATTTGCTTTTCGTGCATGAAACACGTATAACCCTCGACCCGGTCGTAGAGAAAATACGTACTCTCCAGTACCGTTGGTTGCGTAGGACTTGGCGTGAACCGATGACGGTTGCGGATGACGACATGGAGCGGTTTATCCATGCGGTCAATGCCGCCGAGAATCCGAAATACTATCAGCCTGATGAATTGACGCCGGATATGTACGGCCGCTCTGTCCGTATTGTGGGCGGGGCCATGGATGGCTATTCCGGCAAGCTGCTTTCAGCGCGTGGGTCGAAGTTCAAGCGCCTCATGGTGGAAATCCCGAACCTGCTGACTGCCGCCGTGGAGGTGAATCCCGAATTTATCATCTTCATATAATAATCCGATATATGATTTTTTGGATAGTTAATTGCTGTATGGCTTCCCTGCTCTGCATCTTTTTTGCAGGAATCGTCATTCCCCAGATTCTGCTGATCGCTTTTCGCAAGCAGTTGTTCGACCTTCCCGACGAGCGGAAGATACATCATTGTGCGGTGCCCCGATTGGGTGGTATCGCGTTCAAACCGGTAGTGTTTTTCACCATAGCCCTGTTGCTGGGAATCAATATGGCACTGGGACATTCGGAAATGTTGTCCGAAATCGGAAACGACGTGCGGCCTTTGGCTTTTGCTTTCTGCTCCATCATGGTACTGTATCTGGTTGGCATGGCCGATGACCTAATCGGCATCCGTTATCGTGCCAAGTTTGTCATCCAGATTCTGTGCGGCGTGATGCTTATCGCCGGTGGGGTATATATCAACAACCTATACGGTATCCTGGGCATCCATGCGGTACCGTTATGGTTAGGGTATTCCTTGACCATTTTAATCGTGGTCTTCATCATCAATGCCATCAACCTGATCGACGGCATTGACGGGTTGGCTTCCGGGCTATGCAGTGTCGCCTGCCTGTTTTACGGTCTGACTTTTTTCATGCTTCATCAGTATATATATGCCATGCTGGCGTTCGCCACATTGGGAGTGTTGATACCGTTCTTCTATTATAATGTTTTCGGGAACGCCGAGCACGGAAGGAAGATTTTTATGGGTGATACGGGCAGTCTGACCATCGGTATGATGCTCTGTTTTCTTAGTCTCAAGCTGGCCATGTGCGGCCCGGACGATGATACTGGAAATGTACATCCGATGGTACTGGCCTTCTCGCCCCTGCTGGTTCCATGCTGCGACGTGGCCCGGGTTTACCTGCATCGGGTACGCAACGGGAAGAATCCGTTCCTGCCGGACAAGAACCACATCCACCATAAGCTGCTTGCTGTCGGAATGAAGCAGCGCAATGCCATGATTACCATTATCTCCGTGTCAGCTATATTCATACTGTTTAATATCCTTCTGTCCCTTTATCTAGATGTAAACTGGATCGTACTAGGCGATATCCTGATATGGACTCTCGCCAACATCAAGCTGACGAAATCTATCGGACAACTTCAGTCGGGACAGGAGACCAACAAATAAAAATCAATTAAATATGAAAATCAGATACATTTTATTCTTATTGACCGTGACCCTTCTGTTGGGATCATGTGCCACGCCGAAAGTCGCTTATTTCACAGACCTGAAACCGGGTACCGCAGAGCAAGTCTTGAACCCGCTGGAAATCCGGGTACGTCCCGAAGACAAGGTCTCGATATTGGTCAACAGCAAAGACCCCTTGTTGATGGATCTTTTCAATCTTCCAATCATATCCCGGCAGATTGGTACGAAATCGGGAACATCCAATAACCAAGGGATATCGGGATATACGATAAACAAGGAAGGAGACATCGATTTTCCGGTGTTGGGGAACATCCATGTAGCAGGAATGACACGCGAGGAGATTGCCTCGTATATAAAAGAGGAACTGGTTTCAAAAAATCTCGTGAAAGACCCCGTTGTTACAGTGGAGTTCATGAACTTGACCGTTTCCATATTGGGTGAGGTTGCCAACCCTGGACGTTTCAATATCGACAAGGACAAGCTGACGCTTTTGGACGCTTTAAGCATGGCCGGAGACCTTACCGTCTACGGGAAACGGGAGAATGTCTTGGTACAACGGGAGGAAAACGGTAAAAGGACCTTGTATCAGGTTAACCTGAATTCGGGATACGACCTTTATGCCTCTCCCGTGTATTATTTACAACAGAACGATATCGTTTATGTGGAACCCAACTCGATGAAAGCACGGCAGGCAACCGTCAACGGCAATAACGTCCGTTCAGCTTCTTTCTGGATGTCATTAGCCTCGTTGCTGACCACCATTACCGTATTGATCGTGAAATAATATAGAATCAGATATGATGACCGTAAATCAAAAGAATATAAAACCGGGACAACAGGATGATTTCCTGCGAATACAAGATCTGTTATACCTGTGCCTCGCAAGATGGAAGTGGTTTGTCCTGTCTTTAGCGGTAACAATCGGTGTCGCTACTGCCTATCTATTACGTACCCCTGCCGTATATACACGTACCGCTTCGGTATTGATCAAAGAGGATTCCAAAGGCAAGTCGGTCTCCTCGGATTTGGAATCCTTCTCGGAGTTCGGGTTGTTCCAATCCGGTACAAATGTGAATAACGAACTTATCACCTTTCAGTCACCGTCTTTAATGACCGAGGTGGTTAAAAGGTTGCGTTTGGATATGAATTATTTCGTTCCGGGAAAATTCCACCGTCAGGTGGCCTATGGACTGACATTACCTGTGGATGTAACGATAAATGACTTGCCTGAAAATGAACCAGCCGGTTTCACGCTGGAAGTGCAGCCGGACGGCACATTATTCCTATCCGACTTTATACGTAACGGGACGGATCTTGACGAAAAGGATATAAAGGGAAGCTTGCTCGACTCCATTCCTACGCCATTGGGGAAAATCATTATCAATACAACACCCAATTACGTGAAAGGCGAGTCATATATATTGTATGTAGGCAAATCCAGTTTGTATAACGCTGTAAACTCCTGCTCATCCAATCTGTCCGTTTCATTGAATAACGAGAAATCATCGGTTATAGACCTGGCATTCAAGGATAACTCCATACAGCGGGCGGAAGATGTATTGAGCATGTTGATTTCCGTTTATAACGAGAACTGGGTGAAGGACAAGAACCAGATCGCTGTCAGTACCTCAATGTTCATCAATGAGCGTCTGGGAGTAATCGAACAGGAACTGGGGAACGTGGACGAGGATATTTCCTCCTACAAGTCAGAACACCTGTTACCCGACGTGCAGGCGGCATCGAGCATGTACATGGCCCAAAGCAGTGCGACCAACGCACAGATCCTGGCCTTGAACAACCAGCTTTACATGACCCGTTACATCCGAAACTATTTAGCCAACGATGCCAACCGTACCCAACTGCTTCCGGCCAATTCCGGTATAGAGAGTGCCAACATCGAATCGCAGATTGCCGAATACAACAAACAACTGTTGCAGCGTAACAGCCTGGTTGCGAACAGCAGCGCAGAAAATCCGCTGGTCATGGATATGGATCAGGCTCTGGCATCCATGCGTGGGGCGATAATCAGGTCTATCGACAATCAGATAGTAACCTTGAATTCGCAGATAAAAAGTTTGCGGCAGACGGAGCAACAGACAACATCACGTATAGCAGCTAACCCTACACAAGCCAAATACCTGCTCTCGGTGGAACGCCAGCAGAAGGTAAAGGAGGCTCTTTATTTGTTCTTACTGCAAAAACGTGAAGAAAATGAACTCTCGCAGGCATTCACGGCTTACAATACCCGCATTGTCACCCCGCCGCACGGTAGCATGTTGCCGACATCTCCTGTACGCAAAAACATCTTTATGGTCGCGTTTGCTCTGGGGCTGCTCATTCCGACAGTCATTATCTTCATGCGCGAGAATATGAATACCCGTGTACGGGGAAGGAAAGATCTGGAGAGTGTGACCGTGCCGTTCATCGGCGAGATTCCGCTGTTTACAAGAAAGAAGAAAAGAATATTCGGGAAAAAGCCGCAGGAAGTCAAGGCCGTTGTCGTCAAGGAGGGCAGCCGTGATACCATCAACGAGGCGTTCCGTGTATTGCGTACCAATCTGGAGTTTATGACCGGCAAGGACAAGACATCGAATGTCATCATCGTGACCTCATTCAATCCGGGCAGCGGCAAATCGTTCTTGACCATGAACATCGCCATGAGCTTTGCCATCAAAGGTAAGAAAGTGCTGGTAATCGACGGTGACCTGCGCCACGGCTCTGCGTCATCCTATATCGACTCTCCAGCCAAGGGATTGAGCGACTATCTGGGAGGTCGTATCGACAATCTGGATGAGATTATCGTACCCGATTCTAGGCATAAATCTATGGATATACTACCCGTGGGAACGATTCCTCCCAACCCAACGGAACTGTTGTTCGACGAGCGGTTGAAACAGGCAATCGATACCGTAAGAGAGCAATACGACTATGTGCTGATCGACTGTCCGCCCATCGAACTGGTGGCCGACACGCAGATTATCGAGAAACAGGCAGACCGAACCATCTTCGTGGTTCGCGCAGGGTTACTCGAACGGAGTATGCTCGCCGAACTGGAGAAAATCTACGAAGAGAAGAAATACAAGAACATGTCCCTGATCCTGAACGGAACCGAGGGAAGCGGTGGTCGATACGGATACCGTTACGGCTATCGCTATGGTTACCACTACGGTTACGGCTCGGGATACCATTATGGCTCCGATAAAACGGGGGGTAAATAATTGGTTTTCAATCGATTAACAAGCAGTAATATTACAAATAAAAAAACTTGCATCATTGTGTGGCCTTTCAAAAAACGCATCTCGCTGAAAGAGAGCGGTATATTCGAGGATTTTACCGACTGTCACTCGCACATCCTGCCGGGTGTGGACGACGGTGTGCAGACGATGGAAGAAGCGTTGGAAATACTGCGCCTGTATGAAGAGTTGGGCATAAAATCCATATGGCTTACACCGCATATCATGGAAGATATGCCCAACACCACAACGCACCTCCGGGAGCGTTACGCTGAACTTCAAGCCAGCTATAGCGGACGGATAAAACTACATCTTGCCTCCGAGAACATGCTCGACAACCTCTTCGAGGAACGGTTGGAAAAGAACGACCTGCTGCCCTTGGGTGAGAGCGGCGACCATCTACTGGTGGAAACCTCTTACTTCAGCCCTCCAATGGGATTGAACAACATACTGCTCCGCATCAAGGCCAAAGGTTACTATCCCATTCTCGCTCATCCAGAGCGATATGTTTATATGGGTGAATCAGATTATCGACAGCTAAAAGACATGGGGGTGAAGTTTCAGCTCAATCTTCCGTCAATAGCGGGTATGTATGGTGACCGGATTAAGAAAAAAGCCATACTGCTATTAAATGAAAAGGTCATTACTCATATAGGAACAGACATTCATAATTACAAAATATTTCAAAAGTTCATTTGTACAAGCATCACAAGAAATGTACAAAAACTGCTCAATTTTTAATCTGATTATTGCCACTCATTTTATTGAATACGGTTAATGAATACTCAAATTATAACAATAGACGAATACAATAACGACGGTTCATTAATCAATTTGTATTATAATGAATCGATAGGTGAATGGTGTGCATACGGCTTTTCGGCATACAGATTATGGCTATTCTGTAAGTCAAACGGATACAATACCTTGCAAAGTTTCTCCAAAGGAAAGATTTACAAAATGAATTGCGAAAGTATACTTTCATGCTAAGCGGTATAGCACAAGTGGAAGACTTAACGGCAATGTAAAATAGGAGCCATTAAGATATTAAAGTCCTAATTTAAAGACCTACATTATTAAGAGATTTGTTTGAATAATCTTGTCACGAGTAAACCAAAGAATATATTTATTTTGAAACATTATGCAGATATATAAAGAATTAATAACTCAGACATCAGAAATTGGAATGTCTTTGTTGCTTCCTGAAGCTCAGGAGCAACTCCGAAAACAAGAACAGGAAGCTTTGGAATTATTAGACAGTCTACAATATGTGAAAGTACCCATCGTAGGACTCTTCGATGCAGGAAAAACTTCCCTGATCAATTCCCTAACCGCTCATAAAGGTTTACTTCCTGTGGATATTATCCCAAAGACTTCAATACCTTGTGAAATCTATGCAGCTGTAAATGAAGACGAACAACGTGCCGAAGTTTTTAGAGGTAAAGAGTGTGTCTATGAAGGATCTATTGAAGGCTATGGCGATTTCGACAAGTTACCAGGAGATGTCGGGAAAGTATATGTTGATTCCGACTTCGTAAGAAGTACTCAGAAACGTGGACTGATCCTGGTAGATATGCCCGGAACCGATTCGGGTATACGGGAACACAACGATGCCATCGTGCGCTATGTACAGCAAGGTACCCTGTTCGCTCAATTGATAAGTGCTAAAAATGGAGCCTTGTCTTCTTCGGACATTGCCTTTATCAAAGAATTGAAGCAATATGGTCTTCATACTGCCGTTTTCATTTCCAAAACCGATTTAGTAACAGCTGAAGGACTTGAGGATATTCGAGAGTATATCAACTCCCAATATCAAGATGTCATGGAGACCACGGAAACTGTGGGACAGGTTTGTGCAGCAAATGATGATGTCACCGCATTTATCAACTGGATTAATACGATTGACATTGAAGCGGTCAATAAAAAACGTTTTTCACCTATTATTACATCATACGTTGCAGCCATGCGATTGGCGATTATCACAAGGATACAATTGTTGAAAGATGACATGAACTTCGGGGATATCGACTCGAAAATAGCAGAATTGGAAGGACAACTTTGCCAAGTTAACGAAATGCTAAGCGTAAGCATTGAAAATGCAGATACACCAGAAAAATCTACTCAGGATATTCTTGACTGGGTAGAGAATGACATGCGTCTGAATTCACGTCTTGTAGCCGAGTCAATCTTATCTAACAGCGTGACACAGGTCAATGAAACGATTATGTCTATCGTACGACCTGCACTGCTTAATGCTTTTGCCGAAGAACGCAAGCAATTTGTTGAAGCAATGAGAACCGAGCTTGATACCGTCACTCGCAGACTGCTTGAGGGGATTGAGATTCCTTCGGATCTTATTGATGATATGATTTCCGAGAATGCGGATATCATTGTTGGATCTCTACAGCTACTTGCAGAAAGACTTTCTCAGTCGGGTAATCCCTGGGGAGCCACTGTTGGATTAGTGCTTAGACTTCTCGCTGAATGGGTACCAGATATACTGCGTGAAATCTTTGGAGGTCAGGAACGTGCGATTAGAAAGATTGAACAAAAATTCATAGGTCCATTCACTTCTCAGATTCTCAATTCATTGTACTCTATAGTACTGCAACAAGTTAAAGAGCAACAGGAACACATCCTTAATGGAGTACGGCTAAAATACGCAGGACGTGTGGCTCAAATAATGGAAGTACTCCAAAATCTTCATGAACAAAGAGTGCAAGGAGAAAATGATTTTAGTCAACAAATCGCAATATTGGACATTGCTATTTCACAACTTGATTCCATAGATGGCTCTCTTAGATAACAAAGATTTCAATGGTGATGAGTGGGGCAACGAACAGAAAGAAGACACTCCAAAGCCCCGAGGAACTGTTACAGAATGTACCAGATCGACATTTTTGCGCCTTAATCCTTACGAATGTTCTCCTGAAAAGGCATTGGATTTGATGGGCAAAATCTGTCAGGCCCTTCCATCAGATAATCGGAAGACGTGGATGACAGCTATCGACAATCTTCTTTTCCGGGAGTTTCAAGATGATGTCAATTCAGATGAAGCACGACGTCTGAAAGAACACAATAATTTGGAGACCTATTTCTTTACCAAAAGAGACTTGTTTTGTGATAAGGATTTCATATATAGATTGAAGGAGGAAATTTCCCGATTCCTTCTCGCGATGGACAAGCAGGCAAAGCGTCTATCGCCTAAAGCTGTCTATGTCTCAGTGGCTGGAAGTTTTAGTGCAGCAAAGTCAACCCTTCTTAACTATTTGGCTCGATGTCCAAATCTCCTCCCCGTAGATAATATTCCGACCACCGTGATTCCCACTTTCCTGCATTGTGGAGAATTTTGCGACGGATTATCTGTTTCGGGTGTAAATAAAATAAACGCTATTGTACCTCTCAATTCGGATGTGTTGAATTGCATAAGCCATCCGAAAGATGGATGTGAAGGGAATGCGGCACAAATAGCCGCCTCGTTGCAACATTTTATTGTACAAGTTCCAAATCAAGATTATCGCGATTTGGTATTTATTGATACACCCGGATATGATAATGTCCAAGATAGTAAGAGTGAACTCTCTTCCGACCGAGTCGTGGCCAACAAATATATGCAATTGGGAGAAGTTGTACTTTGGCTTATCCCGGTAAATAATGGAAGCCTCAAAGGAAGTGAAATAGATATATTAAAAAAGTTAGCCCTTCCAGAGGATTCTCAAAAAGAGAAGGATAGTAAGGAAGGAGAAACTTCAATGCGGGCTGCCCATTCTCGTAAAATCATTCTTCTGATTACAAAAGCTGATCTTAAAGACAAAGACGGGCGAATGGAGGTTTTTGATTTGATTTGTTCTCAAGCTGAGAATATTCCTAACATTATTGACGTTGCTACCATATCCACATTTGATTCAACAAAATGGCAAGAATGTTGGCATTCGCGTTCAGGATATGATTTTGACACAATTTTGAGAAAAGCAACGTCTGACATACCTCTCCTTTATGAGACACAGAGATACGTGGATAAAATCCTCAAATTATTCAACGACGAATGCAATGAATCAGAAAAAACTTTCCACCAGTTGGAAGCTGAGCGTAATCTTTCGACGAGTGTTCATAGATCCGCTGTTCTCAATCTTCAGAAGACAAGAAACAAACACAAATTATTTTGGGCAGATCACGAAAACCTCCAAAAAGATATCAGCTTGATTATTGAGGAGCAATTCAGGAAAGAGGTTAAAAATATAGAAAATAACCTTCAATGGGAAAACAATAAGGCGACGAATCTCAGTTCCCGGATGGATGATATCCAAAAACATATTTCGAAGCTCAAGGAATGGGAACATCAGCTTAAAGACTGGCTCAAGGATGTTTTACCCATGTTGGATTATCACGAAACAAAGCCCTCCGTTTCGTCAGTTCGTCATAAAACAGTCCGGCTATATTTCAAACTCTCAAAAAGAAAGAAAAGGGTAATACCTCATGTGCATTATTGGACAATTGCACGTGAGACTATCTGGCCTGGTGAACCGATGATTTTTACAAAATCCGAGAAGGGAAATAATATATGGCAGTTCGACCTTCCGGATTGGGCATCGGGTGTTGTTTTCAGTATTGTACAGAGTGATGGCACAGTGGTTTCTCAAAGCATAGATTTCATCAATTCAGACATTAAGGAGTATCATGTTTATAATCTGAGCCGTTGTACAGGGCTTTTGGATAGACAAGTTTCATCAAAGAAAAAAAGAATTTGTAAGCCAGCTCCGAATATAGCAGAGTTTAGTAATAACACTTTAGCTCACCCTCTTTTTTCGATTGATATTTTCAAGGCAATCGAGATGAATGATACATCTCGCCTTTTTGAATGTTTATCCATTAGACAAGATATAACAGGAATGTTCAATCGCAAAGGGATGTCTGCCGTAACCTATGCCGCCCATATCGGTTCAGCTAAATCATTGGAATTATTTGTCCGATACGGAGGTAAAGATGCGTTAAATATCGCTGATAAGAGAGGCTTTAACGCACTTCATTCTGCTGCCTCGTCCCTTATGTTTGAAACGTGTGCCGCTATTTTACGTACTGATGCGAAACTAGCAGAAACACTTACAATTGATGGAAGGAGTACTATAGACCTCATTCCGCAGCCATTCAAAGAGCTTTACGAAAAAATCAAAAACAAATTATAAGATGAATCCTATAAAGTTACAAGAGTCCTTAACGGATGCTATAGCGCATCTTGACACACCATCTGATATTCCCGTTGTCAGGAAAGCTTATGACAATGTGAAGGAGGTTCTGAGAACTTATAAATCAGGAGTCCGGAAAGTCCTTGATGACAACTCGCTGCTTTGTATTGGAGTTGTCGGTCAGATGAAGGCTGGAAAGTCAAGTTTTCTTAACTCATTACTGTTCGACGGCGACACCGTTCTTCCAATAGCCGCAACTCCGATGACGGCAGGACTCACTACGCTTCAATACACCACGGATAAAAATATTCTTGAGATTTGCTATTATTCTAAGGACGATTGGGAGGTTATAAAAAATGAAGCCAATGTATATAGTGAACTCCGGAGCCAACTTCTTGAAGACAACCCTTTGCTAAAAGGGAAAGAAAAACAAATTATGGCCGAGATGAAAAAAATTTCGACCGCAGCGCAACAATCTTCATATGAACTCGTGGAAAATCTCACACCTGAGGCCAGTGTAAAAATAGGTCAATCCCCTATGAGGATCGAATTTGAGGATATAAATAATCTTCAATCCATGATGAAAGACCTTGTAGGTGCCAGAGGCAAATTCACAAGTGTTGTCAGCATTCTTCACATATTCCTCAATGACAAACGTTTGAAAGGGTTACGCATAGTTGACACTCCGGGCGTAAATGACCCCGTTGTTTCCAGAGAGATACGAACTCTTGAATTCCTCCATGAATGTCACGGTGTGTTTATGCTGTCTCGTGCTGAACATTTTTTTGGTGATGATGACAAACGTTTCATGGATGAACGCCTCTCGACGGTAGGAATTAGTGCCATACTTATGATTGGCAGCCAGTTCGATACGGTTTTGAGAAATCCTCAATATGTGGGACGTGACCTCAAGTCTGCCGTTAATGATGCAAGGAAAAGTCTCAGTGGCATTTTCAAGAGCCGACGCCAAATGTTACGTCCCGAGACATCATCAGTCTTTTGCGCCTGCATTTTTTCATCCGGCATGGCCAAAGGTGTGTTAATCAAACTCAAGAAGGTATCTTTCGATGAACAAAAGGCCGATCTTGATAAGGACGAGGCTAAATTTATCGAAGACCTTCGCGGTCAATATCCTAGTGATTTTTCTGATGTCACTTCAACGGAAAAATCTCTTCAACTTTTGGCCGATTTCGAATCTATCGAAGAAGTTATTATCAATGATTTCAGGAAGCAGAAAAAGACTCTCATTCTTCAGAAGCTAACAAACTACTTAAAAGAGCAGGAGAATGTCCTAAATCAGGTTCTTAATTCTGCATGTGAGAAGATTAAATCTGAACTGGATTTCGTCAATTCCACGGATCTCGACCAATTGAAGTCACAAGTAACAATTCTATCAAATGCAACAGATTCGATGGTTAAACCTCTGAAAACGACCATTGAATCCTACGCAAAAAAACTCGAAAAGAGACTTATAGATATTGAACAACATGACCTTCAAACAGTGTACGTGGATTGTAAGAAAGTAAAAACAAGTATTAGTTCAATTTCGTATACCCGCATCTCTACAATTCTAAGCCGTAAAAAGAATTGCTCTGTATGTGTTGATATTATAAACAGAGAATCAACAAAAGAAGAGCAAGAGCAGGCTATGGAAAAATATCGTATAACTCTTGATAAGAAGTGGCGTGATATGTTCATCAAATTTCAGGAAGAAATGCTTCAGAAAATGGTCGAAAAAACTTCCCAACTAGAGTCATCTTTGTCAAATTGTACACTCACTCTGGCAAACATTCTCGATAAGACATTCAATGTTGAACTTGAAGGCTGTGAGACACTGAAACTTGCAGACAAGCATAATGAACACATCCGCGAGATGAGGAATTATGTCAATGATAATATCCACACCTCTTTCAACAACAGTTTTGGCAAGATATCAGAATCTGATGCGGATGAAAAGATCCATAATCAATCTAAGGAAAAATTGGATAATATTGTTAAGGGATTAAGTAGCAGAGATACAGCTTATATGGACGATCTAAAAAATATTGCTCGAAATCAAAAAAAAGAGGTCATTTCTATTTTAAACAAATTTAGAGGAAGTATAGCTTCAAGCCTCGAAGAGGGCATTTCTTCAATTCTGGAAGAAAAGACCTCACAACTTGACAACAAGCAAAAGACAATTGATGAGCTCCAAAAGGGGCTTGAACGTTTAACCTCTATACAAATTAAATATCAATGAATACGAAGTTAGAAAATGCTAAAGATTCAGTTTTGACACTTTCCAAGGAGCTGATTGCGGAAACTCGTAAATATTTGATTGATACAGTTAATGGTATTGTAAGTGAACAGGGAGAAGTTTTTACAAAAAAAACTCACAATGTTAATGCCTGCCAACCTCTCGGTGTCATCGGGGTCTCAAGCGTCGTAGTCGGTGGTATCGGATGGATTTGCACTTCTGATGTTTGGCCCAAATGGCTTTTCTTTGCCGGTTTAGCAACCCTTGGTATTGATTTTATCTTACGCCGGGATAAAAAAGAGATTTCGAGTGCCAACGGAAATCATCTAGTATCCATCGTTCCATTGAAAGTCCGCTATGAAATAATCGATGAACTTTCTAATTTATGTGATCAAATTAATCAAAAATGGGATGAAAAGCTTTCAAATTGGAAAGAGACTCTTTTGAACGAGATCAGTTTCTCCAATTCCTCAGACGAACAAAAATCTAATGCAAGCTTCCAACTCTTCCATTGTCAAAACATTGAGTTATCAATGACAAAATGGATTCCTTTGTTTGAATCAAAGGAATCTCCACAAGAGATTAAACAGCTAATAGGTGACTTCAGAGTATATGTTGTCGGACAGATAGAAGATGCCTGTCGGAAGCAATGTGAAATTTACGAAAGTGCTAAAAATGCTTTAAATAGTTCTTTCTAAGATTCGTCTATATGATTAAGCAACCACAAAGTAAACAAGCCATTCTGGACAATCGGAATTTCTTGATGGGAACAGCAATGCTGTTTGTTCTTATGTATCACTTTACCTGTTGGATAGGATATAGAAAATTGCTTTTGCCATTCAATTGGGGATTTATAGGGGTTGATATATTTCTATTCTTGTCTGCTATTGGGTTAGGAATCTCCGCTTCGAATCGTCCTTACAAAGAATTCATAAAACGAAGGGTAATCAGAATAATGCCTTTGTATATATTTGCCGCAACTGTAGACTCCATCTTTTTTCTTTTCAAAGAAGGAAAAAATGCTCTGAATTTATGGGATTGGTTCTGTAACTTGACCTCTCTTTCATATTATGGAGCCGGGGGATATGTGCGTGATTGGTATTTAAGTTCCTTACTATTACTCTACGTTATTTATCCAGTACTCATGTTATATGTTAACAAATGTAAACGAGGGGTGATTTGTTCACTCCTATTATCAGCGCTTGTTGTCAGTATGATTGATATGCCATTTCAGTACAACTGTTTTATCAGCAGACTGCCCATTTTCTTATTCGGAATTTTTATATACTATGAAATGTCGTGTTCACTCGAAAGTCAGCATTTCACGAAGTACGCCTATATAACAAGTACACTTGGTATTATTACATTTTTATATGCAAATATTTCTAATCCCAAATTGCTTTTTATTTCAACCGCTTTATTAGCTCCTATTATGATCATATTATGTATAAAGGGCATTAAATACATTCCACAGAATATTCAACACATAATATGCTATATTGGTAAATATTCACTAGAGTTCTACATTGCAAACCTATGTATCCATTGTTTTTTGGATTTAACTACATCCATACATATTAAAAGTATGATTTATATACTTGGAAATGTTCTTCTTGCACTTATACTAATTCCATTAAATCGGATGTGCAGACAAGTTCTCTCTTAAATTCCCATTGTGATGAAAATGCTTGATTTTATAAAGCAAGGAACTGACCGTTCTGTAGCCGTTAAGAAAAACATTGTTGGCTCCCTTTTCGTGAAAGGTTGCAGTATAATAATTTCACTACTGATAGTCCCATTAACTTTGGGGTATGTATCATCTGATTTGTATGGAATCTGGCTAACATTATCATCTATAATCATGTGGCTAAACTTTTTCGACATCGGTTTTACGTTGGGACTTAAAAACAAGTTAACAGAAGCGATTGCATTAGGCGATATGCAACGGGGAAAGGTTTTGGTTTCTACCACCTATTTTATGATGATAGCCATATTCATCCCCCTCTGTATCTTGTTGGAAATGATCATTCCCCATATCAATTGGGCTTCGTTCCTAAATGTGACAGGAAATTACAATCCGGATATAATCAAGACATTACATATTTTGGCTGCTTGTTTATGCGCACAAATGATCGTTAATGTACTTACAGCTGTCCTTGCAGCATATCAGAAAGTGGCTTTATCTTCTGCATTCCCAGTCATCGGCAATTTCATTTCATTATTTATTATTTTGTTGCTTACAAAATATTGTCCTCCATCGCTGAGTTTGTTGGCATTGGCAGTTTCAACAATTCCGATATTTGTTATAATAATTGCATCATTTATCCTGTTCAGTAGTTCTTTTAAGGCTGTTGCACCGTCTTGGAATTTTGTAAAGAAAAAACAGATTAAGGACTTATTCAACTTAGGCTCAAAATTTTTCCTCATACAGGCTCAAATTGTAGTATTGTATCAATGTACAAATATTTTGATTTCAAATCTTTCCGGGCCATCAGATGTTACATCATACAACATAGCATACAAGTATATCACGATTTCTATGATGATTTTAACCATTATTATGGCTCCGTTGTGGCCGGCTTTTACCGAAGCCTACACAAAAAATGATTACTCATGGATGAAGAATGTTTATAATAAGATGTGCAAACTTTGGGGAGGTTTGACAGTCATTGTTATATTGATGATTATAGTTTCACCCATCGTTTACCAACTGTGGATAGGCGAAAAAGCTCATGTACCATTAATCATGACGGTACTCATCGGTATTTACACCATTGTTCACTCATGGGATATTATTCAAGTAAACATGATAAATGGCGTTGGTGCCATTAAATTGCAAACTTATATGACCTTGATAGGTCTTATAGTTCACATTCCACTTTCATTGTTTTTGGGGAGATACGTAAGTTGCTATGGTGTAATTATATCAATGATAGTAATAAACATGATATACAGTACGACCTTTACAATACAGATAAGAAAAATACTAAATAAAACAGCTAAAGGATTATGGTTAAAATAGTTATTATCATACTTAATATATGGCAAGGATTTGTAAACAAGTGCAAGTTAAAAAACATGCACTTAGGGGGTATGGGGAAAGGTGTGCACTTTGCGTTTCCCTCCACTATCTCAAACCCATCGCGAGTCTATCTATATGATTACTCTCGACTTCAAAGCCGTCATACGATTTATAACTACACTGGAAAGTTTGTGCTGAAAGAGTATTCTGGCGTATCAGTTGATTTGCTTGTTGTAACGGGCAATCATAAACCAACTGTAGGTATCCCACAATATCTATTAGCACCTTCTCATATAAATGATATCGAAAAGGATGTTATTGTGGAAGAGGATGTGTGGATTGGTGCACGAGTCACATTATTGGCAGGGTCACATATTGGCAGGGGGGCTGTCGTCGGAGCGAATACGCTTGTCAATAAAGAGATACCACCGTATGCAGTAGTCGTTGGTAGTCCTGCAAAGATTATTGCAGCCAAATTCACAATTGACCAAATCATGGAACATGAGCGAATTTTATATCCTGAGAAAAAGCGATTCACCAAGGAATATCTTGAGGAATTATTTAACCAGTATTATACTGGGAAAAAGACGATCGGCATCAGTTGCGACTTGGGAAAAACAAACTTGGAACAGTTCAAAAAACAATTTCATTTCGAATACTTGTCATAATATCCAACAGACTAATATATGTTGCCCCAATTAACAAACACGGCAGATTTGTCAAATGAAGAAAAACTGAATAGGTATGACTATATCCTGTTTATCATCGTATTCATTTGTCCTTATACCGATAGCGGCGTGTGGTGGATGCTAACGTCATTCATACCACTACTATCAACATTAGGTAGCAGCATTTTGGCGTTTACTCTGTCACTATACCTTTTTCAATATGCATATCGGCATCATTATAAGGTTAAAGCAAGAAATTTGTATGGGTTGATATGGATTGCTGTAATTTGGACGTTATTCAAATTCGTTACAACAATTTTCACAATTGGCCTATCTGAAGCTATCACTATATATCGCAGGAGCTATATTCTATTACCTTCATTTTTACTGTGTATGAGGTACATTTCAAGTATGTCTATCATAAAGATGGAAATCTTTGCCAGGCTGGTACTTAAATGGTTCGTCATATTGGCTGTTTTATATTTTGTACAATGTGCAGGTATCAATATATTTAGCATTGACGTTCGTATGGAAACAGCTGGAGGAATTTCTGTAATTAGAAATATCATAGGATTGCCACCAATTGTTCCCGTAATCTTTGCATTTTGCTTCATAGCATACTTATATGACGAAAATAAACAAAATGCTGCGTATGTGATTATATGTTTTGCTGTGCTATTTCTTTCTTTTACTAGAAACCTAATTGCAACAGCAGGTATTATTGTAATACTTACAATAATATTATACATCTGGAAATGGGGAATTCGCGATAAGTATAAGTTGCTCTTTTTTGTTCTCATAGGTATTGCTTTTCTCACTATATTATTTCCAAAAGCTCTAACGTTTTGGGGAAATCTTATAGATTCAACAATCAATTCTCAGTTAGTCAAAGAAGAAGGCACATACGCTTTCAGAGAGAAACTAATAGATAAAGCTGTAAATACCTTAGAACGCCATCAGTGCCTATGGACCGGATTAGGGTATATCCGAGATGCGCCCAAAGGGGAATATAGCTTTGTTCTGGGAACAGATACTTATGTGGCTCCCATTTTGTGGTGTGAAGGTGTGATTGGAATTGTGCTTCGTAGTCTCCCTTGTTTCTTTTTGCTTGCAAAAGCCTGGGGGTATTTTAGGAAATACCCTCAAGAGATAAAGGGACTACTTGCTCTAGTTGTAATCACATCAATTGTCTCACAAATACCCAATTATGTACAGACATCCATATTTATCAAATTCAATTATACATTCGCTTTACTCTATATGATTTTTGTATATATATTAAAATCAGAGGAGGAGAAGTTGAACTGAACACTATATAGTCATTAGCTGGTCATGCTTAAAATTTCAGTAATTACAGTATCTTTCAATCAAGGCAGGTACATTCGCGACAATATAGAATCCATCTTGTCGCAAGATTATCCGGAGTTTGAACATATAATAATAGATGGAGGCTCCACTGACGATACAGTCAGTATCTTAAAGCAATATCCTCATTTGTTATGGACTTCAGAAAAAGACCGTGGACAGAGTGACGGTCTTAACAAGGGGTTCAGAAGAGCCACAGGCGATGTAATCGCTTGGATAAACAGCGATGATATGCTTGCACCCGGTGCGATGAAAGCACTGAATGAGTTCTTTATCGCAAATCCTGACAAATATGTGGTAACCGGCAACCAGATTCTAATCGATGGAGATGGTAATCAACTAAGTGTTGTAAAAGCCCAACCATTTACTGCCGACCATCTTCTTAACGGGGTTAAGACCTCTGTGATGCAAAATTCAACATTCTTCAGAAAAGAAGTTTTGGATACGGTCGGACATCTTGACGAATCATTCCATTATACCATGGATCATGAACTTTTTGTAAGGATATCGAAACAGTTTCAATCCTATACGCTCCCTGTTGATCTTGCTAAATTCAGGCTTTGGGAAGAAAGCAAGACTTGTTCTTCGCAAATAAAATTTTTCAAAGAATTGATTCGCATAAAGAGATTGCATGGTGCCCGATTATTTTCAAAAGGTAATGTGTGGGTTGCATGGCAATTCGTTAAGGAGCCATTCAAACGCATAGGCTTTCTTAGAACGATGGTACGCAGAATAAAAGGTGTGAAATGAAAGGAACAATAATACAACTTCTGCCAAACATAGGTTTAGTTGGTGGCACAGCTGCCAAAGTCAGAATTCTCGCTCAGCAATCCGATTTCAGACAGGTCATATGTTATGCATACAATCCTAAAAATAGGATTTATCTACCCAAATGGGAGTGTATTGATAATGCGATTCTTGTTGAAAAATATAGCTTGTCAAATCCTTTAAAAAATGCGTTTCTACTGGTTAGACTATGTAATGAATATGACGCTACGGTCATTCATGCTTATTTCCCGATTGATTCTGTCTCATCGGCATTAGCGAAGATACTATATCCCAAGATAAGAATAGTGAGATCTTTCGAGGGGATACTTCACTATTCAAAATGGAAAAGGATGCTCCAAAAATGCTCGTTTCTGTTCCATAACCATCATATAGCAATATCCAATTACATCAAGAGTTTCTACCGTGGGATATTCGGCAAGTATCTTAAAAATATTCAGACAGTGTACAATTGTCCTGCATTCGAATCACATGATAATGTCTGTAAGCATAGTTCTGAACATCAATATCTACTTAGTATCGGGGGAATGAATCCGACAAAGAATACGGAGACAATGATAGAGGCAGTCAAACTACTAAAAGACAAAGGTATCAATGTACAATATCACATACTCGGAGATGGACCTCTGAGACAAAAAATCGAAAGTATGATTTCTGAATACCATTTGGAAAATAATGTTTTTCTCCATGGATTCAGAAATGATGTCAAAGACTTCTTGAGCCAGTGTTCGGTATACGTGCATCCGGCCAATCTTGAAGGCTTCGGAATGGCAGTCGTCGAGGCTATGAGTTATAAATGCCCCATAATAGTATCTAACTCCTGCGCACTGCCTGAACTGATAGTCAACGGCGAAAGCGGTTTTGTTGTGTCTACATATGATGCACAGGCATGGTGTAATAAGATAGAGGAACTATTGTCTAATCAAAATAAGATGGATTATTTTGGAGATAATGCGCATGAAAGATTTTGCAGTTACTTTTCCACTGAGATTTATGTGAAAACACTCGATACCATCTATTCTAAACTTTCAAACATATGACAACACTGGAGTTAATAAAGTCGGATTTTAAAGCACGCGGTATTAATCCCACATTACCAAGAATCATTATTTGTACATTATTTAGCTATAGTCTTAAGCCATTGATATACATACGGTTATGTACAATGGGGGGGGGTAAATTTTGCCAATTAATACGCCCGATGTTGCTCAGAAAACTAAAAAAACGCTACCACATTGAGCTTGGATGTCGTGAAATTGGGCCATATTTGAGACTGCCACATCCATATGGAATCATCATTGCAGCCAAAAGCATTGGTGAAAATGTGATGATAGGACAATATGTAACGCTTGGCGGCAATAATTGCAAAGAACGACAAGGCAGCAATGGTGAGTCTATCCATACACCTGTAATAGGAAATAACTGCCAGATTAGTACTGGCTCTGTGGTAGCAGGCCCCATCACTATTGGCAACAATGTAGTTATCGGAGCCAACAGCACTGTTACAAAAGATATTCCCTCAGGCACTCTTTTATATAATTCCACAGGAGTTTCCCGGCATTCATACATTGTACCCGGATGGAAAGGGACGTTTCATCCGGTTTAGTTGTCGGCACACAGTTAATAGTAATATCAGATAAAATGCGAGTATTGATATTCCATCCAGCCCTAGCCCCATATAGGGTGGATTTCTTTAATGAACTAGGTAAGCGCATGAATCTTAGAGTTGTATTCATGACTAGAAATAACGCTAACCAAGCATTTAATCAGAATGAGTTGCTTAGAGATGCCACTTATTCATATGGCTATCTTGACCGCCATCACATAATCTTTAAAAGGAATATAAATTTCGGATATTCAGAGGAAATCAGGAATTTCAAGCCTGATATTGTAATTTGCAATGAGTTCGGAATATCACTTTGGGTAAGCTATCTTATCAAACTTAGCCAAGGCAAAAAATATAAACTCCTAACAATATGTGATGATAGTGAAGATGTGTTTAATAACAGGACAAGTTTAAGGAAAACAGTAACACAGTTCTTCACCAAGCATATCAATGAAATAATTTGCATAAATCCCAAAGTCGCTGAGTACTATAAGCTCATTGGTGCCAAGAAAACGTCCTTTTTTCCGATTATTTATAAAAATTCTCTTTTCTGCGAAAGATTGAAATCATCTGTTCCTATAACCAATGATTATATCAAGCGGTTCAATCTGAAAGGTTGCAAATGCTTGTTATTTGTAGGAAGATTCACTGCAGTGAAAAACTTGGAACTTCTTATTAAAGCGTTTTCATTGGTTACTACAGAATCATCGCAGGAAATCAGACTAATATTGGTTGGTGATGGAGAATTGAAACAAAGCCTGATAAATCAGTCAAAAGAGTTGGAATTAGATAGTAAAGTTGTCTTCCCCGGCAGATATGAGGGTAATCAATTGCTCGCATGGTATAACCTGAAGGGCTCATGCGTGCTTATAAGCACGCATGAGCCCTTCGGCGCCGTGATCGCCGAAGCGCTCATGGCCGGTATGCCGGCTTTAGTGAGTGACAAGGTTGGAGCTAAATGCTTGATAACAGCTAATAATGGAATGATATGTCACTCAGATAATGTAGACGATATAGCTGTAAAAATGAAGAAGATACTTGACCTTGTAGAGCCGGTGGATTGTGTGGAGAAGACGAATGATTCAATCATTCCATATGATTTTGATGCACTTATGGATGAACTCATAAAGAATTTGCAAGCATGATGACCGTGTTTCATATCATATCCCGGTTTGACATAGGCGGAGCCGAGAGAGTAGCCTTGAATATTTCTAAATCCAACTCTAAGAATATTGAATATCATTTGATTGAAATTGCGGCTGCCGATTCGAATTATACCGTTCAATTTATCAAAGAAGCGGAGGATAACGGTGTCACAGTGCATCGAGCTAAAGTTAGAAATACAAAACTGGCCATGCTTGTTTTTCCGTCAAGGCTTGCTGCTTTAATTCGGAAATTTCATCCATCAATCATTCATACGCATACTGAGGTACCAGATTTATCTCTTTACTTATACAGTATATACTCGGGTAATCTTCTCAAAAATATAGGTATAGTCCGTACCATTCATAATAACCAATTGTGGAACAGATGGAAGTGGATTGGGAAGAAAGTCGAAAGATTTATGCGAAACAAAGCTTCCAACATCGCCATATCTGAATCAACCAGAGATTCATATAGTGATGAATATGGAAGCGTTTGTCAGATAATACACAATGGTGTAGAGACAACGACACAGAAACTGTTTCCCGAGCTTGTGAAAGGCAAATTAAATATCCTCTTTGCGGGAAGAATGGAATATCAAAAGGGAATAGACTCTCTGATTGATGTTGTGTCACATTATGGCAATGACACAAGATTTATGTTTCACATCATTGGAAGTGGATCTGAAAAAGATAAGGTAACGCAAGCGTTATCGAAGTTTGACAATGTTGCTTTTAAAGACCGGATTCCATTATTGGCCTCTCAGCTTGGTAGCTTTGATTATTTATTTATGCCGTCGCTGTTTGAGGGGTTGGCTCTTACTCCTATGGAGGCTTCTATAGCCGGCACTCCAACGATAATAAATAATGCCAAAGGACTTTCTGAAACACTTCCACTGGATTGGCCATTAAAGGTAAATAATAATGATTTGCGAGAATATATAAAAATATTTGAAAATCTTAGCAACTTAGATTATAAACTACTACAAAGCCTAGCGAAAAAATACACAATCCAACGGTTTTCATTATCTGAAATGCAGAACAATTACGAAAAATTATATTATGAAATTTGCAGACAAGCTACCAATACTTAGAAACCTGATAATAGACACGCTTAATCCTCTGATTGGGAAGGAGTATGTCCTCGTGGATTGTCCATATCACTCCAATATTGGAGACCAACTTATTTGGGAAGGAGAAAAATCCTTTCTTAAAGAATACAATAGAAAGTGTCTGAGCTATTCCTCCCGGGACTTTTTTAATTTCCCTAAATTGGGGAGGGAGGTGACAATTTTGTTTCATGGTGGTGGCAACCTCGGCAACTTATATCGGGAACATTTTGATTTTCTATGTTCTATAATGGACCAATATTCCCGTAATCGAATTGTTATTTTCCCTCAGACAATATTCTATTCAAATCCTCATCTATGCTTGGAAGATGTGGCCCGGCTGAACAGACATGCCGATTTGCATTTTTGTATAAGGGATGAAAAGGGATTTCGGCAAATGAAGAAAATTGGATTGCGTAATGTTTATCTGCTACCTGACATGGCGTTTTGTATTCCCTTGCATCGGCTCAGTTGCGTCCTTGATATGCCGACTAAAGGATCACTTTACTTGAAGAGAGTTGACAAGGAACTATTAGCCGACACCGTTGATTTTAATGCCGATTATATAAAAGACTGGCCCACTTTTGAAGGTCGGCTATTTGATGGTATCTTTTTCGCTAAAGTACTAAACAAATTAGCGACTTTGAGAATACCGTTTAGCGTAGGAATATGGAATCGATATGCTGATACTGTATATCGAAAGAAGTTGATTGATATTGGTCGGGACTTTATAAATAGCTATGACCCTATTGTTTCCACAAGACTACATGCGATAATTCTTGCTTTAATGTGCGGAAAATCTATAACAGCTGTAGATAATTCTTATGGTAAAATTTCAGAATTTGTGAAAACTTGGCTTAGTGATGTCGAGGAAATAACTATGATAAATAAATGAAATATGACAAGTTCAAAGTTAAAGCCTTCCATACTTTTCATAACCCCACTTCCGCCTCCGGTACATGGCTCCGCTATGATGAGTCAATACGTCAAGGATAGCAAGCTAATCAATAAGACATTCAATTGCGACTATGTGAATCTATCCACTTCACGACGGATGGATGAGATTGGAAAGAAGCCGCTCTTGAAAATGGTGCGCTTTATATGGGCTTATTGCATAGTCTTGGGGAAATTGATGTACCATCGTTACGATCTCTGCTATTTGGCCATAACCTGCCGTGGTATCGGCTTTTTGAAAGATGCTCCGTTTGTACTGCTTTGCAAGTTGTTTCGGCGTAAGATTGTCATCCATCAGCACAATAAAGGGATGAGCAGAGATGTGGAAAGGTGGCCTTATCGATGGTTGATGCCATGGATATACCGGAATACAAAAGTAATATTACTTTCATGGCGTTTGTATCCTGACATAAAGAAGATTGTAGAAAAAGATCAGATACTGATTTGCTCGAACGGCATACCGGATACTTTACAAGAGGAGCTGGAAGCCAAGCGGAACAACCGAATTCCACATTTGCTTTTTCTCTCCAACCTGATGGTAAGCAAAGGAGTTATAGTGCTACTCGATGCGTTGGAAATTCTGAAAAATAAGGATTATTCGTTTATCTGCGATTTTGTGGGTGGTGAGACGGCAGAAATAGATGCGGCACGTTTCAAGGCGGAAGTGGAAAAACGAGGCTTGGATAAATTAGTGATTTATGCCGGTAAACAGTATGGCGCAGACAAGGAACACTTTTTCCAGCAAGCAGATGTATTTGTGCATCCTACAATGGATGATTGTTTTCCACTTGTTTTGTTAGAAGCAATGCAGCATAGTCTTCCTATAGTCTCCACTGATGTGGGAGGAATAGCAGACATCATAGAAAACAAAGTTAATGGATACGTGTGCGAAACACTGGATGCCGATATTTTTGCTCAAAAACTATCAGAGTTGATAATTGATGAGCCATTACGCTTACGGATGGGAGAATCCGGTCATGAAAAATATAAACGTCAATATACCATTGAACAGTTTGAAGCGAATATAAAAGAAATCTTAACGGTATCCATGTAAAGGGTATCTATCCTCATTAAACTTTAACATGCAAACTTATTTCAATATCCACTACGAGTTCGACAAAGAACTCGTAAAGAATTGTATTGCCCAGCAAGTAAAAGAGAAAGGGGCAGACTATATCTGTGTCGCCGACGGTGTGGTACTGGATGTGGCAAATAGAAACTCAGAGTATTTGAAAGTAGTCAATGGAGGAATGCTCTCTATCTGCGACAGTAGTTATGTACCTCTCTATATTCACTGGATTTATGGAAAGCGATATGAACAATACTGCGGAAGCCAGATATTTATGGACATTATTTGCAGCAGGAAGTACCGAATGATTTTCATGGGAACATCACAGTCTACATTGAGGGGATTGAAACATAATCTTACAAAAGTAAATCCAGATGTGGCATGCATGAGATTTATGGAACTTCCTTATAGAGCAGTAGAGGATTTCGATTATGAGAGTATAGCCAAGGAAATAGAAGCGGATGGTGCTGATATTATTTGGGTAGCCTTGGGAGCCCCCAAGCAGGAATACTTTATGAATAAGCTGAAACCTCACCTAAAACGGGGAGTCATGATTGCCGTGGGGGCTGCTTTCAAGTTTTATAGCGGAACAGCTGAAAAACGAGCACCGGAATGGATGCTGAAAGCGCATATGGAATTTGTATACCGTATCTTATGCGATCCGAGAAAGCAGTTGAAACGTTGTGGTTGGATTGTGGCAACATTGCCCAGATTACTTTATGCGGAATGGAGAAGAAAAAAGAACAATAAGTCATAATAATAAAAATCATAATTAATGAAGACAGCTTTAATTACCGGTATCACCGGACAGGATGGATCATATCTTGCTGAATTGCTTTTAGAAAAAGGATATGACGTGCATGGTACTATACGTCGTTCATCGGTAGACTACCGTGAGCGTATTGCACATTTGGAAGGGCATCCTAACTTCCACCTCCACTATGCTGACTTGGGCGACTCGATGAGCATCTTACAGGTGGTGAAAAAAGTAAAGCCAAACGAAATTTACAACCTCGCCGCACAGAGTCATGTACAGGTGTCGTTTGACTCCCCGGAGTTTACCGCAGATGTCGATGCCACCGGCGTACTACGCATTTTGGAAGCTGTGCGCCAGTGTGATCTGACTGATACCTGCCGTATCTATCAGGCTTCCACGTCAGAACTATACGGCAAGGTGGAAGAAGTACCCCAGAATGAGAATACTCCTTTCCATCCCTACTCTCCCTATGCCGTAGCGAAACAGTATGGGTTCTGGATTACCAAAGAATACCGCGAAGCGTACAACATGTTCTGCTGTTCAGGTATTCTGTTCAACCACGAGTCGGAACGCCGCGGAGAAACGTTCGTTACCCGCAAGATAACCCTTGCCGCTGCGCGTATTGCCCAAGGTAAGCAGGATAAATTGTATTTAGGAAACTTGTCATCGCTCCGTGACTGGGGCTATGCCAAGGATTACGTGGAGTGCATGTGGCTGATCCTCCAAAACGACAAGCCGGAAGATTTTGTCATTGCCACCGGCGAGCAGCATTCGGTACGTGAGTTCTGCCAATTGGCTTTCCGTTATGCCGGAATCGAACTATGTTTCGAGGGTGAAGGTGAAAACGAAAAAGGCATCGACTGCAAGAGCGGTAAAGTACTTGTCGAGGTTTCTCCCGACTTCTACCGTCCGACCGATGTGGTAAATCTTTGGGGAGATCCATCGAAAGCGAAACGTGAACTAGGTTGGAATCCGCAGAAGACATCGTTCGAGCAACTTGTAAAAATCATGGTGGACGCCGATATGGCAAAAGTGGCCGTGGAGCGTGCATCGCAACAGGTAAGAACCAATCTTGCCGAATATCTGGAGAAAGGAATCGTGAAATAATCTATAAGCATTACGGTTATGCAAGAAATAAGAATTACAATATCTGATTTGCCGGAAGAAGACAAAATAGCACTATCTAAACTTGTTTCCGATAATTGTAATATTGAGGAAACTAGGGGTGCGGACGGAGCAACAAATGAAATAATAACCATATTAGCTGAAAATCCAATCTTATGTGGAATAGTAGCGAATATTCTCACAGAGGTTGTAAAGGCTATCGCCAAGGAGTCATGGAACCGGATCAAAATTTCTGTCAAGATGCCCGATGGCTCAAACTTTATCAATCTTGGAAAGGCAAAGTTCTCACAACTGATGAAGAAACACTTCGGAATAGATATATGAACAGGCTTTATTCGATGGTTCAGACTGTTGTAGATAAATACAATGCTGAGTATGATTGCAATCTTGGGATTCAACGGTATTCTGAAAGTGGTTTCAGTCTGCCATATATACATTCCGACACTATTTACATTGACAAATCAGTCCATGTATGGTTGGCGTTGTATTCTTTCGGAAATCCAAACCTGTTCATTTACTACCGATTGATGAAAGGAATGTTGGATTTTAACAATGCTGACGGAGCCTCAAAGTTATTAGAACTAATAAAGGCCGAATACCATTCATCATCCGAACGGTTTCACCATCTGTTATCTCAAAATCCTGAATGGATTACCGCTCTGGTTATGGCCATAACCCTACATGAATTGGGCCACCATCGGTTCAAAAAAGACAGGCCCTCATATCAACTACTTGTAAGTGACGTAAAAGAATTCCTTCAAAGCAGACCATTTAAGGTGTCCAAGGATTATGTGCCGAATGCAGACTTCAAAGCAATCGGGATAAATCTTGAAGAAATGCGAGATTTCGAAGAAGAAGCTTATGGTGCAATCATCGAAGATGATTTGGAAAATGAGTCTTTTTTGGAAGAACTGGCCGCTGACAGTTTCGTGTTCAATCATTTCAGCCAGTCTTTAAGTGGATGTGGAGTAAATCAGGCGATTGCATCATCAATGGCCTTGTCCGGCAGTTGTGTGTTCTTCTTAGAATATGCAAATAGAATCAACAAGCTATTTTTCACACCGATCAACGAGGATAAAAAAGAACGAGTCAAACATAACCTTATAGCAACAATTGTGGATTCGGTCAACAGCCGAATAAGAGCCATCTATCAGGATTTTCACATTAACAACTTTTTTGCGGCTGAAAATATTGATGATGATTCCAGAATATTATACAGTACATTAGTGGGTGTTCCACTGTATGATTTTAATGAATCATTGGATGTGGAATTTATGAAATCGTTGCAGCCTTTCCAAGATATTCTGAATGAAGGAGGGCAGATTGAGTTTGATGAGAATAAGCTAAAACTTGTTCGGCAAGAAGTTGACACATTCGAAAATACAATTATTCGATCGATATTAAACGAACTTGATAAAAAATCAACATTTACTATTCGCTAAAGAAATGGAGAAAAACGCAAAAATCTATGTGGCAGGGCATCGCGGAATGGTAGGTTCTGCCATCATGCGTGAACTGCAACGTCAGGGATATACGAATATCATCACACGCACACATAAAGAGCTGGACTTGACTCGTCAGGAAACCGTGGAACGCTTCTTTGCCGAAGAAAAGCCCGAATATGTATTCCTCGCCGCTGCAAAGGTGGGCGGTATCATCGCCAACCAATCGGCATTGGCAGACTTCATGTACGAGAACATGATACTGGAAATGAATGTCATCCACTCGGCATGGCGCAATGGTTGCAGGAAGCTGGAGTTTCTCGGTTCATCGTGCATATACCCGCGTATGGCGCCCCAGCCGATGCCTGAAAGCTGCCTGCTTACCTCCGAGCTGGAAAAGACCAACGAGGCATACGCATTGGCGAAAATCTCCGGATTGAAATACTGCGAGTTTCTCAACCGCCAGTACGGCACGGACTATATCAGCGTGATGCCCACCAATCTCTATGGGCCGAATGACAACTACCACCCCGAGCACAGCCACGTGTTACCGGCGCTTATCCGCCGCTTTCATGAGGCGAAGGAAGCGGGCTTGAAAGAGGTGACCTGCTGGGGTGACGGTAGCCCGTTGCGAGAATTTCTCTATGTAGATGATTTGGCCAATCTCTGCGTGTTCTTGATGAACAATTACAGCGGCAACGAGACAGTAAACGCCGGAACAGGAAAGGAACTGACCATAAAGTCACTGACGGAGCTTGTCGCCAAGGTTGTGGAGTATAAGGGTGAAATCAAATGGGACACAAACCGTCCCAACGGCACGCCGCGCAAACTGCTTGATGTATCTAAGGCTACAGCTTTGGGTTGGAGATATAAGACCGAGTTGGAGGACGGAATACGGTTAGCATACGAGGATTTTTTGAATAATCCGATGCGGGCGGAGAGATAAAAAATAACATAAAGTGGTGACTATAGCGGTAGGGAATACACCTCTTCCCATTCCGAACAGAGAAGTGAAGACTACTTGCGCCGATGGTACTACATTTAGTGGAAGAGTAGGTAATCGCCAAAGAGAGATAATTCTTTTTTATTAATAGTAAAGTATCTGAAATATGAAAAATATTTTTAGTAATTAGGGCAGCCTCTCACATTGGAGGACGAGGCTGTCAGAATGGATGGTAGCAATACTTCTTACCCTTGCTACTGTATAGATGTCTTATGATGTCTATTAGTCCTATGTCGCATAGGATGAAACAGAGCGGTTCGCTGCACAGTTGAATGTATATGGATTATACGATAACTTAAAAAGTAAGAGAGAACAGGATGAGCTACTTGAGGTTTGGAAAATCTAATCTTCCAGTGGGTTTGAAGGATCCCACCAAAAAAATCCTTCATTTTTCATTTACAGATATAGCTTTCAAAGATCTATATGCAAATCATACTGTTATCCGGCGGCTCGGGCAAACGCCTGTGGCCGCTTTCCAATAATACACGGTCAAAGCAATTCATTAAACTGCTGACTGCGCCCGATGGCTCGAAAGAGTCGATGGTGCAACGGGTGGTACGGCAATTACGGGAAACCGGCATCTGTGATTCGATTACCGTGGCAACAAGCCAGTCGCAGCGGGATGTCATCATCAACCAGCTTGGAGAAGAGATTCCTGTAGTTACGGAACCGGAGCGTCGTGATACATTCCCAGCTATCGCTCTCGCAAGCTCGTATTTGGCCTACGAACGAAAATGTTCCACCGATGAGATTGTAATCATCATGCCTTGCGACCCTTATACTGAAGCTGGTTATTTTGATACGATTCGCAGGATAGCGGATGCAGTGAAAAACAATGTAGCCGAACTGGTATTGATGGGAATTAAACCCACATATCCGTCAGCAAAATACGGATATGTAGTGCCAGCCAATGATGTACAAAACAAAGGAACATTTCAAGTATCACGCTTTACGGAAAAACCAGATATGATGACTGCTGAGAAACTTATTTCGGAGGGTGCTTTCTGGAACGGAGGCGTATTCGCTTTCCAGTTGGGGTATATGATAGACATTGTAGCCCGATACATCCAAACCGACATTTTTGCGGAAATCCGTTCTCGCTATGTGGAATTTCCGAAAATCAGTTTTGACTACGAAGTCGCTGAAAAAGCGCAGTCGGTAGCCGTCGTACCTTTTGCCGGAGAGTGGAAAGACCTTGGTACATGGAATACGTTGACTGATGAACTATCGGAACACACCATGGGCAATGTTATCATGGATGAAGAATCCGAGAATACCCACGTCATCAACGAACTTGGACTGCCAATCATGTGTATTGGCACACGGAATCTGGTCATTGCGGCATCGAATGACGGAATCCTGATTTCGGACAAGAATAAAAGCGAGAACATCAAGACCTACGCCGACCTTCTGCAATATCGGCCGATGTTCGAGGAACGTCGTTGGGGTGAATACAAAGTAGTCAATACCGTCGAGTTTTCCGACGGTTACAAATCCCTTACCAAGCAACTGAAAATCAAATCCGGTAAGGGTATCAGCTATCAGTTACACCGCCATCGCAATGAAGTCTGGACGTTTATCGACGGCGAAGGAGAACTGGTACTCGATGATATCAGGTCGGTTGTTAGCAGAGGCGATACGGTTACGATCAAGAAAGGTGTTAAACATGCAGTCAGGGCTATCTCCGACTTGACGTTCATCGAGATGCAGTCTGGAGATCTGCTTGTCGAAGATGATATCGAACGGTTTGACTATAAATGGTAAAATCATTTATTAAAACAATACAGATTATCTGGAATTCCAATTTGCTTTTTGGAACTTATAAATTTCAAAATATTTTAATTGGACAAAATTTCTATGTAATATGGTACTCTATCTTTTCATATTTAGAATATTAGATTTACTAAATACCATATTGGTGATATGCCGTTGTTCCGTGTTATGCCTTATTACATGTTTTTTCAATTATACGGCACTTTATCTATTGCCTCTTGCCATAATAGTAGATTGGGGAATTTTTCAATTTTCCATTCAATCTGTATTCAAAAACCAACTATTGGATTTGAATAAGGCGGTAGAAGAGTTCAAAGAACAGGGTATCGATTTGGAAATAATTGAAGATGAAATTATTAAAGAAATCGACACAGAAATGCGAAAATACCAATTATTCCAGTGGGGCAACAGGCAAGGAGATAAGCGAACAATTGTTATCCGGGTAAACAAATTGTTCGGACAATTCAAAAGTTTTGCGTTTTATAATGCATCTTCTTTCATATTCGTTCCCAAGACATTTTATCCGCAATCCATGAAAGACAGAATCTTGTTGGCACATGAATTTGCACATTGTGTATCCCATGATTTGATGCTGGCATTCAAGAGGCAATTTTATTGTTCGGCTATTATTCTGCCTCTATTTGTTTTGGTATCGGACATTCCTGCCTGGATGAAAATTTCTGCGATTCTACTCGCTTCCGTATTGGCATTACTACAGTTCTGGCCTATAGCATATAATGAAATTATTGCAAATAATCATGCGCTAGAAGTGGTGAATACGCTATACGGAGCGAAGTTTATGTCCGAATCGGCGAAATATCTTTTGAAAGTACGGACTGAAACATTACGTAAAAACATTAAGGATAAAAGATACGGGTTGGCATACGCAATAGAAGAATTACAAATAGAACATTTACAAAGAAGCGTATCTGAAAATGCCTTGATACAACAGAGTTCACCAATGAACGTATGGTTGTCAATCATCCACTATAGCCTGTTCGCGTTAGCGGGATATGCTTGCTACTCTTTCGTAAAAGAGATGAATGTATCATGGTATATGCTGATTATGGCTCTAATCGCTTTTATATTGATTTATGCTTTATCTAAAATTAATGTAACGAAAATATGGATAATAAAGAATTTAATTTACGAAAAGATTGGGATTCAATAGAAACTGTAGCAAGTGATATTTGGCCGGAAGAATGGTCTCAACTCAATCCATTGGAGATAAAGGCTCTTGAAGAAATCATCGAGAAAAAGAAATCACTGAACACGGAAATTGTGGACGTACCTGGTGGTATGGGCTGCGATTTTTCCGTGGACCTGGAGAATGTATATTACCTACTTGCCATTCTATGGTATCTGAAAAATCTGACGGGAATAACAAATGAGGACATAAGACGAAAAATGGAATCATTTATTAAAGCCTCTGATAAAAGAATGAAGTTGGTTTACAAGACAGTTATCGAACCTCAATTAGATAACCTAATATCCATATTGAAAAAGAAATGATAATCTATAGCATTGATTATTATGGACAGGACCAAGATTGTACTCAATGTGAAAGGCATTCGGAATGAATTTGCCGGTGGAATGTTCAAAAACCACTTATTCATATGGTAAGCAAGTATATATACCGGACTATAAATCTCGCGAAAGGAGCTTCGTTTCCGGATTCTAAATAGTAGAAACAGCATTACGCAAAAATTGACGGGTTGGAAAAACTTATCATAGATACTGGTAATGAATCTGTTCATTGATTTTTCATGAAAAAGACCGTCCTTGAATACACGACAGATACCTATCAGGAAGATATTCCAAAACATATTCTTCAAGAAAATAAGATACGACTGAACTCTTTTTTCTTGGAACAAGAATCTGTACAGAAGAAAGGGATTCTGTTTGTATTCAGATATGCATTCTACTCCGTTGAGAATCCTCGGAAAGTTACGAAACAATATTTATTGAAAGAATATGAAAGGCTGCCTTTGGAAAAAAGGAGTGTACAGCCGGAACAAATACCCGATATGAAACAATACAGTGATATAATACTGTATGGAGATGACACCTCTCCTGAAGCACAGAAACTGTTGACAGAATACCTCCAACGGCATGATTCATTAAAAGTCCAATTGTCTTTTTTTGACAAGAGAAATGATTCCACCTCCAAGGATGAACGAGCCATCGCATATGCGGAACTGTAGAAGGCATTATTCTTTTGTCGAAGAAAAAGGATGCCTCTCCTGTTCGTTTCCTTAAAAGGGATGATAGACGACATCCGTTTTCTCAATCTACTGGAAGAGAGCCATGTTGATTTCAGATGTATCGATTTTCCATGGTTCTGCAAGGAGAATCTGGACCTGATAAAAGCCATGGTGTTGTATGTCCAATTGTCGCAAGAACTTAAAAAATAAGGATATATGAGGATGAAAACATGAGTGGATAATCGACAATATGCATGACGGTTAAGGATTGGGCAAAGTGGTAAAAAAGAGGTGGAATATAATCAATGGCGAGTATAACGGCATGATAGAGAACATGGAAACGGATATTGCGAGGAATTTTATAGACAATGTCGTTACAAACGATTCGTATATGTGATTTTCACCTATAGGGAGAATTTCATTGGTCGGGGGCATGGTTTTCCATGTTTATAGATGCAGAATATATGATAACATAGTAGGCAAATACCTTTGCAACATAAAATCCTTTTCGGATACATCATCTTGATGGCGATCATAACAAGTATGGTCGCCGTTTTGTTTCATGAGCGTAACCGGGTAGAAGCTATCAAGACTGAAGCCGTAACTATTCGTCAGATACGGCGTGATGGAAATACTATCCTCCACCTGATTTCCGTTCTCGCCTTTCACGGTGGACAGCCACCTTCTGGACGGAAGAGTATCTGGTCGAATACAGGGAAACTCTGCCTGCGTACAGACTCCCTGTTGTGGACGATGCATGGTACGGAATTTGTTCGTAAAGGGCATATCGATATGCTCCGAGGCCTGCAGGCAAGCAAGGAGGCCACCTATACCAGAGCATGCGGTTGTCTCAGCAACAGGACAGTACCGATGATCTTTTGCTGAAACGCCTGCCCATCTCCGTGCAACAGGCAACCCGTCTCCGTACAGTCACCCCGTAAGAAAAAAGGCCTTCCCGGGTGGCTCAGGGCAAAGGAAACTGTACATTTGTCGCCCAATACGGATACCCTCCACTCGCTAAACCGGGAACTCGGACGAGAGTGACTAAAACATTATTTCGGAAACACTGAATCTGGATAAATAGTTGATATTAATGATAACAAAAAGTGTGTCCCTACAAGCGAAAATCCTTTTCGGATATCTGGTTTTAATGGCTGTTATCATCAGCATGGCCGCCATTCTTTTCCATGAACGCACGAGGCTCCGGGAACTGGAGGCCGACATCGTAGAAATCCGCCAGGTGCGGGGTGAGCTATCCGAGATACACCGCAATATAACAGTTTTGGCCTCATTAGGCGAGAGTGTTATCGCTTGGGAGGAGGAGGACTACCGTGCCTACCAAACGAGGCGGTTGAGAGTGGATTCCCTGCTACAAGTCTTGAAAATAGGTAGCGACAACATGTTAGATACCAATCAGATAGACACGCTTCGGGGATTGCTGTCAAGCAAGGAGGGGCACCTGCACCAAATCATGCAGGTGTTCCATCGGCAAGACAAAGCCGACAGCTTGCTTGTCAATCATCTGTCCGAAGCTGCCCGGCAAGCGATACAACCACGTACCGTCGTGCGAAAGAAGAAAGGCATCGCAGGACTGTTTGGCGGCAAGGAAACTGTGGAAGTGCCCGAGTCTCCCAACAGGCTCCGCTCTCTGAACGAACAGCTTATCGCCTTGCAAACGGAGAGAATACGCAATATGGAGGGCTACACCGACAGCCTGCGTGTCCGTAACAAGGATTTGAACCGGAAACTCTTCGCCTTGCTCGGAAGCATCAACAATCACGCACAAGCCGCCTTCCAAGACAGAGAACGATATATTGCGCAAGCGCACAATTACTCCACCTCCATCATCACGGGGCTGATAGTCGCGGCAATCGTCCTGCTGGTATTCTCGTACCTGATTATCCACAAGCATCTGAAATGGGATGTAAAGCTCAGGGACAAGATGAAAGGTATCATAGACAAGAACAATGAACTGCTGGAAACACGCAAGAATATCATCCTTACCATCTCGCACGATATACGCGCCCCGCTGAATATCATCAACGGCAGCGCGGAACTGGCGGCGGATATCCGTGATAGGAAAAGGCGAAACCATCACCTGACCAATATCGGAATCGTGTGCAGGCATATCCTGCACCTTTTGAACAATCTGCTGGACGTGTACCGTCTTAACGAGTCCAAGGAGACATGCAATAACGTACCATTCAGCCTGAACGATTGGTTAGAGCGTATAGCCACCGGCTTTTCCAATGTGGTGAACAATAAGGGCATCCTTTTTCTTTGCGATTTCAAGGATACGGATGTCGTGCTTCACGGTGACATAGATCGTATCGCACAAATCATAGACAACCTGTTGGCGAATGCAGTCAAGTTCACGGATAGCGGAACGATACGCTTCAATGCCGCCTACAAAGACGGAAATCTCTCTTTGGAGATAAAGGACACAGGCATAGGTATGGACGAAGATACCCTTTCACGCATATTCCGCCCGTTCGAACGTCTGGTCTCGGAAATGAACGCCGACGGCTTCGGGCTTGGACTCCCTATCACGCAAGGGTTGGTCAATCTTTTAGGTGGAAAAATAGATGTCGAAAGCGAACCCGGGCATGGAAGCACTTTCCGGGTATTGTTGCCATTGCCGGTTTCCGATGAAAGGATAGAACACGAGGCATCGGCATTGCGGACAACATTCCCGTTGCCCCAAAGCGTCCTTGTCATCGACAACGACCGTCTGCAACTGGAAATCGTCAAGGAGATGCTGGAGCGTAACGGTGTGTCCTGTACCGCCTGTTCCAATGCCAAGGAACTCGTGAAGGAGATGCGCAAGCAGGATTACGACCTGCTACTGTCAGACATACAGATGCCGGGAACCAACGGCTTCGAGATATTGGCTTTGCTGCGTAATTCCAATATCGGCAATTCACGCACGATTCCTGTCATAGCCATGACGGCAAGAGGCGACCGGGAAAAGGAGGCGTTCACCGGCAGCGGCTTTGCCGACTGCGTTTACAAGCCTTTTTCGATGAACGAACTGCTGAATACCATATCCGCTGTTATATCCCATACAGAACCGGAAGAACCCTGCGTTCCCGATTTCGATACATTCACGGCGGATGTCCGGGACAAGCGGAAACTACTCCGGACGTTCATTTCTCAATCCAACCGGGATATAAAGGATCTCCGGTCTGCCATGGGAGCCGGAGACAGAGCCGGATTACGGGAAATCGCCCACAAAATACAGCCCTCATTGGAACTGTTGCAGTCCTACGGTCCGTTTTACGATTTCCGGGAAGTGCTGAAAGACGAGACAGCCGGTAAGGATGTCATTGAAGAATACACGAGACGGATTATAAAACATATCTCCATGCTGGTAACGGAAGCGGAGAACACCATAAACAAAATAGCCCATGAAACGAAAAATACTGATAGTTGAAGACAATGTAAGTCTTTCGCAGCGACAGAAGGACTGGTTCGAGCAGGCCGGGTACGATGCGATGACGGCCATGAACGAACCGGCAGCCCGTGCGTTGATACGCAAGCACCAATTCGATCTGATCCTGTCTGATATCCGGCTGCCGGAAGGCAACGGCATCTCCCTGCTGGAATGGCTTAAAAAGGAGAAAAGGGACATACCTTTCATCATAACCACGGAATACGTGTCGGTACCGGACGTGGTACGCACCATCAAATTGGGAGCGAAGGACTACCTGCCCAAGCCGGTACACCGGGAACACCTGCTTGAACTGGCAGAAGAGATGTTCCGTCCGCTCGCGACTGTCCGCACGAAACCGAAAGACCTGTTCAAGCGTACCTGCCCCAAAATACTTGAGGTGGAAAGGTACGCGAGGCTGGTCGCCCCCTCGGACATGTCTGTGCTTATACTCGGTGCCAACGGGACAGGCAAGGAGTCCGTGGCCCAAAGCATCCACGAGAACAGCGGGCGTGTGGGAATGCCGTTCGTGGCGGTCAACTGTAGCATCCTGCCACGTGATCTTGCCCCCTCCATGCTGTTCGGGCACGAGAAAGGGGCTTTCACGGGTGCGGACACGGCCAAGCCCGGTTTCTTCGACATGGCAAGAGGCGGTACGTTGTTTCTGGACGAAATCGGAACGATGTCGTTCGAGATACAGTCCATGCTGCTACGGGTATTGCAGGAGAACATCTATATGCCTATAGGCGGTCAAAAAGAAAAGATTGCGGACGTAAGAATAGTAGCCGCCACGAATGAAAACATGGAACGGGCGATTAATGAAGGGAGATTTCGGGAAGACCTCTACCACCGCCTTTGCGAGTTCGAGATACGGCAACCCTCTCTGGCAGAATGTCCGGGCGACATCCTGCCTTTAGCCGAATTTTTCCGTAAACGCTTCTCGAAAGAACTCAAACGGGACACACGTGGTTTTTCCGACGATGCCATATACCGCCTGCGCTCCTATTCCTGGCCGGGCAATGTCAGGGAGTTGCAGAACATGGTAAAGAGAGCCGTGCTGCTTGCAGAAATCCCGTTACTGGAATTATCGGATTTGAATATAGGCGGTCAGACAGAGCATACGAATGAGGGAATTGCTCCTGTTGTATTACCATTGAAAGATGAGAACGCAGAGAAAGAATCCATCATTAACGCCCTACAAGCGTGTAACGGACACCGTGAACAGTCGGCACGGCTACTGGGAATAAATCCGGCGACCTTGTACCGCAAGATGAAGAAATACGGAATAAAATAATTTTCAATATGAACGATAATTCGTACATTTGCAAAAGATTGGAGGGTTCATAGAACCGTGTCCGGTTTAAACATAGAAGATAACGGCGGGGGCGTAAAACTTCCGCTGATTATATACATAAGTCGCAAGACATCTCAGGTAGAAATCTGGTAAATTTCAAATTGTAGAGATTATTGCGTGTAGCTTGTGCTATGCCTTATAGCGTGAGCTCATGCATGATTCTACAATGGGCTTACCAGAGCCTCTACCTGATAGTGCGTGAGTTTCACGCTTTTAATTTTGGTATACAGATAGAGGTATGGCAACAATACAAATCATAACCGCGGTGACATTGGACGGTTATCTTCCTGACAAGGATGAGGAACTGTTGCAATGGATCAGGACGGAACGGCAAGGTTTCCCATTCTGGCACGAGAGGAGCACCTTCACGCTATTCCCTGGCTATCCCATGCTGGATTTGATTTGTGAGAAGGACGAAAAAGATGCCTCGTTCATCTACACGGCAGAGATATACGGCAAGGAAAGCCTCGGTTTGCTGCATGGGCTGACCATCTACCACCTTATCGACGAAATTGTGATTTATATCCTTCCCCTGACATATGGGAAAGGCATCGCCTGCCTGCAACAGCTCCCTGCCAACCGCTGGGAACTCCATCGGTCTAAAACTTTTAAAAACGGGATTACCCGTATCATTTACCGCAAATCCTCGCGATAGTCCATTGCATCCTGCAAAGGAATCTCGCATTTTGCAAGATTCTTGGAATCGATATTTTTACATCATTGAAATTTTATCACACTGATATACAGTGCTATATCGGTGTTTTTTGGTGTCTATCGGTGCCATTGGCACGCCGTTGGTCTTATAATATGATATAACCTGTTGCGCAACAAGGTGTAAGCAAACGATTATTTACACTAAAGCAGATTAGTCATGTTACAGATAAACAGTGAGACCGCCCATGGGATGTTCACCCAAATCATGGAACGGTTCGACAAGATAGAGCGGACATTGGAGCGTATGAACAAGCTGAAGGATTGTTTGGACGGCGACACGCTCTTGGACAACTATGACCTGTGCCAGCTGCTCGGCATCACCAAGCGCACGCTGGCGCGTTACCGGCAAAAGAAACTCGTGACCTATTACATGATTGACGGGAGAACCTACTACAAGGCATCCGAAGTGGAGGCTTTCCTCAATCAGAAGGGCAAGTCATTGCCGACGAGATTCAGACACCAGACAAATGTTTAAATTAAACGGAACAAGAATTATGGAACTTATATGTATTGACAAACAGACTTTTGAAGAACTGCGTGTCCGCTTTTGCGAGTTCGAGGAACGGGTGACATGGATATGCCGTCCGGTTAAAGACCTCGGCCTGAAAAACTGGCTGGACAACCAGGAGGTGTGCGATGTGCTTCGCATCAACAAAAAGACCCTTCAGGCGTATCGGGCCAAAGGCTTACTGCCTTTCAGCCGTATCAAGAACAAACTCTTCTACAAGCCGGAAGATATACAGAGATTGTTGGAATTGAGTTATCACCCTTTAATAAAGAGCAAATTATGAGCTATCATTTTATAGACAAGAAAGACCCACGCATTGACGTGATGTTCCAGGGACTGGAGAAAATGGAGAGGATGCTTTCAGTAATGGAAGATGTACCGAGATCACTCTTCAACGGTGAACGTTTCCTTACGGACGAGGAACTTTCCAAAGTCCTGCGGGTAAGCAGGCGCACATTGCAGGAATACCGTGCATTCGGTGTGATCCCTTACTACATGGTTCAGGGGAAGGCTCTTTACAAAGAGTCCGATATCATGAAGATTCTGGACGATGCCTACAAGAGATGCCGGGAGGAACAACGCTGGGTATAGCCCTTCCTCATTAATCAAGTGCGGAGAAACAGCCTGCGGCTCGGGCAGGTCGTTTCTCCGCTTTCTTGTTTCATACGGTTTGCGCTTTCTTGTTTCTTTTTTTCTTTGTAGGGAAATCCTCTTCACACAAAGCAATCCTGTTTTCGAAACCAGTGGCTCTCAGCCGTTTCATGTCCTCATCCACTTTCGTGTCCGTAACCTGCGCGTAAATCTGCGTGGTGGAAATGGAGGTATGTCCCATCATGCGGCTTACCGTCTCTATCGGAACACCGAGCGAAAGAGTGATGTGGGTTCCGTAATTATGCCGGGCCTGGTGGAAGGTCAAATCAAATCCATATACCCGGCCTAATTCTCTCGTCAGCTGGATAAAATATCTGCGGGTATAAATATTGAAAACTCTGTCCCCGGTTCTTAGGTTGCGGTATTTCTCTATGATTTGGAGTGGAATATCCAACAGGCGGACAGAGGAAAGCGTGTCGGTCTTTTGCCGGTGGATATGAATCCACCATATGCCATCCTTCGCCTGCGTAATATCATTTACTGACAGCTTCTTCAAATCCGCATATGCCAGTCCGGTGAACGTCGAAAAGATGAACATATCCCGTACGAATTGCAGTTGCGGCTTCTTCACCGGTGTAGTCATCAATGTCTTGAGATCCTCCAGTTTCATGTGGCGGCTCTTCCTTTTGGGCAGTTCGGGATGCAGGCGGCAATATGGATCGCGGCGCAATGTTCCTTGGCTGACCGCACGCATCGTGAGTTTCTTCAGGCGGTACAGGTGCTCATGCACGCTTTTGGGCTTCAGGTTGCGGACTGTACGCAGGAATACCTCGAAATCGTCATAAAACACCCGGTCAAGGCTTCGTAACGTTACATCCTCCACACCTCTCTTTTCCCGGACGAAAGCGGAAAGATGCTTGTAGGAACGCAGATAGGAGTCGTATGTCTCCTGTATGCGGTCTATCCCGACACGTTTCTTGAATTCCTCATTATGCTCCCTGAAGAGAGCCAGCAGGGTAAGCGGTTTCTGTCCGATACCCTTGACTGCATTCTTAACCAGTTCCGCCGTGATGAAACCCAGGCTGTTCTTTATCCGCTCATAATGTCCGGCAATCTCGCTTGTCAGGTCATTTATGGCGCGGTTTACTGTAACGGCATTCTCGCTTCTTCCGTCAGCACGCCCTTTCTCCGGATTCCAGATGGCAGGATTGACCGAAACCTTGGTTCCTATCTGTGCCCATTCTGCATCAATGCTCACCTTGCACAATAGCTGGCACATCCCGTCCTTGCGCACTTTCGTACGGTTGATATAAAACAGCACGGCAAAAGTGCTGCGCCGTTTAGTGTTCTGTTTTTCAATATTCGTTTCCATATAATTGTTTTCAAGTGGTTATTAAATGATGACGGAGAAACGCTCCGAAATTTTTCGGTTCAAGGCCTTTGTATCGGCATCTATCTTGTCATCGGTCACTTTCGCGTAAATCTGTGTCGTTTCTATCTGGCTATGTCCGAGCATCTTGCTGACCGTTTCAAGAGGAACTCCGTGGGAGAGCGTGATTTCCGTTGCGTATGTATGCCGGGCTGTGTGGAAGACCAGCGGACGGTCTATATGGCAGATCCGGGCAATCTCTTTCAAGTAAAGGTTCAGCATGGAATTGCAATACACCGGCAGTAACTTGTCACCGGGAGCTGTGTCGCCATACTTCTTCAGAATCTGCAACGGCAAGTCCAGCAGCGGAATCTCAAATTCTATCTTGGTCTTCTGTCTGGCACTTTTAATCCACCATGTCCCATCCTCCGCAAGGCACAGGTTATCCCTGGTCAACAGGCGCATATCTCCGTATGAAATGCCGGTGAAGCAGGAAAACAGAAACAAATCACGGACATGATAGAGAGTCTGCCTGTGAAGCGGGGTGGTCATAATCCTGTGTAACTCTTCTGCCGTGAGATATTTCTGTACGGCTTTGGGACGCACCGGCTCATATCCCAAAAACGGGCTGGCGGTAATGATGCCGTCAGCGATGGCCTCACCGACAATCGTTTTCAGCTGTACGGTCAGATTGATAATCGTTCCGGGAGCGAGATTACGTTCAGTCCGAAGATACAAATCATACTTGTCGATGAAAGAGCGGTCCAACGCGGAAAACGGAATATCCGACAGTTTGTATTGCACCTGCAAGAATCTTTCGATATGGTTGTAGGCATTGCGATAGGCCCGCAGGCTTCCTATTGTGCGGTTTACTCCCACACGCTTTTCAAAATTGCTGATGAATCGTTTGAAATACCCCAAAAGCGTTTCCTGCCCGCTGGCCATTCCAAGCAGTACACCTTTCACCTCATCGGCTGTCACACCGTCACGAACAGCCGACTGCTCCGTGTAGATATTCAATGCCATCGCACGAATCTCATCCAGACGGTTGTTGATTTCCTTTGCCGCCACGCTCTTGCCGGTTGCACGTCCGGAGGTCCAGCGTGACTGTGGCACTTTCATCTTCACGCTGAAAGCCGCCTCGGAATACTTTCCGACATTCAACTTTGCCATTACAGGACAGTTGCCGTCAGCATCCGCCTCGCTCTTTTTCAGGTAGAACGATACCTTTACATTTGCCTGATTCATAACTAATTCCTTTGTTTGCAAAATTATTATATGCAGAGCAAATGAACGGCATGAAAAATATAGCGGAACGAAGAATAAGATCCCTTGGCTTGTAAACAGAGCCTATATTTTTTTCTAATACGGAAAAATATGACTAAGTTTGCATCAACAGACATAGCAAAAACTGCGTTCTTTACTATGGTAAACAGGATATAGAACGAGATGCGGGAGCAATTTCCAAACCTCTTTTTCAATCCTGAAAAAGGCAACGGATAGGTAGCGATTCGTTATCCTAACTCCCCCAAAAACGGTCAAAAGCCATAAATGGAAGAATCTGGTACAAAACCACATATCCCTTTCGGTCTCAAACACTTTGCATTATTTTCTCCAAAGCCATCCGTATGTGAGCGAGTTTTCTTATCTTTGTCGTACTAAAATGAAGCAAATCACAATAAGGATTATTCCGTTGTGAAGACATTAGGTTCCCTCGTCCTTAACGGGGGATTTTTTATTTCAATAAACGAGTTTTTCCATCAAAGAAACTACTTTTTCTTTCCTTAAAAAACTTCCTGCCTACTAAAACTTTCCTCCCCAAACACTACCCTTCGTATCACAATATTTTATACCTTTGTTCACTAAGAAATAATCGTCCCATACCCATTTCTGTTTCGTCCGACAGCTGTCGGACGATAATTAAACAACTGTTGGACGATAATGCAACAGTTGTCGGACGATTAGTTTTTAGGAAGAAGAAAATTAATCCGCTTAGCGACAAAAATAATTCCCCGAAGCGACGAGAACTGTTTATCGCTATAAACAAAAATAAATATCTTATGAGCGCGTATTACGACCTTTACGAAACGCCTTCGCCCGACGGGAAAGAAGACAAGAAATCACTCCATGCACGTATCTGCCCGAAAAGGACTTATACCCAAAAGGAGTTTGTGGAACATATTGCAACTTTCCAACATCTGCCCAAGAATGTGATAGGGGCAGCATTGGATGCCTGCATTGACGAGTTGTGCGACCTCCTTGCCAACGGAAACATCGTGGAGCTGGGAGAACTCGGATTCTTCAGCACTTCACTGAAATGTTTGCGCGAGACCGACGACGAGAAAAAGAAAATCCGCTCCGAATCCGTCCAATTCCAAAACGTACACCTGCGCATCAGCAGCACGTTCCGCAACAACATCAAGAAGAAAATGACGTTGGAACGTGTACACTCCACTACCAAGAAATCGAAAAAAGTAGTAGAGACCACCGAAGAAACAAGAAAAGCCGAACTGGAACTGTTCCTCAAGCAGAATGTATGTATCAACAAGAACGAATACATCCAGCTAAGCGGACTAACCAGACATGCCGCCATAGACGAACTGAACAACTTCATCCGGCAAGGGTTCCTGCGCCGCCGCGGAATGGGAAGGTCAACGGTCTATGTGCGACAAGAAAAAGACACAGCAAACGAAATTTAGGGGGGCAAGCACAGAGACACAGAGACATAGAAATTAATTTGAAAAGAATCTCTGTGCCTTTGTATTTTCGTGTTCATCCCCCCCAAAATAATAAAACAACAAACAATGGAAAAATCAACAGAACCCCAACCCTCCACGCAGTGGTTCGTCTTCTTCAAAGACCAACTGCTGCTGAAAAAAGGATATACAGACAAAGGAGAAATAAAATACAGCGTACCCGTCAGTATAGAGCCTCCTCTGACACCGGAAGCCGGAAGTAATATACACGAAGTGTTCCCCCCCAACGGCAAGCAAGTACGTGCATTCGCCTTGGAACAGCCCGTGGCCGAAACCGACGAATGGGTCATGATAGGCCTGCGCGCATCGTACGACTACATCTCGCCGGACGAGTACCGTTCTGCAGGAAAGGCCTTCCAGATACTCTATTGGGACGAGCACAGCCACTTCTGCCCCGTGTGTGGTACCGCCATGGAGCACCAGACCCCCATCATGAAGAAGTGTCCCAACTGCGGCAATGAGATGTACCCTCCCGTTTCCACCGCCATCATCGTACTGATACGCAAAGGAGACGAAATCCTGCTGGTGCATGCCCGGAACTTCCGAGGAACCTTCTACGGACTGGTGGCAGGCTTCCTCGAAGCCGGCGAGACACTGGAAGAATGTGTGGAACGGGAAGTTTTTGAGGAAACGGGGCTGAAGGTAAAGAACATCACCTACTTCAGCAACCAGCCCTGGCCCTACCCCAGCGGATTGATGGTGGGTTTCATTGCCGACTACGAAAGCGGGGAGATAAAACTGCAGGAAGATGAGCTGACCGCTGCCGCCTTCTATTCCAAAGACAACCTGCCCGAAATTCCACGAAAACTGAGTATCGCAAGAAGGCTGATAGACTGGTGGATGGAGAACAATTAAAAATTAAAGAATTAAAAAGAGGGGGGGAAGAAATTTTAAAAAGCAGATTGCGGAAAACACACACTCACAAACGAACAACTACGAATGAAACGACTCTCATTCACATCAACCAATCGGTGTGTAACCGCAATCTGCCTATACTTAACTTCCCTGCAAACGTTTTGTTCATCAACCATCGGGTTTAAGTCTTTATTTAAGTTTTCTTTCAACACAGAAGCAAAAGGAAGAGGCGCAGCCCTCACGGGTTACGCCTCTCCGAACACTATATACACATTTTTTCCTCTTTCCTATCAAATGCCGAGTGACTTGCGCACTGCCTCCACTTTCTTCTCAGCTTCGGCATCGGCGCTGGTATAGCATTTCGGACAACCCATCTCGCCCTTCACCTCGATATAGAACTTAATCTTCGGTTCCGTACCGGAAGGACGGACAGAAATCTTCGTGCCGTCTACAGTGAAATATTGAAGTACATTGGAAGTCTCGGGCATATCCAGCTTGCTTACGTTGCCCTGGGCATCAGTAAGTTCCAGCGTCTTGTAATCCTTAATCAGACTGACAGCCGAACCGCCGATTTCCTTCGGAGGATTGGCACGGAAGTTATCCATCATCGCCTTGATTTCCTCGGCACCGCTCTTACCCGGTTTCACCACATTCACGGTGGTTTCCTTTGAGAATCCATATTCTACATAGATTTCCATCAATACGTCATAGAGCGTCTTACCCTGGTCTTTGGCCCAAGCACAGATTTCGGCCAGCAAGGAGCAGGCAGAAACCGCATCTTTATCACGGACAAAGTCTTCGGCCAGGAAGCCATAGCTTTCTTCACCACCACCGATATACTGCTGCTTGCCTTCGCTCAGACGGATTTCGCGAGCAATCCACTTGAAGCCGGTGTAGCAGTCGCGCATTTCAATCTTGTTCTTGTCTGCCACAGCCTTGATGAGTTCAGTGGTCACGATGGTCTTCACGATGAAGTCGTTTGGCTGCATCTTGCCCATTGCAATACGGTTCTTGATGATGTAGTACAAGAAAATGAGACAAGTCTGGTTACCATTAATAAGCACCCACTCGCCCTTATCGTCCTTGCAGGCCATACCGACACGGTCGGCATCCGGGTCACTTGCCATCACGATGTCAGCGTCAATCTTCTTGGCCAGCGCAATGGCCATGGAAAGGGCTTCGGCATTTTCGGGATTCGGAGAAACCACCGTCGGGAAATTGCCGTCCTTCACCATCTGTTCGGGCACGCAGTTGATATTCTCAAATCCCCACTCCTTCAATGAGTCCGGAATGAGCACGCGGCCTGCGCCATGAAGCGGAGTATACACAATGCTGAGGTCTTTCTGGCGACGGATGACTTCGGGGTCGATGGAGATGGAGTGAACCATGTCCAGATAAACCTTATCCACTTCCTTGCCGATAATCTGAATCAAGTCCTTGTTGCCGTTGAACTTGATGTCGGCCACCGTCACCTTATTTACCTCGTCTATGATGGCTGTATCGTGCGGAGCGAGCACCTGCGCACCGTCATCCCAATAAGCCTTGTAGCCGTTGTATTCTCTGGGGTTGTGGCTGGCTGTAATGTTGATACCGCTCTGGCAGCCGAAGTGGCGAATGGCAAATGAAACTTCGGGCGTAGGACGAAGGTCATCAAAAAGATATACCTTGATGCCGTTTGCAGAGAAGATGTCGGCAGAAATCTTTGCGAACTTGTCGCTATTGTTGCGGCAGTCGTGCCCCACAACAACGGAAATATCCTTCTTTCCGGCAAAACATTTGTTCAGATAGTTGGACAAGCCCTGTGTTGCGGCACCTACGGTGTAGATGTTCATGCGGTTTGTACCGGCACCCATGATGCCACGCAGACCACCCGTTCCAAACTCCAGGTCTTTGTAAAAACTGTCTATCAATTCGGTTTTATCTGGATTTTCCAACATGCGTTTCACTTCTGCCTGAGTTTCGGCATCATATGCCGGGGTAAGCCATTTTTCGGCTTTCTCAGTCACCTGCTTAATCAGTTCCTGATTTTCCATAAGACTGTTATTGTTTTAAGGGTTAATATAAACTTTTTTGTAAGACACAAATGTAGAAGAATAAGTTCAAATATCCTAATTTTATTCAGGCATTTTATATCTGTCTCCCGTCTGCTTAACATACTCTTCAAGGAACTCCTTCGGGTATCCCGGGCGGATTACGCCTGCCGGCTGGCCGATGGAATTACGTTCGAATTGACCGTTTTTCATACGTTTGACAACGCCGTCATTATACTTTACGACAAGAAACTCGCCAAGACGTTTCCAGGTATCGAAGGTACTTTGAGCGGTCATGTTCGTATAGTTGGTAAGAAATGCCTTTGCTTTGGCAGGGTCTTTTTCCAGCAGTTTGGCAGCAGCAGCCTCAACGCCTTCCTGCGCTTCGTTGAAGGTTGTCTCCAACTCTGTCTGAGTGGCACGCACGTCGCCCATCATCAAGTCATAACGGGGATAAACCATATTGGCCACCCAGTTGAAAATCCAGAAAGCGGAGTTCCAGGAGAAAGTAATGTAATCGGCGCCGTCCACACGGGTGTAGCATACGGGAACCTTGTCCGTACAGCAGTATACGGGCGTAAATACCGTCATGTTGGCATCATCCGTGCCGAACCACAATACTCCACCGATAGGGTCGGGCAACTCGGAGCGCATCTGTGCCACGAATACGAAACCGCTCTGCTGGGTGGAGATGGGACGCTCATTGAAGTATTCCTGGTCGCCTACCTTGAAAGAGAGTGGTGAAAGGCGGTACGGGGTATGATACGGGCCTGCGCCGAAATCTTTGCTGATGTCAAGAGGGGTACCTTCATAATGGTCGCGCATGGCGTTCTTCACATCCTGCACGGAAACTTTGCGGTTGGGCTTCACAAACAGAGGCATCGGAGTATTCGTCTCACCTAATATATAAGGTAGGAACTCGTTACCGCGGTCGGTAAACATATTGAAATAACTCCATACGCGGGCCTCGCAATAGCGACGGGCACCGAAATCGAGCGGAGCATAGGCATTGGCAAAGCTGAAATCCTTGTTCACACCGTCAAAATAGCCCTTCTCGCGTGCAAAGGAGATGACATCGGGGGAGTACATACAGTTCTCCTTGTCGTTCATGTTGAACTGATGAATGCGGCTCTGGTTGGCATGAGCGGAGATACAATCATCGGGCACGCGGACAGCCACCCATACGGCACCGCGCACACCGGGTCCCTTGCCAATCATCTCCATAATCCATATCTCGTTGGGGTCGGCAATGGTAAAGGACTCGCCACCGCTGTAATAGCCGTATTCCTGCACCAACTCCGTCATCACCTTGATAGCCTCGCGAGCGGTGCGTGAGCGTTGCAGACCGAGGTAAATCAAACTGCCGTAGTCGATGATGCCGGTGGTATCCACCAGCTCGGGACGTCCGCCGAATGTCGTCTCACCGATAGTGAGCTGGAACTCATTCATATTGCCGATGACATTGTACGTCTGACGCGCCTGCTCTATCTGCCCAAGGTATTTGCCGGTGTCCCACTCGTGTATGTCAATCAGCGTACCTTTCTTGTGCATACCGGCAGGATAATGATACAACTCGCCGAACAAACCATAAGAATCGGCAGAATAGGAAACAATGGTAGAACCGTCCGCAGAAGCGTTCTTGCCCACGATAAGATTGGTGCAGGCCAGCGCATTCGCCACGGCTGCCACAACAAACAAGACGGAAAGAGTCAGTCTTTTACTTTTCATACTTCTAAATTATAATGTTACTAAATATTTCAGTCTTTACCATACAAATTCAAACTGTTCGGTGGTACGGTTGCCACAGCCATCCGTCACCGTCATCTCCACCACATGCTTGCCGCCTTTCTCCACATGTTTCGGGTCGAGCTCGCACACCAGGTTACCACTGATGGAATTGGGCTTTCCAAACAAGGCATACTTCCCGTCAATCGTACCCCGATAGGTATTGATGCCGGTTTCCTTGTCCTTGGCCTTGAAGATGATTTTTCCCGTACGTCCCCATTGGGCTTGGTTCACGGGAGTTATCACCGGCGGAACCGTATCCACCGCCACGGTATAAGTCCCCAAATCCCGTATACGCACTTTCATGACACCATCCTCATACTTACCGCCGATACGGTATTTTCCACCGCGCGCCGTTACGCCCGCCACATAATATTTGGTCACATCCTCTACTGGACGCCGGCGCAAGCCGATACGCAAATCGCAGGCATTGTGCATAGGAATACGGGTATCGTTCAGTTGATAGGTGAAAGCGATGTCGCCACTATCAGCCCGCACGGAGTAGTTCAGCAAGACGTCATCGTAGAGCATTCCTTTCGGGATAACCAACTCCAGCCCCGGCTCCTGCAGATAGTTCACCTTGTCCCATTTGAGGGCATATTTCTCACGATGTTCCACCGGAGCAATTATCGTCTTCTGTCCCTGGACTGTAAAGCGGACTTTAGAGGTATTTCCCAGCGCATCGCTCAGTGTATAGACAAATCGGTAAGGGCGTTCTTCGTTGATTTCCACCAGTCCGCGATTGCCGTTGGATGCCTGCAGCATGCGAAGACGGTTGCCCGGCTCTATAAAAGACTTCATGTACTGACCGTGTGTCCACGAATTGATATAGCGGTTCTCCTCATAGGCAAAGCGGTCTACCGTACTGCGGAAGACTTCCTCGCCGTCCACTTCGAGAATCACCGTCTTCACGCCATATTTATTCTGCACTCCGTCCATATAGTCGTAGGCACGGATGCCTGCACCAATCAGTCCCCAGGCGGTAATGGGTTTCGTTGGATGTGCCGGAAAAGCCCGTCGCGTCTGCTTGCCCTCCACCACTCCTTTTCCCGGCTGTGGAAACAGCATGATACCTTCGGCACGCGGGGCAGTCTTGTCTTTCACCTTGTTCATGAAGAAAGGCAGCGGGTCGATATATTCGTCCGTAGCCGTCTCTATCATATCCAGATGCAGGTGCGGACCGAAAGAGTATCCGGTGTTTCCGCTCAAAGCTATTATCTGACCGGCCTTCACGGGATATTCATCGGGTTCGGGAGTAATTTCCACCTCCCAACTTTCTTTCTCGTACTGCAAGTCTTCAACCCGGCGGGCCACATCGCCCACAAAGGCACTCAAATGGCGGTTTATCGTCGAATAACCATTGTCATAAGCCACATCGAGCACATAGCCCGAACCGTGGGTAACGCGGATACGCGAAATATATCCGTCGGCCAGAGCGCGTACCGGCTTGCCTATGGTTCCACCGGTCTTGAAATCCAGTCCGCCATGAAAATGGTTGGCACGTATCTCGCCGAAGTTACCGGAGAAAGTGATGGGAAAATCAAAAGGCGGGATGAAGGAGGGCTTGTCTGTATCGGTTTCTTGGGCATAGCCGCTTTGCACACTACCAATAAAGAACAAAAGAGAGAAAAATATAGAATATTTCATATTTTGTACAGTCAATATTATTTTAAATGCATGCAAATATAAAAAGAATAGTTCTCTCTACCTACAGAAAGGTGCAATTATCATTGATTAAAACATGCATAAAAATTCTGTTGAAGAACATAGATGCACCGATAACATCCAAGCCGGGAAATCGCTATATTGCGCCATGTTTAACCCCCCAATTAAAACTTTAAGGTTATGATTATCGGAGTACCTAAAGAAATCAAGAACAACGAGAACCGCGTGGGAATGACCCCTGCCGGAGTAGCCGAATTGGTGAAAAAAGGTCATACGGTGTATGTGCAAGCCACAGCAGGCGTAAACAGCGGTTTCTCCGACGATGACTACATCGCCGTAGGTGCAAAGACTTTACCGACCATTGAAGACACGTATGCCGCAGCCGACATGATTGTCAAGGTAAAGGAACCTATTGCACCGGAGTACAAACTGATTAAAAAGGGACAAGTGGTATTCACCTATTTCCACTTTGCAGCCGATAAATTACTGACCGAAGCCATGATTGAAAGCGGTGCCGTCTGCATCGCCTACGAAACCGTGGAAAAAGAAGACCACTCACTTCCGCTACTTACTCCTATGAGTGAGGTGGCAGGACGCATGGCTACCCAAGTAGGAGCCCGCTTCCTTGAAAAGCCACAAGGCGGCAAGGGAAAACTGATGGGCGGAGTAACGGGCGTACGTCCCGCACGCGTACTTATCCTTGGAGGTGGTATCGTGGGCACCAATGCCGCACAGATAGCTGCCGGAATGGGTGCCGAGGTACTGATTGCCGACATCAACCTTCCCCGCCTGCGCTACCTGAGTGAAGTGATGCCGAAAAACGTAAAGACACTCTATTCTTCCACCCATAACATCAAGATGGAATTGCCGAACATCGACTTGGTAATCGGTTCCGTCCTCATCCCCGGTGACAAGGCCCCGCATCTCATCACCCGCGAAATGCTGAAGATGATGAAACCCGGCACCGTACTCGTGGACGTAGCCATCGACCAGGGCGGTTGTTTCGAGACCTCCCATCCCACTACGCACAGCGATCCTACCTACATTGTGGATGGAATTGTGCACTACGCCGTTGCCAATATCCCCGGCGCCGTACCCTTCACCTCCACCATGGCACTGACAAATGCCACCCTGCCCTACACCGTTGCCCTGGCATGCAAAGGCTGGAGACAAGCCTGCAAGGACGACCCGGCTCTGGCGCAAGGATTGAACGTAGTGGAAGGCAAAGTAACATACAAAGCTGTAGCCGACGTCTTCGGGCTGAAATATGAGGCGATTGAGTTATAAGTTATAAGTGATGAGTGATTTGTTGGTATTTTCCTTTCAGCATGGTAGCGCAGCACAATTACCAACAAATCACTCATCACTCATAACTCCCCCCCAACAAAGAATCCTTCTTCCTCGCATACTCCCACCACATAGCGAGCAGTGTGATGCAGAGGTTGAAAATAAACGGAAATTCCTTGGAATTAGTGTGGAACAAGGTCTGAAAGAAGTCTGTAATGAACGGGGACAATAGAATCGCCAGATAATTCATTACCATTACAAAGGCCAGTGCCAAAGTTGTTTTTTCCGGTATAGCCGTATCTACTGTCTCGTCATAAATCAGCGGTTGAATGACACCATATCCCAAACCAACCAACATACATCCCGGTATTATCAGCCATTCTTTAGGCGAAATCCATATCAAAAGCAAACCCGCTGCAATGGACAAAAGGCTGTAAAACTTTGTGTGTTTCCCCATCCACTTCACGATATGCCCCAGGAAGAAACCCGGAGCCATAATGGCAAGGAAGAATAAGGAGATCATCAATCCGGAATTTCCGCTGGAGAAGTGATGGGCCTCCATCAAAAAAGGCAAGTCAAAAGTAACCGCCAGCACTACATACGTAGTGACGCCATAAAACAGCATCAACTGTAGCAGATGGCGGACATGGATGCCGTATTTACCGGGAATCGCACGCTTGGATTCCTCCGGAACAACGGTAGCCGTATCTTCTGTTTTCTGCGGCTGACCGGTATCTCCCTTCAAATACCCGACAAGCAGCAGAGAAACCAACGGAAGCAGATATACCACGAAAGGCAAGTGCCAGTTTACCTCTGCCAGATACCCAGTCACCGCCGTTGCCACAACCAGCGTCACATTGGTGATGGCAGAACTGTAACCAAACTGCTTTACCCTATACTCCCCCGTGAAATAACGTGAAACCAAACCGGTAGACAACGGGATTATCAGTCCCGAGCCAATGCCAAGCAAAGCGCTGACCACCATCAACTGCCACATTTTGTCCGAAAAAAGATAAAGTACCCCACTGGCGGCAAACATCCAAAGCCCCGCTTTCAGCAGACGCACAAAGTCACGTTTCTCGGCCACCTTGCCCGCCAATAGCACAAAAGGAATTATCAGCAGCGAAGGCAGGGAGGTAAGCATCTGTATATCCAGTTCTGTGGCATATGGAAAAATGGTAGTAAGCTGTCCCAAAATAGGTGATACGGCCAATCCCGGCAAGGAAGTCAATGCAGAGACTGACCAAATGCCGACAAGCGTGATAAGGGGGATTGTACCCCTTCCGGTATTGATTTTCATATAGTAGTATATTAATTAAATGAATAATGTGGGAACAACAAACCTACCTTCAGAATGTTCGTTTTTTAAGATTTTACTACGCTGCCCTTTAATAAACGCCAAATAATGCAAAACCCCGGAACTTTCATCCGCAAACCCCGTTGTTGTGGGAAATTCGACGGGGAAAAGCCCCGCCGCCTAAACCTTTAAAAAACTTATTAATATGGAAGATTTGAATTTCAGAAAAGGAGATGCAAAAACTGAAGTATTCGGTTCAAACCGTATGTTACAACCCTCACCCGTAGAAAAGATTCCCGACGGACCTACTACCCCGGAAATCGCCTATCAGATGGTGAAAGACGAGACCTTCGCCCAAACGCAGCCTCGCTTGAATCTGGCTACATTCGTCACTACCTATATGGACGAATATGCAACCAAGCTGATGAACGAAGCCATCAACATCAACTACATTGACGAGACCGAATATCCGCGCATCGCCGTAATGAACGGTAAATGTATCAACATCGTGGCCAACCTCTGGAACTCTCCTGAAAAAGAAACCTGGAAAACCGGCGCACTTGCCATCGGTTCCTCGGAGGCATGTATGCTGGGTGGTGTGGCAGCCTGGTTGCGCTGGCGCAAGAAACGTCAGGCGCAAGGCAAACCGTTCGACAAACCAAACTTCGTTATTTCAACCGGTTTCCAGGTGGTATGGGAAAAATTCGCCCAATTGTGGCAGATTGAAATGCGTGAAGTGCCTTTGACACTGGACAAGACCACGCTCGACCCCGAAGAAGCCTTGAAGATGTGTGATGAGAACACCATCTGTATCGTACCTATCCAAGGCGTTACATGGACAGGACTGAACGATGACGTCGAAGCCCTTGACAAAGCCCTCGATGCCTACAATGCAAAGACCGGCTACGACATTCCTATCCACGTGGATGCCGCCAGCGGTGGTTTCATCCTCCCGTTCCTCTATCCCGAAAAGAAGTGGGACTTCCGTCTGAAGTGGGTACTCTCCATCAGCGTCAGCGGACACAAATTCGGTCTGGTTTATCCGGGTCTGGGCTGGGTTTGCTGGAAAGGCAAGGAATATCTGCCCGAAGAAATGTCATTCAGCGTAAACTACCTCGGTGCCAACATCACTCAGGTAGGCCTGAACTTCTCCCGTCCTGCCGCACAGATTCTGGGTCAATATTACCAGTTCATCCGTTTGGGATTCCAGGGTTACAAGGAAGTACAGTACAACTCCCTGACCATCGCCAAGTATATCCATGACGAAATCGGCAAGATGGCTCCGTTCGTAAACTATTCCGACGAGGTTGTGAACCCGCTGTTTATCTGGTATTTGAAACCGGAATATGCAAGAGCTGCCAAATGGACTCTGTATGACCTGCAGGACAAGCTGTCACAACACGGTTGGATGGTACCCGCCTATACACTGCCTTCAAAGCTGGAAGACTACGTCGTAATGCGCGTCGTTGTTCGCCAAGGATTCAGCCGCGACATGGCAGACATGCTGCTGGGTGACATCAAGAATGCCATCACGGAGCTGGAGAAACTGGATTACCCGACTCCTACCCGTATGGCACAGGAAAAGAACCTGCCGGTGGAAACCAAAATATTCAACCACGGATGCCGTACTCATAAAAAATAAATTAATTTACGATTAAACGATTTACGATGTACGATTAGAGTTTCTCTTGATACGGACTACGTTTAAAGGAGTAATTTCAATCGTAAATCGTACATCGTCTAATCGTACATCACAACGTGTTTATGGAAAAGAAAATATCAATTTCACAAATAAAGGAGGTTGCCCAAGAAGCCTACAATGAGGTGAAGGGCAGCACAGGAGGCAAGAATGCGGATTATATTCCCTACCTTGCCAACATAGACTCCAAACTATTCGGACTCAGCATCTGCCTGATGAACGGGCAGACCATCAATATAGGTGACACAGACTATCGTTTCGGTATAGAGTCCGTCTCGAAGGTACACACGGCCATCCTTATCCTGCGCCAATACGGTGCACAGAAAGTGCTGGACATGATAGGTGCCGATGCCACGGGACTACCATTCAACTCCATCATCGCCATTTTGCTGGAAAACGACCACCCTTCCACTCCATTGGTAAATGCCGGTGCCATTTCCGCTTGTTCCATGGTGCAGCCAGTGGGAAACTCCGACAAAAAATGGGATGCCATTGTACAGAATGTCACTGAGCTGTGCGGCTCTGCCCCACAACTCATCGACGAACTGTACAAATCGGAAACGGCTACCAACTTCAACAACCGCTCCATTGCCTGGCTGCTGAAAAACTACAACCGCATCTACGATAATCCGGACATGGCTCTCGACCTCTATACTCGCCAGTGTTCTCTCGGCATCACGGCCCAGCAACTGGGCATTGCCGCAGGAACCATCGCCAATAACGGTGTGAACCCCGTCACCAAACAAACGGTGTTCGAAGCCAGCTTGGCACCGAAAATCACGTCGATGATTTCTACCGTAGGCTTCTACGAGCATTCGGGCGACTGGATGTACACCGCCGGCATACCGGCCAAAAGCGGTGTAGGCGGTGGTGTAATGGCCGTATTGCCCGGTGTCATGGGAGTATCGGCCTTCGCTCCTCCCCTAGACGAAGCGGGAAACTCCGTAAAGGCCCAATCGGCAATCAAGTTCATCATGAACAAGCTCGGCCTGGGTGTGTTCAACGGTGATAACGTAACGATTACAGAATAAGTTTCTCTTTTTAGTTATGAGTTATAGGTTATGAGTTATTTGTTGGTAGGCACCGTAATCAGCAAATGACTTATAACTCATAACTTATGACTTTATAATGGACTTCATCATGAAAATGGCTCTATCAGAATTTGTATTGCGGGAAAAAGGTATCTATGGCATACTGCATGTCATTATATTGATACTGTCGCTATTTTTAGTTATCAGCATCTCTGTCGACACGTTCAAGGGGATCCCCTTTTACGAACAGTCGGTCTACATGAAAGTACAGTTGTGGATATGCGCCCTGTTCCTGGCAGATTTTGTATTGGAATGGTTCCTGGCAGAGAAGAAGGGTCACTACGTGGCCACGCATTTCATTTTCCTGCTGGTAGCTATACCCTATCAAAACATCATTGCCTATATGGGATGGACTTTCTCACCCGAGATAACCTATATGCTGCGTTTCATCCCATTGGTGCGGGGTGGTTACGCCATGGCTATCGTGGTGGGTTGGCTGACGTACAACCGCGCATCGGGACTGTTCGTTTCCTACCTTACCATGTTGCTGGCCACTGTCTATTTTTCCAGTCTGGCCTTTTATGTCATGGAGCATGGTCCCAATCCTTTAGTCAAAGGATATGGAGACGCCTTATGGTGGGCATTTATGGACGTGACGACGGTGGGTTCCAATATCATAGCAGTCACTCCCACCGGACGGGTACTGTCCGTACTGCTGGCTGCGCTGGGCATGATGATGTTCCCTATCTTTACAGTGTATGTAACGAGCCTGGTCGAACGGCGCAATAAGGAAAAAGAAGAGTTCTACAAGAAAGTTGCACAGAAGCCCGCGCCCAAAGCCGACGCTTCCTGAATAGTTAAAACCTGAACTTTCACTTATCCGTTGGGAACAACTCTCCCCAAGTGTTGTTATAGACGCTGATTTTGAATATATTTTTCATCTAAAACCTTAACTTATGGCAAATATTAAACAAACAGTGAAGCTGGGTGTATTTACCCTGGCAATCATGAATGTGACGGCAGTAGTATCCCTACGTGGACTTCCTGCCGAGGCCGTGTACGGAATGAGTTCGGCCTTCTACTACTTATTTGCAGCCATTGTTTTTCTGATTCCGACGTCACTTGTCGCCGCGGAACTGGCTGCCATGTTTCAAGACAAGCAAGGCGGTGTGTTCCGCTGGGTGGGCGAAGCCTACGGAAAAAAACTGGGCTTCCTTGCCATCTGGGTACAATGGATTGAAAGTACAATCTGGTATCCTACCGTATTGACATTCGGTGCCGTATCCATTGCTTTCATCGGCATGAACGACGTACACGACATGTCACTGGCCAACAACAAGTATTACTCACTCGTTGTTGTCCTCATCATCTACTGGCTAGCTACGTTCATTTCCATGAAGGGCATGAGCTGGGTAGGTAAAGTGGCAAAGGTCGGCGGCCTGGTCGGGACTATTATCCCTGCCGCACTGCTGATTATCCTGGGTATTATCTACCTTGCCACCGGCGGACACTCCAACCTGGATTTCCACAGCAGCTTCTTCCCCGACTTGACGAACTTCGACAACGTGGTGCTTGCTGCCAGTATCTTCCTCTTCTATGCCGGTATGGAAATGGGCGGTATCCACGTAAAAGACGTGAACAATCCCTCCAAGAATTATCCGAAGGCAGTGTTCATCGGTGCGGCCATTACGGTTATCATCTTCGTGCTCGGTACTTTCTCACTGGGCATCATCATCCCGGCCAAAGACATCAGTCTGACACAGAGTCTGCTTGTAGGCTTCGATAACTATTTCCATTACATCCGCGCCTCCTGGCTGTCACCCATCATCGCCATTGCTCTGGCATTCGGGGTGCTGGCAGGTGTATTGACATGGGTTGCCGGTCCGTCCAAAGGTATCTTTGCCGTAGGAAAAGCAGGCTACATGCCTCCGTTCTTCCAGAAGACAAACAAACTGGGTGTACAGAAGAACATCCTTTATGTACAAGGCGGTGCAGTAACCGTACTGAGCCTTCTGTTCGTAGTCATGCCTTCCGTACAGAGTTTCTACCAGATTCTGTCACAGTTGACCGTAGTCCTCTATCTTATCATGTATATGCTGATGTTCTCCGGAGCCATCGTGCTGCGTTATAAGATGAAGAAGCTGAACCGTCCGTTCCGTATCGGCAAGAATGGCAACGGATTGATGTGGCTCATCGGTGGTCTTGGTTTCTGCGGGTCATTGCTGGCATTCGTATTGAGCTTTATCCCACCCAGCCAGATTTCAACAGGCAGCAACACTGTATGGTTCTCCGTGCTCATCATCGGTGCGCTGATTGTAGTCATTGCCCCATTCATTATTTATGCTTCCAAGAAACCGTCCTGGGTTGACCCGAACAGTAGCTTTGAACCGTTCCATTGGGAAGAGCAACCTGCTGTGCAGACAGCCGGTAAAAGTGCAACAAATATGGCTACCGGTAGCGCCACTGCCAGCAGCAATGGCACAAGTAATTCCGCCACAAGTGGAAATACGGCAAAAGACACAACCAATATCCCCAAAGGATAAAAGGTTATAAGTTGAAACTAAAAAAGGAATATCCCCGAAATCACCGGGAATATTCCTTTTTTATTGTTATATGATACCAGAAGAGGGAATATTCAGAAATCCAATTCCTGCATTCTCTCCCACGCCCTTCTGCTCTCCTCCACCAACTCTTGCATGACCGACGCCACAGACTGCACTCCCTTTCCATGCAGCAAGGCAGATACCTGCCCTATTTCCAGTTCCCCTTCTTCCAAGTCACCTTCAAAAATACCACGTTTGGCACGGCCACGCCCTAAAAGGATACGAAGTTCTTCCTCTGAAGCTCCCACAGCCTCAGCAGCCTCTACGGCGCTGCGAAAGTTATTGCGCACCAGACGCACCGGAGCCAATTTCTTCAAAAGCAGACGGGTATCCCCTTCTTCCAAATGCAAGCAGTAATCCTTAAATACCTCGTTTGCAGAACTCTCTGCCGTCAAGGCAAAGCGTGTACCAATCTGCACACCTTCCGCACCCAGCACCCGGGCAGCCAGCATGGCCTCACCCGTTGCAATGCCACCGGCGGCAATCAGCGGAAGTGTAGTAACTGCACGTACAGCTGGTATCAGGCACAGGGTGGTAGTCTCCTCCCTCCCATTGTGCCCACCGGCTTCGAAGCCTTCGGCAACTATTGCATCAACACCCGCCTCTTCTGCCTTCACGGCAAAACGCGAGGACGAAACAACATGCACCACCGTGATGCCACGCTCGTGCAACCAACCAGTCCATTTCTTCGGGCTGCCGGCAGATGTAAATACAATCTTCACTCCCTCGTCGGCCACAATCTGCATTATCTCTTCTATCTGGGGATACATCAAGGGAATATTCACACCAAAAGCATGATGCGTAGCCTCACGGCATTTCCTGATATGCTCCCGCAACGTTTCGGGATGCATCGAACCTGCGCCGAGCAAGCCCAGCCCTCCCGCATTGCTTACAGCAGCAGCAAGTCTCCAGCCGCTACACCACACCATACCACCTTGAATTATCGGATATCTTATTCCAAATAGAGAAGTCACTCTGTTCATTATTACTTTTTTTAAAGGTTTACTAATGAAAACAAGAAGAGGAGAAAGAAAGTTCAAAATTTGACAAAAAGTGATAAATTACTGTTGTTCCAAAACAGTTATCGAATCTCCATACGCCTTCAATACTTCCAGCGTACGGGCACGGCGCTTGCGGCCTTTGAAATTCCAAAACTCACGGGTAAAAGGTGTCATCAGGTCTAAACCGGAAATTCCACCGCCACTGGCACCCTGCCAACCGCCCACAGCCATATTATTGGCCCGCTCCGTCACCCGGTAACGCAAACCGGTTGCTTCAATCTGCTCCACCGTCTCACGCGGACCGGCATCAAACGGATGTTTAGCCCAGTTCGTAGGAATCATCAGAATCTTAAGCGCATAGAATTCATCTCCTCGCCAAGTATCCTTGTCTACCTTGATTTTTTTCTGATAAATGGGGTCCCAATTATATTTGGTATTGGCTGTATAAGGACGTAAGGTAAGCACCACTTTTTTCTCGGGCGCTTTCGGCATGACGGGCAATGAATTATCAAAATCCATCCACGACTTGTCCATCACCGCTTTCGGAGTACCCAGAGAATTGTTCATTTCCAATTCCTGCAATACCTCCGGATTCAGTTTTACCTCCCCCTCGCCCTTCAGCAACCGGTTCAGCCTCAACGAGTCCTGAGGGGTCCAGTTTTGGGCATAGCAAGGGAAGGCTACTGCACAGAGCAGCCCCCAAACAAGTATAGATATCTTCACCTGACAGTTTTGATTACTTAATCCCTAAAAACATTTCACCACCACATATATCCGCTGCCACAAAGCGGTTCGTCATAGCAGGGATCAATCGTCCACATAGTCCGTGGATACTTACGGGTTTCCCACCAGCGGCGGTAGCGCGAAGCGGCATCCAGCACCTCTTCGTCCGAAAGGAAATAGATACCTTCATAATTCTCCGCATCCGTATGTACCATCTTGCATCCCATCGAAGCATTGTTCCCGAGGCGGATAGTCTCTACCGTCCACAGGATGCATTCGCCCAAACGCAGCTTGCCACCTGCCGAATAGGATACCGGAGCCAGGGGGAAAGAGGGAATGACCGTCAAGTCCTCGGCATACTTCAGCAATTCCTCTATATCTTCGGAAGTGAACTTGGGCATGTTACTCAATCCATCCGGACTTTGGGTAGAATATTTGCCAGCCTTCAACTGCTTGACAAACAAGTCTACATCCGGATGGTTGTAGTCCAACGTTTCTTTGCTGCAAGAGCCCAAAGAGAGAACAGAAAGAGTAAAGAATACGAGCAGCATAGTCTGCCCGAATATATGTAATTTATTGTATAGAGTCTTCATATTTGTATGGTATTTAAGATTAATAAGTCATGCGCACGCCGCACAACAGATTCAGATTGGTGGGCCGTTCCGTACGCAAGGTTCTTGTCTGCGAGTCCGTATCGAAATGATGGGATACAGACGGCTCTGCAAACAAGGCAAAACGGTTGTTCATTTTATAGCGTACCCCTACTCCGGCAGCAACCGACAACTGTACCGGCTCTGCACCGAAACCATTGTCCGGAGCACCTGCAATGCATTTCTCGGCTGCTCCACCTACCATAGCATAGAAATCCACTTTCGGCGTACTGGCCAGCATCATGTTCAGCCTTACCGGAATTCCCAGCGTATGCAACGTATGGTCACCATCCAAGCAATTATACTGAAGACCGGCTTCCAAGGAGAAATGCTTGTTCAAACAACGTTCCACGCTTACCCCGGCCGTGAACGGCATATGGAAATTCCCTTTCGGCAGGGAAGTGCCGATGCCTGCTTTCAATGCCCAATTACGGGGCTTAGATGGCGATACAGCCACAGACTTTGCCGGTTCTTCCTCAGAAGATGGCAGCATTCTATCTATATCAGCATCCTTATGGCCAGGATTTGAATGGTAGTTCCCGTTTCCGGCCGGAGTTCCGTTACTGTAATAACCGTTTCCCGGCTGCTGCTGGTTTCCGTACACCCGTTGGGTAATCCGGATGGAAACATGGACAGACATGGATTCATCCTCATCGGCCTGCGCCGTCAATCCTGCCGGAATGCCGTTGGCGGGATGCTGTGTACCGGGCTTTTGTGCCATGGGGTTGGCCTGATGGATAGAGGGAAAACTTTCCTGCACCACATCCCCGTTCAAGTTACCTTCCGGCGTCATGGCCGCCACTTGTGTAAAGGCCTCCTTGATTTCCTCTTTCGGAGAGAAATACCAGAAAGCGGCAGAAGCAGCTCCCAGTACAAATACAACAGAGGCGGCTGCGGCTACGCGGTGAAACCTCGGAGAAAGAAAAAGCTGCCTCCTGCCTTTTGCGGCAACCGGTGACGGCAAGTCACGTTGCAACCCTTCCCAGAAGTCCTCCCGCACTGTCATCTCTGCGCCGGCAAGACGACTGCGGAACAAACCGGTTATTTCATCATTTTCTCTCATATTCAGTATATTCTTTAATTCTTTTTATCAACAAACACTTAGCACGATGCAACTGCGAGGTAGACGAATGCTCTTTGATGTGGAGGATTTCGGCTATTTCCTTGTGCGATTTCTCCTCAAAGACGTATAAGTTGAATACAGTACGGCATCCATCGGGAAGTTCCGCCACGAACGCCATCAGCATTTCTTCGGAAATACGGCCTCCGGTTTCGGCAATGCCTGCTTCATCCGGAATGTCGGGCAATTGTTCCTCATTCACCACCAGTTGGCTGAAACGTTGCTGTTTCCGCAGGTAGTCTATCGCCTGCGTCACCATTACCCTTGTCACCCAGGTACTCAATGCACATTCGCCACGGAAGGTGAAGTGGGTGAAAATTTTGATGAAGCCATCGTGCAATACGTCATGGGCCGCATCGACATCGCCCGTATAGCGGTAACATACCGCCAGCATCTGCTTGGAGTAGAGGGTGTATAATTCCTTTCGGGCGGAATCCTTTCCTGCCCGGCAGCCCTCAATCAGTTCTATCTCATTTTCCAATGTCAGTGCTCGTTTTACGGACGCCTCTTCGCGTCGTTTGTTAGTTAGACGCAGCATTTTTGAAAATGCTGCTGAATTAAATATAAAAAGATGTTAAAGAACGGAGATTACTTATATTTGGCTTTCAATACTTGAATCTGCTTGGCCAGCCTTTCATCCAATTCATCAAATTCATGCCAATACAGAAAACCGGGAACCATGTTGACGTAATTGATAAATTTCTTATACTGCACAAGAAACAAGGCCTGGTCCCGAAGACTGTCGTCACCATCAAAAACATGCGCCAACTCCCTGGACATGGCAGCACTCATAAGAGCATCTGTTTTCGTTGCATAGTAATCACCGACATCCCTCTGTTTCCTGCCCAACTCAAAATAAGTCTGCAATACATCCTGCAACATACGTTTGTCCGGTATATACTGCATCAATGAAGAACCTTTCAGCACATCCAGCGCATCTGTCCTATAAGAGAATTCATCCATATTATTGAAAAGCTTGCCATACTTCCACAGAGTATCTGTCGGTATCTTGGATACATCCATATCATGTTCCCTCAACAACAGACTCATGTGTATGTCAATATCCAACAAGTGCTTTATATTACGGAGCTCCTGCCTATTATATTCCAACTCTTCCGTTACCAACTGCATCGTAGCACGCACTTCCTTTTGGCGGGCATTCTCGGTAATCCGGTCATTTCCCCAGAAAGTGACAATGATGCCCGCAGCCACAATACTGAACTGACGGAAATAATCACCTATGCGCCAGCTTTTTATCTTATGGTTCAACCTGTTAAAGCTTGTCTTTCCCATATCTTTTCATTCTAAATGATACTTTTTCTCAAGCGCTTGTATTGCCTCGTCTATACGTTTTCCCACACGTTCTACATAGTCCGGCGTAAAATAGTTCCGCGCTACCCTGACAAAGTTCCGTACCGACCTGTCCGACAAGTAAATATCCCACGCCTCATATCCTCCACGATTTATCTGGTCCGTCTGTTCGTCAGTCAATGCCAAATGGAAAGGAACCATAATTTCGTCCTTCATATCGTAATAGCCATTCATAGTCGCCCTAAATCCATCCAATACCTCATAGATTCCGGTCAACTGCAACAGTAGCTCTTTATCTGAAATCTTCTGCATCAACATGGAGTTTTTAAGTATATCCAATGCATTCTGACTATAATAAAAACTGCGGATATGCCCCATAAGAAAGCGGAACTGTATCAATGAATCTTCCGGTATCGTCCGATGCTTTAAGTCATGCTCCACCAATAAGCTGGAAAGACGTTCATCCTCTCTAAACTCTGAAACGATACTCTTATAATTTTCCCGGTTACTTTTCAGTTCATCCCTAATCAGCGACATGGTGGCTTGAATATCCTTTTTCTCGGAGTTTTGAGTAACCAACTCACTACCGACAAAAGTAATCAGTACGCCAATCACCACAATGGAAGTCTGCCGGATGTAGTCTCCCACTTGCCAATCTTTGACAGTTGTTTTTACTTTATTCCATGTTATGTTTTTCATATCTTCCTACGCTATTATCCATTACTCTGAAACACATCATCCGTTATAGCCAAACGCATCATCTATCCGTCCCCAACAGACCATCTGTTTCACCCCAATACACCATCTGTTTTTTCAGGAGTCATTACTCTGCTGGTTATCAAGAGAAAGCCTCTCATAAGCCTGCCGTAATGCAGCATTCTTTATGAGAGGCTTTCCTTATTATTCTGCAATAATGCTTTCCGCCTTTGTCAACATGCTTTAAAGCTCATGTCCAATCCTTTCACAGAGTGCGTCAAAGCTCCTACGGAAATAAAATCCACACCGCATTCGGCATAGTCGCGGAGCGTATCAAACGTGATGCCGCCGGAAGATTCCGTTTCATAGCGGCCGCCTACCATCTCTACGGCCTTCTTTGTCATTGCCGGCGTAAAGTTGTCGAACATGATACGGTCTACACCGCCCAGGTCGAGCACCTGCTGCAATTCGTCGAAGTTGCGCACTTCTATTTCTATCTTGAGGTCCTTGCCTTTTTCCTTGCAATATTCCTTCGCACGGTTGATAGCCTTGTCGATTCCTCCGGCAAAGTCCACATGGTTGTCTTTCAGCAAAATCATATCGAACAAGCCGATACGGTGGTTTACACCGCCACCGATTTTCACTGCCATTTTCTCGAGGATACGCATGCCCGGAGTAGTCTTGCGGGTATCGAGTACACGGGTATTCGTACCTTTCAGTTGCTCGGCATACCTATGTGTCATGGTGGCAATGCCACTCATGCGCTGCATGATGTTCAGCATCAGACGCTCCGTTTGCAACAAAGACTGTATCTTGCCTTCCACAATCATGGCCACATCACCCGGCTTTACGGCTGTACCGTCATTAATGAACACTTCCACCTTCATGGTAGGATCGAAACGGCGGAACACCTCCTTTGCTATCTCGATACCGGCCAGGATGCCCGGTTCTTTTATCAACAGTTTGGATTTGCCCATTGCCGTAGCAGGAATGCACGAAAGGGTTGTATGGTCTCCATCGCCTATATCTTCGGCGAAAGCCAGGTCTATCAGCCTGTCAATCAATTCTTCTTCCTTATTCATCTGTTTTATCTATCCTTATTTGATGTATGACATATTTGTTCTGTACTTTTCTGAAGAAACAATTCACCCGAAAGTTTCCATTTGCGGTCATCAAGGTACCGATGACGAAACCGGACTCATCGCGCTTCCCCTGATGGTTCACATTAAAACTGCCGACCTTGTGGTTGGAGAAGAAAGCAGCCATTGTGCCCTCTGCCGTCCGCTTATCGGCGTGGGTCGACTTATTCTGAATGATTAAATCGACCTTGTCACCCAGATACTTGTTGAGCTCCTGAGAGTTTCCTTCCTTGAAGGCTCCAATCACTCCCTCGGGAACATTCTGAGCCAGCAGCACAGACGTCCAAATGAAGAGACCGGTCAACAAAAAGATTACCCGTTTTTTCATTTTCACAAGTATTTATGATAGGCAAAGGTAAGCATTTGTCTCAAAATACAATAAAAAAATGCTAAATTTGTGCGCTAATCAAAACAGAACCAGTATGAAAACTACTCTGCTCGTTGTAGGACGAACTGTAGAACAACACTTTATAACAGCCATCAACGACTATGTGCAACGTACCAAGCGTTATCTCTCATTCGAGATGGAAGTCATCCCCGAACTGAAAAACACCAAGAGCCTCTCCATGGAAGTGCAGAAGGAAAAGGAAGGGGAACTGATATTGAAAGCTCTCCAGCCGGGAGATGTGGTCGTACTGCTGGACGAAGGTGGAAAAGAAATGCGCTCCATAGAGTTTGCAGACTATATGAAGCGCAAGATGAATACCGTGAACAAACGGCTGGTATTTATTATCGGAGGCCCTTACGGATTCTCCCCCAAAGTGTACGAAGCGGCACACGAGAAGATGTCCCTCTCACGCATGACCTTTTCCCATCAGATGGTGCGCCTCATCTTTGTGGAGCAACTCTACCGGGCGATGACCATACTGAACGGGGGGCCGTATCATCATGAATGATGAATTTCAGCTCCGCGACACCTGGAATCCCTTATCCGAGAGTGACATTTCTACGAACCTGGCTCTCGGATTCGGTACATTCAGCGTCAAGGTCTCACGGATGCGCAGGGCTGCCTGCGGATCCTTAGCCACCATATACAGATAACCTCCCCCACCGGCTCCCGGCAGTTTATATCCTAAGGTATAGTCTTTTATCTGACGGATGATGTCCTCTACGGCAGGAGGATTTGTTCCACTGTCCAGTGCCTTCTTCTGCATCCATGTCTTGCCTACCAGTGTTCCGAAACTCTTGAAGTCATTCCGTTGAATGGCTTCGGCCATATCCAAGGCATGTGCTTTCATCTCTTCTAATAACCCCAGGTGCAGGGAAGAGTTGAGGAACATGGAGCGTACTATTTCTGCAAGGATGCCCTTGGCTGTACGCGTAATGCCCGTATAATACAGCAGATGGCAATCGCGGTATTCCGGATGGGTAAACAAATGCTCGGGCAACCAGCGTACCAATGGCTGCTGGGCAAATCCAGCCTCCGTCTGCAACAGTTTGATACCTTGCAGTACCCCACCGTATTGGTCTTGCCAACCGCCACCGGTCGTCAGCAACTGTTCCAGGGCAAGCGTACGGCGGCATATTTCGTTCTTATCCCACATCAGTCCGCAAAAGTCACTCAATGAACCCAAGACAGTAGAAGCCAAAATGGAGCTTGTGCCCAGACCGGAACCTGCAGGTATGGCAGAAAGCAATGTAATCTCTATACCTGTGCCGAAGGCTTCCAGTTGTTTTTCCAGCGAAGGATAAGCCGTTTCTGAAAAAGCCGGAACAAACCCGGCCAGCGCCAATGCTGCTTTGGGAATGGAAAAGGGGGAACCTATCATGCAATAGGATTGCAATTCCTCAAAAGTATTCACCACCTCCATGGCTCCCATATCAATGGAGCGCAACACGATGCGATGCTCCGCGCAAGGTTTGATGTACACTTGTAAAGGCGGCTGCCCGTTCAGTTCAATGGCAATATTCACCACACTCCCACCGGCAAACAAGGAGTAAGGCGGAGTGTCCGTCCATCCTCCCGCCATATCTATGCGTACGGGGCTACGCCCCCATACAATCTGGTCACTATACACATTCAGGCGAGGACTGCTCTTGCGTTCATACAAATCAGTCAGCAATCCTTCGCGCAACAAGTTGAATGCGGCCTGCTCGTCTGCCTTGAAGTCCCTTCCGTCCAGCTTCTCAATCTGTGCACGCAGCATCCGGTTATGGATACGCTGCATCAGCGAGGCATCTGTCGGCAACACTTCCGGCTTGTCAATGCCGAATTTATGGAATTCACCGGCCACATCCATCAAGTCGAGTTGATAGAATACACTCTTTGCATGGTTGCGTGCCAGCACTTCCCAGTTTCCTTTGCAGAAGCTCTCCCGCTGTGCATACAGCAGACGCAAGTCGGCTTGTGCTGAAATTTCGTCGGCGGACAACCGACGACTTTCCAGCCAGACAGCCTTTCCTTCCGTCAAGCCCGGTTCGGAAACCATCCATCGAAGCACTGTCCCCATCTGCTCTTTATCTTCCACAACCGGGAAGATGGCAGCAGCCTGCAGGTCCTCTTTTCTGCCGGTGATGTCTTCCACCGACAATTCCCGTTCGACCAGCCATTCCGAAAACGACATTCCAAGGAACAGTGTCTTTTCATCCCGAATATCCCCCTTAAAAGTATCGTCAAAACCATAGGGGCGTACTGCCCAGCGCTGGTCGGCAAGCGGAACTATATCAATGCAGATACCGTCTGGAATGGTCAGCCTCCAGTCATTCTTGGGAACACCCGTGATAATCTGCCGTGCCCCCAGCCGCCAAGAAGCTCCAACAAAGCTATTTTCAATCCAAAGACTGTCGTTCTTCGGAGTAAGGGGGAGATGCACTTCTGCATTCTGCACAAAGATGGCCGGATTGGGCTTCAACTTCCGGTGCATAATCTGGCGCTGGTCGTAGACCTTATTCTGTAAGGTGACGGTTGAAGACAACAGTTCGCGGCTTGTTCCATAATGGTAGAATTCGCCTCCGGGCAAAGGCAATATGGCGACGGAGAGGCTATTCAGCTCTTCATCCTCAATACGGGGATGATTTCCTAAGGACAAGCCAAAGTCAGCATACAAGTCATAGTATTTCAAGTCGGAATATGGCGTATCCACGTCCAAAGCCCCATCTGCCTTCTGCGAACGTTTCATCAGCAAGTCAACGGCCCGGTCGCTCAATAGCCAGATGCCGATATCCATTAAAAAGAGATGTGTCTTGGAGAGGTTTTCCAATTCTTCCAGAGAGGGTTTCTGAAGCATGAAATCCAAGGATTCCGGTTGATTCCGGTCCGAGATAAACACACCATGATGTGTGGCGAGCAACGGGTCTACCCACAGTCCATAGCACACCACATCTGCATCGGGAATCTCTTGAAGCGGCTTTTCCGCACGGATATATACGTCACCACTGGCAATCAGCGTACGCAGTCTTTCGGGAGCCCGCTCCATTATCTTTTCGTAAAGTGGGAGTTGAAGGGATAATAAATTCTGTCCCAGTTTTTGTCCACGCGCCCAGCGAAACACCGGAATCGGGGTCAATATCTTGCCCGCCGGTGCATATCCCGGTAAACGACGGCTTTGTCCTCCGGCATGCAGCAGAATACGCTTCTCTATTGGAATGCTTTTCTCTGTTGGAATGCACTTTTCTGTTGGAATACGCTCCTCCGCCCAATACTTCCTATCCCGTTCCTTCTGCCATTCTCTCAAGAGCCAGGTAGTTCCCCCACCCGAGCCAAGTTTCATTCCCACCGGGTCGGAAGTACAAAACCATTCCGTACGGTCTACATTTTCCAGTTCATAGAATGCCGACACCAGATTAGGCGGCAAAGACAATAATTTCTGCATATCAATCGCTGTATTGCTTACTATTTGACAGCAAAGTAAAATAATATTAGGCAATTGACATAGAAAGTTTCAATTTATTTCTTTGGTATCAAGCTTGTGTTCCTTTACGGAAATACGACTGAGTATATAGGCGATTCATAAAGAATGGCTTTTCCAATCAAGTTCATTTTTAAAACAGAGAAAAGAATTGATTAAGAGTTAAGAAATTGTCGAAAGAGACATTATTAAAGATTCTTAGTAAATTTCTCAGTAATAAAAGATAGAAATACACACGAACAGATACAAACAATTTATAGCATGCAATACACGATACTAACAACATGTCGTGCAAGAAGTTAATAACGTGTCCTACAAAAAACAAATATCGTGTCCGCAGGATATTAACTTCCTGCAAACACGATATTAATTCGCTTTTACACAAAACTATACGAGGCTAACTACCTGCTGCAACAACTCCGACAATTCGAAAGTAGCATTCTTAATATCCGAAATCCGGTTCTTGCCTTCTGTCGTAAGAGAAAAACGCATCTGACGCTTATCTTCCTTACCTATCAGACGGGTAATGAGCTTCTTTCCCTCGACAGAGCGAATGACCTTTGAAGTGTTGGAGGCAGACAAACCCAGTGCCTCGGCTATCTCACTGGAGGTAAGCTTAGGAGTATTGAGCAGCGTGCACAACAGCATTCCTTCATTCAGCGATAAATCATACATCTGCGTAAACTGCACCTCGAACTCGGCAATAGCCCGATAAACATCACGGATTTTACATAAAGTCTCCATATCTTGTCCTCCTATATAAATAAGTTCACATTTGCCTTGTCCGCACGTTCCATATAGGTAGCCACGCCGCCGATGGTTACTTCATCCAGAAGTTCTTCGTGCTGGATGCCCATCATATCCATAGACATCTGGCAAGCAATGAATTCCACTCCCTGCGCCAATGCCTGCGAGCGCAACGACTCCAAAGAATCCACTCCCTTGCGCTTCATCAAGAAGCGCATCATGCGGCTGCCCATGCCAAACATATTCATCTGCGACAACTTCAGTTTCAAAGAGCTGGACGGCAGCATCATGCCGAACATCTTGCCGAAGAAGTCCTTCTGCACACTGGGTTTCTGCACTTTCTTCAAGACGTTCAGTCCCCAGAAGGTGAAGAAAATGGTTACTTTCTGTCCCGTTGCCGCTGCTCCGTTTGCTAGTACGAAGGTTGCCAGCGCTTTGTCCAGGTCGTCACTGAACAGAATCAGCGTCTTTCCCCTCCCCCCGGCTGCGGAAACATTGGAAGCAGATGTACAAGCCGGAGCACCTTTCTCGATGACTACCGTATAGCGTCCTTTCTCGTCATGCTTCTCTATCAATTTATTTCCCGTCGTATCACACCAGGCAGAAGCATCGCGTGCAAAACCGGCATCGGTTGCCACAATCTCCACACGCTCGCCCACAGCAATGCTATCCATCGCCTTTTTCACCTGCATGATAGGTCCCGGACATTGCAAACCGCAAGCATTTATCTTCAACGTTTCCTTCTTGGACACTGATGCATCCGCAGGAACATCATCAGTAGCAGCCTCTACCGAAGAAGAAGAAGAGCCGCCGCCTGCCGGAGCAGATAGAGACGGCAGAGGTGCTGTTGCCGTGGAGTAGGTCTTATAACCACCTATCAGATTGCGCACATTGCGATAGCCGCACCCCATCAGGATGCGCAGGGACAGATAACCGCGCAGACCCACAGCACAGAAAAGCACTACCGGCTTGTCTGTAGGTATCTCTGCCAAATGCTCGCGCATTTCGTCCAACGGAATATTGACGGCTCCCGGAATGGTGCCGAAAGAGAATTCCTCGGGCGTACGGGTATCTATCAGCATCACTTTATCCTTCTCTTCTACCAGCTCGCGCCAAGAGATGACAGGCATAGCACCGCTGATAATGTTCGATGCTACATAGCCGCCAATAGCGATGGGGTCTTTGGCCGAGGAGAAAGGAGGCGCATACGTGTGCTCCGTCTCCATCAAATCGTAGACTGTGCCACCCCGCTTGATGAGTCCGGCTATCTGGTCGATTCGCTTGTCCACTCCCTCGTAACCGATACATTGCGCACCATAGAGTTTACCGGTTTTGGGATGGAAAGTCAGTTTCAAGGTCAAAGGTAGGGCATCCGGATAGTAACCGGCATGAGATGCCGAGTGAGTCACCGAGCTTTGATATTCCATGCCCCACTGCTTCAAGCGTTTGGCTGCAAGGCCCGTAGAGGCTACCGTCATGTCGAATACTTTGGCAATGGAGGTGCCGATAGCTCCTTCGTAGGAAACAGTATTGCCAAACACCATATTATCAGCAACGATACGTCCCTGGCGGTTGGCAGGATTTGCCAGATAATTGAGCCAGGGCTTTCCGGTCAGCGGATGAGGATATTCGATGGCATCGCCCACAGCATAGATGTCTTTTTCGGAAGTCTCCAAGTGTTCGTCTACCCAGATACCGCCCATCTCGCCCAGTTTCAAGCCGGCTTGTTGCGCCAATGCAGTGGCAGGACGCACACCGATGGAGAGTAACACCATATCGGCAGGAATGGCCTTTCCGCTTTTCAGGAATACGGTGATTCCGTTGTCCGTACGCTTGAAATGGGTTACTCCTTCTTCCAGATAGAGAGAGACGCCTTTCTGCAACAGATGCTGATGAATAGGTGCCGCCATAGAGAAGTCGATAGGTGCCATCACCTGATTACCCATTTCGACTACAGACACATGAACACCGGCATGATGCAGGTTCTCCGCCATTTCCAATCCGATGAAACCGGCACCTACCACCACGGCGCGTTTCACCTGCTTGTCCGAGATATAAGCCTTGATATGGTCGGTATCTTCTACATTGCGCAACGTGAAGATGCCTTCGGAATTAATGCCTTCCAAGGGGGGCTTCACGGGGTTGGCACCGGGAGAAAGCAAAAGTTTGTCATAGCTTTCGTCGTACTCCTTGCCTTCCACATTGCGTATGGTAACGGTCTTGTTTTTGGGATGGATGGCGATTACTTCATTCTGCACACGCACATCAATGCGGAAGCGCTTGCCGAAAGATTCGGGTGTCTGCACCAGCAGCTTCTCGCGCTCTGCTATCACTCCGCCTATATAATAAGGTAAACCACAATTAGCGTACGAGATGTAAGGGCCTTTCTCCAATAAGAGAATTTCAGCCATTTCGTCCACTCTTCTTAGTCGGGCGGCTGCCGTGGCTCCACCTGCTACACCGCCAATGATTACATATTTCATAATTCTTTGTTTTTTTAAGTTTGACGATGCAAAGAAAAGAATTATTTTCAATAAAACATAATTTCCATAAGAAAATATTGTTAAATAACTAATTTTCAACAAGAATAGGCATAAAAAGAAGGGGTAAAAGTACTCTTAATAGATATATTTTAGGCGCGGATTACGCGAAGTTCACGGATTCGATTAACTAATCCGCGTAATTCGCGTAATCCGCGCCTAAAAATAGATTATGAGAAAGCACTCATATACTTTTTCCGGACACAGCCTTATACAATATGTAACTTTGAATAGCCTTACCAACCCAGCTTGGAAAGACCGGCAGACTTATACCAATCCGTGGAACGAAACGCTGCGGCAGCCGCCTGTTTAGACAAAGACGGTATATAATGGGAAACACCGCTTGAACCTTCCATAGAAAACATGCCGGTATAACCAGAATAGTTCTTGGAAGTAGTCTCCCAATAGGGTACTGCCATATCATAAACCTGCTTCCAAGTAGCAAAGCCAGAAGCATCAGTTAACTGTTGCATCAGCTGGACAAAATCATAATAACCAATATTACTACTTTCACGACGTTGGTCGTAATTAAAAACAAGAGAACGCAATTCCTCACTATCAGCATTCTCTGACAAGACTTGCTTGGTAATACTTGCCAAAGACTCTAACACTGAACTCTGTAGCGCACAAACGGAAACACCGCCTGTCCAATTCGTATTGGATATTCCACTCCCTCCATTATAAATTTTCTTGTAAGGCTCGTAATAAGCGGCAGCTACCTTCAACGCCACTTCACCGTCCGAAAACAACGCAGGAACAAGTACATCATAGCGTGCCCCCGGTCCAGGTATTTCTGTAGGTGAACCAATATAATAATCAGTAAAGTTGCGCAAGGCATAAGCCACTTCAATGGACTGCATAAAGCAGGCATCGAACAAGACAAAATCAAAATGAGGAACAGCATCAGCAGACAATATTGTAACCAAATCTTCAATATTCATGTAATGAGTGCCCGAACCTGTGTCTTGCCCTACCCATCTGGTAGAAGGAAGTGGATTAGGAATCCAACCATCTCCATGCGACCAATAAATCAAACCATAGCTTTCAGCTCTGTATTCACTGTTTTTAAAGACATCATTAAAGACTTCCAAAGTCTCAGCCACACCCACAGAATTACGATTTTCATAGGTCTTTACCGTTGTTTCCTGCAATTTACCACCTTCATTTTTCAACTCAATGAGACGTGGAGAAGAATCAGTATCAATATAAACTAATAGGCGCATATTACTACTATTGTTCACTTTTGCCATACCCAATCTCATTTCCTCCAAATCTAATAAGGCTAAAGAAGACAAATTATTAAGTGTACCACGATGATCTGCCGCAAGATATGCCAGTACCGTGCGGCTACCAGCAACGGGAGGTTCCGGTATGGGATCCTCGTTTTCGCATGCTGTCAGTAAAACCGAGCAGCACATCCACAATAGTAGAAAGAGTCTGGATTTCATCATATGTATATTCCCTAAATTATTCCTGCGGTTTTGTAAATGTGAAAGCTTCAGGCTTCACCACCTGCAAAACCATATTCTTACTCTTCTTATACTTACCTTTTACCTTTACAGCCTCTTTTTCCAACTTTTTCCTGTTTTCAGAGAAATAAATCATACAAGTATAGTCCGGCTTCTTCAGATTGTACTCCAGATAGTTCTTGAGCTGGTAAGTGTATAAATCACGCTTGGGCAAGAATCCATTCTTATCCAGCTCTACGCTGTCCAATACCTGGATGTCTGTATAATATACGATGGAGTCATTGAAAGAAGCCGCCACACCAAAAGCATATACAGCCTTTTCCTTATCTTTCATTGTAAAAGCCGAGCACAATGCAAAAACCAAAGCTACGGCACAAAGTATACGAACGTATTTCATTGAGTTATGAGTTATAAGTTATGAATTATCAATGGGGGCAAAGATATAAAAAAAACCGCACGCCTACTAAAGACGTACGGTTTTTTAATTCCTTCTATTTGTCGGAAACTGATATTTCTTATTTATCCCAAATAAGATTTGAGCAATTTACTACGATTACTTTGTCTTAATCTTCTGATTGCTTTTTCCTTAATCTGACGCACACGCTCACGGGTCAAGCCGAATTTGTCGCCGATTTCCTCTAATGTCATTTCCTGCTGTCCGATACCGAAAAACATCTGTATGATTTCTTTTTCCCTATCGGTTAACGTAGAAAGAGCTCTATCAATTTCCCTCGCAAGAGACTCGTTCACCAAAGAGCGGTCGGCCATAGGGGAGTCGTCGTTGACCAGCACATCGAGCAAGCTGTTGTCCTCTCCTTCTACAAAAGGTGCGTCCACCGAAATGTGACGGCCGGACACCTTCAGCGTATCAGAGATTTTGTCAACAGGGATTTCCAGTTCATCGGCAAGCTCTTCAGGAGACGGACGACGTTCGTTTTCCTGCTCGAACTTGGAGAAGGCCTTGCTGATTTTATTCAGCGAGCCTACCTGGTTCAACGGAAGACGTACAATACGCGACTGCTCTGCCAAAGCCTGCAGAATGGACTGACGTATCCACCATACTGCATAACTGATGAACTTGAAACCACGTGTTTCATCGAACTTTTCGGCAGCCTTGATCAGTCCTAAATTACCCTCGTTAATCAAGTCGGGCAAACTCAAACCTTGGTTTTGGTACTGCTTGGCCACAGATACAACGAAACGCAGATTGGCACGTGTCAATTTCTCCAGTGCAACACGGTCACCCTTGCGGATGCGCTGAGCGAGCTCCACTTCCTCTTCAACAGTAATGAGGTCTTCGCGACCGATTTCCTGCAAATACTTGTCAAGAGAAGCGCTCTCTCTGTTAGTGATACTTTTTGTAATTTTAAGTTGTCTCATTCTTATAATACAGATTTGGGTTGCAAAGGTACGACAAATTATTTTGTTACAATAATTTCATCCCAACTTTTTCACCTTATTTATATCTTATCCTATATAACAAAAAGGATGCCGGTATGTATTGTACCGACACCCCCTTTTTCGCTATTGTTAGCTAATATTACAATCTTCTTACCTAACTATCCCTATTTTTTATTCTTGAGTCAAATCAACGGCATACATTGCACGTTTTCCTGACGGGAACATACCGGTGATGAACAAACCTTGCTCAGGAGACTTTCTTGCCTCTTTCATCGCCTTTTCCAAATCGTCCACCGTCTTCATCGGCACTCCGTTGGCTTTCAGAATGATGAAGCCCTTGCGGATACCTGCATCGGCCATCTTGCCATTGGTAACCCCGGTAACTTCCAGACCGTAACCCAGGTTCAACTGCTTCTTCAGCTCGGAAGATACGGGCTTGAAGGCTGCACCCAAGATTTCCATTCCGGCATCCTTCACTACCTTCGTAGTGCCTTGCTCATTCTTCAGCGTGATTTCGAATTCCTTTTCCTTCTTGTCACGAACCACTGTTACCTTCACTTTGTCGCCCGGACGGTGTTTTGCCAGCATTTCCTGCAAATCCGAGAACTTGTGAATCTTCTTGCCGTTCAATGCTATGATTACATCATTTTCCTTCAAGATGCCGGCAGCGGAACCACCTTCAACAACTTCGGCCACATAGATACCCTCTTTCACACCAAGTTCGTCGGCCTTCTTCTTCAGTTCTTCGGTCCAGCGTTCGTCCATCTGCAGGTCTGTGCTCAAATCACTACCCTTGATGCCAAGGAGCGCGCGCTGCACGGTACCAAACTGTTTCAAGTCGGCTACCACCTTTGTCATAATGCTGGTAGGAATGGCAAAACCATAGCCGGAATAAGCACCCGTGGGTGAGTAAAGCATGGCATTGATACCAACCAGCTCGCCTTTGGCATTCACCAACGCACCACCACTATTACCTTGGTTGATGGCAGCATCCGTCTGAATGAAAGACTGGATGTTTGCAGCTTGTCCATTGGAGGCAGAAGAGCCAATGGAACGGGCTTTTGCACTGACGATACCAGCTGTTACGGTAGAGTTCAGGTTGAACGGATTACCTACTGCCAATACCCATTCTCCCACCTTCAACTGGTCGGAGTCACCAACCGGAATTGTCGGGAAGTCATCCCCTTCAATCTTAATCAATGCCAAGTCCGTGCTGGGGTCAGTACCGATGATGCGTCCTTTCAGCTCACGGTCGTCATTCAGTTTCACAGTGATTTCATCAGCACCTTCCACCACGTGATTGTTCGTCACAATATATCCGTCTTTGGAGATGATGACACCCGAACCGAAACCTACACGCGGCTGGGTCTGTATCTGGCGCTGGCGTCCACGACCGTCTCCAAAGAAGAAGTCAAAAATATCCGGCTGTTCTTGTACCGTCTGGGTCTTACTCAACTGAGTGGCACGTATATGCACTACAGCATGGAGCGAACTCTCCGCTGCTTGTGTCAAATCCACAGGCTGGGCATCCGTTGCATGGAAAGCCGCCGGTAGCAGATTATTGGGGTTCTGTTGGAACAACTCGCTGAATGCGGCAGGCTTTTCCTTATTCAGCATCTTATAAGTGGTCAATCCAGCCACTCCAGAGCTCAGGAGCACGATAGCCGCAACTCCAAGGATGTTTTTTGTTGTCTGTTTCATACTATTCTTCCTATTCTTTAAATTGTTAATATTCAAGTTTCGTTTAACATTACGACGTTAAAATAACGACAAAAAACGTTCAGTTATTCCGCTTGTCACTCTTTTTTGTTCTCTTTTAACAGAGGATATTTAGGGCTTAACAGCGGTTAACGGCAAAGACTGACAAATTAGCATTTATGTACGATTGCTGACTGTTAAAGAACTGACAGATAGGGCATAAAAAGACGCATCACCCGTTGCGGCCGAAACGGATGATGCATTTGGGGTAAACAGATGATGCGTTTATACCAAACAGATGATGCGTTTATACCAAACAGATGATGTGTTCGGGCTGAACGCATCATCTGTTTTTAGAAGGCAGATAGCACCTTAATAATTCAAGTAATCAATGTCCATGTGGTAGTCCCACTGCGGGAAGTAGAGGTTACCTCCCTCCCACTCCACCTCGCCACGCTGGAAGTCGACGGTCTCGCTGCGGGGATACTGCTTTTCGGGCTGTAGCGGCATGCCGTAATCAGTGTTCACAATCATGCGCCAAGAGTCTATACCACCCAGGAAGAAATATTCTTCGTCGGCATTGCGGGCAAAGGCAGGAATGCCGAATGACTGGTCGACAGGCACCCAACCCACACCCTCGAAGTAGACTTCTGCCCAATCGTGCAGATTCCATGCACGGGGATGCATCATAAAGCCGCTCTGGAAATGTGCGGGAATACCACTGATGCGGCAAAGCGTAATGAACAGCAGGCTGACTTGGCCACAGTCTCCGTGACGGTTATCCAACACATATTCCGGGATATTCTCAATGGTGGAATATTCGCGTGCAGAAGCCCACGGGAAGTTGTCATTCACCCAACGGAAGATACGTTTGGCTTTCAGGTAGGGGTTGGTTTCACCTGCTGTCAATTTGGCAGCAAGTTCGCGCAAGCGCGGGGAAAAGACGATATGCTTCTCACGCTCGGCAGTATATTCCTTATAAAGGGCGGTCGTCGTATCATAGGGCTGCACGTCTTCCGGCTTCAGATTATGCCATTCGCCGTTGGCGGTAAACTCAAAGGTTTCGGAGAATACGGTCGGTTCGCCTTCGACAGCACGTTTCTCCATGTACAATGTACTGTGACGGCACTCGGGCGACGAAAAGGTGTATTGCGGTTCGCTGGCCGAAATGAACTTGACATCCTGCTGCCGGGCCTGGTCCTGACGGGGATAGGGTAACCAGCAACGGATGATTTTCCCGGCAGGCACGGCATTGGTATCTACGGTCAACGTGTAGGTGACGCGCATGCGCTTCGGCGCAACAATGGCCTTGCCCTCTTTCTTCACAGCAGAAATGATTTCGGGCAGGTTCTCCATATTCACTTTCTCGCTGCCACTCGGCGAAGTGCCTTCCTTGGCTATCTTGATGTCATAGCAAGTGGAGTCCACACGAAACAGATTAGGTCCGGCATTGCGGAAATAGCGTTTCTCTCCATCCAGCATCATGCACTCCAAAGCTTTGGAGGCTTCCCACTGGCGCATCTGCTCATCGGTCACGTCGGGAATATACTTGCGGATATAGTCCTTCACCTGGGATTCCGTCATACAGAAATCCGTAAGCAGACGTTGGTACAGGTCGTCCTCCCAATTATAGGGCTTGCTCTCGGGCTTCGTGCTGCATGCAGAAGCCATCACAAACAGAGCGACGGTATACAATAGCTTTCTCATAACTTCACCACTCCAATACCCGGCAAATCGGGCAACGTTATCTTACCTTTCACAACCTCCATACCCTTGAAACGGTCGTTCGCAATCAGCAGACTACCGTCCAAGTCGGCAAAGTCCACTGCCGGAGAGAATTGAGAGGCAGCGGTAATGGCACAAGAGGTCTCGGTCATACAGCCTACCATCACTTTCATGTCCAATGCACGTGCCAAAGTCACCATCTTCCAGGCTTCGCGCATACCGGTACACTTCATCAGCTTGATGTTGATGCCCGTAAAGGCGCCCTTCAAGCCTGCCACATCCTTCAGACGCTGAATGGACTCATCGGCAAATATGGGTAACGGGCTTTGCTGGGCGACCCATGCGATATCGTCCAATTGTTCCTTGGGCATCGGTTGCTCTATCATGACAATTCCTTTTTCGTGCAGCCAATGTATCATATCGAGCGCATGATGTTTGTCTTTCCAGCCCTGGTTGGCATCAATGGCAATCGGAAGGTCTGTCACCGAACGGATGGTCTCTATCATTTCTTTGTCGTTCTCCCGCCCCAGCTTCACTTTAAGGATATTGAACCGGTCGGCACACTCTTTCGTCTTTTCACGCACCACGTCGGCCGTATCAATACCGATGGTGAAAGTTGTAGAGGGAGTCTTCTCCTTGTCCAAACCCCATATCTTATACCAAGGGGCTTGCAACAGTTTGCCCACAAGGTCGTGCAAGGCGATGTCCACAGCAGTTTTAGCAGCGGAATCCCCTGCCGAGAGGCTGTCTATATAAGCCAGTATATCTTCCAGCTGAAAGGGGTCTGAGAATTGGCCGATGACATCCTGCACCTTCTTCAGAAAAGCCAATACACTGTCCATCGTGCCCAGTTCGTGTTGCAGGTACGGGGGCATGGAGGCTTCACCATAACCGATAATGCCATCATATTCTATCTCGACCTGAACGTCGGGAGTGGTAGTACGCGAGTAGGTGGCCACTGTAAAGACATGGCGCAATTTCAGTTCATAGGGGAAGAAACGCAGTTTCATTTTGGGGGTTACACCTGCCCTACTGTTCACGTTGAACAAGGAAGGAGCGTCATTTCCTCCGGCAAATACATGATTGATTGCCATGCCTGAGCCGAGTGCGGCAAAAGCGGCGGTTTTCAGGAAATCTCTTCTGTTTGACATAATTGTGTGTGTATTAAATGTGCCAATATGCTAATGGGCTAATGTGCCAATGGGCTGCGCTATGTATATGCTACGTTATGTTTGCACCGTCACGCCGAGGTCATTGGCATATTGGCACATTAGCACATTATTACATTGAATAAAATGGATTCGTTTCCGTTGTATTGAGCGACGCCTCCTTATTTATATAAGGTAACACGCGCGTAGCGAACAACAGTCTACCGAGGTTGTATTCATCGAACAGCTCGTCGTCGGGGCTGAAGCTATTGACGCGCACATCGCCTTGCGAATGGATGAAACGCTTGTTACCGATATACATGCCGACATGTACCACACGTTCCTTGCGTTCCGGCGTCGCCTTGCGCCCGAAGAAAATCAAATCGCCCGGCTGGAGGTTACTGAAATCAGGAGCGATATCGATATGCTCGCCCACGTATGCCTGCTGGGAAGCATCCCGCGGAATGATGATGTCGTGCATGAAAAGAACGGTGCGCATGAAGCCGCTACAATCCACCCCTTTGGAGGAAGTGCCAGCCCAAAGATAAGGGATGCCCATCATGCTATGCGCCGTGGCTATAATGCTGGCGGCATCCTGCTTCAAGGTGGCACGCCATTTCTTCTCAGGCATGGAGATGGATTTGGAGATATATCCCTGACGGCCGTCGGGATAAGCCACCTTATAAAAGGCACCTTTTGTCCCCTCCCACTTCAGGCGGTTTCCTGCAGCAACATCAGAGACGGTCTGCGATGCCTGGCTGGGCTGTGAGTAGACAAAGCCATAATGCGAAGTCACCACTATTTTCTCTGCATTGTTCCAAGCGGTCAGCTCTTCCCGCGTGACGGGATGTATGCCTACTCGGTGTACCCATGCAATGTAGTTGTCCGGTGTCTGGATACGGTACCAGCCGTCGCGCTGCAACACCCGCACCGGCATACCCATCAAGCCTTGCGTCATCATTTCTGAAGAGAAATCCGGGGCTACCCGAAGATTGCACACAGACACATTGACAATGCCATACGTCTTGCCTTCAAGTCCGGCCTCATCCGGAAGCACTTGCAGACAATCCATCACCGCATATCCTTTCTTTGCCAAACCATCCAGCAAAGCCGTCTTTGCCTCTGCCGAAGTGGTGACACCACGCAACATCACATTCTTTCCGGAGAAAGAGTAATCCACATCGAACAAAGCCACGCGCTTGTCCGGTGCAAACTTTTGTTTCAAACTGTCAGCGAGTTGCGCCACTTCTGCAGGTATTGTACGGTCACCCACTTCCGAAGCGACAGCAAAAAGCGGGATTAACAGAAATAAAGAAAAAAGAGAGGATAACTTTTTCATTGACCAAAAGGATTTGGGGGTTATTACTAATAGCAAAGCTACGAATTTATTCCGAAATAGATACATGTTTTTAAGATAATTAAGGGTAAAGAATGAAGAATGAAGGATTCATCCGTACTGCATCCGCACACTGCACAACAAATTCTTCATCCTTCATTCTTCATTCTTCATTAATATTCCGTATCTTTGTACCCTATAAAGCAGTTGGTCGGTCTGTCGCTTGCGCCTCGTGCGTATGAGGAAAGTCCGGGCAACACAGAGCGTCCCACTTCCTAACAGAAAGCTGTCCGTGAGGGTAGAGTAACGTAGAAGAAAATAACCGCCGTCGCCCTTGGGCTACGGTAAGGGTGAGAAGGTGGGGTAAGAGCCTACCAGTCTTGTGGCGACACAAGGGCTGTGCGTCTTGGGAGTTGTAAGGTCATGTAAACCGACGTTATGAGAGTTGCTCGCTCCATGTCGGAGGGTAGACCGCTAAAGCTTGTATGGTGACATGCGGCTCAGATAAATGACAGACACTTCTTTAATGGAGAATGGATAATGAAGAATGGATAATTCCTAATTAGGCTTTTTCAGAAACAGAAGAACAGAACCCGGCTTACAGACTGACTGCTTTTTTATTGACAATGGATAATCGAGATAATAGCATGAACAAGCGTATTGCTGCCCTTTGGAAATTCCTCACCTACGACATCTGGCGTATTACGGAAGATGAAGTCACGCGAACGACCTTTTCCGTATACAATATCATCAAGACGATTTATCTTTGCATCAACCGCTTCACCAAAGACCGGATAGTAAACAAAGCCTCGGCGCTGACTTACAGTACGCTGCTTGCCATCGTGCCTATTCTTGCCATTTTGTTTGCCATAGCCCGCGGTTTCGGATTCGATAATCTGATGGAAAGCCAGATTATCAACGGTTTCGGCGGTCCTACGGAAACCACGGAAGTCATCCTGCAATTCGTGAATTCGTATTTGTCTCAGACCAAGAGTGGAATATTCATCGGAGTGGGTCTGATTATGTTGCTGTGGACAGTCCTGAATCTAATCAACAATATGGAAATCACCTTCAACCGCATCTGGCAGGTGAAAAAGGCGCGCAGCATGTACCGCAAAATAACGGATTACTTCTCTATGCTTCTGCTGATGCCCATTCTGCTGGTGGTGTCCGGTGGTCTTTCCATCTTCATGAGTACGATGTTGAAGAACCTCGAAGACTTTACCCTGCTGGCTCCCGTCGGCAAGTTTATGGTGCGCCTCATCCCCTTCGTGCTGACCTGGTTCATGTTTACAGCACTGTACGTCTTTATGCCGAATACAAAGGTCAAGCTGAAACACGCACTCATATCCGGTATTCTGGCAGGTACGGCACACCAGGCATTCCAATTCCTTTACATCAGCAGCCAGTTGTGGGTTTCCCGTTACAATGCCATCTATGGTAGTTTTGCCGCCCTTCCGATGTTTCTGCTATGGTTGCAGGTATCCTGGACCATCTGCCTATTCGGTGCCGAACTGACCTACGCCGGACAGAATATCCGGAACTTCAGCTTCGACAAGGATGCGCGCAATATCAGCCGGCGCTACCGCGATTTTATCTCCATCCTGATAATGTCTCTCATAGCCAAGCGCTTTGAACAAGACGCCCAGCCCTATACAGCCGAAGAGATATCCGAAGAGTGCCAGATTCCCATCCGGCTGACACACGAAACCCTTTATGAATTGCAGGAAATCAACCTCCTACATGAAGTGGTGACCGATGAAAAGAGTGAAGACATCGCTTACCAGCCTTCCATGGATATCAACAAAATGAATGTGGCCCTCCTACTGGACAAACTGGACACGCACGGCTCAGAAGATTTCAAAATTGATAAGGAAAATGAATTCAACAACCAATGGGGAGCATTGCTGAAGGCACGGGAGGAATACTACAAGAATGCAAGCAAGGTGCTGCTGAAGGATTTGTAAGCACGCGGAAGTCTTTCCGGAAACTCCGTATCTGCTTTCTTTTTGATTATTTTTTAGACGCGGATGACGCGGATTGGAATATTAAAAAAATCCGCGTCATCTGCGTCATCTGTGTCTAAAAAGTAAATCACCGATATTTCTCAGGCTCCACGGCACGAGTCATATCATAGGCACGGTCACTCTGACGGGATGCCACTAATTGCAGGAAATCGTCCATAGTGCCGTTACCTTATTTATATTGTATCATGCGGCTGATGTACTTACCAATGATATCGAACTCCAGATTCACCACACTGCCCACTTTGAAAGCATGGAAATTGGTATGCTCAAAGGTGTAAGGAATAATGGCCACCTGGAAAGTATCGTCGGTGGGATTGCACACGGTCAGGCTGACACCATTGACCGTTACCGAGCCTTTGTCTACCGTGATGTAGCCGCGCTTTGCCATCTCCTTGTCAAAAGCATACCGGAAAGTAAAGTAATAGCTTCCTTCCGCATCCTTTATATCGATGCAAGTGGCAGTCTGGTCCACATGTCCTTGAACGATATGGCCATCCAGCCGGCCGTTCATCATCATACTACGCTCCACATTCACTTCATCTCCCACCTGCAACAAGCCAAGATTGGAACGGTCCAGCGTTTCCTTCATGGCCGTCACGGTATAGGTATCATCTGTCAGACTGACTACCGTCAGGCAAACACCGTTGTGAGACACACTCTGGTCTATTTTTAATTCACTGACGAATGAACACTTGAAAGTAAAATGTACATTCTCCTGGTCTTTGACCATCGCCACCAATGTGGCACATTCTTCTACTATTCCGGAAAACATGGTTCTATATACTTTTAGGTTATACGCGATTTATTATTAATATGCGCAAAGATACAAAAAGCCCTTCGTATAGGTACAAAAAAAAGGAAGCTTTTCACAAAGCCTCCTTTTTCAGTTTTCAATAGGTATTAGTTTTTTTTTAAGGTAAAAAGATTGTTTTCAGGATAACGATGCAAATATAGGCGCTTTTCGTGATACTAACCAAATTAAAAAACATGTCTTATAACATCTTTTTGAAAAATCATTTAAGTTTATTATCATTTCAAAGCATTTTTCTACACCTGCAATCGTTTTCAATGGACAAATATAAGGCTATTTTCCATGAAACACTGAAATTATCCTAAAATTTTGTTTATTTCTTATCATTTAAGTAGTGTTCGTCTGTCTGCCCGCTATGTTTTAACACTTTTGCGTCGATAAAGAACACTATTTCTTCGGCAATATTCGTGATGTGGTCGCCGGAGCGCTCCAATTTGCGGAACACGCTCACCAGATTCAGACAAGAGAGTGCACTCTCCGGATGCCGGCTGATGTAGTCGGCAAGAATGGCAGTGGCATCAGCATTGATTTCGTCCAGCATATTGTCCTTGGCAAACACAGCGGTAGCCAATTCCTGGCTCTCCTCCTGAAGTGCCTGCTTGGCAAGCTCGAGCATAGAGAGCACCTGGGCTATCATCTCTTCGAGACGGAGTTGCTTGACCAGCTCAGTATCCAATGCCGGTTCATGGCAGTTGAGGGCAAAGCGAGCGATGCCTTCTGCAAAGTCGCCCAGACGCTCCAGGTTCGTATTGATTTTGAGCATGGCAAGCACAAAGCGCAGGTCGATGGCAACGGGGTTGTAAAGGGCAATGATGTCTTCCACGTCGCTGTCTATTTTCAGTTCGAAAGCATTGACACGACGTTCGCGCACCAATACCTGCTGGGCCAGTTCCCGGTCCAGCGTAAGCACGGCATCACCTGCACGGTCGAGCTGATTATATACCAGGGTCCACATTTCGTCTATTTCCTTTTTCAGCAAGACGAGTTCAGATTCGATAAACTTCACCATAATGTTTCTATTTTAAGATTACTTTTGTACAACTTATTTTTGCTTGTATGGAACAATCCGCTACCCGAAGCGTCCCGTGATGTAGTTCTGCGTCTCCACCTTATCGGGATTCGTAAATATCTTCCGGGTATCTCCAAACTCCACCATCTGCCCCATATAGAAGAAAGCCGTATTATCACTGACACGTGCTGCCTGTTGCATGTTGTGGGTGACGATGACGATAGTGTACTGCTTCTTCAACTCGTGGATAAGCTCTTCCACCTTGGCAGTGGAGATGGGGTCGAGGGCGGATGCCGGCTCATCCATCAGCAGGACTGAAGGAGACACCGCCATGGCACGGGCTATGCAGAGACGTTGCTGCTGACCGCCGGAGAGGGCGTAGGCAGAGACTTTCAGCTTGTCCTTCACCTCGTCCCAAAGGGCGGCGCCTTTCAGGGTTTCTTCCACCCGCTGACGGATGAAGGCGTTATCGGTGATGCCATTCACACGGAGTCCGTAGGCAACGTTCTCGAAGATGCTTTTTGGGAAAGGATTGGGCCGCTGGAACACCATGCCCACGTTCTTGCGGAGTTCGTCCACTTGCACTCCTTTTCCATAGATGTCTTGTCCGTCAATGCGTATCTCGCCGGTCAGACGGGTGTCGGGAATCAAATCGTTCATGCGGTTCAGCAGGCGCAGGAAGGTAGACTTTCCACAGCCCGAGGGACCGATGAAGGCTATCACAGACTTCTCCTCAATGTCCATGCTGATGCCTTTCAGGGCATGGAAATCGCCATACCAGAAGTTCACGTCACGGGTTTCTATCTTGTTCTTCATACCTATTGTATATGTTTTCAATTCGTCTTAATCTTCTTCTCAAAGTATTTCCGCAGGGCGTTTGCCAACAGATTCACCAGGAGGATAATCAGTATCAGCACCAATGCTGTGCCATAAGCGATGGGAAGCTGCGCTTCCATATCCGTACCGCTGGTAGAGATGACATAGAGGTGATAAGGAAGCGCCATGCACTGGTCGAAGATACCGGTCGGCAGTTGCGGCAGGAAGTAGGCGGCACAGGTGAAAAGGATGGGTGCCGTCTCGCCCGAAACGCGCCCCAGCGCCAGAATCAGTCCGGTGATGATATTGGGCATTCCCATCGGCAGGATGACATGCCAGATGGTCTGGAGCTTGGTGGCTCCCAACGCGCGGCTTCCTTCGCGCATGCTGTCGGGGATGGCTTTCAGTGCTTCTTCCGTGGTGCGGATAACCAAAGGCAGACTCAGCAAGCCCAGTGTCAACGAACCTGCCAGGATGCTGTCTCCAAAATCCATATAGTTGACGAACAGTGCCATGCCGAACAGACCGAACACGATGGAAGGGATGCCGCTCAGATTATTCGTCATCATCCGTATGAAGCGTACTACCCAGCCTTTCGGCACATACTCATTCATATAAATGCCGCTCATCACTCCCACCGGAAAGGCAAATAAAGCACTGCCCGCCATCAAGCAGAACGTACCTACAATGGCAGGAAGGATTCCGCCGGCAGTCATACCGTTGGTAGGAGCCGTAGTGAGGAACTCCCAATCGATGACTCCTATACCTTTATATATAATGAAGCCGAGGATTGCAAAAAGAATCCCCACCACACTTAGGCTCAACAGACGGAACAAGCCGAATGCCACGTTTTGCGAAAGATGCTTTCTATTGACCATATCTACCTTCTTTTATTTTCGTCTTGGCGAAACTGCTTCCACCGTGAAGTTTATCAATAAACTGATGAAGAACAGCACGACACCCAGCAAGAACAATGCTTCGTAATGAGGTCCGCCGGCAGGCGCTTCACCTAGTTCGGCGGCAATCGTTGCCGGAATGGTGCGCAGCGGTTCCAGGATGGTATGGGGAATGACGGCGGCGTTGCCCGTCACCATCAGCACAGCCATCGTCTCGCCCACCGCACGGCCGATGCCCAACACCACTCCGGAGGTGATGCCCGAAATGGAGTAAGGAATCACTACCTTATATATAGTCTGCCATTGCGACGCTCCCAGTGCCAGACTGGCTTCACGCATAGCACGAGGGCAGTTTCTCATCGCATCTTCCGTCACCGTAATGATGGTGGGCAGCGCCATAATGGCAAGCACAATACTGCCCGCCAGCCCGCTCTCACCGACCGGCAAGTCGAAGACCTGCTGCAAAAAAGGTACAATGACAATCAAACCGAAAAAGCCGTAAACCACCGACGGTATGCCACTCAGCAACTCAATGATAGGTTTCAGCAGATTCCTTACCCGGGAATTGGCTACCTCCGACATATAGATTGCCACCGACAGACCAAACGGCAGTGCAAAAAGGATGGCAAACAGACTGACCCACAACGTCCCCGTAATGAGCGGCAAAAAGCCGAACTGCGCAGCAGGTGTTGCCGTGGGAAACCATTCAGCACCGGCAAAGACGTCCTTCACCGAGATGGTGTTGTCTTTCAGCAGATGCACCGAGTCCGGACGAACGACGAACTGCTGCGGTACGAAGGCTATAATGCCAGGCGTACGCTCCACCAGCTCCGTAATGCAAGCACCTGCATTTTCATAGGAAGCGCCCAACTGCTCTTCCGTATAATACTGTGTGATGTCCTCCAAACGGAAAAGGCGGATAGGAAGGTCCTCCCCCCCCACTTCGTTCCAGTTTGTCAGCTCTTCATCAAAGACATCCTTTATCTGTGCCGGAGTCAGTTCGCTCACCCGGTTCTCCTTATTCAAGGCCAATACATACCCTTCTTCTATCACCTTGCTGCTGAACAAGCCCAGCGCTTCGGAAAAGAGGAACACGACGATAAGTACGATGGTAAGACTCGTCACAAAGCCGCTACAAGCCAGTATACCTTCTACAATCTTCTCAAAAATCTTTTTCATGTTGCCTATTGATTTCTGTATGCAAAGGAACGGGCCGGATGTTAAGGCAGTGTGACTAACGTTTGAAAGAAATGTTTCAAAGGTGTTACAAAACTGTTACAACGACTTAAAGTACACCCCATGTAACACATTTGTAATATCCATTGCCTTAATTTGCATCATGCGTTGAGCCAGATTACATGATGCATACCATCGGTTTACATCATGTGTTTGCCCCAATTGCATTATCTGTTTACCCTATTTGCATCATGTGTTTTATGAAGACAAGAGAATTACTTCTACTCCTCGCACTGACAGCCACCACTGGCATGCAGGCGCAACGCATCAAAGGCAGCGACACCGTGCTCCCCATAGCGCAGCAGACCGCCGAACGCTTTATGACCCTAAACCCCTCTGCCCGTGTCACCGTGACCGGCGGCGGAACCGGTGTCGGTATTTCAGCCCTGCTGGACCAGACCACGGACATCGCCATGGCTTCCCGCGCCATCAAGTTCAGCGAAAAGATGAAGGCCAAAGCCGCCGGAGAAGACTTGGCAGAAGTTCCCATCGCCTACGATGCCCTTGCCGTAGTGGTCCACCCCTCCAACCCAGTGAAACAACTGACCCGCCAACAACTGGAAGATATCTTCCGGGGCAAAGTCACCAACTGGCAGCAAGTGGGCGGAGACGACCGCAAAATCGTAGTCTACTCCCGCGAGACTTCCTCCGGTACCTACGAGTTCTTCAAGGAAAGCGTACTGAAAAACAAGAACTACATGAGCAGCAGTCTCTCCATGCCTGCCACGGGAGCCATTATCCAATCCGTCAGCCAAACTCGCGGAGCCATCGGATATGTGGGTCTAGCCTATGTATCACCGCGTATCAAGACACTCGCCGTTTCATACGACGGGCAGCATTATGCCGCTCCCACGCTGGAGAATGCCATCAATAAGACTTATCCGATAGTACGCCCGCTATACTATTATTATAACCGGAAAAACGCTTCGGTCATAGCCCCTCTGCTCGATTTCATTTTGTCTGCCGCAGGACAGAAAATCATCAAAGAGAGCGGATATATCCCGGTACATAACGAATAAATCTTCATTCTTCATTCTTCATTCTTCATTTTTTTACCCTATCTTTGTCCCCACGATACGAAAATAGTAACATTATGGCAGAAATAAAGAGCGAAGAAACAAGCGAAAAAAAGAGCTTGAACTTCATTGAGCAAATAGTAGAAAACGATTTGAAAGAAGGTAAAAACGGGGGAAAAGTACAAACACGCTTCCCGCCCGAACCGAACGGTTACCTCCACATCGGACACGCCAAGGCCATCTGCCTTGATTTCGGTATTGCCGCCGCACACGGCGGTGTCTGCAACCTGCGTTTCGATGACACCAACCCCACCAAGGAAGATGTGGAATATGTAGAAGCCATCAAGGAAGACATCCAGTGGCTGGGCTACAAATGGGGTAACGAATATTACGCTTCCGACTATTTCCAGCAATTGTGGGACTTCGCTATCCGCCTCATCAAGGAGGGCAAGGCATACATCGACGAACAGACTTCCGAGCAGATTGCCGCCCAGAAAGGAACTCCCACCCAGCCCGGTGTGGAAAGTCCCTACCGCAACCGTCCTATCGAAGAAACACTGGATTTGTTCCAGAAGATGAACAGCGGCGAGATTGAGGAAGGTGCCATGGTGCTCCGCGCCAAGATAGACATGGCAAGCCCCAACATGCACTTCCGCGACCCTATCATCTACCGTGTAGTGAAGCATCCGCACCATCGCACGGGCACCACTTGGAAGGCTTATCCGATGTACGACTTTGCCCACGGGCAAAGCGACTTCTTCGAAGGCGTGACACACTCGCTCTGCACACTGGAGTTTGTGCCCCACCGTCCACTCTACGATCTCTTCGTGGACTGGGTGAAGGAAGGCAAAGACCTCGACGATAACCGCCCCCATCAGTATGAGTTCAACAAACTGAACCTCAGCTATACGCTGATGAGCAAGCGCAACCTGCTGACTCTAGTCAAGGAAGGCTTGGTAAACGGTTGGGACGACCCCCGTATGCCGACTATCTGCGGTTTCCGCCGTAGGGGATACTCTCCGGAGTCCATTCATAAGTTCATCGACAAAATAGGATATACAACCTACGATGCGCTCAATGAATTCGCCCTGCTGGAAAGCGCCGTGCGCGAGGACTTGAACGACCGCGCCACCCGCGTATCTGCCGTACTGAATCCGGTGAAGCTTATCATCACCAACTATCCCGAAGGGCAAGTGGAAGAGATGGAAGCCGTCAACAACCCCGAGCATCCCGAAGAAGGCAACCACGTCATCGAATTCAGCCGCGAACTCTGGATGGAGCGCGACGATTTCATGGAAGATGCCCCAAAGAAATACTTCCGCATGACACCGGGACAAGAGGTACGTCTGAAGAACGCGTACATCGTGAAGTGTACCGGCTGCAAGAAGAACGACGCCGGTGAAATCACCGAAGTATATTGCGAATATGACCCTGATACCAAGAGCGGTCTGCCCGGAGCCAACCGTAAGGTGAAAGGCACCATCCATTGGGTAAGTTGTGCCCACTGCCTCGAAGCAGAAGTACGTCTCTACGACCGTCTGTGGAAAGTGGAGAACCCGCGCGATGAGCTTGCCGCCATCCGCGAAGCGAAGAACTGCGACGCACTGACAGCCATGAAAGAAATGATCAACCCCGACTCCCTGAATGTGCTGCCCTGCTGCTACATCGAGAAGTACGCTGCCGGCATGCAGCCCCTCTCCTACCTGCAGTTCCAACGTATCGGTTATTTTAATGTTGACAAAGATTCTACGCCAGAAAAAATGGTATTCAACCGTACTGTAGGTCTGAAAGACGTTTGGGGTAAAATCAATAAATAAGAATATGAGTAAAAAAAACCTGCTGTCCGGAAGAGACAAAGAACTGCAAGAAATGGCAGAACAATATGAAGCAGCCAAAGCAGAGAACAGAACCATCTATCTGGACGCAGACGACTTAGCCGACCTCGCAGACTGGTATGCCGTGCATCATAAATATGCCATGGCTACCGAGGTCGTAGAGTATGGCTTGGGAATACATCCGGATAATACGGCTCTGCTGGTGGAACAGGCATACTTGTTCCTCGACACCCAGCATAAAGAGCAAGCCAAAGATATATTGGAACGGATTGCCGAAGAATCTTCCGAAGTGAAAGTGCTGAAAGCCAACCTACTGTTGGGCGAAGGCAAAGAAGAAGAAGCAGAAGCGATACTCGACAGCATAGACGATAAGGACGACCTGGCCAATATCGTTGATGTATCCTATATGTACATCGACATGGGATTCCCGGAAAAAGCATTGACATGGCTGACGCGCGGACTCGAAAAATATGCCAAAGAAGAAGCCTACCTTGCCGTCACCGGCGATTGTTACTATGCCCAGGGACTGTTTGAAAAAGCCACCTTCTTCTTCAATAAGCTGATTGACAAGAATCCGTATTCGGCTCCTTACTGGTTTGGACTGGCCCGTTGCTACTTTGACCAGCAGATGTTCGACAAAGCAATCGAAGCATGCGACTATGCCACGGTGGCCGATGACGAGTTTGCCGATGCCTACCTGATGAAAGGACATTCCTTCTTCCAATTGGGAAATGAGGAAAGTGCCATGGAGAACTACCTGCAAGCCGAAAAGTTCCATCTCGTCTCCCACGGTTTCATCAACACCTTCATCGGCCTGAACAAAACCTCCAAAGGAGAGTGGAAAGAAGGATACGACTATCTGGAAAAAGCCATAACGGCCGAAGACAGCCATGACTTCGCCTTGCCTTCTCTTTATGCCAATGCAGCCCTATGCCTGCACAAGATGGGAAAGAAACGCAAAGCACACCAGTATTGTAAAAAAGCATACGACCTGGCACCCGAAGAGATAGACCCGTACCTGATTGAGGGACGCATCTACATGGAAGAAGGTGAGTATGAGAAAGGTGTGAAGAGATGGGCCAAAGCCTTAGAGTATGCCCCCTATGCGGATACCTGGCACGAAATAGGCATGTGTAGCATGGAAATAGGACAACTGAGCTATGCCAAGCTGGCCTTTGAACATGTCAAAGAGATGGAGCCGGACTTTGAAGGTATCAACGAAAGGCTGACCTCTCTGTATATGCTGCTCAAAGACAAGGAGAACTTCATGAAGTACAACCAGCTGTGCGAACATCCGTTCAGGCTGGAAGAGTTGGACAAATTGCAACAGATACTACAAGAAGATAACCAGGAAGAGCTGGCCCTAGTGATGAAGAATATTTTCAATGCATTACAATAACAGTAATTATATACCACTAATCTAGCAAATGGAATCAGTAGCCTTTATCCAATGGTGTCTCGACCACCTCAATTACTGGACCATCACTTTATTGATGGCCATTGAAAGTTCGTTTATCCCCTTCCCTTCGGAAGTTGTAGTCCCTCCTGCCGCTTGGAAAGCCGCCAACAATGACAACATGAATATATATCTGGTGGTATTGTTTGCAACCATAGGGGCAAATATCGGAGCCTTGATAAACTACTATCTGGCAAAATGGCTGGGACGCCCCATCATTTACAAGTTTGCCAACAGCCGTTTCGGGCACATGTGCCTCATCGACGAAGCCAAAGTGCAGCATGCGGAAGAATATTTTGACAAGCATGGAGCCGTATCAACCTTTGTCGGCCGCCTGATACCTGCCGTACGCCAGTTGATATCCATCCCTGCCGGTCTGGCACGCATGAAACTGGGAACTTTCTTGCTGTACACTACCCTGGGTGCGGGCCTTTGGAATTCCATCCTGGCTTTCATCGGATATTACTTGTCCACAGTACCCGGCATCGAGAACGAGGAACAGCTGCTTGCCAAAGTAACGGAATACAGCCATGAGATAGGTTATGTATTTATCGGCATCGGTGTACTCATCGTGGCATTCTTCATCTATAAAGGAATGAAGAAGAAATAAAAAAGAAAACGGCATGATAATAAAAAAGCGGTGGACAGCATGATAAATTCTGTCCACCGCTTTTTATTGTTTATCCCAAATCCAAACTTTCTACTTTACAGCTGCAATAGCTTTATCATAATCTGGTTCTTGCGTAATTTCAGGTACCAATTCCGTATAGGCAATCTTACCATCCTTACCGATAACCACTACCGAACGCGCCAATAGACCTGCAAGCGGTCCGTCGGCCATGCGTACCCCGTAGTTTTCATCAAAATCGGAGAAACGGAAATCAGACAAAGGAATCACATTCTCAATACCCTCCGTTGTACAGAAACGTGCATGTGCAAAAGGTAAATCCTTGGAGATTGCCAACACTACCGTATCGGGCAGGCCGGCAGCCAGTTTGTTGAACTTACGTACAGAAGTAGCGCACACACCAGTGTCAAGGCTGGGGAAAATATTCAAAATAACATTCTTCCCGTTCAGTTCCTTCAAAGAGAATGAAGACAAATCTGTTTTTACCAATTCGAAATCGGGGGCAACAGAGCCCACCTTTATAAATTCACCGATAACCTTTACCGGTTGTCCTTTAAATTTTGTTGTAGCCATAGTTTTATCAAATTATATGTATACATAACAAATTACATACAGAAAAAGTTCACCCGAAACTTTTTTCCAGATAAACTGTTATTCTACGGACGAATTAATGATAATCACTTAAAAAATTAAATTCACATGAAAACTATTTTTGACGAACTTCAGCAGGAAGTAAAGAATTGGTGGATTTCACTCATTCTTGGTATTCTTTATGTAATAGTGGCTATAAGCCTGATGTTCTCCCCTCTCAGCGGGTATGCGGTATTGAGCATTCTGTTCAGCGTCTCCATGTTGTTCAGCGGTCTGCTGGAAATATCCTTTGCAGTAAGTAACCGTAGAAGGGTATCCAGTTGGGGATGGTATCTGGCTGGAGGCATCATCGACATGATTCTGGGATTCTACCTGATAGCCTACCCGATGCTCAGCATGGAAGTCATTCCATTCATCATCGCCTTCTGGCTGATGTTCCGCGGCTTCTCATCCGTAGGCTATGCCATGGACCTCAAAAGATACGGGACAAGAGACTGGGGATGGTATGTTGCTTTCGGTATTCTTGCCGTCATCTGCTCGCTCATCATCTTGTGGCAACCGGCAGTAGGCGCCCTTTACGCCGTGTACATGATTTCATTTGCATTCCTGATTATAGGTTTCTTCCGTATCATGCTGTCATTTGAGCTGAAAAACCTGCACAAGCGTGGGAAAGAGTGGAAGGAAAAGAAAGAAGTATCAGCCGAATAAGTAGCCCACACGAAGCGTGTCAAAAGGAATCCCACCTTTGACACCTTCGTTTAGCCGAATTGCTCAATAACGTCTCAGAAAACGGAACATCGTAGTCCGTGACACTCCCATCTGCCGGGCAAGTTCGGCACACGACTCTCCTCTTTGGTGCTCCCTCACAAGTTTCCTCTTGTTCGCATAGAGTATCTTCATTTTGGGTGTGTCCCCTTTCTTCCTGCCCAGATGTTTTCCTTCTTTCCTCCGTCGTTCCAAGGCTTCTTTGGTGCGCATGGAAATCAGATTACGCTCTATCTCGGCCATCAGTCCAAAAGCAAATCCCAGCACTTTGCTGTTGATGTCATTCTGAAACACATACCCCTCTTTGGTACTGTACAGCACCACTCCCCTTTTGATGCAGGAGTTAAGAATGGTCATTATCTCCAGCAGTGTCCGGCTAAGCCGCGAAATCTCCGTTATAATCAAGGAGTCTCCCGGTTTCATCCGGTCCAACAAGCCCGCCAGTTTACGCTCTTTGCTACTCACTTTTCCGCTGACCGTCTCCATGTACCATCTGTCGATGCTCAACCCATTCTTTTCCGCGAAGCGTATAATTTCCTCGCGCTGATTCTCTAAAAACTGTTTTTCTGTACTTACTCTTAAATAAGCTACTACTGCCATAATTGATAAACGTTTATTGGTTATTATTCACCACCAAAGAACGGTTATTCAAGTAAGAGTGGCAACACACAACTATGACTCTCTATCACAGAGGATCACATTATGGACATCCCCCAAAGCCAGGGAAGACTTCTCGGTAACCATCTTAAATATGCCTATAAACAAAGAAAACAGCCCCACTGAAGCTGTTTTCTGAAATTAGTTCATAAAAAATTGATACTATGTAGTTTCATAGTATACTCTTCTTCATTTCATTCACTATGTATCTCACATCCTCATCCGTCACATAAGGACCGCTCGGCAAGCAAAGACCACGTTTGAACAAGCCCTCACTGACACCATTCACATAGGCAGGATTAGCCGCATAAACCGGCTGGAGATGCATGGGCTTCCATAAGGGACGGCTCTCGATACCGGCTTTATCCAAGCAAACACGCATGGCCTCCACATTACGGTTGGGCTCGCAAGAGGTATGGGCACTCACCGACTCATGCGTAACACCCGCAGCACCACCCACGGCACCTTTCACAGTCTCACGGTAGGCATCTTCCTCACCCTTCACATGCAGATTCTCGTCAAGCAGTACCGTGTTCAGCCAATAATTGCTGTCATAGCATCCGGAAGGATTCTCATGAAGCGTGATTCCCTCCACATCGGCCAACAGCTCACGATACAGACCGCACAGATGCTTATGGTGCGCTATGTGCTCATCCACCACCGTCATCTGGCCGCGGCCGATACCCGCACAAATGTTACTCATCCTATAATTATAGCCTATACGCTCATGCTGGTAGTAGGGATAGGACTCACGGGCCTGGGTAGCATAGAACATTATCTCACGCTTGGACTCTTCATCCGGGCAAATTAGGGCACCGCCACCGCTGGTGGTTATCATCTTGTTACCATTGAATGAAAGCACACCGTATCTGCCAAAAGTTCCGAGGACTTGCCCGTCAAACTTGCTTCCAAAGCCTTCGGCAGCATCCTCTATGACCGGAATATCATATCTATCTGCCACCGACATGATTTGGTCTGTCTTGTAGGGCATTCCATACAAAGCCACCGGAACAATCGCTTTGGGCTTCCGGCCGGTCTTGTCGATACGCTCCCTGATAGCCTGCTCCAGAAGAACCGGGTCCATGTTCCAGGTATCAGCCTCAGAATCCACGAATACCGGAGTAGCACCGAGGTAGGTCACCGGATGGGAAGAGGCACAAAAGGTAAAGCTCTGTACTATCACTTCGTCGCCCTTCCCCACTCCACAAGCCAGCAGAGCCAAATGCACAGCGGCAGTACCTGCACTTAAGGCCACTACCTTCTTGCCCTGACCCACGAAGCGTTCCAAATCCTGCTCGAAGGCATTCACATTCGGGCCGAGAGGAACAACCCAGTTGGTATCGAAGGCTTCCTGTATGAAGCCCATTTCCTTGCCGCTCATGTGAGCGAGGCAAAGATAAATTCTCTTATCCATAAAAGTATGTGATTAAAAGAAAACGATAAATAGAAAAGTAAGAGTATAAAAAGAAAGGCTATTTACACCATAGGTAATAAGGCACAAATAACCAACGCAACAACTTACCTAATCTCACAACAATAATTAGGAATGCAAATTATCTATTCCTTATATTTTAAAACCTTTGCAGGTATTCCTGCCATTATAGCATTTTGGGGTACATCCTTAATAACTACGGCACCAGCACCAATAAGACAGTTTTCTCCTAATTCATGTACACCAGTCATTATAGTAGCACTAATGCCAATATATGCATATTTATTCGCAATAATTGATGCACCAAAATTCACTCCCGTAGAAAGGAAAGTACCTTCGTGCAATATAGAATGATGAGCAACATTTACTCCCATACTTATCATTACAAAGTTTTCTATTTTTGTGTATGGCATGATATGAGCCCCCAAAAGAATATAAACACCTTTTCCTATTTCAACATTTGGAGATAAGCATACTGTAGAATGAATAAAATTAGGAACCTCATATCCCAGACTTAACGCACGTTTTAATATTTCAACCCGCAATTTATTATTTCCTAAAGGACAATAAACAGCTTCAACATCATATTTATCTTTCAAACATGCAAGAAAATCCAATTCCCCCAACACAGGAATACCACATACCTTTTGGTTGATATACCTAGGATTGTCATCCAAAAAACCTACAATTTCAATACCTGCTTCTTGAAGATAAGCCAAATAGACTTCGCCATAAGTACCTGCACCAATAATAACACTTTTCATATTCATTTCTTTCAATTATGCCCATTAAAAGGCACAGTAGTAGCCTCTCCTTCTCTTGATATTCCTTCCCTAATAAAAACTTTTCTTATTGTAGCAAATGCAATTTGCATATCTAAAGAAAAAGAACAATGATCCACATACCAAACATCCAGTTCAAACTTTTTTGTCCAACTCAAGTTATTTCTTCCATTAATCTGTGCCCAACCAGTTATACCTGGACGTACTTCATGCCTTCTCATCTGCTCTTTAGAATATAAAGGTAAATAATAAGTTCTTAAGGGGCGAGGACCGATCAACGCCATATCACCTTTCAAGACATTGAGCAACTGTGGCAACTCATCTATCGAAGTGGAGCGCACGAAACGTCCCACTTTGGTCAGCCGATTGGCATCCGGTAATAATTTGCCTTCTGCATCCCGCTCATCCGTCATACTTTTAAACTTTATCACACGGAATATTCTTCCATCCTTTCCAGGACGCTCCTGAGTAAAGAATGCTCCTGCACCTTTATTGGCAAAATGCAACCAAATAGTAATAAGTAACAAAATGGGCCAGATAACAACCAATACAATAAAGACCAGAATGAAATCAATCACTCTTTTCAAACCATATTTATACATACTCTCAAAAATGCTTCATTATAGCCTTATAGCTCTTATCCACAGTATAATTCTCACACAAAAATCTATACCCCCTTTCTCCCATCTCTTTCATTCGTTTATCATCCTCTACCATAAACTCAATCATCTCCATAAAAGTATCTATATTCCCATTCTCTGTCCACAGACCGAAACCACTTTCTTCAGCTATCCGTCCGATGTCCGTATTCACATCCGTAGCCATTAACACCGGCATCCTACATTCCAAATACGAAAGCAGACGCGATGGGAAATTGGGTATCGTAAACCGCTTGTCCAGAAATATCAAGCCTACATCACACAAGCTCACCAATTCATCATATTTTGCTTTCGGCAATGCAGCAAGAAGACAAGCGTTTTGGGGCAAGTGCGTATCAAACCATAATTTAACCCTCATATACTCTGTACCACTACCTACAATTACAAAATACGAGTCATCCCGCTTTTTATTCTCCTCAATCACCTTCAATAAAAAATCTATCCCCTGGGGCTTTCCCAAATTACCCCCATAGATGAAAATCCTTTTTGATGCAGGAATATTCAATTCTTTCAGCAGTTCACTCTCTTTCCTATCTCCTTTCAACCTTTCCTGCAACTTCACACTGTTCGGACAGATTTCCACCTTTGCCGCATCAATGGCAGGATTATGCTTCAACACATACTCACAGTTGGCAGGTGACATACAACCGATAAAGTCTGACAATTCATAAAGTTTTTCTTCTTTACTCCTGAACATCCTATAAAGAAAACTTTTCTTGGAAAACATACCCAAATCCACCGCATTCTGCGGAAAAATATCCTTCAGCATCAAATAAGTTTTCGCATTCCAGCGTTTTTTCAAGGTTCGGATTACCTTATTGAAGGTGATGGGAGGAGTGGAATAAAGAATAAGATCGAACTTCACATCCCGCCAGTATTTATTAATGGCATGCAGATACTGGCTTTCCAACAATAAAGTGCCAATCCCCTTCTCCACAATATTCGTTTTCTGGATATTGAGTGTCTTTACCTTCAATATTCTTGCACCGCCGTTCTCCATGACTCCGGTAGGCTGATGGAATCTCCGCTCATAAGGAGATACTATATACATGGCATGCCCGTTCCTGATAAATTCACGCATCAAGTCCGTATAGATGCCACGCTATTCCCAACCATTGATACGGGATATTGTCAAAAAAAGAATGTTCATCCCAGCAGTCAGAATTTTCTCCAAACCATCTTGTTCACCACCCCCGTATAGCTCTGAATCAACTTCACAACCTTGGCCGATACATTCTCATCCGTATAATTGGGCACCGGCAGACCGTGATCCCCATTCCTATTCATCTCCACGGCAGTATCTACAGCCTGAAGCAAGGATTTCCCGTCAATGCCGGCAAGGACAAAGATACCCTTGTCAAGAGCCTCGGGACGCTCCGTACTGGTACGGATGCATACAGCAGGGAAAGGATGCCCCACAGAAGTGAAGAAACTGCTCTCCTCAGGCAGGGTACCGCTGTCACTCACAACGGCATAGGCGTTCATCTGCAGGCAGTTGTAGTCGTGGAAACCGAGAGGTTCATGCTGAATCACACGTCTGTCAAGTGCAAAGCCGCTTGATTCCAGACGTTTCCTGCTACGGGGATGACAACTGTAAAGTATGGGCATGTCATATTTCTCGGCCATAGCGTTAACCGCGCTGAAAAGGGACAGGAAGTTCTTCTCCGTGTCAATGTTCTCTTCCCGGTGCGCGGAGAGCAGGATGTATTTACCTTTCTGGAGATGCAATCTCTGATGAATATCGCTGGACTCTATTTCGGACAAATTCTCATGCAGGACTTCCGCCATGGGCGAACCGGTTACGTATGTACGTTCTTTCGCCACGCCCGAAGCGTTCAGGTATCTGCGGGCATGCTCCGAATAGCAGAGGTTCACATCGGAAATGACGTCCACAATACGGCGGTTGGTCTCCTCAGGCAGGCACTCGTCAAAGCAGCGGTTGCCTGCCTCCATATGGAAGATGGGGATATGCAGACGTTTCGCGCCTATCACGCTCAGGCAGGAGTTCGTGTCTCCCAACACCAGCACGGCATCAGGTTTCACCTGCACCATCAGCTTGTAGCCGGCGTTGATAATATTCCCCATCGTGGCACCGAGGTCATCACCGACGGCATCCATATACACATCGGGGTCTTTCAGCTTCAAGTCACGGAAGAAGACACCGTTCAGGTTATAGTCGTAATTCTGGCCGGTGTGGGCCAGAAGACAGTCAAAATAACTGCGGCATTTGTTGATGACAGCCGCCAGGCGGATGATTTCCGGACGGGTGCCCACTATAATCAGAAGTTTCAGTCTGCCGTTCTCCTGAAACCTGACTTGCGAATAATCCAATTTTATATCCATCTGTTCCTATATTCTTTAACTCGTTTCAGACTTTTTCAGAATAAGTGTCCGGACGTGCCGGGTCGAAACACTCGTTGCACCACATGAAAGTCACCAGGTCTTCCGTTTCCGAAAGGTTGACAATGTTGTGCGTATAACCGGGAATCATCTCCACGACCTCCATCCTCCCGCCGCTTACCTCGAAGCTGACAACCTCCTCCGTACCTATCTTGCGGAGCTGTATCAGACCGTGTCCGCTCACCACCACAAACTTCTCGTTCTTGGTATGGTGCCAGTGCTGGCCTTTCGTAACGCCCGGCTTGGAGATGTTCACCGAGAACTGCCCGCGGTCGGAAGTACGGATAATCTCCGTAAAACTGCCGCGGTCGTCCACATTCATCTTCAGGGGATAGCTGAACCGTTCTTCAGGCAGGTATGAGAGGTATGTGGAATAGAGTTTCTTTGTAAAGGCATCGCTCAAATCCGGAACGGACAAGGTACCGGACATTTGCCTGAAAGACCTTATCAGTTCCACAATGCCGCCCAAGGTAATGGTATGTACTACGGGCACTTCGCAATAATCACCGTTGCGGTGTTCCCTGCCGCTCAGGGCAGAGATAAGCTCGTCCACCACATCGTCTATGTAAACCAGATGCATCACCACCGAAGGGTCGTTTACCCGGATGGGCTGGTCATGGGCGATGTTGTTGCAGAAAGTGGCCACCGCGCTGTTATAGTTGGGGCGGCACCATTTGCCGAAAACATTCGGGAAGCGGTACACCAGTACCTTTGCATCCGTTTCCCTGGAGTACTCGAACAACAGTTGCTCCCCTGCCCGCTTCGATTCACCGTAAGGGTTGTCGAGTGCGGCCTGCGTGGAAGAGGAAATCATTACCGGACAGGTATTGCCGTACTTCTTCAATGTATCAAGCAGCGTGGAGGCGAAGCCGAAGTTCCCTTTCATAAACTCAGACGCATCCTGGGGACGGTTCACGCCCGCCAGATTGAAGACAAAGTCAGCCTGTCTGCAATAGACATCCAGTTCGGCAGGGTCACTGTCCATGTCATACTCGTAAATAGTAAGTTCCTCACCCGCAATGCCGTAATTACGGGCTTTCCCGTCACGGATGTTGTGCAGCTGGGATACAAGGTTCCGGCCGACAAACCCTCGGGAGCCGGTCACTAAGATTTTCATAAACTAATGGGATTGGATAGGATGGAAAAGTTAACAATGGCTATACTATTCGCTCTTGATTTCCGCGCTCTTCGCCTTTTCCTCCATTCCGAGGTCTTCGCGGATGAAGCGGAGTTTCAAAAGAAGCTTTTTCATGCCCTCCACATCCAGGCGGGCGGTGTTATGGCTGTGATAGTCCTCTATACGGGCAATATCCTCATTGCCTTCCGTGAAGAACTTGTCATAGTTCAGGTCACGGGTGTCGCAGGGGATGCGGTAGTAGTCGCCCATGTCGACAGCCTTTGCCATCTCCTCGCGGGTTACCAGTGTCTCATACAGTTTCTCGCCGTGGCGCGTGCCGATGGTCTTCACCTCCGTCTCAGCGTATTTCGGATCAACCTGCGCGTATGTTTCCTTCAAGGCCTGCGCCAGTACATCCAAGGTAGCGGCAGGAGCCTTCTGCACGAACAGGTCACCGTTATGCCCGTGCTCAAACGCATAGATTACCAGATCCACGGCATCGTCCAGCGTCATCATGAAACGGGTCATGTTGGGGTCCGTTACCGTAATGGGCCTGCCGTTCTTTATCTGCTCCACCCACAAGGGAATTACAGAACCGCGGCTTGCCATCACATTGCCGTAACGGGTACAGCAGATGGTTGTACCGGCTTCCTCACCCAACGCACGGCCCTTGGCTATGGCAACCTTCTCCATCATGGCTTTGCTGATACCCATGGCATTGATGGGGTAAGCCGCCTTGTCGGTAGAAAGCACTACTACGTTTTTCACCCCATGCGCTATGGCTGATTCCAGCACATTGTCCGTACCGATCACATTGGTCTGCACAGCCTGCAACGGGAAGAACTCGCAACTGGGAACCTGCTTCAAGGCGGCGGCAGAAAACACATAATCCACTCCCACCATGGCACCGTCCACAGACTGGCGGTCACGGACATTACCGATATAAAATTTCACTTTCGGATTCTGCAGGTGATGACGCATGTCATCCTGCTTTTTCTCGTCACGGCTGAAAATACGGATCTCTTTAATGTCACTATCAAGAAAGCGACGAAGAACAGCATTACCAAAAGAGCCTGTTCCACCGGTAATCAACAAAATTTTATCTTTAAATCCAGACATAATATCTTATATTAATTCAATCTTATAATTACTTTTATTATCAGTTATAATAGCTTTAAAATCTTCTTTTCTTCTTTGAATATTATAATAGTCTAGTAGCTCATCATTTGAAGTTATTGGAACAAAAGAGGTTAGCTTACTAATTAATTGCGAGAACTCACTATCGAAATCATTGTCTATGTTAAATACAAGTTGCTCTTTATAAATAGGATTAGCCAAACCACCCTTTCCTGAATGAATTAAAATATTACTGGCACATAAAGCCTCTAATGCAGCCAATCCAAAACCTTCATATAATGAAAGTTGAAAATAATATTTGGAACGTTTTAAAAAGGCTATCTTTTCTTCTTCAGATACTTCCCCTATCAATTCTATAGAATCATTCAAACCATATTTATTGATTATAGATTGGATAAAAGCCACTCCTTCCCCTTTCCTTCCTATAATAATAAATCGATAATCAGCAAATGCAGGTATTTTCTTTAATTCAGCAAAAACCTGCAAAGCCTTATCCACCCCCTTCCTTCTCACATTACCTTCATTCCCCATCCATACAATAGAAGTAAATAGATTCTCTTTCGGAATATCAGAGATAAACAGTCTTGTATCAATAGCATGCTCACTATAACTTAACTTCTTCCTCGAGGAAAGGCATTTAACGATATTCTTTAAATCAGATTGTGATACAACTATACAAGAATTAGAAATCCAATAACAGAGTTTAAAAAACAACACTTGAATTCTATAACTGCGAGTAGAAACATAATCTGCATCCAAAGAATCAATACCTCCAGTAAAATAAGTTTTTTTACCCAAGCATTTCGCAAACAATGCAGCAAAAAACGAGTATCGATAAAAATAGGAAAATAAAATATCATATTTCCAAAATAAAAGGCTATCCAATATCCGATTAGACAGCGAAACATCATATCCTAAATCTCCTAACAAAGCAATATCTATCTGATAAAACTTTTGAGTTTTAAATAATTCAAGGGAACCCACACTTGAGTAAAACAAGATTCTTTTTTTCATATTTTAGTGCTGCATTATGAAATTCATTAACCGCTTTGCCTGAATCTCTGAATTTTTATTCTCTAATATGAACTGTCTTGCATGTTTGCCAAATTCATCCAATTCCACTTGTTCTTTATTTCCCCATTCTTTTAAAACAGCAGTAAATGTCTCTCGTGAATTATCTGGTATCAACACCAAATGCTCTTCGTAATCAGCAGGAAGTCCTGGAAGCTTATACATAACCGTTGGCGTCCCTGAAGCCATATATTCCATTGTCTTCGACGGAAAAGAGTACTTGGTAAATTCTGCATCTCCTTTACGAGGATTAACCAATAATGTGGCTTGTTGTTGCATTTCGAATACACGGTTTTGCTCCACAAGTCCCCAATATATTATACGAGAATCATTTTTAGCAGCTACTTCAACAAAAGGTTGATCTAAACCAAAACCGCATATCCATAAAGAAAATTCTTTATCATCAATTTCATTAAACGCTGCTATTAAATCTCGAATACCAAAACGGGTATCCAACTTACCTGTATAAAGAATTACTTTTTTCCTCTTCTTTTGAGAAGTAACTTCTATGGGATTATATACACCTTCCAAAAGATGCCATGGACGAAATCCAACATTTAGCTTATCTTTCATGTGCTCAGTAAGAAGAACGAAAGAGTCAATCTCAGGAACTAATGCATAAATCTGATTAGTAATTTTCTTGCCCAATATCCTACAGAACCAAGATGTATTATCTCCAAAATATTCAGGCAAATCCAAAACAATACAACATACTTCTACATTGGGATATTTATATTTTAAATCAATGGCAGCCTTCAAATAGGGATAAATCACAGAATAAACCAATATTGTAACCTTTTCCTTACTATGTAAATCCAACCATTCAGTAGACTCCTTAATGATAGAACGATAAATGCTGTATTTTTTTATATAAGTAAAATTAAAGAATGCACCATTCACACCTTTCATTGAAGCAAATTCAAATTTTGAACGAGGAAAAAAAGGACTACTGCATCGCATTGGAAAACTCCCTATATCAGGAACATTAACTATATAATTAGGCTTATACTCTAATTTATCATAACCATGCAAAAGTGCTCTCTGAAAGGTTGTTGCACTAACAGATATACGACCTTTGGTTCGTTTATTTATAAGTGGCATTGTAGTAGGTTCACAGAAACAGCCCAAATACAAAACTTTCATAAAATAATTTATAAAGAAATAATTATTTTCAAATATATGATTTAACAAATGTGCCTTTAGAATACTCATTTAAAATGCCGAACAATAGACAGAAAAATGCAAAAAACATTGGAATACCTTCAAGAATAGGTTCAGACACAAACCCGACAAGCATTATAAACGAAAGAAAAGTAAAAGCTAAACGTAATATCGGATTAACAGACTTTAGTTTATAAACTCTAACAAAAGAATAAAGATATTGGCATGTCAAATAAAACAATAACAATAATGGAATGATGCCTGCCACTCTCCCACAGTCAAGCCATAAATTATGTGCATGACCAATTTTATTATTCATATTCATTCCTCCCAATGGATAATCCAACAATTTTGAGCCAACTATCATTAATCTATCAATTCTACCTCCTCCGGTTTCAACTTCATCTGTTTCAAACCGATCAAAGACAATCAATAAATCCCCATATGTCGTATAAATATATGACACAATTCCAATGAGAAAAATTAGAGATATTAACAACAACCTGATTTTTTTTATAGACATACCTTTAAAATTAAATATCAATGACATCAGCATTAATATTAATATAGCCACAATACAAGTTCTACTTTGGACGCGAACTGCACAATACACCGAGAGGAAAGAACCTATTAGAAATAAAAATTTCTTTTTTCTTCCCAATGGAATAAAAATAAACCCTAAGAACGACAAAAGGAACAATAATTTTGTCGTTATTAGCGTTGCAGAAATAAACCCTTCTTCATTATCAATCCCTATTAAAGGAATATTACGCCCCATTCCTATCACAAGAAAACCATTTTCCAATACATCTTTAATTACCGAGACAATAGCTACGGCAGACATAGACAATGCCATAATATACAATAAATTAATTAATGACACATCATCACTTCTCCGTACTAAAAACTTACCTAAAAGATATATAAAGGGGAAATTAATGAAAAAAATAAAAGTCGTAACATACCCAAATCCATCTGAAAATATAAATACAGACAATGCATACAGCATTCCCCACATAAAAAGGACACAAAAGGTTTTATCTATTAATTTATATCCTTTATGAACAAGAAGATAAATAAATGGTAAATAAAACATGTAATATCCATAGCCTGAATAATCTAAAAACATCAAAGCTAATAGTATACTCAAAAAACAATACTTATTCTTATGCAATATCTTCATGTATCATTCCCCAATATCTCACCTGAATTATATTTTCAGAGAATAAATCAATAAATAACTTTACGCCATTAGTGTCCACTAAAAAATCATAGTCGTTCTTTGAAATTGTTGAAATTCAGTT
>ERZ780135.38-NODE-38-length-128777-cov-3.777505_pt1 | contig 128777 bp, 112 predicted proteins | sample MGYA00511946_ERZ780135 | MGnify/ENA primary metagenome ERZ780135 (study PRJEB29588, sample SAMEA2151034) | human gut metagenome | biome: human gut; feature: human-associated habitat; material: faeces | place: Denmark | collected 2008/2010 ... | reverse complement strand
CGCTTTTCGTCTTTTGCTCGGGGGCAGTACCCACGTACAGCACCCGCTCGCAAAATACGAAATTTATCTCACTTTCTCGAAGTCTCCCAGCGTGTAGAAATTTGTAATTGAACTTTTTCTACACGCTGAAACGGCCGATTAATTCAGCCGTTAAGCGAATAGTATCATATTATGATTCTTTTTTCAAGATGTTTTTTTTACTAAAATGTAAAAAATCTCCTCAGCCGTTTATAACTGAAGAGATTTTTATTAACTGTTTGGAGCTTATTTCAATTTAATATACATTTCCTTGATGTCTTTTTGCGTTAATGTTATAGGATTTCTTGTCATCAGCATCGACATACTCTTTTTTGTAAGCTCGTCAATCTGCTCGTCTGTTTCACATCCGATTTCACTTAGTGTGCATCTCATACCCATTCTTTTTTTCATCGCCGTGATTTCGTCTGCCATTTCAAAAGCGTCATTAAATCCGCAGTCCTTTGCAAGCGCAGTAATTCTGCCGTCGCCGTCTGCATGCTCTGCATTGAATTTTAAGAAATAATCAAGAGTGAATGCGCAAGCCTCGCCGTGAGGTAAACCGTAAATGTTAGTAAGAGGGAAGGAGCATGCGTGAGAACCGGTAGTTCTCGGATGGCTGAATGCAACGCCGGCAACTATTGATGCTTCTGCCATTTTTTCTCGTGCCTTTAAATCAAGTGGATTGTTGTACGCTTTTTCAAGCCACTCAAAAACAAGCCTTGCGCTGTAAATTGAGCAAGCCGAACAGATAGGCTGATGAATTGTTGCCCAATAGCTTTCAATTGCATGTGCCAAAACGTCAAGACCTGTTGATGCCGTAACCTGCGGCGGAACAGTAAGTGTAAGCTCAGGGTCGATAATTGCAATTTTAGGATACATAGCCGGGTCGTTCATCGGGTTTTTAAGATTTTTTTCAACGTCTGTCAAAACGGAAATATTTGTAACCTCGCTTGCAGTTCCCGACGTGGTTGTAACCGCAATCATCGGAATTGCTTCATCTTTATTAATCGCTTTACCCTCGCTGTGATATGAGCGAATTTTGCCGTCACCCTTTGCAATGGCACAAGCCGCTTTGCAGCAATCCATCGGTGAGCCTCCGCCGAGAGCTATCGCAAAATCGGCATTAATTTCACGCATAATTTTAACGCAAGAATCAACATTGTCAGTAGTGGGATTTGCCCGAACATCGCTGAAAATCTTTTTGATTTTACCACCGCTCATTTTTACAAATTCATCAGCTACGCCGTTTTTTGTAAAACTCTTTCCGCAAACAAGCACGCCGTTTTTGCCACCGAGAATATCAATATATTTTTCAATTTCTTTCCTTTTTCCGTTGCCGAAAACAAGCTTTACCGGAAGCATAAATTCCCATTCCATATCGTTATCACCTTTCAGTATATAATTCGTCACGCTCCCATGTTAATGGGTTTGTGTCAATGTATTGTGCCTTTGTGTTGTAATCCTCATCATCACGAATAATATGGTCGTAAAATCCTTTTTGCCAAACAGTCGTTCCTGTTTCTTTTGAAACTGCACCTTTAAATTGCTTTATAACCGTTGCAATCTCATCATATACAATTTTTGAAAAAATTTCTTTTCGTCTGTCGGAACAAATCGTTAAAAAATATGATGCATTTGACGAATAATCAAAATCTTTTAATCTGTTTTTCTTTCGTGATTTTTTGCTTTCATTTTCCATAACCAAATTATACAACTTTTTTCTCTGAACTTCAACAAAAACCCCGAAAGGCGCATAAATAAAGGGTTGCAACCGCCGGTTGCGGTGTGAAATGTAAAGCGCAGTATATAGAATTTCACCTTTTTCGGTGATAAAATATAGCTGTAGTCGAGAGGAACTCGGCACAAAAAATATGACAATAACCAAATTATTATATAGGGAGAAAAAATATTATGGCAAAGCAAACATTAACAACTATTAAGGATGAACATTTCGGCATCGCAAGAAAAATTGTATCTAATATGACAACTGAAAGCTGGGAAACAATTCCTCACTGTGCGGCAACATACGACGCAGAGGTTACTAAGTTTATGCAGGTGTTAAAAGAAATAAATTCAACAATTCCAAGGGAAGAAAAAATCACAGTCAACACTGCAATGATGAGAGTTATTGTTGAGGCAATTAAGGCTTGCCCTGAAATTAATTCTCATATTTATTTCAACCGTAAGCTTGTTCGTGGCGAAGTTAAAACATTTAAGGAAATCAATATTTCAATGCCAACCGTTCTTCATAACGGGGAAATGATGACGCTCAATATTCACAATATGGAAAAGAAAACTATGTCTGAAATGCGTGACACGATTAAGGAAACAATCCGCCGTGCAAATAACACGGATTTGAACGAGGTAATGTATGAGGTTTCACTCGACAACACATTGACAGGTCTTAAGCAGGGTAAAATTGCTCAAACCGTCTGCCGTCTTATCGGTTCAAAAACCGGCAAGCATAAAGTCAAAAATTTGAAGGGCGAGGCAAAGAAAAAGTATTATTCAATCCCTGAAACAGACAGGCTTACAAAGCATGATATCGAGCAAGGCACAATTACTGTTTCAAACCTCGGCTCAATTTGCCGTGATTGGAACGGTGCTTGCACACTTCTTGAAATTATCCCGCCGCAAACGTGCGCAATCGCAATTGGCTCAATTCAAAAAAAGCCGGTCGTTGATGAAAACGGAAATGTTGTTGCAGGTAACGTAATGCCTCTTACAATCGCATTTGACCACCGTGCTTTCGACCTCGGCGATGTAAAACCGTTTATGGAAAAACTAAATGAAATTTTCCTTAATCCCGAAGTTATTAAAGAATGGTTTTAATAAAGCCAACATATAACTGAATGTAAAAAAGTCGTAGCAAGTGGGTTACTTAACTCTTTTGAAATTCATCTATAAAAGGACAAAAAGAAAGTCGCCACAAGCGATATGAAACTTGCGACGACGTTGGCGCAGCGGGTGGGATTTGAACCCACGGGTGATTGCTCACACGATGGATTTCGAGTCCATGCCGTTATGACCTCTTCGGTACCGCTGCATATATAAACAGTAGATATATTCTATACTGTTTTTATTCTTTTGTCAATATTGCAAGTGATTTTATTTTGTGATAAAATAATTCTAATACATACTATGGAGATAAGTTATGGTTGCAATTATTGATTACGGTGCGGGAAATCTGTCGAGCGTGAAAAAAGCGCTTGATTATCTCGGCGCTGAAAGTGAAATCACGCAGGACAAGGAAAAAATATTATCGGCAAGTCACGTTATTTTGCCCGGTGTCGGCTCGTTTGGTGACGCTATGGAGTCGATGAGAGAAAGAGGTCTTGTTGATACCGTGAAGCAGGCGGCGAGAGAAAAGAATTTTCTCGGCATTTGCCTCGGCTTGCAGTTGCTTTTTGAAAGCAGCGAGGAAAGCCCAAATGTTGAGGGCTTGGGAATTTTAAACGGTAAAATCAAAACCATTCCCAAAGATAACGGACTTAAAGTTCCGCATATCGGGTGGAACAGTGTTTCGCTCAAGCAAAAGGACGGAATTTTTAAAAATATTGATGACGAAAGCTATTTTTATTTTGTTCATTCGTTTTATCTTGACGGTGCTGACGAGGACGTTGTTGCAGGGGTTACGCAGTACGGCGTGCCAATTGAGTGTGCGGTTCAAAAGGGCAGGCTTTGTGCGGTGCAGTTTCACCCTGAAAAAAGCAGTAAATCAGGTCTTGCGCTTTTAAAGAATTTCTTAAATACGGAGGTAGAATAATATGTACGCTAAAAGAATTATTCCTTGCCTCGATGTGAAAAACGGACGAGTTGTAAAGGGTGTTTCGTTTGTTGATTTAAGAGATGCAGGTGACCCGGTTGAATGTGCGGCGGCTTATGACAGGCAGGGTGCGGACGAGCTTGTTTTGCTTGATATCACCGCCACTCACGAGGGCAGGAGCACAATGCTTGATATTGTTGAGCGTGTTGCAAAAACTGTATTTATACCGTTCACCGTAGGCGGCGGAATAAAAACGGTTGATGATTTCAAGGTGCTTTTAAGAGCCGGTGCGGATAAAATTTCCGTAAACTCTGCGGCAGTTCGCAATCCTGATTTAATTAATGAGGCTTCGTATAAATTCGGCGCTCAGTGCGTTGTTTGTGCCATTGATGCAAAAAGCGACGGCAAAGGCGGCTGGGAGGTTTACCTAAACGGCGGCAGAATCCCGACGGGAATTGACGCTGTCAAATGGGCTAAGGAGGCTGAACAGAGAGGAGCCGGCGAAATTCTTTTGACTTCTATGGATAAGGACGGTCAAAAAACGGGCTATGATATCGAGCTTACACGCACAATCAGCGAAAATGCAGGCATTCCCGTTATCGCTTCAGGCGGGGCAGGAAAGGCGGAGCATTTCCTTGACGCATTCAGGGCGGGCAAAGCCGATGCGGTTTTGGCGGCAAGCCTTTTCCATTTTAACGAGCTTCCTATTCCTGAGCTAAAAAAATATTTAAAGGAAAATGATATCAGCGTAAGAATATAGATTCTACTATAGGTCGAGATTTATTTGTTTAAATCTCGGCTTTTTTTATAAAAATTAGTAATTTGCGATTTTTTGTTAAAAATACTTTTGAGGTGTTTTTTATGCGAAAAATAGGGAAAACGGTAATTTTTGACAAACCGCCTAAAATTATCGGTCACGCAGGTGTGGCAGGCAAAAAAGAGGGCGAAGGTCCGCTTGCCAAGGATTTTGATATGATTTTTGAGGATACAACTATGGGTCAGCAGTCGTATGAGCTTGCGGAGTCGGCAATGCTTCACGATGCAATTATCAGAAGTCTGTCAAATGCGGGAGTTGCGCCAAGCTCGGTCGATTTTGTATTAAGCGGCGATTTGCTTAACCAATGTATGGGTTCGGCTTTTGCGCTTAAGGATTTGGAAATTCCGTCAATCGGTCTTTTCGGCGCATGCTCAACCATGGCGCTTTCGCTTTCAACGGGCGCAATGCTTGTAAACGGCGGTGCTTCCTGCGTTGTTTGTGCAACATCAAGCCATTTCTGCTCAAGCGAAAGGCAGTTTCGTTTTCCGCTTGAATATGGAGGTCAACGTCCGCCGACGGCGCAATGGACTGTTACGGGAGCCGGCAGCAGCGTTGTGTCAAACGAGGGCAGGGGTACTGAAATCAAGGCAGTTCAAATCGGAACTATTACCGACCTCGGCATAACGGATGCAAATAATATGGGTGCGGCAATGGCACCTGCCGGTGCTATACTTAGACCATAAGGTTAAGATTTGTGACTGATTTTGCCATAGATTTTGAACTTATAATACATTTATGCACTCTACACACAAAAATAAAAAATCGGTGGTGATAATAATTTAAATTCAAGCAAAATTGAATAATTATTGCAATTTGGGGAACAATTTAGTATAATGATATTAAAAATGTTCCCCAATGGTGATTTTATGGATAATGATTTTAATAAAATTCAAGAATTGTTGAGACAAAAAGCCGACTTGCAGGCGAGATTAAATTTGTTGCCTTATGACGGTACGCCTGAAATTAAGGACAGAAACGGCAAAAAATATCTTTATGTTCGTAAGCGTGTCGGTAGCCGAGTAACATCAACCTATGTTGATATTTATGCAGATGAACTTTATCAATCTCTTTTACGATATAATCGTGAGGCAAGAGAACTACGCAAAAGTATACGACATATTGATAAAGAGCTTGCTAAATTAGGTTTTTCTTCGGAAGAATTACCAAGTCGTGTTATGCTTAATCTTGATTTTGCCAGAATGAACATGAAAGCAAATATTTATTCGCAGGCAGTTTTAGAGGGCGTTGCAACAACATTTCCACAAACAGAAGAAATAATTGAAAACGGCAAGGTTAACGGAGTTACTGCAAACGATGTTCAAAAGATATTAAACTTGAAAAACGCATGGGAATTTATTCTCGATAAAGATGTAATTCAGTGCCCAAGTGGTTATCATATTTTGTGCCACATAGCAAAGCTTGTTAATGAGGGATTTTATGCAGACGGCGGCAGAATAAGAGGTGTGCCGGTAACAATCGGCGGTACAAGTTATGCTTTGAAAATACCTGTTGAAGTTGATGTTATTGAAAATATTGAAAAAATAATTAACAGCAAAAATGTTTATATTGATAATGCCGTAAATCTTTGTTTGTACTGTATGAAGGCACAGATTTTTAATGACGGTAATAAGCGTGCTGCTGTAATTTTTGCAAATCATTATTTGATTTCAAAAGGAGAAGGCTTTATTGCGATACCGGAAGATAATGTTCCCAAATTCAAACAATTACTTGTTCGATATTATGAAGATAAGGACAATGGAGAAATTGTTGAATTTATGAAAACAAAATGCTGGAAACAGTTTTAGTAAGCGTTGGAGAAATCTCCAACGCTTTTTTCATAGCTTTTTTGACTGTGAAAGCCTAAGTTAGCCTGAGCGCCGTCACATCACAAAAATTTATATAGATTTTTAAGTATTTGTGTATTATAATAAAAAATGTATAGAAAATGTGGAGGTTTTTTATGAAAATTACTGTAATAGGCGGTGGCGGAGTTCGTTCAATGTTTCTTGCCAAAAGCATTGCGCAAAAGGCTGAAAAATTAAAAATTGACGAACTTTGCTTTATGGATAATAATGAGGAAAAATTAAGAATTTACGGCGGTATGGCAAGTCATGTTGCAAGGCTTCTTTGCGAAAAAATGAAATTTACGCTGACTTCGGATGCGATTGAAGCGGTAAAGGATGCCGATTATGTTATTACCACCATTCGTGTCGGCGAGGACGATATGAGAGCAAAGGACGAAAGAATTGCTTTAAATTACGGCGTTCTCGGTCAGGAAACGACGGGTGCGGCAGGGCTTTCGTTTGCAATGAGAAGTGTGCCGGCTCTTGCCGAATACTGCGAGCTTATCAAAAAATATTCAAAGCCTGATGTTAAAGTTTTCAACTTCACTAACCCTGCCGGGGTGGTGAGCCAAACGCTTAGGGATATGGGTTATGATTTTACATACGGAATTTGCGACGCTCCGTCAAGTATGCTGCGTACTTTTGCACTTATGTACGGCGAAAACCCAAACGATATAACGGGTGAGTGCTACGGCTTAAATCATCTGTCGTATTTTAAGAGCATTAAGCTTTGCGACAGAGAAATTATGAATGAGCTTATTGAAAATGACGATGCGTACAAAAAAAGTGATATGCGTTATTTTGAAAAGGAACTTTTAAGGGACAGAGGTTGCATTTTAAACGAATACCTCTACTACTTTTACTACCGTGAAAAGGCTGTTGAAAATATACTCAAAGCCGATAAAACCCGTGGCGAGCAGATTAGGGATATTAACAAAAATATGACTGCCGAGCTTTCAAAAATGGATATAGAAAATGATTTTGAAAACTGCTTTAAAGTTTTTTGCAAGTGGTACGGTATGCGTGAAGGCAGTTATATGGCAAGCGAAACAGGTGAAAAGCGAAGTCAGCCGTGGCATTTTGATATTTATGAAGAGGATGACGGCGGCTATGCCGGAGTTGCACTTAAATATATAGAAATTGCTCAAAGCGGAAGTAAGGGCTCAATGATTATGTGTATCCCAAACGAGGGGTCGATAATCGGCTTGAGGGATGATGATATTGTTGAAATAACCTGCGATGTTGACAAAAACGGTGCAACGCCGCACCGCATTGGTGAGGTTGACGAGCAAAACCTTGAGCTTATTCGCAGGGTCAAAAACTATGAAAGGCTGTCATCAAAAGCAATAAGGGAGCGAAACAGGACGGCAGCTGTTCAGGCGCTCACGCTTCATCCGCTTGTAAACAGTTATTCCTTGGCAGTTAAACTTGTTGACGAATATATTAAGCATAATAAAGATTATTGTAACGGTTGGAAATAAATATTAAATTATAAAAATGTCGATATAGTGAGATGAATTTTTATGAATCTGTGGTGGCAGGAGCAAGCCCCTGCCCTACGAAGTTTTTATAAATGTTTATGAATGGGGTAATTTTATGGAGAAAGAGACAAGATATGTTGGCGTTAGGGAAACGCTTGCATACGGTTTTGCAAATGCAGGTCAGGTTTTCGGCTACAATTTGATTGCCGGAGGCTACCTTTCGCTGTTTTTCACTAAGGTTTTTGAAATTCCGCCTGCTGCCGTATCAACAATGATTTTGTTTTTAGGTATTTGGGACACGGTCAACGACCCTCTTATGGGCGGACTTATTGATAAAACACGAACGAGGTACGGAAAACTTCGACCGTATCTTTTGTTTGTGCCGCTTCCGCTTGCGATAGCTACGATTATGCTTTTTGCAGGGCCGGAGATTTTGGCTGACGCAAAGTCAACTACCGTAAAAATAATTTATATGTATATTTCCTATTTTATTTGGGAACTGTTTTACACTCTCGGCGATGTTCCATTTTGGAGTATGAGTGCTGCCATTTCGCCGTCACCGAGTGACAGAACGAGAGTTATTTCCTCAGCAAGGTTTTTATCAAGCCTTATCGGCGGTCTTTCAACAACAATGCTTGTTGTTATGATGGATTTGAGTAATAAAGGCGTTTGGCAAGTTACTCTTGCGCAGGACTTTTTAATTCTTGCCGTGATTGCCGGTGTGTTCGGTATGGGGCTTTTTTCGCTTGCAGGTTTTAAAACAAGGGAAAGAGTAGTTCAAAGCGTTAAAGAACCGTCGCTTATTGAAAATTTTAAAGTTCTTGTTAAAAACAAACCGCTTCTTTTAATAATTATCGGCAATGTGCTTTCAAGCTTTGGCGGTATATCAGGCGTTTTCCAAACTTATTACTATTCTGAAGTGCTTGACCTTAACTCTGCCGTTTTGTGGATAACACTTCCTGGCACACTTCTCGGCTTTATTACATATTTGCTCATTCCAAAGCTTAAAGAAAAGCTTGACAATAAGCATATAGTTATGGCAAACATTATTTTTAATGCCGTTTTGGGAGTAATAATATTCTTCTGCGGTCTCGGCTTTTATAAGACTAATGTTGTTGCTGTTTCGCTTCTTCTTATGGTTCAGTTTTTCTTGCAGTCTTTCTTCCAAACAGTCAACAATGTTATTCCGACGGAAATGATTGGCGACACGGTTGACTATATGGAATGGAAAACAGGCAAAAGAAACGAAGGTGTCAGCTTTTCCGTTCTTACATTTGTGGGCAAACTTACCGGCTCGCTTTCAACTTCTGTCGGCACGGCACTTTTGCCGATTATCGGCTTAACATTCACTAAAAATGCAGCAGGTGAATCGGTAGCTGTTAAGGGCGAACATACAGATTTGTGGATATGGGCGCTGTTTATACTCATTCCTAAGCTTTTGGGTCTTGTCACTCTTATTCCTTATGCGTTTTATGATTTAAACGGTAAAAAGTTAAAGCAAATTCGCTCTGAACTTAAAGTGAGGAGAGAGGAAAACGATGCACTTAACATAAACGGAGGTGGCGAAAATGAGTAATAAATGCCCAAAATGCCAAGCAAAGCTAAGTCCGTTTTATCTTAAACCGACTTGCCCGAAGTGCGGTGTTAATATTATGCAGTACGGCTTTGACGAAAAGCTTGAAGAAGATAAAGTCAAGGCAGAAAAGGAATGGAGCAAACTTGAAAATTCTCTTTTGAATATTAAAAAGTCAACGATAGGCTCACCGTGGACAATAGTAAGGCTTGTTCTCTTTTTCACTCCGCTTGCCTCAATGTGCCTGCCGCTTTTTTGGGCAGGGCATAAAAATGTTTCGCTCATCTCGTTTATAATGAGCATTGTTAATCACGGTCTTGATTTTAAAGGGATAGCAAGTGATAAGTCATATCTTTTTGCAGTCCTTTCGATAATTTGCGTAATTATTTTCAGTCTGGCTGAAATAATTTGCTCGCTTTTCACTGCAAGAAAAGGCGGATATAAGAGAAATATTATCGCTTTTTCGCTTAATTTTATTGTTCTTGCTGTGCTGTCGTTTCTTTCAATCGGCTTTGGCGCAAAGGCGAAAATCGGTTTGATTATCACTTTTTTGATTTATCTTGCTAAATTTGTTTTGCACAATATTGTTTCCAAAAAAGGAATTAAGCCGTATAACATCGTTATTGCAGTTGTGATTGCAGGTTCAATTATTGCCTCGCTTTTCTGCTTTTATCATCCAAATAAAGTCGTTTATACTGCGCCAAAAGTTGAAAGTTCAAACATAAGCGCCGTTACATTTAATGTTGCTTCCGCCTTCGGCACAAGCTTTGAAGATACAGACAGTTTGACGAGGTGCAATAGATTTGCAAATTATATGAATGACGTTAAGCCTGATTTAATCGGCACTCAGGAAATAAATTCTTACTGGCTTAGTGACCTTAAAAATGAGCTTAAAGATTATGAAAGCTACGGTGTTAAGCGTGGCGGCGACAGTGAAGAAAAAAACAGCGAGATGAATGCGGTTTTTTGGAATAAAAACAAGTTTTCTTTGCTTGACAAGAATACGATTTGGCTCAGCAAAACCCCGAATAAAGAAAGCAAATATACCTATTTGGACGAAAACGGCAAAGAGGCAGAGGCAGGTTGCAACAGAATTTGCACCTATGTTGTGTTGACTGAAAAAGAAACGGGCAAAAATCTTGTTTTCTTAAACACTCACCTTGACAACGCATCCGAGCAGGCTTTAAACTTCGGCGCAAATGTTGTTTGCCAAAAGGTAGAGGAGCTTAAAAATGAGTACGGCAAAAATGTAAGAATTGTGCTAACAGGTGATTTTAATTCGACTGTGGATTCTGCGGCATATAAAACAATTGCAAAAATTCTTAATGACAGTACGGATTTGTCAAAGAAAGGCGCAACTTATCAGGAATGGGGATATTGCTATACGGAGGATGATCCGATTGACTTTATTTTCACAAGCGGTACTCCTTCAAATTATACCGTTTTAAACGATTTGAACGGCGGATATATTTCCGACCATTACGGAGTTTTTGCAAGCTTTAAGTTTTAAAATGACAGAAAGCGTTGGAGAAATTTATCTCCAACGCTTTTTAAGTTCAGTCATCTTTTTTCTTTTTTGTTATCACAAAAGCAAGGGCAAGGAGGGTGGCAACGGAAGCTGAACTTACGAGTGCCGTGTTATTACCCGTATTCGGTGAAGTTTTTGATTCGTTTTTCTTTTTAGTTGATTTTACGGTTGTGTTGTGATTTTCGTTGTAATCGGTGACAGCGTTAACATTTTTATCCGAAATGTTTTTTGTTGTTGACTGCGTTGTTGACACCGTTGTTAATTCTGTTGTTGATTGCGTTGTGGGTTGAGTTGTCGGCGGCTCGGTAGTAGGCGGAGTCGGATTTTTAACCCAGTGAGCAGTCAAGCTAAGCGTTGAAATAACAGGTAAAGAAAAATCATATTCATTTTCACCGTTAAACCAGCCGTCAAAAGTATAACCGTCTTTTGTAGGCGTAGGCAATGTTAGCTTTTGACCTCTCAAAATATATTCTTTATCGTTGCCGTTTCCGCCGTCTAAATCGAGCGTAACTTTAACCTTTGCACTGTCGGCTATCGTTCCGTTTCCCGAAACATTGCCATAGAATGTTCCGCCTGTTATTGTGCCGTTGTTTTCAACATTACCTTTAAAAATACCGCTGATTATATTGCCGTTGCAGATAATATTGCTGTTAAGTGTGAAGTAATTAAACTCAATATCACCGTCAATTATCATATTGTCTTTTATTTCAATTTTGGCATTTTCCTGTGGCTGTGAAAATTCAAGTTTACCCGTGATTTTCGCATTTCCGCCAATATATGCACGGCTGTCGCTTGTCAATTCGTCAATTATAAGCGTGCCTTGAAATTCAGAGTTGCCGTCAATTTTAGTTTCAGCGTTTCCTTTTGAAATAACATCGCCGATGAATTTTGAATTACCGCTGAGTTCCATTTTTGAATCAGGTTCTGTACGAAGATTATATCCGTTTTGTAGCGTGCCTGCGTACATATTAAATGAACCGTAGTTTTTAATTGAACATTCAAGCTTGCCGCTGCCTAAGCAATCAGTAATTGTAAGGGATGTATTGTTTTTAACCGTAATTGCATAAGCACTTGTATTGCTTTTTATCGTTTTACCGTTTAGGCAGATATTTATATCATTGCTTACATTCTGTATTGTATCAAGATTAATGTCGTTTGCAAGGTAATAATTTCCCGAAGCGGTAGGCAAAGAATCGGTGCTGTTCCACTTGGTCCATTCAATATTTTTATGCGTGTCGTGACCGTTAAAGTCAGTGTTGCCGCCGCATACACAGTGCATGATGTGCTTATCAATGCTCCACATATACATACAGTCCATAACCACAACATATTCATCACGGGAATTATGGTGAACTATTGCAATGCTGACTTTTTTACCTGAATAAGCAGACAAGTCAACTTCTACTTCTTGCCAAACATCCTTGACATCCGTGCTGTTGCCAAGTTCACTTTGGGTTAAATCAAAATCATCACCGAGCTGGGTGTAGCTGTTTCCGCCGTCGGTCGAAATATATATACCGATTTTATCTTTAAGATACTTTCCGTCAAATGCTACAATATCAAAAGTAAGTGAATAAATTTTTTTCTTACTCAGATTTTGTTCGGGTAAAATCAGCCAGTTGTCAGGCTCAAGTATTTTTTGGCCTTGTTTTATATAAGAATTTGAGTGAATTGATTGTTCGCCGTGGTGCGTTGATTTATCGAAAGATTCAAAATATGGTTCTTCTCTCGTTTTCCACCACTTGTAGCCGTCACCGTCTTTGTCAATATTTTGCCATGTTGACGGTATGCCCTGTTCAAAACTCTCACTCCATTCAATATTCCAACCCGGTTTTTCGTGCTCACTTGGAGCAACTCTTATTTTGATGGGTGATGTGCTTTGGCTGTTGCTTGCAAAAACTATGGTAGGAACAGTTGCGATAACCAAACATATCGCAATAATAACGCTGACTATTTTCTTTTTCATTTAGTTTTCCCCCTTCAAATAATCGTTTTTGTATTTTCCCATAAACAAAATAACGCTTTGCTTTAGCACCTCCATTTGTGATTTTAAATAATATTCGTCCTCAAACATTGCATAGTGCACGCCGGCTCTGACAATAATGAAAATAAGCCCGGTTGTGATTTTATAAGGTATTCCTATTTTTGCCTCCAACGATTTTGCGTATGCAGTGTATCTTTCGTTTACGCCCTCAAAAAACTTTTTTCCATGCTCAATATATTTTGGGTGAGTATATACTTGGTACATAAGCCTGTATTTTTTGCCGTGCTTTTCAGCTGTCCAATACGGTATTTCTTCAATAAATCGCATAACATCCTTTGCATCTGTCGGCGCCATTTGCATAAAATCATCCTCAACCTTAGCCATACAGTATGCAGTTGACTGAATGATTAAATCGTCCAAATCGTCAAAATATTGATATAGCGTTGCCGATGTGCAACCGCAAGCTTCGGCAATTCCACGAATACCGACTGAGTGTAGTCCGTTTTCGGCAAAACAGTCAAATGCCTTTTCCATAATTTCAATCTTTTTGGCAAAATATTGCTTTTCGTTTCTCGTTCTCATTTTATCATTTCCTTGTATATTTCATTTATTAATCAATCGTTCGATTATATTATAGCATACGGGGATTGATAATTGCAATATGTTTTTATATTGAATTTGATATGTACGTATATTATAATTAAACTTAGAGGAAATCGGCAGTAAACAATGACGGTATTCCTTTTGAAATTAAGCGTAAAGAGCCGAATGTTTAAACAATTTCAGCTATATAAGAAGTTTTGAAAAGCGGTGATAAAATGAAAACGGTATTTGATATGGCGAGCATTAATTATCCCTACGGTGTTTTGCACGACCAAAAGCTGAAAAGTGTCAGCAATGAAGATAATAAATTTATTTTCACTTTTGACATTGAGGTTTTTAAGGAGGATTATTATGACGAGGAAATTTATGAAAAATATAAAAACTATAAGCGCTGCGATATGACGGTTGAGATGAACAATGAGCCGTTTAATTATTTTGAACTTATAAGTTCTATTAACAATAAAGGTAAATTCAAAGGGTTGAGCCTTAATCGAGAAAATTTTGTTGATGTGATTAACAATGCAACTTCTTCATCGTTTGTTTCGTGCTCAGCGACATACAGCGAATTCAAAATCGAACTCAGTGTGTATTTCGATAAAAAAGGCAAGTATAAAAAATATAATAAATATGGTATGTTCCAAATAACGCTTGACGCCAAAAAGGTTACTTGGAACTATTACTAAAAACAGCGACAACAGCTCATCGCTCGGCTATGATAAGGTTACAACGAATATAAGTAATTGCTTTTTTTACATAGTCATTTGTAAAGAAGTCTTGAGCAAATTTGATTTATTGAATGTTTATCACGTCTTTTTTATAATTATTTAGATTTCACATTGCGAATTGTTGGTAATTTGTTTGTAAAACTAAACGAAGAACACTTTTATATCCTGATTTAAACCCCATCGAATTCGAGGGGTTTAAAAATGAAGCCGGTGCAAACGCATTTACATTGTCTCCAAAGAAGTGGATAATGAGCACTAATGCTATGTTAATTGATCAAGGCGTTTCACAAATAGAACGGTTAACAATATTGCATAATATAGCAATGTCTCAGTTGAAAACTTTGATAGGAAACAAAAGTTTAGAAAAATTAGATACTATGAATAATCAATTAAAATTGCCAACGGAAATAGAGAAATAAAAAAATCACACAATGGTATTTACATTAATAAGATTGGAGATAATTTATGAATGATATTTTAATAAATACTATTATTGAGCATACGAATTTAATGTTTTACAATTTTTCGATTACATTAAAAACATGTGATATGGATTTGATATTATGCGATATGCCAATATGGAAACATGTGTACCATACTTTACATTCTTTGGATCAATGGTATATCAATCCTGAAGTATATACTGAACCGGATTTCCATGAACCAAATTTAAATAGTCTTGATGATTATGATAATCAAAAGGTATTATCACGAGAAATGTTAATTGATTATTTTGAAACAATCAAAGAGAAAATAATGGAATATTTAAACTCGTTAAGTGATGAGGATTTATATGAAAAACCCGAAGGGTGTGAGTATAACAGATTATCGTTAATTTTAGGTCAATTTAGACACTTTCATTGCCATATGGGTAATATTAAATGCAACAACTATCTACAATACAAACCAATGGCCTAAAGTGCTTGGTATGTATTGGTTAGATAAAATTGATGATTGTGAAGATATAAATGACTTATATGAATGACTTCATATATTAGAATCATACTGATACTCAATAAAACTTAATAATATAAAACAGCGAAGCGGCTCATCGTTCGGCTATGATAAGGTTACAACGAATATAAGTAATTGCTTTTTTACATAGTCATTATAAAGCGTATGTCCGTTTTACAAAGTTTTTCATCAACTCAATTATACCAAAAAAATGACTGCAAGCATCTCCTTTCGGAGTTCTTGCAGTCATCTTTTTTTAGACTGTTTTTTACAGCATCTTTGATTTTAATCGGTTGTTGAGTACGCAAACGAACTTTCGCTTACATTAATGAAATTTTTAAATATCTTGCTGTAAAGCGATGAAATTTCTGCATTATCAAGCTTTTTAATCATTGAGAAGTCTTTTGCGTTAACAAAGCCGTCTTTGTTAAGGTCAACTGCTACCATAGGCATATTAAGCGTTTTGTTATCGGTAACATTTATTATTTCACGTCTGTTGAATGTACCGTTATCGAGAAGAAGATTATATTCGCCCTCTTTAAGAATACACTCAGCTTCGCCGCTATCATTTGTTGTACCGACAAGTTCATCGTTAACATAAACCTTAACACCCGAAAGAGCCGTTGTTCCCTCGGTTGATCCTTGTGCTTCAAGAACGGTCGTTTTAAACACGATTTTATAATAGCTTGTTGTGAGAATTGCGGTATATTCAGGACTTTCATAGCTTTCAAGTTCACCGCTGACCGCCTTAAATTTCACTTTATGCTCACCTGTTTTTAAAACAGAATAAGTATCGCCGTCAAGTTGAACCCAGCCGTTGCCGTCGTTATAATAATAAACCACATCACTTCCGCCGTTTGGAGTTGAAAGAGTGAATGTAACGATTTTATCGGTTTGACTGCCGAGTGTTCCCGATGGGGTAACATAAAGAACGGGTCTTTCAGGCTCAATAATATTGTTTACATTAATAACCTCGGTAGAAGTAAGTCCGTTATTTGCTGTCATAACAATAACATATCTGCCGTTATCACTTACTTCAAATGACTTTTCACCTGTTATATCTTTACCGTTTACGCTTACAGATTTAAGACCCGAACGACCGGTGTTAACATTAAATAAAACATTATAAGGCTTATCTGTTTTTTCTTCGGTTTCAAGCGTATATTCAAGAGTCGGCTTTTTGGTATCAATCATAATTCGATAGCTGTCGGAAACATTGCTTTCAACACCTGCGCCGTTAATTGCCTTGAAGATATATGATGCGTCAACATCTTCGTCAATAGTGATTATCGAACCCTCCTCGGCTTGTATCCAAGATTTACCGCCGTTGGTACTGTAATAGTAACGGACACCTGAAATTGCTTGATTAAGTATGCTCATACTAAACTGAACACCGTCAGCACTCCATCTGCCGAATGTACCCTCAAAATCAACACGGACAACCGGCTCGGTTTTATCGATTTTCACTTTGAAATCATTTTGAGTAACGGTTTCATTATCAGCATATGAAACAGCTTTAAATTTATAATTCCATTCGCCTTGATTTTTAACGGTAATGGTATCACCGTCTATCTCAGTCCAGTCTGAACCGTTAACGCTGTAGTAATATCTGTAAATTCCCGAATAAGCAGTTGAAGAAAGTTTGATTGTAACATCTTTTGAAGTCCAGGTATCGCTTTCGTAAGTTTCTTCTCCGGCTTTTGAAGTAATGACAATATCGGTAGGGGCTTGCTCATCGATAACATAACCGTCATTTAACTTACTGTCGGAAATATTGCCCGCTTTATCAACTGCTCTCGCTTCGGCATAGCCCTTAAAGTTCGCATCTTGCAAAGGCTTATTGTTATCGTCGTATACCGCCCAATCGGTTAAAGGAGTTTTGTTTTCATCAACAAAACGATATTCAATTCTATCAACGCCGGCAACGCCCTCGTCCTCTGCTTTAACTGTAAGCTGCGTTGTTTTGTTAAAGAAAAGACCGAAAGTCATTTTGTTTACAAACCTTGCAAAATCTTTTGTATCTTTATGAGCAACCGTTACTTCTGTAACAGTCGGTTTTTGGGTATCGATATTTTCAATTTTAATAGTTTTTTCGCTTTCGAGCAAGCTGTTTGAAACAACTTTAACTGTATATTCACCGTTTTGAGTTACTGTAAACTCGCTTTGGCTGTCAATAGCGTCACCGTTTAAGTAAACCGCCTTAACACCTGAAATACCCACCTGCAAATCGGTAATTTTAACACAATAAGATTGATTTGTAATTTCGGTTACATCTTGAACAAGATTAAAGCTTGCAACGGTTTTATCTATTTTTACAGCATAACTTTGAGTTGAATAACTTTCGATACCTGCACTGTTAACAGATTTGAACGCATATGCGGCATTTGTGCTTTCGGATACGGTAAGTGTATTGCCGTTCATTTCAGTCCATTCGCCGCCGTTGATATTATAATAGTATTTAACGCCGTCAAGCTTATGCGTACTGTCTAAAGTAAATGTAACATCACCGCTCGTCCACGAACCATCATAGCCGGAGGTATCAACACTGACTACAGGTTTGCCGTAAATAATGATAGGAAAAGCAGCTTCGGCAGAGCGACCGTAGTGAGTATAAATAACTTTAGCAGTTTGTTCTTCGTCTAATTTATTGTAGTCAATTTCGGAATCGTCAACTTTATAGTCAAACACTTCTTCCCTCGGTGCATTGCTGTAATTTGCAAACACCTGAAGTCCGCTCAAATCAAGTTCCTTTGTACCCTCAATATAAGCGTATTTAGGAGCAGTGATATCGATAGATTCAACGGCTTTTGAATTAACTTTAATCGGGAATACTGAACGTAATTGCTCGCCTGCTCTGACAAGAGTTACGATAATATACTGCTCTCTGTCAATCAAAGTAGGGTCAAAACCGCTGATTTCATAATCGTCAACATCAACGCTGATAAGAGAATCGCCGTAATCCTCAGCATCCGGATAATATTCAGCAAGTTTTGAACGGTCATATATTGCAGAAACTTTTAAACCGGTCAAATCAAGCTCAGTATCGCCCTCAACATAATCGTATTTTTCAGGAGCGGTAACGGCGATATTATTAGGTAAAATTTCCACAACCTGAATATTCTTTGAAGCCTCGGCAAAAGAGCCGTCAACAGAAGATACACCCTCATTACCAAAGAGCCACAAGGTTGTTTTACCTGCTGCTTTACCGGTAACTTTACCGTTTGAATCAACAGAAGCGACACTGTTTTCTGTATTTCCCGAGGTACTGCTCCAAGCAGAGTTCCACGGACGGCTTCCGTCATCGGTTGAAAGACCCCAGTGAACATTTTTAACATTAATTCTTGACGGAGAAAAGATTGAAGTATAACTTCTCGGAAAATCTTTTACAACATAATCGTTACCTGTTATTGAAGCATTAACAAGTTCATTTACAGAAGCGCCCCTTACATTAAATGTGATAGATGCACGAACGCCACCGATTATTGCTGTAATCGTAACTGATTTTGAATTATAGATAGTAAGTCCGCCCGAATCAAGACCGAAAACATTACCTTCTGCGTCAACTGAAGCAACCGACGGATCTGAACTTTGCCATACGGCATTTTTGAGCAAATCAGTGTCATAGTCTGCCGGTAAAATATCGGTAATATTAATTTTAGCTGTTTTACCCTCTTCGAGGAAAGAATCACGACTGCCTGTCAAAACATTTGTAGTAAAGCCGCGGCCTTTTGAAAGGGAAAAACTCGTGATAGGTATACCGGAAGAAACTGTTTTTTCGGCTTCAATAGAAGTGCCGTTATATGTAACTTTCACATACATTTTAATTATTCCGACACCTGTCGCAATAAGATTACCGGTTGTGTCTATCGTTGCAAAGCCGTTGCTTGCAGGAGAATCAGAAGTTGCGAGAACAAGGTCACCCGTTTGAGTATCGTAAAGACCCCATTCACGAACTACGCCGCTATTTGAATTAAGCCTTGACGGAGTAACATTTGCTGTATATTTATTAGTTTCATTAAGAGCAACATTATCATAGCCTTTTATCTCAACGCCGTTGATTGTTTCACCGATAATGTTTCTGTTAATTTTAAGAGAAGCGGTTTTAGTAACGCCGTCTATTGTTGCAGTAATTGTAACGGTTTTAGATAATGAAACACCTGAACCTGCGTCAAGAGCGGTTACTGTACCATCCTTAGTAATAACTGCGGCTGTAGTATCCGAACTGCTCCATTCAACACTGCCTGTGTAAGCACCGGCCGGAGTTACATTTTCAACAGAAAGCTGAGTAGTTTCACCCTCTTTAATTTCAAGAGTTCCGCCGATAGAAAAGTCTGTAACGGGAAGTTCCTCGGCAGGAACTACAGTAAAATCAACAGTATCCGAAACTGCGGCGTACAAATTACTTTCAGGGTTAACACGAATAGTTACGCTGCCGGCTGAAGTAAATGTAACAAGGCCGTCAGAAGTAATTGTTGCGTGCTTTTTCGATTCGGTGTCAATAGTTTTACCTACGCTCCACTTAACCCCCTGTTTAAGTCTAACAGGAGTTACGGCACCGTAAAGCTGAATTTGTTTGCCGACAGCTACAGTTTTAGGCACGACTTTCTTATTTGTAATATGAACACCTGTAGGCCAAATATTACCCGCAACGCTTTGGTCAACAACAACTTCTGCCTTGTCGGTTGCAAGAACGCTTCCACCCTCGCTTAAAAGCTTTGCAGTAATCGTTATGGTCATATTATTGAGCATTTTTTCAAGCTGTTCACCCATAGTTTGGTTAATACCCTTAACAATAGCAACAATCAAGTCGGTATTAAGATTGCTGTCGTTAAGGTCAATACCTGCTTTTGCAAAAGCTTTTTCAATAGCGTCGGCCGTTACATTACCTATAATAGGAGTAGGTCGCACTTCGTTATCAAGCCAATATTTGATTACTGCGGCTTTTGAATAGTCATAAGCCGTAACCTTACCGTTTTCGTCAACATCGGCAAGAAGCGGCATATTACTCTCCCACTCAACAGTAGAACCGGCAGGCAAATCGGTATCGCAATGAATTGTAAACTGCGCCGAGTCATATTCGGTAATATGAAGAGTCTCGGTAAGTTCGGCATCATTATAATAGATGGCGATATTTATTGCGGCATCTACTACAAAAGTTGACATAGTGACTGAAAATACAAGAGAAATACTTAATAAAATACTGATGATTCTTTTCACAATAATCCCCCCCATTTGTAATGCTTACCAAAATACTATACATAAGCACTATATCATATTTTTGTAATTCTTACAACACTTTTGAAGAAATTGTTGGCTTGTAAATATTATATTTTATGTAATAAGTCCAATTTATAATTCTAATATCTTTTTATCTTTTGAAAGTAAACATATTTCAAAGGTTTCACTATCATATCTTTTGCAATCTGTCCCGTTTTCCTTAACGGCAAGGTGTTTTTTAGACTGTTTTTTTTTCAGCACCTTTTGTATTGTTTTGAATAGTTTACCAAATTCCCATAATATGCTGCATAGCAAGGCTGACGCCTGTAATTCCGACCCGGCACGAGCCGCCGACGAGTAAAGGCTTTCCGCCGGTTTTTATTAACTGAACAACATTGCTGTTTAGCCCTATTGCAGCCATAGCCATAATAATCATAAATTTGGATGATTCTTTTACAGGATTAAATGCCTTTACATCAACACCCATTTTTACACAAACGGAAGTTATAATAGATGCAAGAACATTGTAGAAAAATATAACAGCTATTGATTGGGCTACATCGTTAAAGCAGGTGTGCTCAAAAAAATAAAACTGAACGATTTTAAAATACTTCACGACTTTGATTTTATCTGGGAAAAAGACAGTATTTATACGGATAAATATGTAGAAATATGTAAGGAGCTATCCATTTCTAAATAAAATTCAAATACATAAATAAGATAAATATCTTTCTTTTTGCAAAGAATTTGCGAAATGAAAAATAGTGAAAAAATAGTGAAAATTTAGTGGAGATTAAAAAAGTTGCCTGCTGTCAGCTTGTAACAATTCTTATGCGTTTATTAAACTTATATTTTTTCGCAAAATATACAAGAATATTTTTAATAAATTCAAAATTTACTTTGTCAATTATTATTTTAATATCATTTTTATTTTCTCATTTCAAAATTTTACGCAATATGGGCGAGGTATTTTGGCTTTGTTTTGTTGAGATAATCGACAAGTTGCTCGTAAACATCCATAAACTTGAAATTGATTGTAATATCGCCGTTTTTGTGGACGAGAATCGAGTCAACGAGTTCGCATAAAATCGGACGATTCAGTTTGTCAATTTTGCCGAACTGCGTAAATTTTTTGATAAAATCACTTTGATTTATTTGAGTTGATTTTTCGGTTTCTATTGTTTTTTCGTATTCTGCAATTTTTATGTCTAAATCGGCAATTTTGCTTGCCATATTTTCTTTAAGCGTTGTATATTCATCAAGTGTGATGATATTCGCCTTGTAATCGGGGTAAAGGTCGAGCGATATTTTTTTTATGTTTTCTCTATCGCTTTTTAGCTTGTCGAGTGCTTTTTTGGTAAGCGTATCGCCGTTTTTCACAGCTTGTTTATTGATTTTATCAAGAATTTTTTCAAGCTCAACAGCTGTGTCAATCATATTTTGAATAGACGAAAGCACCGTTTTTTCAAGCACATCAATGCGAATTGAATGAGGCGAACAGGCAGTTTTGCTCTTTTTGCTTGCTGTGACGCAACGGTAATATTTGTAAACCCCGTAAGCGTGATTGTTAACCTTTTTGCTCATCGCACGGTGGCAGTCTGCACATTTTACAAAGCCGGAAAACAGGTCAACCTCCGTCTTTTTTGGCGAAGTTCGAGTGTTTCTGTTGAAAAGCGACTGTGCTTTTTCAAAAGTTTCTTTGTCAATAATCGGCTCGTGCGTGCTTTCAACAATTATCCATTCTTCCTTAGGCTTCGCCCTGCATTTCTTGATTTTGTAGCTTAAATTTGTGTTTTTGCCCTGCACCATATTGCCTATATACATTTGATTTCTAAGCATTCTGCGAACGGTCGAGTCGCACCATAAGCCGTCGTTATTTTTGTTCGTATGCTTGTAGTTAAAGCCTTTTTGACGCTTGTATTCGCTCGGATTCGGTATGCCCAGAGCGTTGAGGCTTTTTGTGATTCCTATAACGCTTTTGCCCTCAATAAACCATTTAAAAATCGTTCTGACAACTTCTGCCGCCTCGTCATCAATTACCAATTTATGGTGGTCATCAGGGTCTTTCAAATAGCCGTAAGTGGCAAAAGAGCCGATAAATTTGCCCTGTTTTCGGTTGATGTCGAGCGCCCCACGAATGCTGACGGAAGTGTTGGCAATGTAGCTTTCGTTAATGACATTTTGAATGCCCACAGTAATGCACTGAGTGGCAGGATTTGTATGCTCACAAATCGTGTCAACACCGCTGTTTAAGGCGATAAATCGGATATTCAGCTTAACAAAAATATCGTCAATATATCGGCTTGAATCGGCATAGTTTCTACCAAAACGAGAAAGGTCCTTTACTATCACGCAGTTGACTTTTTTGGCGTAAATATCGCTCATCATTCGGCTAAATGCAGGTCGCTCAAAGTTTGCGCCGGACCATCCGTCGTCAATATAAAAATCGGAAATTTTAATGTCATCTTTATGATTTACAAATTCGCTCAAAATATCTTTTTGCGAAGTGATTGAGTCGCTTTCAATCTTATCTCCGTCCTCTTTGGAGAGTCGAACATAAACGGCGGCATTCCAGATTTTTTTAGCTTTAGTCTCTTTTAAAAATTCATCATATTTTTTCATTGCATATCCTCCAAGAATTTGACGATATGCACTCTGCACGCCTTGATTTTAGCATATCGCACCACCTTGTTCAACCTCCAATTCCTGTTAATTTATGCTTGCCAAATTTGCAAGCGAGTTCGCAAAATCATTACTGCCGACAAAATTTATCTTGACACCGACCTTGCCAACACGAAAAGCATAAGGATTTTTAACCGTGTCAAAATACTTTTCGCATCTTTTTTCAATCGGCTCTTTTGTGTCAATTTTTATGCTGCCAATGTCAGCTAAATTTTCATTTGCCAAATCGTCAATGTTCACATTTTTTAATTGCTCTAATTCTTTTTTTGTATAAATAAAACCATTTCCTTTCATTTCTATTTTTGGTAAAATTTCGCTTTTTATTCCGTTAGTAATGTTTCAAGATATGTTGATGTCACAACAATTCCTTTTTTAATTTTGTAATAGTACTTAATCATTCCTGCTTTTTCCAATGCGACAAAATATCTTTTTATGGATTTTTCGGACACTCCCAATATATTTGCAATTTCCTTTTCTCTTTTGTAACAGACGGTTATGTTATCGCCGTCTTTGTCTTTCGCTTTCCATAGGCTGATTGCCTTGTCCTTTAGGTCGTTCGGGATTACTGCCGAAAACTTTGGGTCGTTATATGTCGTCCTCAGCCTACAAAGTAAATATAAATCACGACAGCTGTGCTTATTGCCGGCGTTCTCATAAAAATTCTCTTAAAAATACAAAAATGATTTAAAATGCAAACTTAATTTATTTGAATACAGTACATTCTGCAAATTATATGTCAAGTTGTTACATAAATATATCGAATTTGATGATTTTTTGTTGACACATATTTAAGTATGCTATATAATAACTATAAATTATAATCTAATTAATAATGCGGTATTTTTGGGTATGAATTGACACGGCGTTTTCTTGCGCTTTTTGGGGAGTATATTGCATTGTGCAGTTGAAGTTTATATGTATTTTAAAGACTTTAGATGCTTGAAATAGTTGCGGCCAAAACGCAACCGATGTCCCGTGTCAAAAAGTCTTTTTTTATTGTAAAGTTTACGATTGAAAGTAATCAAAGGAGAATGTAGATGTCTTTTTTTGAGAGAAAAATAGGCAAAATTTTAGGAGTTTCGGCAGCGCTAATCGGAAGTGCATTTGTTGGATTAACTGCCATTGCAAAGAATAAAAAAGCCGATTCGGTTTATGAAAATGAGCCTGAACAGAAAAATCAGCTTGAGGGTAAAAGGGTTGTTTTTGTATCTGATGAAAACGATAAGGAAAATGCTGACGGTGTAAAAGGTCATCTTGAGGCTGTCGAAAATTCAAACTATTCTCCAAATTTTTATGAAAAGTACATAAAAAGAGGAATGGATGCAGTTTTGTCCTTTGGCGGATTGGTTGCGTTGTCACCGGTTATGGGCGCTATTGCACTTGCTATTAAAGTTGAAGATCCTGGTCCTGTTTTGTTCACTCAAAAAAGAATGGGTCAAAATAAGCAGTATTTCAAACTTCATAAGTTTAGAAGTATGCGTCTTGACACTCCTCACGATGTGCCTACTCATCAACTTGAAAATCCTGAGCAGTACATAACAAAAGTAGGCAAATTTATCAGAGCACACAGCCTTGATGAACTTCCTCAAATATGGGATATTTTTGTTGGTAATATGTCGGTAATCGGCCCGAGACCGGGTTTGTGGAACCAAGATTTGCTTACTGCCGAGAGAGATAAGTACGGTGCAAACGATGTTAAACCGGGTTTGACAGGCTTGGCACAGATTAACGGTCGTGACGAACTTGAAATAGAAGAAAAAGCAAGGCTTGACGGCGAGTATGTTAAAAATTTAAGCTTTGCATTTGATGTGAAATGTTTTTTAGATTCTGTTCTTTCAGTTATTAAAACAGAAGGCGTAGTTGAAGGCGGAACGGGAGAACTTAAAAAAGAGAAAGAAAAGATTTAAATGAAAAAAGTTTTAATAACCGGAAAAAATAGTTTTATTGGCAAAAGCGTTGAAAAATATTTGTTGAAAAGTAAAAACGAATATCTTATTGATACTGTTGATATGGTTGATGGTGCATGGAAAAAATATGATTTTTCCAAGTATGATACTGTTTTTCATGTAGCAGGAATTGCTCATTCAGAGGTTGGTAATGCAACTGCAGAACAAAAAGCTTTATATTACAAGATTAATACTGATCTTGCGTATGAAACCGCAATGAAAGCGAAGGCTGAAGGGGTAAAGCAATTTATTTTTATGTCGAGTGCTATTGTTTTTGGTGCGTCGGCTCCCCTTGGAATAAAAAAAATCGTGTCAAAAAGTACACCTACAAGTCCTGAAAATTTTTATGGGGACAGTAAAGTTCAAGCTGAAATCAAATTAGAAACTCTAAGAACGGAAAATTTTAAGATTTGCATTGTTCGACCACCGATGATTTATGGGCAAGGAAGTAAGGGTAATTATCCATTGCTGTCAAAAATCGCAAAAAAGCTTCCGATTTTTCCTAAAATAGAAAATTGTCGTTCAATGATATATATTGAAAATTTCGCAGAATTTATTCGTCTGATGATAGAAAATCAAGAAGATGGAATATTTATGCCTCAAAACAATGAATATGTCTGTACAAGTAATATGGTTAAAGAGATAGCAAGGTTGAACGGTAGATCAATTCATCTTACTAAAATATTTAATCCGGCACTTCGAATTTTAGGAAAAAAATTTGAAGTGGTGAATAAAGCATTTGGAAATTTGGCCTATGATAAAGAATCATCTGTCTATAAGGAAAACTATTGTGTTTGTAATTTCATCGAAAGCATAAAAAGAACAGAATGCAAAAATGTTCAAAAAAAAGTATTAATGATTGCTTCTGTAGCATCAATGATTGAACAATTCAATATGGAAAATATCAAATTATTACTTGATTTAGGTTTTGATGTTGAGGTTGCGTGTAATTGCAAAGAAGGCAATACAATATCTGATCAACAAGTGAAAAATTTAATTTCCTCATTATCAAAAAACAATGTGCAAACAACAAATTTGCCAATCCCGCGAAAAATTACAGATTTCAAAGGAATATTTAAATCTGTTTCGCAAGTTAGAAAAATGTGTGCCGAAAATAAGTATACTATAGTGCATTGTCATTCTCCGATAGGTTCGGTAGTAGCAAGGATCGGTTCTGCAAAATCGAGAATAAAAAATGGTACATATGTGATTTATACTGCACACGGTTTTCATTTTTATAAAGGTGCGCCAAATAAAAATTGGGCAATGTTTTATCCTATAGAAAAAATTTGCTCTAAAATAACAGACATGTTAATAACAATAAACAAGGAAGACTATGATTTTGCTCAAAAACATATGAATGCAAAAAAAGTAGAATATATTCCGGGTGTTGGTATCGATACTGAAAAATTCAAACTAAAAAATTATGATAAGAGATTAAAAAGAAATGAAATCAATATAAAAAACACTGATATAGTTATATTTTCTGTTGGCGAACTGAATGATAATAAAAATCATGAAGTTATAATCAAAGCATTGGCACAACTACATAATAATAATATTTGTTATGTAATTGCGGGCAAAGGTGATAAAGAAGAATATTTGTTGAATTTAGCTAAAGAATTAAAAGTTAATTTAAAGCTGTTGGGATATAGAACGGATATAAAAGAGCTATTGAATATTGCTGATATTTTTGCTTTTCCGTCAATAAGGGAAGGACTTTCAGTTTCACTTATGGAAGCAATGTCAGCAGGTTTGCCGTGTGTTGTTTCAAACATAAGAGGTAATGTCGATTTGATAGATGGTAAAGGTGGAATTCTTTGTGATCCAAATGATATTCAGGAGTTTACTAATGCTTTAAATGAACTTTGTGAAAATAATGCTTTAAGAAGAAAAATGGGCGAATACAATTTATCAAAAATAAAGAATTTTGATAAGAATATAGTTAATGAAAAAATGAAAGAAATTTATCAGGCTATTAATTGAGGTTTAGTAGTTTTCAAGTGCAAATTTTAAATGTGGTGCAAATAGGTAAAGTTTGTCATAGCTATATAGCAGAAGTTTTTGATAAGAAAAAAGTTGTAGAAAATACGATTGAAAAGTTGTTTTAGTTTATGAAAGAAAGAATTAAAGTTTTACATATTTTAAATACAGGATCATATTCAGGTGCAGAGAATGTTGTTATTACATTGATTAACAATACTAAAAGTAAGGTCAAAGGTATTTATTGTTCACTTGATGGTACTATTAGAGATGTGCTTTATGAAAATAAGATACATTTTGAGCCTGTTAATAAATTATCTATTGATGAAATAAAAAAGGTCATAAAAAAGGTTAAGCCTGATATTATTCACGCTCATGATTTTACGGCAGGTATTATTTGCTCGTTAGCTGCAGGAAATATTCCTGTTATAAATCACTTGCACAATAATTCGCCATGGCTTAAAAATTATTGCATAAAGAGTTTCGTATATGCTTATTGCTGCAGAAAATTCAAAAAAATTCTTACCGTTTCCGATTCGGTAATGGATGAATTTGTATTTGGCAAAAAGATGAAAGATAAAACCTTAGTTGTAGGAAATCCTATTGACTTATCAAATATCCTTTCAAAGGCTGACATTAATGCTGACAAAAAATACGATATCGCTTTTTTAGGCAGGCTTACTGAGGCAAAGGCTCCGGAAGCATTTGTTGATATAATATCACAGGTTAAAAAACAGAATAAAAATATTAAAGCAATAATGATTGGCGATGGAGAATTGAGGGGAAAGGTTGAAACTGAAATAGAAAAATTCAATCTAAACGATAATATAGATTTAGTCGGTTTTCAAAAGAATCCGTATACATTTTTAGTTCAATCAAAAATATTGTGTATGCCATCAAAGTGGGAAGGTTTCGGTTTAGCGGCCGTAGAAGCACTTGCTTATAAATTGCCGGTAGTTGCTTCACAGGTTGGAGGATTAAAAAATATAATTAATGATTCATGCGGAAAGCTTTGTTCAAATGTCTATGAATTTGTAGATGAGTTGTTAAAACTATTAAATGAAAATGAATATTACAACAACAAGCGGGTTGGTGCATATAAACGGGCGCAAGAGTATGATAACATTGAATTATATTCTAAAAAAATCATATCTATATATTCTGAATTGTCAAATAGGGAGATTAGTTAATGCCTATTTATTCTTTAACATATTTTACAAATGTTTTAGGCTTTTTCAAAAATGAAAAATTTAAAAAGTTTATAAATGTCATAGTTATCGGTTTGCTTATATTCATGTCAGGTACAAGATATTATATGGGCGGAAGCGATGTATATGTATATGAAAGTGTATATGATAGTGTACCGAGCGTAATTAATGTGTTGAAATTTATCTTTACCGGTGTGAATAATGGAGTAAATGATAATTATGAGCACGGTTTTATATTGATTTGTGCTATAATAAAAAGTTTGAATTTTTCATTTTTTGGCTTTACACTTATATTTGCACTTCTGTTTTATGTTTTATTGTATCACGGTTTAAAAGAATTTGTTGTGAATTGGGCACCATTTTGGGCACTTTTTATGTATAAACTAATGTTTTATAATACATTTATAAGTATTAGGCAGGGTTTTACTATCGCTATTTTTTGTTGCTCTTTAAAGTATATAAGAGATAAAAAATGGATTCAGTATTTCATTTTATGCTTTGTTGCATTTTATATACACCGTGGTGCCATTATAATGTTTTTGATATACTTTGTTCAATTCATTCCGGCTACAAAAAAAACTATTGGATGGATTTCTGCAATATTTTTACCTACCTGGTTTATTAGAAATCAAGTTAATTTAGGCGGCTTGATAGAAAAAATTATAAGTATAATCGGATTTGAAAACAAATCAGAAGGCTGGGCGGAGGCAACAGAGCCTATAAGTATAATTCATACATTAGAATGTTATATTTTTGTTGTATTAATAATGATATTTTATGACAAAATAGTAACTTGCAGTAAAGAAAAAGAAGCACATTTGGCTTTGCAAATATTTTTGGTTACGATTCCTATTTTTACATTATTGAGTAATTGGATTGTTATGACAAGAGAAAAAGATTATTTTGTTTTAATGTATGGAGTTATTTTTGGCTATATTATTGAAAATGGGACAACAACTCCGTCTTATGAAATAGAAACAATTAAAAGAAAATGGAATATTTCATCCGAAAATGCAGGAAACATTAATGCGAAAATATTATCTTTAGTTTTAATTGTAGCTTGCTTTATCGGTATGGTAAGATATGTTTCTGTTTTTGATGGAGGCGTTTTAAGCAATTTTGAAAGTTTTGTAACAAAAGGCGTAAGTATATTTAATTAGTTGGAGCAGAGTTTGAAATGATTAGAATATTGCAGGTTTATCCGCAACTCAATAATGCCGGTACTGAAATGGTAATGATGAACTGGTATAAAAATATAGATAGAAATAAGGTTCAATTCGATTTTTTAGTTCAAAAACATGGTGAATTGGATGAAATTGTAGAATCAATGGGTGCAAGGGTATTTGTGCAGCCACTGACAAATGATTATAAAAATAATTTGTTGAGCTTTTTTAAAGAACATAACGAATATAATACCGTTCATACCCATACGCATAAAGAAATGGGTGTAGTGCTTGAAATGGCTAAAAAGGCAGGAATAAAAAACAGAATTGCTCATTCTCATAATTCAAGAACAGATTTGCCTGCAATATTTAAAATATATAAAATGATTACAAGTAGAAAAACTGAAGCAAATGCTACATATTTTATGTCTTGTTCAAAAGAAGCGGCAAAGTGGCAGTTCCCAAGAAAATATCATCAATGTCAAATTGTTAATAATGCTATTGATTTAGAGAAATTTTTGTTTAATGAAGAATGTAGAACCGCATTTAGAAATCAATTCAACTTGCACGAGAATGACAAAGTTATTTGCCATGTGGGAAGATTTGCTGAACAAAAAAATCATAAGCGTATCATAAAAATAATCAACGAAATGATGAAGAATGATGAGAAATTGCATGCTTTTTTAATTGGGGTCGGACCACTGTTAGAACAAATTAAAAGTGAAGCAAAATACGATAGAATTCATTTTCTTGGAAATCGTACTGATGTTCCAGATATAATGTGTGCTTCAGATTTGTTTTTGTTTCCATCGCTTTATGAGGGCTTAGGCATTGTCGCAGTTGAAGCTCAGGCAAGCGGATTGCATTGTATAGCCTCTGACAATGTTCCGAAAGCCGCTGATATCGGCAATAATCTTTTTCATCAATTATCGCTTAATGATAGCGACGAAAAGTGGATAAAAGCAATAAACAAATATATTGTGCCTGTTAAAGACAGAAAGGAAAAATCACTTTCATCTTTTAACACAGATTACAATATTAAGAAAATAGCAAATCAAATGGAAAATTTTTATTTGGAGATTAACTGATGATTACGGTTTTTACACCTACATATAATCGATGTGATACATTGAAAAGACTTTATAAATCATTATTAAATCAAAACTGTAAGGATTTTTGCTGGTTGATTGTTGATGATGGCTCTGCTGATGATACGCAGAAGCTTGTTTCAAAATGGATTGATGAAAATAAAATATCAATTCGCTATTATAGGCAGGAAAACCAAGGTAAACCTGCTGCTCACAATAAGGGAGTTGAGCTTACTGAAACCGAACTTTTTACTTGTGTTGACTCTGATGATTATTTATTAAGCAATGCTATTGAAAAAATAAGCGAAACTTGGAGAAAAACTCAAAAAGAGGATATTGTTGGAATATTGGCTTTTAAAGGTTATAGCGAAACAAAAGCAGTTACAAATATAAAAAATAATATAAATAAAGGCAATTTAAGATTTTTATATGACAATGGTTTATCAGGAGATACCATGCTTGTATTCAAAACTGATATAATAAAAAAATATTCATTTCCTAAATTTGAAAATGAAAAATTTATACCAGAGGCTTATTTGTATGATTTGATTGACCAAGAAGGAAGTCTTTTTGTATTAAAAGAAATATTATATATATGCGAATATTTACCTGGCGGTTATAGTGCAAATATGGCAAAATTGCTGTATAATAATCCTCAAGGTTATTTTTGTTATATTAATCAAAGGCTGAAATTTGATGAAAATTTTAGGCAAAGATTCTTTGACAGCATTAGATATACAGCAATGGCTATAGCACATAAAAAAGAAAAATTTGTTAAAAACAGTGTATATCCTTTTATTTCGTTTTTATCTTTGCCATTTGGTTATATATTATATCTTATAAAATATAAAAAGTTTAGATAAAGTCTGCTACAATAAATAAGGAGAAAATTGTTGAAAAGGGTTGGAATAATAACAATTACAGGACTTGGAAATTATGGCAATCGTTTACAAAATTACGCTTTGCAACAGGCAATTGAAAAAGAAACAGATTGTAAATGTGAAACATTCATAAATAAATCTTGCAGTACTAAAGGTTATATTAAAAAAATGTTGTTTCCGGTCTCCCACAAATTGACTGAGAGGGAAGTAAAGTTTAAGGAATTTAATGATGAATTTATTAATTTTTCAAATATTAAAATTAATAATATTTCAAAAAATAAGCATTTACTCGATTATGATTGTTTAGTATGCGGCAGCGACCAAATTTGGAATTCTGATTTTTCGGAAAATGATAAAGCAAATTTCGGATATTTTTATCCTAATCTAAAGGTAATATCTTATGCCGCAAGCTTCGGAACTGATTCTGTTGCCAAAAACAAGCAAAAAAAATATAAAAAATACTTGAAAAATTTAAATGCAATTTCTGTAAGAGAAGAAAAGGGTAAGGAATTGGTAACTCAATTAAGCGCAAGGGACGATGCATTTGTTCATATTGACCCTACCCTTTTATTGACTTCGTCAGAATGGATGAAGGTTGAAAAAAAGCCGAAAATTTATAATGACAAGAAATATGTTTTGAAGTATTTTTTGGGAGAACAAAATGATGAAGTGAACAGTCAATTGGAAAATTATGTAAAGGAACACGATTTTGAAATTATAGATGTGATTTCACCTGATAGTCCATATTACAATATTGGACCATCAGAATTTTTATATTTGGAGCGAAATGCCGAATTGATTGTTACTGATTCTTTTCACTCATGTGTTTTTGCATTGATTTTTAAAAGACCTTTTATTGTTACAGAAAGAAAAGAAAAAGCTCTTAAAAATATGGGTAGCCGTTTAGATACATTGCTTAAAAAATTTGATTTAGAAAACAGAAAATACGACCTTGAAAGTTTTAAAAATATAAATTCTAAAAAAACTGATTTTGAAAATGTTGAAAAAATACTCGAGCAAGAAAAAAACAAAAGCTTTCAATATTTAAAAAAATATATTTAGTTATATGTTGATATTTCAAAATTTAGGAGAAACAGATGAAGACAGGTATAATTACTTTAATAGGAAATAATTATGGAAATAGACTGCAAAATTATGCTGTTCAAGAATTGTTGAGTAAATATGGTGAAACTTATACAGTTAAATACGATAAGAAAAATATGTCATTCAAAAACGATAGAGCAAAACTGTATTCTCCAAAATATATTGAAAATGCCATTAATAGCAGATTGCTGAATATCTATCACATAAGCAACAGAAAAATGAATTTCTTAACTCGTATTTTGTTTTTTGTTAATCATAAAAAAGATATTGAAGCAATTATGATAAACAGAGATAAAGCTTTTGAAAATTTTGATAATAAATATATAAAATACGAAAAAAACAAATTGCATTTATCTGGTGACGATAACGAAAATTGGGTAAAATCGTATAATGCTTGGGTTTGCGGAAGCGATCAAATATGGAACCCTACATATCCAACGGCGACACGAAATGCATTTTTGCAATTTGCTCCACAAGAGAGAAGAATTGCTTTTTCAGCAAGTATAGGACTTGAAGATGCTGAAGATATGCCAAATGAATATAAAACTTGGATTGATGAAATACCTTATCTTTCTGTCAGAGAAGAAGCAGCGGCAAATATTGTGAAACAGCTTACCGGCAAAGATGCAAAAGTGCTTTTAGACCCTACAATGATATTGCCTAAAGAAAAATGGGTTAAAATGGCAAATGAAGCAAAAAGAAAACTGCCAAATAATTTTGCATTAAATTATTTTTTAGGTATTAAAGAAAAGGAATATGTAAAATTTATAGATTCTGATATAAAAAAGAAGAATTTAGATAGAGTAGATCTTCTTAACGGCGAATATTTAGATTATTTTGATTTGGCTCCGGATGATGTTGTTAAAGCGGTAAGAAATTCACAGATTGTATATACTGATTCTTTTCACGGTGTTGTATTTTCGATAATTTTTCATAAACCTTTTATTGTATTTGAAAGAAAAGAAGAGGGCAAATCAATGAATTCGAGACTTGCTACCCTTCTTAAAACATTCGGTCTCGAAAATAGAATTTATAGCAAAGAAAGTCAGACACTTAATGACCCGATTGATTACTCAAAGATTGATGACATTATTGAAAAAAAGAGAAAAGAGGTGTTTGATTTTTTAGATGAAGCTTTTGAAAACATTTCTGAGTTGAAAGAGGAAAAGGCAGCTTTAAAACAGCATTTAAAAATAGAAAGAAGAGAACAGTGCTGTGGCTGTACTGCGTGCAAAAATGTTTGCCCTAAAAAATGTATAGAAATGGAAGCTGATGAAGAAAGCTTTAAATATCCAAAGATTAACGAAGACCTATGCGTCAATTGTGGGAAATGTGTAAGTGTATGCCCTATTAACGAGCGAAAACTAAATGATATAAAAAATGTTTACGCATCAATAAATAAAGATTCAAATATACGATCAAAAAGCTCATCAGGCGGAACTTTTTATGAGTTGTGCAAGGTAATAATTAATGATGATGGCGTTGTTTTTGGTTGTGCTTGGGATGAAAATCTCGTTGCAAGACATATGATGATTGACAATATTATAGATATACAAAAGCTTTGTGGTTCAAAGTATGTACAAAGTGATTTATCAAATGTATTTCAGCAAGTCAAAGAACAATTATCAAAAGGTAAAAAAGTTCTATTTTCGGGAACACCTTGTCAAGTTGCCGGTTTAAAAAATTTTCTTGGTAAAGAGTACGATAGTCTAATTTTAGTTGATGTATTATGCCATGGAGTGCCTTCCCCTAAATTGTTTGAGGAATACATAAAGACAAAAGAAAAGGAATGTGCCTCAAAAGTAATCGACATTAATTTAAGAGATAAAACAAAAAGCTGGCATAGATTGCACACATTGTTAGAATTTGAAAACGGCAAAGAGGTTTCGGTGTTTAGTGGCTATGATACGTATATGTCATTGTTTTTAAATAATATATCGCTCAGGCCAAGCTGCTATGAGTGTAAATTTGCTTCACCTGCCAGAGCCGGCGATATTAGCTTGGGCGATTTTTGGGGAGTTGGAAAAACATATTATGAGATGGATGACAATAAAGGGACATCGCTTGTTTTAATTAATACCAATAAAGGAAAATCATTATGGAAACAACTTGACAAAAATTTTAATTTTATTGAATCAAATTTTGAAGTTGCCGAATCCGGAAATAAGGTTTTATCAACACCTACTGTTCAAAATACAAACCGAAATGCTTTTTATAAAATGTTTATTGAGCAGGGTTATGATAAGGCCGCGGATAAATATGCAAATATTCCTAATAAGCCAAAGCAACTTTATTATAATTTAATGAGATTTGGACTGGATATTTACAGAAAATTAAAGCATGAAAAATATTGATGGAGAAAAATGTAAATGAAGCCTTTGATTAGTGTAATTATACCTGTATATAACGGAGAAAAATATTTGTCGCAAACAGTTGAAAGTGTTTTAAATCAGTCATTTGATGATTTTGAATTGCTGTTAATTGACGACGGATCTACAGATAATTCAAAATCAATTATTGATTTCTTCCAAAAAAAAGATAACAGGGTAAGGTGCGTTTATAAATCAAATACAGGTGTGAGCGATACAAGAAATAGGGGAATTGCATTGGCAAATGGAGATTATATCTATTTTGCCGATGCAGATGACATTTTGCATAAGGATATACTTTTAGAATTGAAGAGAGTTATAGAATGCGGATATGATATAGCAGTATGCAATTATTTAACATTTCGTGATAAGTGTCATTTCGAAACGGCTTCAATCAATTCAAGGATAGTAAACGTCAAAATTGATGAATTGCTCAATAAGGGCTTAATGACATCGGCGTGGATTAAGCTGATAAGCAAAAAACTTTTATTGAATTATGATATTTTATTTGATATAAATATGACTTATGGCGAGGATCTATTTTTTTGTTTGAAAAGTTGCTTTGCTGCTAAAAAAATAGGCTTTGTCGATAAAAAATTATATGCATACAGATTAGGGAACGGTGCAGCCTCTAAGTATCATCCGGATCTTTATGAACATTACAAAGTAGCATATAATGACATCAAGCAATTTGGAATAAAACACGATTTTATTAATGATAATGATATATTAATGCTTGATATAGATTTTACAAAAAAAGTCGTTTCGTTTGCGAAAATGATTGCGTTAAAGGACGAAACAATTAAACAAAAAAACGATGATATAAAATTAATATTGAATGATTCGATAATAACCAACATAGTAAATAATCATTTAAGCGAATTGACAATAAACGCAAGCAGTGATTATTTTAATTTGGTAAAAAACAAGAAAACAAAAAGACTTTTGTTTAAAGCTTATATTGATATAATAAAATCAAAAATAGCAAATATAATAAAGTATTAAAATAGGGTATAGTAGTAATATAATGAAAAAAATAAATCAATTAAAAGTAGGCTCAATATTATCCTATATTCAAATGGGTTTGAGTATTGTTATAGGCTTGGTTTATACTCCTGTAATGATAAGGCTGTTGGGTCAAAGTGAATATGGCTTATATCAAACAGTTTCTTCTACAATAGCAATGCTTGGTATTTTAAATCTTGGATTTAACAGCAGCTATGTCAGATATTTTGCCAAATACAAAAAGAATAATGATTACGAATCAATTTCAAAGCTAAATGGACTTTTCTTGATTATTTTTTCTGTAATTGCTTTAATTGCATTCTTGTGCGGAATGTTTTTGACACTTCATTTGGAACTCGTGTTTAAAAGTGGACTTACCGCTCACGAATATTCTATTGCAAGGGTTTTGATGTTTCTTTTAACAATAAATTTAGCATCATCTTTTCCGCTAAGCGTATTTACAAGTATTATTTCAGCTAATGAAAGGTTCGTTTTTTTAAAGCTTGTTAATGCAATATCAACAGTTTTAGGACCTGCGGTTACATTGCCTTTGCTTTTGATGGGGTATCGTTCCATTGCAATGGTTACAGTTTCGCTCGTGCTTTCATTATTGGTGGGCGCAATTAATATTTATTATGTTTGCATTAAGTTAAACAATAGATTTGTATTTAAGGGTTTCGAAAAAGGTATATTTAAAAGCATGTTTATATATACCTTGTTTATTGCAATCAATTTAATAATTGACCAAATCAATTGGAATATAGATAAGATATTATTAGGAAGATTTAAGGGTACTACAGCTGTAGCTGTTTATTCGGTCGGCTATACGCTTTATAATTGCTATATGCAATTTTCTACGTCAATATCAAGTGTGTTTACACCGAGAATACATAAAATTGTAAATGAAACAAAGGGTGATATTGAAAAGCAAAGAATAAGATTGACTGAGCTTTTTGTAAAGGTGGGAAGAATACAATTTCTGCTGCTTGGTTTAATTGCATCGGGGATTGTGTTTTTCGGCAAGGAGTTTATATTAAATATTTGGACGGGCAAGGGCTATGACGATTCGTATTATGTGGCTCTCTTACTGATAATTTCTGCGTCAATTGCGCTTATTCAAAATCTTGGTATCGAAATTCAAAGAGCGCAAAACTTGCACCATTTTAGAAGTTATGCATACCTTGTCATGGCAATTATAAATCTTGTTTTATCTATAATTCTTTGCCAGCGTTACGGTGCTGTCGGAAGTGCAATAGGAACGGCGATTTCACTGATTCTTGCTAACGGTCTTGTAATGAATATTTATTATCACAAGAAATGTAATATTGATGTGATTTGCTTTTGGAAAAATATTTTGAGGCAGTCTTTCGGATTGATTATTCCATGTATTTTTGGAATTGTTTATAAAAAAATTGTTGATTGTAATAAATTGCAGTATTTCTTTTTAGGAATAATATTATATGTCGTAATATATAGTGTTTCAATTTGGCTTATTTCAATGAATGATTATGAAAAATCATTGATTATAAGTCCGTTGAAACGCATAATAAAGAAATAAGATATGAATGGTTTTAATAATTTTATTAATGCACATCAGGATATAATTGCGGTTATTGTTGTTATTTCAATTCTATGCTTTATCAAAATATCGAAATTAAATCTAAAAAACAAAAAATTTATAGTAGCAATGGCTATTTCTTTGCTTCTATATGTTATATTTATATTCTCTAAATTTGTGTTTTGTAGAAGCGAAACCTTTCAAAATCCTAATCTCGATTTTTTATGGTCCTATAGGGCTATGTTAAAAGGGGAAAATGGCATGTTTTCTCAAATCTTTTTGAATATAATGGCATTTATTCCGATAGGTTGTTTTGCAAATGAGTGTTTGTGCAGCAAGAGAAAAAATATGAGAATGTTATCGTCAGTGATTTTTGGCTTTTTTGTTACTTTATCAGTTGAAAGTTTGCAATTTTTTCTTCACAAAGGTATGTTTGAATTAGATGATATTTTTAATAACACAATCGGAATTTTAATTGGTGTAGTGATAACGTTATTTATATAAGTAAAGAAGGTGAAGTTTTGACACAACAGCAAAAAATATTGAATTTAGGTTATCAGGTTTCAGATTTAATAAGCGTAAGTTTAAATGTTAGAGCCTTAGATGATAATCGTGATTTTGAATATGATGATATTTATGAGTTGTGTCAAAAACACGGAATAACAGCTCTTGTTGCTTATGCTATTGAACCACTATTAGTTAATGAAGAATACTTAAAGTGGAAAAAATCTCTGAAGTTTTCGCAAATGCATACAGCATCTTTTGATGCAGAACGAGAAGAAATATTAGCTTTTTTAAAAAGTAATAATATTTGGTATATGCCTATGAAAGGGTTAGTTCTCAGAAAACTATACCCACAACCGTTTTTGCGAGAAATGTGCGACAATGATATATTATACGATTCTAATGGTTACGAATTATTAAAGAAGTTTATGATTGAAAGAGGATACTCTATAGAATTTACAAATAAAATAAGCCATGTTGATGAGTATCATATGCCTCCGTTTTATAATTTTGAAATGCATAAAAATTTTTTCATGGCCAATCAGGACTTATGGGTTGATTATTATTCAGATATGAATAAATTTTTGATTCAAAATTCAAATGATCCTTTTGAATATCATATGAGCGATGAAGATTTTTATGTCTATTTTGTTCTCCATTCATATAAACATTATATTCAAGCGGGTACAGGTTTAAGAACATTGGTTGATTGCTTTATATATAATCAAAAGAAGGGGAATAAATTAAATTGGAATTATATAAATGAACAGCTTTTCAAATTGGAAATATTATCTTTTGAAAATGAACTAAAAACAATAAGCGAAAAATTGTTTTTAACAAAAGAAAAATTAACATTGGAGCAGGAACAAATATTTTTATATATATTGTCATCTGGTGCATATGGAACAATTAAAAACAAGTTGAAAAATAATATTAAAAACACAAAAAAATCAAAATTCAAATATATGTTAAAAAGGATATTTCCTGACATGCAGTGGTACAAGGGAAATGCACAATTTTGCTATAAACACAAATGGGCAATTCCGTTTTATTGTATATATAGAATAATTGATAGATTTATTAGGCATGGAAAGCAAATTTTTAAAGAAATTAAAATGATTGGTCGTATGAAGTAATTGCTAATATATTTATGGCAAGAACCTCTGTAACTCCATTTATATGGGAATTATACAGGATTTTATTTGCATTGTTTTGTTTTTTGCTTTTGATTTGTTAAAGGATATCTCAGTGAAATGGTGGATGAAAATAAGCTTTTTTATTTATTGTTTTCATATGTATCCACTTCAATTATCACAATATGGAAACGACTGTTTCTGAAAATGTTCATACTGAAATCAAAGCGTTGATTGAACAATATAATCATATAATCAAAACGAAAATAAAACTCTTGAATATATAATCGAATTTCATGTAAAATTTGAAAAGAAGATACATCCGTTTTAAGACAGTAACGGCAGAGTCGGCAGGCTGCTCCTTTTTAAAGAATGTTTGAAGTATAACGTTGTGCCGTTTATTATTAATGAGCTTAAAAAGTATTTAGATTCGGAATACCTTATAATGATTAATTTATAGTCTACCCTTGACAATGGCACCTGCGGCAGCAAGGACTATAAGCAGTTTTTTGAATGATACCGGAAGTTCGCCGGAGGATTATAATTTGATTTTGACAGGTGATTTGGGATACACGGGCAGTCAACTTCTCTATGAACTTCTTGAAAAGGAACACAATATTAAATTAAAAGGCTTTCATAAGGATTGCGGAACGCTCATTTTTGATTTAAAAAAGCAGGATGTAAATTCCGGTGGCTCCGGCTGCGGCTGCAGCGCAAGCGTGCTTTGCTCTCATATTTTAAAGCAAATGGACAAGGGGATTTTGAAAAAAGTACTTTTTGTTGCTACGGGCGCACTTATGTCTCCTACTTCAAGCAAGCAAGGCAATTCAATCCCGGGTATAGCCCATGCGGTTTTACTTGAGAGGTGAAAAAATGAAGCATTTTAATAATCTTCGCCTTTTAACATCGTTTAGAGAAATTTCAACCGTTCTTGAAATTATTGCAAAAGCCATGCGAATATTTACGTTTGTTTTGGTGATTTTGCAGGGCATTGCCTTAATTGCCGAGGCTAAAGGCAGTAAAATCAAAAAATTATAACAAACAAAATTAAGCGTTGGTGATTAGTCGTCCCAACGCTTTTTCTACGGCATATACTTTATATTGTTATAAGACAACATGTGAAATACAAGACGTATTGTAACAAAAACACTGCTTTTTCGACAAGCTTTTCATTGACAATGAATATTGCATAATATATAATATATGCGATGCAAAAAAATGAAAAAGTTTATTTTTCTCGTTTTCTTTTAATAAGTTTTTAAAGGTTCATGGGGAGTTAATTTGTATCATTGTGGGATATAGCATAAAGTTTTGCTTTTTATATATCGGCAGAGCTTATGCGTATGTTTTAAGACTTTAGATGCTTGAAATAGTTGCGCTCAAAACGCAACCGATGTCCCGTGTCAAAAGTCTTTTTTTATTGATTTTCAATTATTGTGGGGAGAGAGGATCTGTTTGTGGAGAAAATAAAGAAATTATTTAATATAAAATGGACGCTTGTTTTATATGATGCAATTTTGTATTTAGCTTCATTTATTTTGATGTTTGTAATTAATAAAAGCATAAAAAATATGCAGATAATTGATGTTTTTATTAATACTTGCATCGGCTTTTTAATTGTATTTTTGTGCAGATTTTTCGGTAGAATATATAACCAAATTTGGCGCTACGGCGGAATACAATGCTACATAAGATTGCTTTGTACTGATATTCTCGGTATGGTTTTGTATTTGGGCTTTGAGTGCGGTCTTTGCAATTTGCTTGGTTTCCAACGCTTTACCATTTCAAAAATAATCGCCATGATGTCGTTTAATACTCTTCTGGCTCTCGGAATGAGGATGTGTTATCGCTATTGCTTTAAATACGGTAATGAACTTAGCGCAAAGGGAAAACTTATGAGACTGCTTATCAGAATTTTTGCCTTTGGAATGAGTATAAGGAAGGATGACGAGTCTCATAAAATTTATGTTGCAATTGTAGGTGCGGGAAATGTCGGTGTAAGTCTTGCGGAGGAGCTTCTTGACAATAAAAATTCATCATATACTCCCGTATGCTTTTTTGATATAAATAAGGACAAAGCAGGCAGGGATATTTACGGGATACCTGTTTTTCAGGCAAAACTGAAAAATACCTTTGATATACTTAAAGATTACGGCGTGAAAGAAATTATTTTTGCGCTTCCTCCTTCAACGGAAAATACAGCAGAACTTTACGATTATTATAAAAAATCGAATTGCAAGATTAAAATATATGATTATCCGTCGTTTAAAACTGCCGGTAAAAAGCGACAACTTCGTGAATTTGAGATTGAGGATTTGCTTTTTAGAAAGCCGATTGAGATTTCAGATGAAAAGACTTTGAGTTATTATGCAAATAAGGTCGTCCTTATTACGGGCGGCGGCGGTTCAATAGGCAGTGAACTTTGCCGTCAGCTTGCAAAAATGAGTCCTAAGCAAATTATAATCTTAGATATTTATGAAAACGGTGTTTACGATGTTCAGCAAGAATTGAAGTTTAAATACGGCAACAAGCTTGATTTAGAGGTCGAAATTGCTTCAATTACGGATAAAGACGCAATGAGCGTTGTGTTTGAAAAATATCATCCTGATATCGTGATTAATGCGGCTGCGCACAAGCATGTTCCGCTTATGGAGCATAACTGCGTCGAGGCAATTAAGAATAATGTTTTCGGAACTGAAAATGTGCTTGAGCTTTGCGAAGAATACGGTGTAGACAGATTTATGATGGTTTCTACCGATAAGGCAGTTAATCCGACTAATGTTATGGGTGCAACAAAGCGTATGTGCGAAATGATTGCGCAATCTTATGCCACAAGGGGCAAGGTTAAGTGCTCTTGCACAAGATTTGGCAATGTTCTCGGCTCGGCAGGCTCAGTAATACCGCTGTTTAAAAGGCAGATTGCGGCGGGCGGTCCTGTAACGCTTACGGATAAGAGAATCATTCGTTATTTTATGACTATTCCGGAGGCTTCGCAGCTTGTGCTTCAATCGGGTGCAATAGCTAAAAACGGTGAAATTTTTGTGCTTGATATGGGTCAGCCGATTAAGATTTATGACCTTGCAAAGAATATGATTAAACTTTCTGCCGCACAAAATATTGAAATTATTGAAACAGGTCTTCGTCCGGGCGAAAAGCTTTATGAGGAACTGCTTGTAAGAACTGACGAGTTGGATACTACGGAAAATGATTTGATTTTTGTTGAAAAGGAAAAGCCGATTTCTTACGATGAGGTCGAGCAAAAGCTCTCTGTTCTTAAAAATGCGGTCAATTCTAAGAATAACGACTTGGCAAGAGAAGCACTTCGCTCGGTTATTCCTACATTTAAAAGTCCGGAAGAGGTTAATAAAAACGCAGAAGAATCAATGGAAATGAATATTGTTAAAACAATTTAGTTTTTAAACCTCGCACATTCAATTATAACAGTTTAACAGCATAAAAAAACAGCATTCCAAAAGGAACGCTGTTTTTTATTTCATATTTGATTACTTTACAAAGTCTTGAGCAACCTCAGCAATATGCTCTGCCGAAAGACCAAACTGCTTAAGAAGTTCAACAGCAGGACCGCTGTGTCCGAATTCGTCGTTAATGCCGATACGTTTAACGGGAGTAGGGCAATTTTCGCTAAGGCAAGCGCAAACCGCCTCGCCAAGACCGCCGATAATGTTATGCTCCTCAACAGTGATAACTCTGCCGGTTTTCTTAGCCGATTTTATAACAAGCTCCTCGTCAAGCGGCTTGATTGTTGCAATATTGATGATTTCTGCGCTAATGCCCTTAGCCTCAAGAGCCTTGCCTGCTTCAATCGCCTCGTTTACCATAAGGCCGTTTGCGATAATTGAAACGTCTGAGCCTTCTTTGATAACTTCGCCCTTGCCGATTTCAAATTTATAATCCTCACTGTGGAAAACAGGAACAGCAAGTCTGCCGAATCTGAGGTAAACAGGACCTTCATACTTATATGCTGCCTTTACTGCTTGTTTTGCCTCGATATCGTCAGCCGGGCAAATAACAACCATACCCGGAATTGAACGCATAAGCGCAAAGTCCTCGCAACACTGGTGTGAAGCGCCGTCCTCACCAACTGAAATACCTGCATGTGTTGCGCCGATTTTAACATTAAGATGAGGATAACCGATTGTATTTCTAACCTGCTCAAATGCTCTGCCTGCGGCGAACATTGCGAAGCTTGAAGCGAACGGAACAAGCCCCATTGTGCTGAGTCCTGCGGCAACGCACATCATATTTGACTCTGCAATACCGCAGTTAAAATGACGGTTTGGATATGCTTTTTTGAAAATTCCTGTTTTTGTTGCTGCTGAGAGGTCAGCGTCCAATACTACAAGCTTGTCGGCGCCTTCGCTTGCCAATTCCTTAAGCGCATTACCGTAGCTTTCACGTGTAGCTATTTTCTTAATTTCTGCCATAATTACGCCTCCTCAATTTCTGCAAGCTTTGCTTTAAGCTCGTTCATTGCAATTTCATATTCCTCATCGTTAGGCGCTTTGCCGTGCCAACCAACCTGATTTTCCATATATGACACGCCTAAGCCCTTAACTGTTTTCATAATAATACCGAAAGGCTTACCTGAGCCGATATTTTCGTGGAAAGCATTAAATGCCTTTTCAAGCTCGTCAAAATCGTTGCCGTTAATTTTGATAACGTTAAGGCCGAAAGCTTCCATTTTCTTATCAATAGGCTCAGCGTTCATAACGTCCTCACACTTGCCGTCAATCTGAAGACCGTTTACGTCAACGATAACGCAAAGATTGTCAAGCTTATATTGGCTTGCAAACATCATAGCTTCCCAAACCTGACCTTCTTCTATCTCGCCGTCACCCAAAAGAGTGTAAACGTTGATATCCTTATCCAAATATTTAGCTCCCTTTGCCATACCTGCGGCAGCGCTGATACCTTGACCGAGAGAACCTGTTGACATATCAATTCCGGGAACGGTATTCATATTAGGATGGCCCTGAAGGTATGAGTCAATATGACGAAGTGTTTTTAAATCCTCAAACGGGAAAAATCCTTTAAGTGCAAGCGCACTGTAAAGACCGGGTGCGCAGTGACCTTTTGAAAGAACGAATCTGTCACGGTTTTCCGCTTTAGGATTTTTAGGGTCAATGTTTTTCATCTCGGCAAAATATAAATATGCAAATAAATCAGCCGAGGAAAGACTTCCTCCCGGATGACCTGCTTTAGCCGAATGTGTGCCTTCGATAATGCCCATTCTTATTTTTGTGGCATTTAAAGAAAGCATTTTTTTAGTTTCTTTATTCATAACTTATAGCCTTTCTGCTTACAACGTAAGCTTTAAGTATAATATATAATATAAACCTCGCAAGGAGGGATTATATTAGAAATTTAATTATTTGTCCTGCTTGGTATAAAACGTATCAAGCACTAACTGCATAAGCTTATCCTTATCGGGATAAAACTCTGCATAAACAAAATCGGCATAATCTTTTTTCGTGCTTTCCTGCATATCGCCCTCAAGAGTTACGGTGTCGAAATTTGTAATACCCTTTGAAAGCATAAGAGATGCAAGATATGTTACATTGGAAAGCGAAAGATTAGTCGTGCTGTATTTGCTTGCGGTGTCATAAAGCCTTGTAACAACACTGAAATCTTGGGTAACGGCAGGAATAACCTGAGATGCAAAAGCCTTAACATATTGAACCTGCCTTGCAGTTCTGTTAAGAGAGGCATTTACAGTGTCCATATCTCTCTGCCTTACATATTTTTCAGTCAAATCGCCCTTAAGCTTGATTTTGTCGCCTTTCTTAATTCCAATGTCATTAAAATCATAAAGCGAGTCGACGGTCACACCGCCGATTGAATCATTAATCGGAGCAATTCCGTTAAGGTCAAGCGCAAAATATTTGGTGATAGGCACATCATAAAGAATACGGCTGATTGAATTTGCGGTATTCTCTGCTGATTTTGCCTTGCCGTCGCCGTAAGCGTAACTTAAGCAAAGTTGCATTTTTTCACTTCTGAGGAAAATTCCGCTTTCACTGTAAAGGTCAACGTCAACCATAGTGTCACGTGGAATGGCAATTGCCTTTGCTTTGCCTGTTTTTGTATTGATTGTAAGCAAAATGTCGGCGTCGCTCTGCCCGCCTGTGCCTACGCTTCCGTTGTCAAGACCTAAATCACGCTTGTCAACACCCATAAATGCAATTGCGATAACGTCGCTGTTATAAACATATTTATTGCCGTTATATTCAATTGTTTCCTGATAATTTGTTTGGTCGGGAACGTTTTTAAGCTCATTCTTACCTCTTGATTCAAGAATAGCAAATGTGCCGACGAATGCAAGGATTACCGCTAAAATTATTGCAAGTGCAGAAATTCCGATTTTTGCCGGAATACTCATTTTTTTCTTGTGACGATGGTGGTGTGAAGAATGATGACTTGAAGAATGGGAATGATGCGAGCCGTCGGTGTGATGGTGCGAGGAGTGATGATGCTCGCTTGAATGATGACTGCCCGATGAATGATGATGTTTGCCTGATGAGCTGTACGCCGAACGATGAATTTCGCTTTCGCTTTTCGGAGTAATTTCAAAATCCGACTTTTGCGCCGTGTTCTCTTTTTTCTCCGTTGCCGGTACGTTTTCGCCAAACGAAAAATCAATATTTTCTCCTTCGTCACTCGAATTTAACGTTTCTTCTATTTCATTTTTTATTTCTTCGCTGATTTGCTCCTTTTTAGGCAAAACGCTTTCACTTGCTTTGCTTTCTGAAGCCAAAATATCATCAAGAATATTGTCTAAATTAGGGTCAATTGGTTTTTTCATCTTTTACTAATTCTCCGCAAACTAAATATCTACTGCTTTTTTGGTTTGTAATACATGTTGAAAGAACAACAATTTTGCTGTTAATTCCAAGCGGTTTATCAAGCTGTGTTCTCACATTTTTAAGGCTTGACGACGGGTTTTGAATTGTATCCTGCCACTGCTTGATTGATTCTTCCTTATTAAAGTCAAAGCTGTTAAGTATATGACGGTTGTCATATTTAAAGGCTGAAATAATTTGATATGTAAGCCTTCTTTCAGGGGTGTAAATGTAAAAATATGGGTGAGAATTAAAGAAATCCTCTTTTTCAAAATAATGAAGTGTTGTAAAAAAAGTGTCCGAATATCCGTTATGCCCGTAAATCACGGTCACAAAATCGTTGAAATCCTTGCTGTTGGCAGCTTCGGTATAAACCGCACCGCTTGCCGACCACGATTTGTCCTCCGCCTTATGCCTCAAATAAAAAGCGTCGTCTGTCTTGCTTTGCACAATGGGATAATCAACCTTTGTGCCGTCTATTTTTATATAAGCATAAATTTCGCTGTTCTTCTTTTTAAGAGATTTGAAATCTATCGGGTTTTTAACTTTGCTCTCAACGCTTTGAGATGCAGTTGTGTTTACAGTGCCGCTTTGCGATGGCGTTTCGTTTCTCTTTTGCAGATATGAGCCGCCGAAATAAACACCGACAAAAATCAGCACGAAAACAACTAAAAATATTACAATCAGCTTGATATTCTTTTTTTTCTTGTTATTAAGTTCGTTTCCTTTTGCATTTTCATTATCGTTCATTTTAATCACCGAGTAATCTCATTTTAAAACAAGTATAGTATATCATAAATTAAATAAAAATAATATAGTAATAATGTAAATTTATATTATTTTTATTACAACAAAATAAAAAACCTGCTTGCAAAAAGCAAACAGGTTAATTATATGAATACTAATTAGTCATTTTCTTTCTTCTTTGTAGCTGCTAAAACTGCAATACCTGCACCTGCTGCTGCAATTGCACCTGCCATAACAGCACTTGATGCACCTGTTGCAGGAGATTTTGAAGAAGAATTCTTCTTAGGCTCTGTAGCCTTTGTAGCCTTTGTTGTGTCTTTTTCAGTTGCTTGTGTAGTATCATCTGCAAATTCAACAACTGCGTTTACAACAACTGAACCGTTGTTCCAAGAAGTTATAGCCTTCTGAGAAATGAATGTGATAGTCTGTGAACCGTCAGCGTTCAAAACCTTTGTATAATCTGTGCCTTCAGCAAGACCGAGTGCTGAAAGGTTATCTGTCCAGCTCTTGAAAGTGCCTTCACCGTTGTAAGTGAAAGTAACTGACTTCTTAGTCTGAGCGTTTACGCTGTAAGTAACGCCCTGTCTTGTTTCGCCGTTTACTGTAGTTTGAGCTTTGCCCTCTTGAAGAGTAGCTGCTGTAGGGCTGCTTACGTTAGCTGCCATAGCTGGAACTGTTACTGCAAACATAGATACAGCCATCATAGCTGCAATAACTAATGAAATGATTTTTTTCATAATTAATACACCTCAATCTAAATAATACAATTGTATCGGGATTTTAATCAATTATAACATTATCTTACCCAAAAGTAAAGCGTTTTTTAAAATTTACTGTATAAAATTATATATACACAAGGTATTGCGATATATGCTTTTTGTTAAGGATATATGTTGTATTTACATTAACTCTTTAAAAATAAAATTCATTGTGTTATACTGTTTATATTAAAAAAGTCGAGGAAAATTTTATGCACGATAAATACAAAATCAGTATCAGAAAAAATTATGACTTATTGCTTGCACCGTTCATAACGGCGGCAATACTTCTTGCCTGTTTTATAATTGGAAAAATATATCCTTTCGGAAGCAATAATGTTGCATACTATGATATGGCGCAGGGGATTATACCTAATTTTTATCATATTTGGGATGCATTGCACACTAAGGATACGGCGCTTTGCTTTAATTGGTATTCGGGCTTAGGTGTTAACGATACGGCAAACGCTTCGCTGTCTGTATTTTGGATTGCGCTTCTTGTTTTGCCAAGGCGCCTTGTGGGAAAAGCGATGGGTCTTTATGTCATAATGACTTTTTCGCTTTCGGCTTTCACCTCTGCGATTTTTTTAAAAAAAGCAACTAAAGCAAAACCGTTTATGACAACTCTTTTGTCAATTTGCTATGCCTTTTGCGGCTTTTCAGTTATGTATTACACGAATGCATGGCAGGATACCGTTTTGCTTTTTCCTCTTTATATGCTCGCATGGTATGCGCTTATGAAAAAAGGCAAAATTTTGCCTTATGTATTAATGACGGTGCTTAATGTGCTTTGCGGATACTATGTTTTTATTTTGCTTGTTTTTTACGTTTTCTTTATGAGCTTTTTGTATATTAAAACAATAGACAATAAAGAAAACAGAAAAAGACGTGCCTTTGAACTCGGACTTTCAACCGTTTTGGGCTTTGGGTTATCCGGTGTTGTTCTTTTGCCTAAGCTTTCGCAAACTCTTTCAAGCGAAAGATTTTTGAGCGAAACGGGTTTTGATTTTTCACAAATCGTAAAACAGTATCTTGAAATCGTAAGGACTTATGTTTGCAAGAGTGACGATAAATGGGCAATGCTGTTTTGCGTTTCTTTACCGCTTGCCGTAATGATTTTGGGTATAATTAAAAACAGAAAAAACAAGAAAATCAATATCTTTTTTGTGCTTAATATTTTGTTTCTTGCCGTGCTTATCGTTTGTGAGGGTGCCAATGCGTTAATGCATTTCGGCGATTATAAATATTTTCCTATGAGAATGGGCTATGCGCTTGCATTTTCGTTTGTTTGGGCAGCAGGATATTATTCAAAATATTTAAAATTAAATAAGCTGAATTTTAACGAAAAAACAGGGAAAAACGCTTTGCTTGTTTTATTCAATTTTGCTTTGTTTGTTTGCCTTACGGTATTAACGTATTTTGTGCTTAAAAAGCTTGACGGCGCTTATGAATTTAAGTATTCCGTGCTTTATGCAATGCCTGTTTTGATATCAATTTATCTTGTTATTTTTTGCAGTAAAAACAAGGTGGTTGATTACAGAACGGCGCTTTCGCTTGTGGTTGCCGAAACGCTTGCTTTGAGTGTGATTTTTATTCCTTATTGGCAGACGGATATGCTTGAAAAAGAGCATAATCCTCAGTATATTTCAACGTCGCAGTCACTTGTCAAAAAGCTTGATATCGAAACTTCAAAAACAGACAGAATTAAAACCGTAGGCACTACTTTAAACTGCAATTACGGCACAATTATGCAAAGAGCAACGCTTGCCGATTGGACTCATCTTATTCCGTCCGATATTCAAAGCTCGCTTATTTCACTTGGCTACAGCAGTGAATACACACGCCTTCATGACAGCGGAGGAACTGCTTTTACGGATGCGATTTTGGGCATTAAAAATGTTCTTTCAGTTAAAAGCGAAAGCCCTGAGCTTTACGACAAAATTTCCAAGAAAAAAGGGTATAATTACTATAAGTGCAAATACACCTTGCCTTATGCAATGGCTGTTGATAAAAGCATTTTGGATATTAAGGTTGAAAATGTAAATTGGATGGAGCTTAACAATCAGCTTTATAAATCCCTTACCTCGACTGATGAAAATATAGTTGAAAACGGAAATCTTGCACTTAAATCAAAGACGGATGAAACGGAAATTTATACCTTTAAATCAAAAAAAGGCAATATTTCCTATTTTAAGCTTGACGGTGCTGGCGGAGTAAGGATTTACGTTGACGGTAAGGCTTTAAGAATACCGTCGATTGACAGGGAAAAAGCAAAAAAGTATCCCGGCAGATTTAACAGAAATCTTATTTGCCTCGGCGATTTGGGGGATAAAGAGGTCGAAATAAGGCTTGAGCTTAAAGAGGGCAAGTATCAAGACAAAAAGAATTTCAGGAAAAACAATCTCGGCGACGATGATATAAGAAATAAAAATTTCGGTGTTGAAATTGGTCTTATGAGCCTTGAAAAGCTTCAAAAGGTTTGCGATATGTATAACAATTCCGGCGACGTTTCGACTCAAAATTATTCGCTTGATATTAAGAATGTAAAGGCTGAAAACAAAGATAAAGTATTGCTGATTCCTTTGCAATATAACGGCTGCTGGAGTGCCGAAGTAAACGGTAAAAATGCCGAAGTCAGAAGTGTTATGTCGCTTTTGACTGCGGTTGAATTAAACGGCGAAAGCAATAATATTTCAATGAAATTTATTCCGACAGGCTTTAAAACCGGCGTGATAATAAGTGTTGTAAGTGCCGTGCTTTTTGCTGTCGTTTTGATTCTTAGAAGAAAAGAAAGGCTTGCCCCAAAGGCGCTTTGCTCGTTTGTTTATGCGCTTTATTCATTGGCATTTTGCGTTGCAGGTGTTGCGGTTTACATTATTCCTTTTGCTTTTTTGATTTATCACAAGCTTTTTTAAATGATTTGTAAAAGCGCCGAATATGCTCGATTTTTGTAGAACGAAAAATATTTTTGTTGCAAAGAGTATGTTGATATGTTAAACTGTAAATGGTTTATTATAATAATATGTCAGAATATATATTTTTTATTCGGCATAAACATAACGGAGGTTAAAAATGAAAGTAGTAATTCTTGCAGGCGGATACGGTACCCGCATCAGCGAAGAAAGCCAAAACAAGCCGAAGCCTATGATTGAGCTCGGTGGCTATCCTATCCTTTGGCATATTATGAAAACTTATTCCCATTACGGATATAACGAATTTGTAATTTGCGCAGGCTATAAGCAATATGCAATTAAAGAATATTTTGCTAACTATTTTCTTCATTGCTCAGATGTTACATTTGATTTTACCGCATCTAATAAAATGACTGTTCACAGCGAGCATGCAGAGCCTTGGAAGGTTACTGTTGTCGATACCGGCCTTGATACAATGACAGGCGGCAGAGTAAAGCGTATTCAGCCTTATATCGGCGATGAGCCTTTTATGCTTACTTACGGCGACGGTGTTGCAGACGTTGATATTAACAAACTTGTTGAATTTCATAAGGAACACGGCCATATTGCAACTATGACTGCTGTTTCGGTAGGTCAGCGTTTTGGCTGCCTCGGTATTGAGGACGACCTTACCATTTCTTCGTTCAGAGAAAAGAGCGATATGGACGGCAGCCGCATCAATGCGGGCTTTATGGTGCTTGAACCTAAGATTTTCGATTTTATCGAGGGTGATTCAACAGTATTTGAAAAAGCTCCTCTTGAAACAGTTGCTTCTATGGGCGAGCTTGACGCATATATTCATAACGGTTTTTGGAAGCCTATGGATACTCTAAGAGAGAAGATGCAGCTTGAAGAAATGTGGGCAAACGGCACTGCTCCGTGGAAGGTTTGGTAAAAAATATGGATTTATCGTTTTATAAAGGAAAAAAAGTGCTTGTAACAGGTCATACGGGTTTTAAAGGCTCTTGGCTTTGCAAAATTCTTGTAAATGCCGGCGCAAATGTAGTAGGTTATTCAATTGACCCGCCTACAAATCCGAGTCTTTTTGAACTTTCGGGTATTAAAAATGAAATGACGTCATATATTGCGGACATTCGTGACCTTGATAAGCTTAAAGAAGTTTTTGAAAAGGAGCAGCCGGAACTTGTGTTCCACCTTGCCGCTCAGCCGATTGTTCGTGACAGCTATAAAATGCCTGTTTACACTTATGAAACCAACGTAATGGGCACTGTAAATATTTGCGAGTGTGTAAGGCTTTTTGATTGCGTTAAGTCTTTCCTTAATATCACAACGGACAAGGTTTATGAAAATCAGGAAACCAACGTCGCTTTTACAGAGGATATGCCGCTTGACGGATATGACCCTTATTCAAACAGTAAATCTTGCTCTGAGCTTGTTACTCACAGCTATAAAAAGTCGTTTTTTACCGATGGCCGTGTTGCTGTTTCTACTTCAAGGGCAGGTAATGTTATCGGCGGCGGTGACTTTGCAAATGACAGAATTATTCCCGACTGTGTAAGGGCGGTTGAAAAAGGCGATACTATTATTGTTCGTAATCCTAATTCGACAAGGCCTTATCAGCACGTGCTTGAGCCGCTTAAAATTTATCTTATGATAGTTGAGGCTCAATATAAAAATCACGAGCTTGAGGGATATTATAACGTAGGTCCTAATGATTGCGATTGCAGAACTACGGGTGAGCTTGTTACTCTTTTCTGCAAGCTTTGGGGCGACGGTGCAAGCTGGAAGGATGTAAGCGAGGCTAATGCGCCTCACGAGGCTAACTTTTTAAGGCTTGATACAACTAAGGTTAAAACAGTTTTCGGCTGGCAGCCACGCTGGAGCGTTGAAGAGGCAGTTGAAAAGATTGTTGAATGGACCAAAGTATATTTTGACGGCGGAGATATTTCCGCTATTATGGATAAACAAATTAATGAATTTTTTGAATTGGAGGACTGACTGAATGTTAGAAAATAAGACAGAGGAACAGGCAAAAGAAGAAATACTTGCAATGGTTGCGGAATACTGCGACAAATTTAAGGCAAAACCGCCATATAAAGAGGGCGACAGAATCCCTTATGCAAGCCGTGTGTTTGATAATAAAGAAATGACAAATCTTGTTGACTCGGCTCTTGAGTTTTGGCTTACAGCCGGCAGATATTGCGATAAGTTTGAAAAGGACTTCGGCAAATATCTCGGCGTTAAATATGTTTCACTTGTAAACTCAGGCTCATCTGCAAACCTTCTTGCTTTTGCAACGCTTACTTCGCCGCTTCTCGGTGACAGAAGAGTAAACAGAGGCGATGAGGTTATTACTGTAGCAGCAGGATTTCCTACAACTGTAGCTCCTATTATTCAGTACGGCGCAGTTCCTGTATTTGTTGATTTAACAATTCCGCAGTATAATATCGACGCTTCTCAGCTTGAAGCAGCACTCAGCGATAAAACCAAGGCAGTTATGATTGCTCATACACTCGGCAATCCTTTTGACCTTCAGGCTGTTAAGGATTTTTGTACTAAGCATAACCTTTGGCTTATTGAGGATAACTGCGATGCACTCGGCAGTAAATATGTAATTGACGGCGAGGAAAAATTCACCGGTACAATCGGCGATATCGGCACATCAAGTTTCTATCCTCCACACCATATGACAATGGGTGAGGGCGGTGCTGTTTATACTAACGACCCGCTTCTTAACAAGATTGCACGTTCAATGCGTGATTGGGGACGTGATTGCGTTTGCCCGTCAGGTATGGACAACCTTTGCGGTCACCGTTTTGATAAGCAATACGGTGAGCTTCCCCTCGGCTATGACCATAAGTATGTATATTCACACTTTGGATTTAACCTTAAGGCAACTGAAATGCAGGCGGCAGTAGGCTGCGCTCAGCTTGAAAAATTCCCTTCATTTGTTGAAAGAAGACGCCATAATTTTGACAGACTTCATAAGGCTCTTGAAGCTGTTTCCGATAAGCTTATTCTTCCTGTTCCTGCCCAAAACAGCACTCCTTCATGGTTCGGTTTCCTTATCACTTGTAAAGAGGGAACTTCTAAAAATACAGTAGTTCAGTATTGCGAGGACCACGGCGTTCAAACAAGAATGCTTTTCGCCGGCAATATTACAAAGCAGCCTGTATTTGACGAAATGAGAAAGTCGGGTAAGGGTTACAGAGTAATCGGCGACCTTTCGGTTACAGACAGCATTATGAACAATACCTTCTGGATTGGTGTATATCCGGGAATGACTGACGAAATGATTGATTATATGGCTAAAACAATTATTGAGGCAGTAAATCTTTAATTTAAATGTTTTTAAGCAAGGCTTTGCCCTCTTTATTTTTAAAATTTTGAGGGTAAGGCTTGCTTTTGTGAATGGAGATTTTATTTAATTTCTTATCGCCATAATAAATAATGACATAAGGGAGAATTTATGTAATGAAAATTAAAGTTGCAAATTATATTTCGCAGTTTCTTGTTGACCACGGCGTAACCGACGCTTTTTCGGTTGTCGGCGGCGGTGCAATGCATTTGAATGATGCTTTCGGCCATCAGGAAGGTTTGCACACCACATATAATCATCACGAGCAGGCTTGCGCAATTGCCGCAGAGGCTTATGCAAGGCTTGAAAATAAAATTGCGCTTGTTTGCGTAACATCGGGTCCCGGCGGAATTAACGCTCTTACCGGTGTTTGCGGCGGTTGGCTTGATTCGATTCCTATGTTTATAGTTTCGGGTCAGGTAAAATATACAACTACTTCCCGCTATGCTAAAACTTTAAATCCTGAAATTAACCTGCGTTCGCTCGGCGACCAGGAGTATGATATAGTTAAATCTGTTGAGCCTATGACTAAGTATGCGGTTATGATTGAAGACCCTATGGATATCCGCTATGCTTGCGAAAAGGCTTGGCACCTTGCAACAACAGGCAGACCCGGCCCTGTTTGGCTTGATGTTCCTGTTGATATTCAGGGCACTGTTATTGAAACAGATGACCTTGTTAAAACTTACAATCCGTCAGAGGATGATGCTCTTCTTCCGCCGCACGTGGCTGACAGTGAGGTTGAGTATGTTCTTGACGAGATAAGAAAAGCCGAAAGACCGGTTATTTATGCCGGCGGCGGTATTCGTCTTTCAGGCGGATATAACGAATTTAAAAAAGCAATCAGAAAGCTCAATGTTCCTATTGTAACATATTGGAACAGTGTTGACCTTATTGAAAATGACGACGAGCTTTATGTCGGCAGGGGCGGCAATATGGGCGACCGTCCCGGCAACTTTGCTGTGCAAAATTCAGACCTTGTTATCGCTATCGGTACAAGAATTTCTATTCGTCAGGTCGGCTACGGCTATGATACCTGGGCAAGAGAAGCTAAGGTTATTATGGTTGATGTTGATAAATCGGAAATGATGAAGCATACTCTCCACGTTGATAAGGCTGTTTGGGCAGACGCTAAAGATTTTCTTGAAAAGGTCAATGAAATTGCTGAAGATAAAGTATTTACTAATCAAAAATGGCTTGATATTTGCCAAAATTGGAAGCATAAATATCCTGTAACTCTTGACAGGCATTGGAATAACGGCGGTGAATTTGCAAATGTATTTGCATTTATTAAGTATTTGAGTGACCAACTTCCTGAGGAAAGTTATACCGCAGTATCAAACGGTGCTTGTTGCGTTGTAGGCCACCAAAACTATACTATGAAAAGCGGCACAAGATTTATTATTAACAGTGCAATTGCAAGTATGGGATATGGCTTGCCTGCCGCTATCGGTCTTTGTGTTGCCGACGGAAGAAAAGATACAATATGCCTTGAGGGCGACGGCTCTATTATGATGAATCTTCAAGAGCTTCAGACTGTTGTTACAAACAATCTTCCGATTAAGCTTTTCCTTATTAATAATCAGGGATATCATTCAATCAGGCTTACTCAAAATAACATTTTTTCAGAGCATACTAAAGTCGGTATCGGTCCTGAATCGCACGACCTTTCATTCCCTGAATTTTCAAAGATTGCCGAGGCTTTCGGCTTCCCTTATTACAGCGCTCATAATAATGATGATATGAAAAAAGTTGTTGATGAAGTGCTTGCAAAACCGGGATTTGCATTTTGCGAAATATTTACGGATACAATTCAGGTTTGGGAGCCTAAGAGCAGTGCAAGAAGGCTTGACGACGGAACGATTGTAAGCCCTCCGCTTGAGGACCTTGCACCGTTCTTACCACGTGAGGAACTCAGGGAAAATCTTTATATTAAGCCTCTTGATGATGAATAAAAAACGGTAGGGAATTTTTATGTTAATTAAAATTGCGGCGTGGTGCTGGCATATAATCAGAGTGATTATGGATTGGTGCCGCAGAGTATTTACTAAAATTACAAAGGTTGAAATTAAGGATGACGTTTGGAACGGTTTTGTTCAGTTCGTTAAATTCGGGCTTGTCGGCCTTTCAAATACCGTCATTTCGTATGCAACCTATTATATTCTTGTTCCTTTCCACGTTAATAAATATGTGGCAAGTGTAATCGGTTTTATTTTGAGCGTGGCTAATGCGTTTTATTGGAACAACAGCTACGTTTTCAAAAAGGAGGACCAGGAGCAGCGCTCGCCTTTGCAGGCTTTTATCAAGCTTTTCCTCTCGTATGCGGGAACAGGCTTGGTGCTTCATAATATTCTCCTTTGGTTCTTTACTTCGATTTGCCATATAAGCGATTATGTCGCTCCTGTTCTTAATCTTTTGATTACAATTCCGCTTAACTTCGTGCTTAATAAATTTTGGGCATTCAGAGCTAAGAAAAAAGAAGAAAACGAAAGTGAATAAATTGTGTTGAATTCATTGTTAAAAAAAGAACAGTATAGAGATAAAATGATATACATTTACTCTTTATACTACAGTGTGATTTGCTGCGTTTTTATCGGATATTTATTATCATTTGTTCCTAATAATATTGACTTGGCTCAATATAAACAAATTATAATACCGGAAGTTCTTGCCGAGTGCAAACCGGAGAGAGCGGAAAATTTGCAATACTATTTGCTTACAATTTTGTTTCCGGTGTTATATCTTTGCTTTATTTTTGTGTTTAGAAAAATAAGCAAGAAAAGCCCTATGATGTTTACTGAAAAGAAGTATTCGATTTGGGAATTTGTTTCTGTTTTTATTGTAGGTATACTCATAATATTGGTTTTGAAAAAATCCGATACGCCGTATGATTATATAAATAATTATTATTGCTACGGTTATGGATTACCAATTTGGTTATTGTCGGCATTATTGATTGTTTTTCCTATTTGGCTTGGAGATAAAACACGGCGCAAAACGCTTTGCGGTATTATATATTGGATGTTGGCAACAGCAATTCTTGTTTTTGCATTTGTAAGGATTTCGTCAAAAAACTATATGGCAACCGACGATTATTATCTTACCCATCATTACTATGCTTGGTGGTATCCGATATTTAAGGTAAGTACCGGGCAAACAATAGGCATTGATTTTAATAATATATATGGATTTTATCCGTATATTTGCGTCGGAGTTTTGAAATTACTCGGTGGCGCAAATCAAGAAAATGCCGCAATTCTAATTGCTTCTTTGTTAGTGATAATCGGTTTTTGCTATTATCTTTTTTCATTTGTTTTCTTTAAAAATAAGATTTTAGCATTTATTGCCGCTACAGGTGCTTGCTTTCTTGCACCGTTTGATTTATTTAAAAACAGATTTTATATTCAGTATTTCCCGACAAGAGCAATCGTTCCTGCCGTGGCAATGATTATGATTTCTGTTGATTATATTCTAAAAAATAATAAAGCAAAATCTTTTTTCAGAGTTTTTGCATGCCTTGTGTTTGCTTTCGGTCTTTTTTGGAATTTTGAAAGCGGCATTATCGGCGTAATCGTTTGGGCAGGCTATATTATACTTGAAAAGGCTTTTGACTATGGGTTTGACAGCAAAAATCTTTGGATGGCAATAGCCAAAGCGATTGTAACATCTGTGCTTTCAATTGCCGTGTTCTTGATAACGGTTGAAATAATTACTTATCAAAGAGCAGGCAAATTAATCGGCAAGGATGAAATATTTTTCGGAATATTAACCTTTGAGGGCAAAGGATTTTTCCTTTTGCCGATAACATTCGGCGTTTGGATTCTTATTATAATTTCGTTTGTAAGCGCACTTAATATGTTGTTGCCTAAATTGGCGCTTGCCGCAGAAAAAGGTAAAAAGTTTGACGGTGACAGGCAAAATTTGACTGCTTTGTTTACGCTGGCTATTATTGGATTTGGCGCTTTTTCGTATTTTGTCGGCAGAAGCTACCCTACAAATGTATTTGTGCTCATATATGTTTCCGTTTTAATAGTCGCCTTGCTTATTGAAGCTTATTATCCTCAACTTAAAGAGCAAATCACTTTGCTTAAAGTTAAGAATAGCAACCGTAAGCTTTCGGCAGCTCACGCAGTATCAATTTCATCTAAAATTATTATTTGTATGCTTGTTTTGGGCTTTTCAACGTCTAATGCGGCTATGATAATGCTTGATTCATTAAAAAACGGTGCGAACTCAGCATTTGATAACTATTGGGTGTCCGACACGAAAAAAGACCCTGATTACACAAGAATAAACGAACTTGCCGGCGAAATTAAATCGTGGTCAGAAAAAGAAAATGACGGAAAAAATCCGAGATTATTGATTTATTGGGCTGCTTTTGTTAATGAAATCAATCATGAAAAAACTAATTATTCAGCGTGCGAGCAAATAGATTGGTTTTATTATGATAACGTTAAAACTTATGTTGATTGCATTAATGATGATAAGACGCAGGCGTTTGTTATTGACACTCAGGCACTTTCCAAAATAAGTGAATGTTGCCCTGATTATTGGCAGGAAGCCGTGAAAAATTACAGGCTTGCCAAAGTTATAAAATGGGATGATATTTCGGCACCGGGTGAGCAAGAATATTACATTTTCGTGCCGATTCAAAAATAACACCCCATACGGAGAGATATATGAAAAAAGCTATTGTCACGGGTGCAACCGGCGCTGTCGGTACGGCACTTGTTAATAAACTTATAAGTAAGGGGGTTGAAACCCTTGTCCTTGTTCGCAAGGGCGGCAGGGTTAATAAAATTCCTTCAAACCCTCTTGTTAAAATTGCATATTGCTCGCTTGATGAAATGGCGGATTTTCAAAATGAAAATGATGAAAAATATGATGCTTTCTTTCATCTTGCGTGGGCAGGCCCTTACGGTAAGGATAGGGACAATATGTTCTTGCAATCTAATAATATTAAAAACGAGCTTGAAGCGGTTAAGCTTGCAAAAAGATTTGGCTGTGATGTTTTCGTAGGCGCAGGCAGTCAGGCTGAAAACGGCAGGCTTGAAAACGGGCAAAAGGTTGCTCCCGATTCTCCTACCAATCCTAATAACGGCTACGGCATTGCTAAGCTTGCAGCAGGCAAAATGAGCAGGATTCTTTGCTCTCAGCTCGGTATAAGGCATATTTGGTGCAGAATTTTGTCTGCTTACGGCCCCGGTGACGGTGCGCATACTATGGTTATGAGCACGATTATTAAATTTTTAAACGGTGAGGATTGCGACTTTACCCCCGGCGAGCAGCAGTGGGATTTCCTTTATAACGGCGATATCGCAAACGCATTTTTCCTTGCCGCCGAAAAGGGCAAAGACGGCGCAATTTATACCGTCGGCTCGGGCAAAACAAGAAGCCTTAAGGATTATATAACCGATATTCGTGACATTGCCTGTCCGAGTGCTAAATGTAATTTCGGCGCAGTTGATTATTTTCCTAATCAGGTAATGTATCTTTGCGCAGATATTGACGATTTGAAAAGAGATACCGGCTTTGAGCCTACGGTCGATTTCAAAACAGGAATAAAAAATACTGTTGAATGGTATAAGGAACAAAATAATGGCTGATTTAATATTAATACCTGTTTTAGCGCTCCTTTTTGTCGGTGCAAAAAGATATGATAATGGCTTTAATAAGGATTATTTAAGTAAAGATAATACGTTGGCATTAAAAGGTGCGTGCGCTTTGAGTATTGTATTGCTTCATATCGGCGGAGTTACTCAAGCAAAATTACTGCCTGAAATAACAGCGTTTGCTGTATCTGTATTTTTCTTTTTGTCAGGTTATGGAATGATTACCGCTTTAAAAAATAAGGGCGACAGTTATTTGAATAAATTTATTCAAAGGCATACAATAAAATTAGCTATACCTTATTTTGTTGCGGCGCTGATTTATGTAATCTATTTTAGATATGCACAAGGTAATCTTGGCTTTAAATATTATGATGAATACAAAGTTTCGTTTAATGGGATTGTGTCAGCATTTTTTGAGCATGGTTATACAATTGTAGTTAATTCTTGGTTTGTTATTGTTTTATTTGTTTTTTATTTGTTCTTTTATATCAGCTTTAAGAAATGTAAAAACATGGAAGAAGGTATCGGCTTTTTCAGTTTACTTGTGATTGCTTTTACAGTTCTTATGTTTTATCTTGCACAATTTAAAGGTTGGTATACTGCTTGGTATATGCAAAATTTTTCAATAATAGTCGGCACACTTTACGGATATAAGAAAGAGCAAATAGATAAAGTTATTAAATCACATAAAGGTATAGTTGTGTCGGTATTAGGAGTTATATTGTTTTCGCTTCTTGCGGCATTCGGTGTTTTGAAATATAATACGGATATCGGCGGATATATAAATACTGCCGAGTATTGTGTTCTTACTTGTATTATTCCTATATGCGTTGCGGTTGCTTATTCGTCAATTCAAATTGGCTGTAAAAAAATCTGGGGGGGTATAGGAAAGGTTTCATTTGAACTTTACCTTATTCACGGATTGTTTTATTATATGTTTCAAATGGGACGATTAAAAATTGAAAATAAATTAGTATTTTGTATTTGTGTAATCGCCGCTTCTCTTGTGGCTTCATTTATACTCAATATTATTAATAAATATTTAGTTAAATTGCTTCAAAAACTCTTTAGATGTTAAAAGGAGAAAGAATATGAAAAAAATAGGAATTATGATTCCTTGCTACAACGAGCAGGAAAATATTGTTCAAATTTGCAATGCCGTTGTTAAGGAAATTACCGAGGAGCTTCCTCAGTATGATTATGAAATACTTATTATGGATAATTGCTCTACGGATAATACCCGTCCGCTGATTAGGGAAATTTGCAGGCAAAATCCGAAAATCAAGGCTATTTTGAATGCTAAAAACTTCGGTCAGTTCAATTCCCCTTATTACGGAATGCTCCATGTTGACGGCGACTGCGTAATTCCTATTTGCGCCGATTTCCAAGACCCTGTTGAGATGATTCCGCAGTTTGTTCACGAATGGGAAAACGGATATAAAATTGTTTGTGCAATCAAATCGTCAAGTAAAGAAAATAAGCTTATGTATTGGGCAAGAAGTTGCTACTATAAGATGATTAAAAAAATGTCATCGGTTGAGCAGATTGAGCATTTTACAGGCTTTGCCCTTTATGACAGAGATTTTATCAATGTGCTTAAAAATCTTAATGACCCGACTCCGTTTATTCGTGGAATTGTTGCCGAGCTTGGATTTAAGAGAAAGGATATCGAGTTTGAACAGCCAAAGCGTAAGGCAGGCAAAACTCATAACAATTTCTATTCTCTTTATGATGCGGCAATGCTTTCGTTTACTTCTTATACTAAAATGGGGCTTAGAATTGCAACGTTTGCCGGTTTCGGAATCGGTATTTTAAGCTTTTTAATCGGTATTGTTTATCTTATTATGAAGCTTATTTGGTGGGACAGATTCCCCGGCGGTACTGCTCCTGCAATTATTTGCTCAATGTTTATCGGCGGTATTCAGCTTTTCTTCCTCGGTTTCCTCGGTGAATACATTATGAGTATGAACGCAAGAATTATGAACCGACCTCTTGTTGTTGAAGAGGAAAGAATTAATTTTGATGAAAATAAGGACAAAAAGGAATTAAGTGATGAATCAAAAGATTAAAAGAAGTATTAAAGAAATAGATATAAAAAGTAAAATATACTATATCGGTGTTATTTTACTTGCATTGGTGGCTGTTATAGCAGGTATAGTTACCAAAGGCGAAACCGTAAAAAATGTTCTTTTCAATCACGATGACGTTTTTATGGATTTCTTCAACAGCGTTAATAACTGCGGCTTTGCTTATGACGCTTATGATGAATTCGGCGTTATTTATCCGCCGCTTGTTGTGCTTTTTTATAAAGCAACTTCGCTTTTGTTCCCTGCTAAGCTTGCTGCACAGGAAATAAAGGCATCCTCGCTCGGTATGGTTATTTTTACAATTTATACCGTTGCGTGCGTTATGCTTTTGATTAAATGCATAAAAAAATACAAAATCGGCAATGGGCTTGATAAATTTTTATTCGCCGTGTCAATGTTTTTAAGTGTGCCTATGATTTTTCTCTTGGAAAGAGGCAACATTTTAATCCTTGTAATAAGCTTGCTTTTTGTTTTTCTTTACGGATATGACAGCGAAAAGGCTTCGACAAGGCATTTGGCATATATTTGCTTGGCTATTGCGGTTTCAATTAAGCTTTACCCTGTAGTATTCGGTCTTTTGCTTTTGAGAAAGAAAAAGAATTTTAAAAATATTGCTTGGTGCGTATTTTACGGCATAATATTTTTCTTTGTTCCGTTTATTTTTATCGGCGGATTTTCACAGTTATTTGTATTAATTAAAAATATTCTTTATACTTCTTCCATGTTCGGCAACAAGGGATATGGCTTTAAGGTTAATATAACAAACACCTTTGCAATGTTCGGCGATTTGCTTCATCACAGTTATATTTTTGAATCAATCGGTAATGCCGTAATGATTTCGGCTGTAATAATCGGTGTATTATTAATACTTTTCGGAAAATTCAACAGCAATTGGAAGCTTTATGCAATTATTTCTCTTTTCTTGGTAATGGTACCGGGCTTCAGCTACGTTTATTCAATTGCTTATATGCTCATTCCTCTTGTAGCATTTTTGAATGAAAAGAAAACAAGAAAATCAGATTATATATATCTTTTGTTATTCATTTTGCAATTCGGTTTATTTATTGCAAAAAAGGACGAACTTTTCTCTCAATTTGAAGGTTCGGAGCTTGCACTTAATATAACAACCTTGATTGAAAGCGTTGTTTTGCTTTTGATGATGGCAATGCTTTATCTTGACGGCATTATCACGACGTTTAAAAGCTATAAGGGCAAGAAGATTTTGCACATTCCCACAAAGGCTGTTGCAAGCGTTGCAATGGCAGGAATTGTGTTTGTTTGCTGTGTATTTTCAGTTTACTATACCCCAACAAAATCAGGCTTTTCCATAACCTCTGTTGATTGTTTCCAAGTAGATGAGGATAATCAGAAAGACAAAAAAACATTAGAAGATTTTTATGAATTTGCAAAAAAGAATTTTAATAATCAAAAGGTTTTGGCATTCCCTAAAATTGATTTAACAACTAAACTTTCTGATATTGCCTCCAATGTTTCATATTATGATATTTCATATTATGACAACAGTGTTAAAACTCAAAAGGGCATTGAAAAGTGCAAAGCTGAATATATTGTTATTTATAATGCAATGAAGGCGGATATCAACAATACAGATAAGCAATTAGCTAAAAATGAAAAAAATCAATACTTGCAAATGTATAGACAAATCAGCAAATATTGCTGGTCAAAGGGATATAACGAACTTAAAACCTTTACCGTAAATGACGATATTGATATTACCGTATGGCAGCGTGGCAACGGCAAAAACAAGAAAGAATGGACAAGCGGCGGAAAGGGAACAAGGGATAATCCTTATTTGATTTCAACTGCCGAACAGCTTAATAATTTTTCAAAGTTTGTCAACGCAGGTGCAAGATTTAAAAATAAATATATTATGCTTACCAATGATATCGATATGAAGGATATCAAGGACTTTAAGCCGATAGGCTATGAGCGCAACAATAATTATTTTAAGGGTGTTTTTGACGGAAACGGATATTCAATTAAAAATCTAAATATAGTTGTAGAAAACTATAAAGATGTTTTTGATGATGACATTAAAAATGACGTTGCGCTTTTCGGTAAACTTTGCGGAAAAATCGTAAACTTAACAGTTGAAAATTCTACGTTTAAGGGCTTTTGCGCAGCAGTATTTGCAAGGTCTTGCAGTAACAGCAACAATGCAATAATCAATTGTATTTCTAAAAACAATACAATCATCGGCACACGTTGCGGAGAAATAGTTGACGACTATTGCGGCTCTATCAGAAGTGTGCTTGCAATTAATAATAAGTGCACAAGCAAGGGATATAAGAATGTTGTGGCATATACCGATACTAACAACAATATTGAATCTTGCTACACGGATACATTATATAAGAAAGACAATTATCGCTATTTGCCTTATGATGTAATGACTAATCAAACTTTTGTAGACAGTCTTAACGATTCTGCAAATCATTATAATGACCAGATTCATTTGGAATACACATCGCTTATTCATAAGATTTATTATAACAAAGGCAAAACCTCAAAGGATATTGATAAAATGAAGTATCCTGACCCGTCTGTAAAGCTCAGCCAATGGGTATTAAACGGCGGTCAGCTTGCTTTAACACATAATAAGTAATAACGGAGGACAGTTATGAAAAGAATTTTGACATACGGCACTTTTGATTTGCTCCACTACGGTCACATTCGTCTTTTAAAAAGGGCAAAGGCAATGGGCGATTATCTCATTGTTGCACTTTCAACAGATGAATTTAATGCCGGCAAGGGCAAAAAAGCGTATCACACATACGAAACAAGAAAGAAAATGCTTGAAGCAATCAGATATGTTGACCTTGTAATCCCTGAGGAAAGCTGGGAGCAGAAGATTAACGACGTTAAGGAATATCACGTTGATACCGTTGTTATGGGCGGTGACTGGGCAGGAAGCGACAAGTTTGATTATCTTAAGGATTATTGTGAGCTTGTATTTCTTGACAGAACTCCGGGTGTTTCAACTACTCAAATTAAAAAGGACCTTGGGCTTCAGGAGGCGGTAAGCGGAATTGACCAGCTTCCCGGCGAGCCGGAGGAATAATTTATGATAAAAAAGCTTTATAAAAAATACGAAGAAGTAATTTTGTACGTTGTTTTCGGCGGACTTACAACTCTTGTAAATTTTGTTTCGTTTTGGGTATTTAATAAAATTTTAGGTGAAAAATTTTATTTGGTAAGCAATGTAATTGCTTGGTTTATTTCTGTTGTTTTTGCTTATGTTACAAATAAACTTTGGGTTTTCGAGTCGAAAAGTTGGGCTTTTAAGATTTTGTTAAAAGAAGTGCCTGAGTTTTTTGCAGCAAGGCTTTTCAGCCTTGGTGTTGAAGAAGGCGGCTTGTGGCTTTTTGTTGATAAATTCGGATTTGACAGGTATTCGTTTACCGTGTTCAATTTTGAAGTAACAGGAAAGCTTATTGCAAAAATATTGCTTGCAGTAATAGTTGTTATTTTAAATTATTTTTTCAGTAAGTTTATCATTTTTGCCACAAAGGGCAAGAAAAAGGATAAAAAAGAATGATTTTTTAGGTTGCGAAGAAGTAGTCAGAATTGGATTTTTAGTGAGAGGAGCTGTACGTGGGTACTGCCCTCTCGCTAAAAATTCAAAGTGCCCAACGTTTTGTCGCCGTATCCTTTAGGATATTAAGACAAAACGTTCAAATGTTATTGATATAAAAAACAAAGGAATTAGAAAAACGTAGATAAATACGTATTTCTAATTCCTTTTCTGTTTCGGCACGGTTATGGCTGCTTATTCACGACCTTATATATGATTTTCATACACTTCAGAAGTAATTATTCCGTCATTGACATGTAACTTGCAAATTCTTGCGTTTCGCCTGTCGCCTGCAAGTCCGTCGTCCTCAATATCCCTTGCGTGATAAATCGCATACCATTGACCTTTGTATTTAATCATTGAATGATGGCCCGTGCCTTCTTCAAATTCGTTTGCCTTCATAACAGGATGATATGTGTTTTCGTCGGGATATTTTTCAAACTTAATCTTAGTAAGGTCGGTTTCGTCCGTCTTTGCCCTTGCATATCCGATATAATAAGTAGGCTGTAAATAGCAATTGCCCGAATACATAAGATACTGCCAATCGCCCTCTTTGAAATAGAAAGCACCCTCGATTGTGTGCCAATTTTCGCCCTTTTTATATCTGTCACGCATATAGATATCCTCGTCAAGGGTAGGTGTCAGCATTGTAACAGGCTTGCCCTCTGCCTTTTCCGGGGTCAAAAGGCGGTCGCAAACAATATATGTGCCCGGTCTTTCACCCTCAAAGGTGTTGGTTGAATAAAAAATAAACAAGCCGTTTTCATTTTTAACAACGTGTGAGTCGATTGAAAATGGGTGCAAAAGCTGTTTTGCGTTTTCAAAAGGACCGAGCGGACTTTTTGATGATGAAACGTGCATAGCCTGATGGTGACCGCCTTGGTCAGGCTCGTCGTCAAAAAATTCAAACGAGCAGTAAAGATAATAAGTGCCGTCGATTTCAATCACGCTCGGCGCCCAAAAATCGTGAACGCCCTTGCCCTCATAAGTAAAAACTCTGCCGTAAAAATTCCATTTACCGAAAAGGTCATCGGCAAAATATGCGTAAATTCCGTCGCTTCCTGTGGTGTAGATATAGAATTTTCCGTCTGCCTCAAAAATGAACGGGTCTGCCTGACCGATATAATTTTCTTTGTTTATTTCAAGTAGATGCATAGTAAATCTCCTGTAATTTAATGGAATAATTTTACTATATTGGTGTTAATTTTTCAACAGTTAATCAATATTTTTACATATATAATACCATTTGCAGTCGCTGCAAACGTCATTTGGCGTCGGTTTTATGCCGAGGGAAATAAGCTTTTTAACCTTTTTGTCGTAGCTTTTTACTTTTTCTTCTTCTTTGCATTTTCCGCCTTTATTGTTTGGGCAGTGCGAGCAAATCTCATCGCAATGTTCTACAAGCGTTATTTTTTCATTATTATATCGCTTTTTAACATTTGCCATATTCTTGCAAAAATCAGCGCTGTATCCTTTGCCTTCAAATCTCGGAAGGCATAAAAGATGATGATATCTGATATCCATTATTTTACAAATTTCTTAAGTCTGTTTGTAAGTATTGCGGCGATAACAATTTTAACAGCGTCAGGAATAAGGAACGGAGTTACGCACCAGCCGAGGATTGTTGCAAGAGATGCAGGGTCATTTGCTTTATTGTAAACTACCGCAAACCAAGCTGTGCCGAAAGCGTAGCAAACAAGAATTCCGATTACCATTGAAATAATAAGGGGAATAAGTTTTCCCTTGAATTTGTCTGATACAAAACCGACAATAAGTGCTGTAAATATAAAGCCGACAATATATCCGCCGGTCGAGCCTAAGATTACGCCCATACCGCCCGAAAAGCCTGCAAAAACGGGAACGCCGATTGCACCCAAAACGATGTAAACAAGCGTTGCAAGTGTGCCTCTTTTAAGCCCTAACAGTCCCGATACTAAGCATACACCCATGGTTTGAAGTGTAATAGGCACAGTAAGCGGAATTTGAATCCACGAGCATATTGCAATAAGCGCCGCAGATACGCCGATATATACAATGCTTAAAATTTTGTTTCTGTTTTTTGTGTTTGTTTCTTTTGCTTTTTCACTCATAATTTTTGCCTTTCAAAATAAATTTCTTAAAGATTATGCCACTTGAACGTCCTATTGTCAACTAAAAATTAAAACAGGGTTTACAATAGGCTTTAGTCTATTATGCCGTATTGTAAAAAAATAGAATAAAAGCTATTGATTAGTTTGAAAAACTATTGTATAATACTTACGTATTTTAAAAGGGGGATAACTACTTATGAGTGATTTTACTAAAGCTATTTGCGGTGATTGGCTCAACGGCAAGACTGTAATTGTTACAGGCGCATCAGGCGGTATGGGCGCAGGAATCGCAGCTACACTTATTAAAAAACACAACTGCCGTGTAGTCGGCGTTGCAAGAAATGAAGCAAAAATGCTTAAATTTATTGAAGAACTTGGTCCTATGTATAAAGACCAATTTTCATACAAACTTTTTGATGTTTCTTCAAGAGAGGCTTGGGAGAGTTTTGCAGCTGAACTTGCCGAGGAGGGTATTGTTCCGTCGGTTCTCGTTAATAACGCAGGTATTCTTCCTAAGTTTAAGAGATTTGACAGATATTCTTATGAAGAAATTGAAAAGGCAATGAACATCAATTTCTATTCTTGCGTTTACGGTGTAAAGACATTTTTACCTGTTCTTTTAACGCAGGATGATCCTGGTATCATTAATGTTGACTCATCTGCTGCTCTTATGACCTTGGCAGGTACTTCTATGTACAGTTCGTCTAAGGCTGCTCTTAAGGGCTTTACCGAAGCACTCAGAGTTGAGTTTAGGGGTAAGTGCTATGTTGGTCTTGTGTGCCCCGGCTTTACTAAGACTGATATCTTCCGTGACCAGTCAAATGCAGGTGGCAAGGGTCAAAAGGTTATGGATATGATTTCAACCGATTGCGACCTTATGGTTAAAATGATTATGTTCGGTATCGAGCATAAGAGACCTATGATGGTTCACGGTCTTGACGCTCATGCAATGTCAATCTTTAACAGGCTTCTTCCTGTTGCAGGCTCAGAGCTTTTCTCTGCAATTATGAAGATGGCTGATATTGACCTTTTCAGCGAAGTGTTTGATGATTAATTAATCTATTTAAAAGGGTAGAAGTATCAATGGCGATACTTTTGCCCTTTTATGCTTTTAAATATCTTTTTAGGAGGTAACTATGGAAGATATCACTAAGAAAAAACACATGTCATTTAAAGAGATAGCCGCTTATTCGCTCGGTCTTTTCGGATTTCAGGCAATAGTGGGGCTTCTTAATTCATATCAGGCGGAATTTGACGGCTCGATTTTGGGCGCAAACGTCAGCGTCGTTGCAATTCTTATCTTGGTTGCAAAGATTGTTTCTGCCGTTGCCGACCCTGTGGTTGGTAATCTTGTTGACCGCTCAAAAAGCAAGCTTGGCAAGTTCAAGTCAATGATTGTATATTCAATCGCACCGCTTCTTATTTTTACGGCGGTGGTTTTCGTTAAGGTTCCGTTTAAAGGCGTAGGTCTTTATGTTTGGATTTTCCTTACATATCTTGTTTGGAGTATTGCAATGACAATGGGTGACGTTCCGTCGCAGGGCATTGCTTCCGTTTTAACCCCTAACCCAACAGAGAGAACAAATGTTGTTTCTATTTCAAACACGTTTAAGCAAATCGGCTTTTCCGCTTGCGTTGTTATCGTGCCTATCGTTTGCCTTATTATTCCGAACGGCTCAAAGGTATTCGTTAAAAGCGGCGAAACCGATACCCCGATGATTAGCTCGGAGTATTTCTTTACCGCTCTTTTGACTGCTATTTTGGGTTGTGTCCTTTTTGCTCTTATTCCTATTATTAATAAGGAAAGAGTTACTAATACTTCTCAGGAAAAAACAACCTTTAAGGATATGGCGCTTGCACTTAAGAATAATAAGCCGTTTTTGCTTGTAATCATTTCATATTTCCTCGGCTTCGGCAGGCAGATGGCTATGGGTATTCAGGTTCAGGCGGCTACCGTTATTTTAGGCAGTCAAAATCTCGTTGCCGTTTTGGGTATCGTTACCGCTGTCGGCTCAATGATAAGTATGGCGCTTTGCCCGCTTCTTATTAAAAAGCTTAATGAGAGAAATGCGTATATTCTCCTTTCTGTTTACGGCTTTGCGGCTTCTATTTTCTCGTTTGTAATCGGTCACTTCTGGTTCCAGTCGCCTAAGAATATGGTGCTCACCGTTCTTTTCTATGCGTCATTGTTCCTTATCGGCTTGCAGTTCGGTGCAGTTACTCTTATGCCGATGATTATGACGGCAGATGCAGTAGATTATTACGAGTATGAAACAGGCAAAAGAATGGAGGGCGCTTGCTACTCAATCCTCACCCTTACAATTAAGGTTTGCCTCGCTCTCGGTACTGCCGTTGGCCTTATCTTTGTTCAAAAATCAGGCTATTATGAGTCGCTTACTGCCGGCACATTCACTACCAAAACTAAGGATATTATCTTCTTTGCATATACCGCTTTGCCGGGTATCCTTGCTCTTATTTCAATCTTCCCTATGTTCAAATATGATATCGTAGGCGAAAAGAAAGCAAAGATTTCCTCTGAGCTTGCATCACGCAGAAAATAAATTATGATATAACAAAACCACCTGTATCAATCGAGTACAGGTGGTTAATTTTTTTGCAATTATCAATCAACGCCGTTGAGCTGCTTCCAATGGATTTTGCAATAATTTTTGCCGTCAATCGGCGGATAATCCTTATCGTCAACTCTTGCCTCGTTGTAGCAATCGTATTCGCCGTTGTATGCGCATCTGATTGCCTTGTCGCCGCCCTCCGTAAGGCTTGGAATAAATGCATAAAGGAAGATGCAAACTACTGCAAGAACGATTGCAACCGGTGCGGCTTTGCCGTTTGTTTTGTCAGTTATCTTTTTAAGAACTTTGCCTAAATCAATATTATCAAGCTTTGTCTTTTCAAAAATAAATTTAACGACAAACTTAGCAATGAGATAGCCGAGCACGCCTGCAACAATACCTACCACAAAACCTGCAAGTACATCTGTTGCATAATGCACCATAAGGTAAACACGGCTTCCCATTGTGCAAAGTGCAACTACAGGAAAAAGATAAGCAATTTTCTTTTTCTCGCTCTTGAAGCAGAGGAAAAGTGCTGTTGCGACTTCAAATGCGCCTGTTGTGTGACCCGACGGGAATGAATAGTCGCTCTCGCTGAGTGCGCCGGCGCCGATATACCATTTCCAATAATCTGCGTTGCCCTGAAGCGTATTGTAAGGCCTTACTCTAAGCGCCATAGGTTTAACCACAATGTTTGTAACAAGTGTGCCGATGACTACTGCGAAAATAAGAGATAAGCCGAATTTTCTTGTTCTTTTAAATAAGCAAAGAACTGCGCCCACAACAACAAGCGGAATTATAAATCCTTCGTCGCCAAAGGTTGTGAAAAATTTTGCAACGTATGTTAGAAATGTGCATTGCATTGAGCCGAAAAAGTGGAAAACCCACAAATCAAAGGATGAAAAAACCTTGTCGATATTTTCACCCAGAGTAAGCAAAATTGGATACATAATGCTTAAAACCTCCGTTGTTATTTATTACTATATTATACTACCAAAATAAGTTAAAAATTTCAATAAAAATGTTTAAACTATTAATCAACGTGTAGAAAAAACTGATTTATAAATTTCTACACGTTGCAGACTTCGAGAAAGCGAGATAAATTTCGTTTTTTGCGAATGGGTGCTGTACGTTGGTACTGCCCCTGAGCAAAAGACGGAAAGCGCCAAAAATTGCAAGGACTCGATGTCCTTGCGATTTTTACAATCCCTCCGAGCGCAACAAGTTGCACCCACCGTCTCGCCTCCCGGCTCGGTCGGTGCTTTTGCACTAAAGTGCAGAGGTCTCCACCGGAGACCCGCACCCTTTGCAAGGGAGGCAAAAAGGTTTATTTTCTATTATTTGGCGCGGTTTAGCCGCTTTATCAAAGTCTGACCAAAGTTTATGTCTTGTATGTTATTTGTTAATAACGTCTTAAAAATTGCGTGGTAACATTTGATAAAATCAATTATTGAGGAATATATATGATAACTAATCCTTATAAGGTTTTGGGAGTGCCGGACGGGGCAAGCGTTGAAGAATGCACAAAGGCATATAAAAAGCTTGCTAAAAAGTATCATCCCGACCTTAATCCAAACGATAAAGAAGCCGAGGAGAAAATGTCGCAAATCAATGCGGCTTATGACCAAATTAAAAACGGCACAGCTAATCAAAGTGAATATTATTCTCCGTTTAGCGGCACGAGGGCTAAAGCGAATGCAAACAGTGCACCCGATTATTTAAAATCTGTTGCGCAGTTTATAAATACGGGGCAATACACTCAGGCAATTAATTTGCTCAATACTATTGAGGACAGAAATGCCCGCTGGTATTATCTTTCAGCGCTTGCTAATGCGGCAGTCGGCAAGTGGAATGTTGCGCAGGACCATATCCGTACCGCTTATGCAAAGGAGCCTGATAATATGACGTATCATCAGGCATACAGCGATATTACAAACGGCATTAATCCGCTTAAAAAGGACCCGTTTTCAAGCTTTTTCGATTTCGGCGATATGGGCGGCGCTCATACCTACACTTATACCAATCCTAATCAAAACACACGCACATATACCGCAAGGCGTGGCGGTTGTGTTTCAAGAATTTTAAAAATTATCCTTATTATAATTATAATCAGGATTGTTGTTAGTCTTATCAGCGGCTTGTTTGCGTCAAGAACTTACTACTATACACCGCATTTTAATAACGGAAACTCGTACTCTCAGTCGCAGGATTTCGGCAATTCAAGCGACGGTTCAAATGACAGTTCAAACGACGGTTCAAATGACAGTTCAAATGCGTCGGACTATTTCGGCAGTCCCAACGGCGGTGTATATAATCAATAAAGGGGAAAAATATGAAAGAATTTTTTAGAAAACAAGCATATAAGTTTCAGCAATTTATGATAGGCAGATACGGCATTGATAAGCTTTGGAGCGTGCTTTTAATCTTTTTCTTTGTCATAACTCTTTTGGCAAACGCTTTTTACAAGGTGTCAAAAATAACATATTATGCGATTGAGATTATGGCTTTAGTGCTTTTTGTTTTCGCAATTTTCAGAGTTTTTTCAAAAAATATCGAGGCTCGCAGAGCGGAAAATGCAAAGTGGCTTAAGTTTGAAAACAGCGTCAAGGGCTTTTTCAAATTTCAAAACGATAAATTCAAGCAACGCAAAACCCATAAGTTCGTTAAGTGTAAGGGTTGTAAAAAAACGCTTCGCCTCCCTCGCAATAAGGGCAAAATCAACGTGACCTGCCCTCATTGCCACGCTCAATTTGTCGTAAATACGGGCAAGAAAGCGACGAACAATCAATAAATATCATATAAAATCTAAAAAAAGGAAGAACAAATTTTGTTCTTCCTTTTTGTCTTTATTGCTTATTTGGTTTTAACGGTTTTTACTTTACTCCATGCGCCGTAAACCTTTTTGCCCGATACGCTTTTGTAAGCACGAACTCTAACGTAATATTTTTTCTTTTTCTTTAATTTGCTGATTTTAACCTTTGTTTTGCTCTTCTTTGCGGTAACGGTTTTCTTGTTTTTCTTGAATTTCTTGTCGGTCGCAACCTGAATTTGATATCCGCTTGCACCGCTTACCTTTGCATATCTTACCTCTAACGCCTTTTTATAGCCTTTAACCTTTTTGATTTTTGCCTTTTTAGGTTTTGAGGTCTTTTTAGTGGTGGTAGCCGAAATGCCGTTGAATTTATTGAAGTTTTGTGTAAGATAAAAACTGTATGCGCCTGCCCAATTATCAATCGAAATAAAATATTCGCCTGCTTTTAAATTTTTGTAAAGCAAGGTTCCGTTGTTGTATGTAGAATATTGGACGCTTTTTCCGTCACCGTCATACAAATGAAACGAATTGTAAGCAGCCCAAAAAGGAGCAAATTTATTTTTTCTTTCTCCGTCAAATCCTGCATACAAATTGCCGCCGGTGAATTTAAATTTGTATGAAAATGAGGTGGGAACATGTGTAAGCTCACTATACGTACTTGATTCTTGAATGCAGGCAGGAAATACCCCATAATACATCTTATCAAGTGATATTTCATTTCCGTGAGCGATTACATTTGTAACGGTATTGTTATCTGCATAAAAGCTTTGAGCTTTTGGTGTGAATGAGGTCGAAATTTCACAATTTACAGGTGAATCATTTCCCCAAGTACATAACTCAAAAGTATATGTGCCGGGTAATATTTCATATTCAACGTGGTCATTAACATAGCCTTTATATCCACTGCTCATATCTGAAATAAAATATTTTTTTGAAAATTCGGTTCTGAATTGCACGGAAAATTGACCGTCGCTGTCATATCCGGTGAGGCTTGCATTCACGTTTATTCTTAATGTGCCGGGGCTTTGAATAACATATGTATAACGTGTTCTTAATTCATCTTTTGCGTAGTAATCTTCACTGTTGGCAGGACACACATTGTTAATTGTACCGGATATAGGCAAAACAGGATTTTCATCCGCTTGCGCCATTGTCGGAATCACAAAAATTGATGTAATTATCATTACTAATGACAGCATTGAAGATAAACCTTTTTTCATTTGAATTTCTCCTTTTGTATGTTAATGCGCCGTGATATGTTCTCATTGTATCATTATATGATTTTTTTGTAAAGAAAATTTAAAAATATGCAAAAAGAGCAAGGACGTAAAATCCTTGCTCTTTGTTATGTAATAATAATTTTTTATTATTCGCCCTTCATTTCAAGAAGCTTAACCTTGCCGTCGTATGATGCCTGAGAAACACGGATTGAATCAGCAATTGCTTCTTCAATATCGTCTTCCTGAACGCCGAGCTCCTTAGTATACTGGTTGTTAATAAAGAGGTCGAGGTTCATAATATCAGGAAGGTTGAATGGGTCCATACCTGACTCAATGCCTCTCTTTTTGTAATCCTTGGCAATGCCGATCATACCAAGCTTCATCATCCAAGGCTGAACGCCGACAATCTTTCTGTTTGGACCCATACCTCTTGCTTCGTAAACGATTTTAAGGAACTTATCCCATTTCATATTATACATAGCAACAGGGATTGCTTCAAAGCCTGCCTTTTCCCTAACAGCAGCACCTGCGATAGCCTGACCTACCTGACGGCAAGTAAGCATTGCAGTACCTCCCTTTGGATAAAGGGTGAACGGAAGGTTGTCCATAGCCTTGAGCTGCTCAATAAGGATAGTCCATACAGGCTTTCTGCCCGGCTGTGTGCCGAAAATGTAAGGAAGTTCAAGTACGCAAGTTGAGAAGTTGTCATCAACAGCATTCTTGCAGATATCCTCTTGCATCATTCTTGCCTTGAAATACGGGTTTCTCTGCTGAAGTCCCATATCAGGTCTGCTCTTTGTAAGATAAGCAAAGTATGAGCCGAGAACTACTGCTCTCTTAACGCCGACTTTTTTGCAAAGAGGGAAGATTCTTCTAAGAGGAGCGTTGTTGAACTTGTCATAATAATCCATAACAGGATGAGGGAATTCAACTCTCTCATCAACACCTGCGGCATAGATGAATACATCGTTGCCCTTGAGCATTTCTTCAATTTCTTCGTCGCTCTTTTTGTTAATATCGCCGAAAACGATTTCCATTTCTTCAGGAATAGGAGCACCCTGAGGAAGAGGTGGCAAAGCAACGCTTGTTACTTTGTGACCCATTTTGATAAGCTGGGTTGCAGCTTCACAGCCAAGAAGGCCTGTGCCGCCAATCATAAAAATATTCATAATTTTTCCTCCGTTACGCAAAGCGTAATTTTTTGATTTAATTTCCTAAAAACGTACAAATACAATTATAGCACTATTACAAATTTTGTCAATAAAATAACAAAATCTGTATCAAAAAAAGAAAAGAAAAACCTGCCGAGTATAATTACTCAATTCGGCAGGTTTATTGAAAGATTAATTACTTTCTGTTATTGTCACGTCTGTGATTATCTCTGCGTGGCTTTCTCGGTGTTTCGTCAATTTCGTTTTCAGGTTTCATTCCCTCAAGTTCGATTAAAGCATCTCTTCTTGAAAGATTGATTCTGCCCTGGTCGTCAATTTCAATGCATTTAACGATAACGGAATCGCCGACGTTTACAACGTCCTCAACCTTTTCTGTTCTCTTAACGTCAAGGCGAGAGATATGAACAAGACCTTCCTTGCCCGGTGCAATTTCAACGAATGCGCCGAAGTTCATAATTCTTGTTACAACACCGTTGTAGAATGAACCAACCTCAGGGTCGGTAGCAATAAGCTTAACAATTTCAACAGCACCCTTGCACTTATCTGCGTCAATGCCGCTGATATATACTCTGCCGTCCTCTTCAATGTTAATCTTAACATCGTAGTCAGCCTGAATTTCCTGAATTACCTTGCCGCCCTTGCCGATAACATCGCCAATCTTGTCAGGGTTGATGGAAAGTGTATACATCTTAGGAGCATACTTTGAAAGCTCTTTTCTCGGCTCGCTGATGCATGGAAGCATAATTTCATCAAGAATGTAATTTCTTGCCTTATGAGTCTTAGCAAAAGCTTCCTTGATGATTTCAGGAGTAAGACCGTGAACTTTAAGGTCCATCTGAATTGCAGTGATACCCTTCTTAGTACCTGCAACCTTGAAGTCCATATCGCCGTAGAAATCTTCAAGACCCTGAATATCAACCATTGTCATAAAGTCGCCGTATACGCCGTCGTCGCCTGTGATAAGACCGCAGCTGATACCTGCAACGGGAGCCTTGATAGGAACGCCTGCAGCCATAAGTGAAAGAGTAGAGCCGCAGATTGAGCCTTGCGAAGTTGAGCCGTTTGATGAAAGGACTTCAGATACAACTCTGATTGCATAAGGGAATTCATCAACTGACGGAAGAACAGGAACAAGTGCTTTTTCAGCAAGTGCACCGTGACCGATTTCACGTCTGCCCGGTCCTCTTGAAGGCTTTGTTTCGCCTACAGAGTATGACGGGAAGTTGTAGTGATGGATATATCTCTTTTCAGTCTGCTCGTCAAGACCGTCAAGAAGCTGAGCGTCTGACATCGGACCGAGAGTAGTAACTGAAAGTACCTGTGTTTGACCTCTTGTGAAAAGACCTGAGCCGTGTGCTCTTGAAAGAAGGTCAATCTCTGCGTTAAGAGGACGGATTTCGTCAATGCCTCTGCCGTCAACTCTCTTATGCTCGTCCTTAAGCCAAGCACGAACAACGTGCTTTTGAACAAGATACATAATTTCTTCAATCTTGCCCTCGTTGCCCTCAAATCTTTCGTCAAACTTCTCGTGAACTGCATTATAAATAGGAAGAAGAGCCTCATCACGAACAAGCTTGTCATCTGTGTCAAGAGCTTTCTTTACATCCTCAATACAGAAGTCCTCAATTTCCTTCATAATTTCAGGATCAGGATCTGATGATTCATATTCAAACTTAGGCTTGCCGACTTCGTCAACGATGCCTTGAATAAACTTAACAATCTTCTTGTTTTCTTCGTGACCTGCCATAATAGCATTAAACATTGTTTCGTCATCAATTTCGTTGCCGCCTGCTTCAATCATAGCAACAAGGTCAGCTGTTGATGCAACCGTAAGTGTAAGGTCAGTCTTTGCTCTTTGCTCAAGAGTTGGGTTGATAACGATTTCGCCGTCAACAAGGCCGACGTTTACCGAAGATATAGGACCTGCCCAAGGGATATCCGAAATAGCGATAGCGGCAGATACACCGATAGCGGCAGTAATCTCAGGTGAGCAGTCAGGGTCAACTGACATAACTGTTGCAACAACTGAGCAATCGTTTCTTAAATCTTTTGGGAAAAGCGGACGGATAGGACGGTCAATACAACGGGATGTAAGAATTGCCTTTTCTCCTGCTCTGCCTTCTCTGCGAAGGAATGAACCCGGAATTTTGCCTACCGCATACATTTTTTCCTCATAGTCAACCGAAAGAGGGAAGAAGTCAACGCCCTCACGTGGCTTTGCAGACGCTGTTACTGTGCAAAGAACTTCTGTTTCGCCGTAGCGAGCCATAATTGAAGCATTTGCAAGGCCTGCCATTTTGCCTGTTTCAAGTGTAAGCTTTCTGCCTGCAAGCTCGGTTTCCCAAACTTTAAAATTCTTGAAAAACATTTTAGTACCTCATTTCTTTAAATTTTATTTATTTAATCAAGGAGGTGCAATAGTAATAAACCCAATACACAAATTATAATTTACATACTCGGTTTACTACTATTGTCTGCGCCTCCTTAAATTACAAAAAAGTAAACAAGGCAAGCATTGACCGTCAGCCATGCTTGCCTAAGTGACAAATTATCTGTCGAGTGTATCACGGATGCCAAGCTTTTTGATAAGAGCACGGTATCTTTCGATATCCTTATTGTAAAGGTATACGAGAAGGTTTCTTCTGTGACCAACCATCTTTAAAAGACCACGTCTTGAGTGATGGTCCTTCTTATGAACCTTAAGATGCTCTGTAAGCTCGTTGATTCTTGTTGTAAGAACTGCAACCTGAACTTCCGGTGAACCTGTGTCACCCTCGTGAGTAGCATACTCCTTGATAATTGCTTGCTTTTCAGCCTGTGTCATAATTTTCACCTCATTTAATATTATTTGCCGTATCACGCAAAACTCAGTAATGGGCAGGTGAATACTGCAAGGCAGTTAAACCCCGAAACCGTGTAATTCGTTTACAGCGAAAAGATTATAGCATATTACACACGAATTGTAAAGCAAATTTTTAAAATAGTCGTTTATTGTATATTATATACAATATATAGTGTGTTACATAGTCATTCCTTTATTTTTCGATATTTCTTACTTGGGTAGGTGTTTGGTTGAAAATTTTTTTAAACTCATTTGTAAAATGATACGGTGAGCTGAAACACAGTAATTCGCTTATTTTGTTAATCGGCATAGAGGTTTGAACAAGCAGCCTGTAACCCTCCTCCATTTTCTTTTTGGTTATGTATTTTTTTGGTGAAATATTAAGTTCCTTGATAAAGATTTGGTGAAGTCTGCGAGGGGTAATATTGAAAAATGCCGACACGGCATCAACCGTTATTTTCGTAAATAATTTTTGCGATATAAATGAGCAAATATCGTCAATCAGCCTGCGGTGTGGGGTGTCAAGATTAAGAATTTCGCTTATTTCTTCTTTTCTGCAAACGTTAAAGTAATATGCAAGAAAAATGAAACTGACATAGTTTGAAATTTCAGCGTTTTGACCTATTCCTATAAGCTTTTCAAAATATTTTTCCTCGTCGTCGCTGACCTCACTTTTGCCTATCTTGCCAAGGACAAAATCTTTGCAGCCGTGATATGTAAAGTTAGTCCAACGGTATCCCCAAAATTGCCCCACAGCCTTGTATTTGATAATATCGTGGAAATTTAAAAAGATATAATCGTTTTCGCTTAATTCAATTTCACCGTGCTTTGTATAGATTTTGCCGTTGCCTGCCGTGCAGCGAATAAAAGCGACTGTGCCTTTGGGATACAAATTGTGTTCCTCGTCATCCATAAAATAAAAATAATTTTCATCTACAAGAATTTTAAAAGCGCTTATTACATTCGGTAAAAATAAATTGTTTTCGCTTTGATATCCTAAATAAAAAGATTTATTATGATACATTTCTATTCCACCATTTCCGAAATATGTATCTATTATACTGTATTTTATATTTAATTACAAGTGAATATGTTATATAATATTTAGTTAGAACGGCTTTGAAGCATTTAATATACTTATAATAAAAAAAGTATGTACTTCTAAAGCTCAAAAAGAAAAAGGGGTTAATTTTTATGGAAATAGGAAAGATTAAACAAACTCTTTCTGACGCAAAGGTATATTGGAAAAGACCTATGCCCGGCAGATATATGCCGTTTAAGGAGATATTTGCTTATTCCTTCGGCGGAATAGGAATTTATTTTTTGATTTATTGTGTTCAGCAGTTAACGTTGGGCACTACAAATGTAATTATAGGTAATGCTATCGGCATTTCTCCAACTAAGGTTTATATTATTTATGCAATCAGTATTGCTGTTTCTTTTCCTGCCACTGCAATAAGGGCTAATATTATTGATAATGCCCGAAGTAAGCAGGGAAAGTATCGACCTTATTTGCTGTCAATGGCGCTTCCGGCATGCTTGCTTGTGGTGGGTATGGTAATGGTGCCGTATGAAAAAATTGAAAGCCAAAACGTTAAGGCTCTTATCGTTCTTTTGTTTAATATCGGTTTTCAATTTTTCTATATGTTCTTTTATGAATCGTATGAAAACCTTATTATGGTGCTTTCGCCGGATACTCAGGAAAGAGCAAATGTTTTAACAATTAAGTCTGTTGTTTATTCTATGGCTCCGTCTATTGCAACTGCTGTTTTGCCGCTTGTTGCAAAGGTTGCAACTAACAATGACCTTTATGATATGAAATTATACAGAATTCTTTATCCGCCTTTCGCAATTCTCGGCGTAATCTGTTCTGTATATATTTTTGCAAATACTCAGGAAAAGATTGTTCAGGCAAGAAGCCACGTTGTGCAAATCAAATTTCTTGATGCCGTTCGTGCAGTTGCAAAGAATAAGCTTTTCTGGGTTATATCTCTTGCAGGTTGGATAGGATTTCTTGAATCTACATACGGCAATATGCTCCAGTGGTGCTATCAGTACCATAACACAAAAGAAGACGGTGTCGGCGCCGGACTTTATACAATAATCACAATGGTTGTTGCAAACGCTAACCTTTGGGGAATGCTTGCTGCTCCGTTTTGTATTAAAAAGTGGGGCAAAAAAGCGGTGCTCATTTTCACCAATGCGCTCAATGCCGTAATTCTATTTTTGCTTTATCCCGTTGTTCAGGCAGAACCGCCTAAAATGATTGTATATATTGCAATTATTCTTTTCGGCAACTATCTTATGAGCTCATTCGGCGTTATTTTGACTCCCGCAGTAAATGCCGATATTCGTGATTATCAGCAATATTTGACCGGAGAAAGAATTGACGGTATGTTTTCAACCGTCGGTCTTATAGGAACGGTTATTACTCTTTTGACAAGCGGTCTTGTGCCGGCTGTATACGAAAAGGTCGGTATTAATGAAAACACACTTTCGTCTCGTGCAAGCGAAATATCGGCAATAACAGGCAAATCAATCAGCGAAGTAATGAACTCGCCTTATAACGTTCTTTATATTAACGATATTTTCAAAAAAGCATTTGTCGTTATTGTTGTATTGTCGGTTATAGGTGCAACACTAAACTTTATTCCGTATTTCTTCTATGATATGACGGAGCTTCGCCAGCGTGCAATTGTTAAGGTGCTTAAACTTCGTGCAATGTTTGAAGATTATGGCAACGGCGTGCTTAACGATAAAGATATTGTTGATGCAATAGATGTTATTGAAGAGGCGCAAAGTATGAAAAATGCCGAGCCGAAAGATATTGATTCGTTCAAAAAAGCAGTTAAAAGTGCCAAAGGCAAGGCTGCCAAAAAGCAAGCTAAAAAGGCACTTAAAGATGCAATAGCATATAACGAAAATATTGAAATATCAAAAATGGTAAACGAAGAAGTTGAAAAGTTTGACCGTGAGGAATGGAAGCTTAGGCTTGAAGAGGCAAAAAGAATTTATGCAAACGGAATTGACGGTTTGTCAGATGTAAGCGACGAAGAACTTGAACGTGCAATGGCAAATGCAAAGGCTATGCCGAAGGATACCAAGAAGCACAGAGAGGAAAGAAGCGCTGCAATCGAAACCGCAAGAAACAGAAAGTACAGCAAGAAAGCTATTGCAAAAGCAGGCGGTAAAATTGTTCCTTTTGATAATGCGGTATTTGAACAGCTTTTTGCAAAAGAGGACGCCAATCTTGCCGCTTTGACAGAACTTGAAACTGAAATTTCTAAAGCAAAAAAGGCTAAGGATAAGAATGCTGAATCAAGACTTAAAGCAAAAAAGGCAAAGCTTAAGGCTGAAAGAAAGGAAATTGAGGCTTTAATTAAAAAGGCGACGGATGAAAATTCGTATTACAACCGTCTTGCAAAGCCGTATATTGACGCAGGCAAGCTCATTGTTCAGGCTGAGAATTACAAGCATTATGAGGATATTAAGGCTATGTATGACGATGCAAAGGCACGTGATGAGGAAAACAGACGCCTTGAGGAGCAAAAGGCTAAGGAGCTTGAGGCTAAGCAAAAAGAAATGAAGCAACAGCTTAAAACTGAAAAAGCCAAGAAAAAAAGAGAACAAAAAAATAAGTAAATTTAAAAAAATCCCGTATCTGAATTGATACGGGATTTTTTTCGTCAGTTGTATATTTTAATCAATACGGCTGAGTGAGGTTCAACCTCGGCAGTAAATGAATTTTTGAACTTGCCGAGTTCTTTTTTTGCCCAAATGTCAAAAATGTTGTATTTTTCATCAGGCATTAAAACATCGCTTAAATTGAATTTGATTTTAGCTTTTTTATCTTTAGTATTAAAAAGTGACGCATATTTACACTTCTTTCCGTTCGCCACCCAAATAACGGTACCTTTGTCGTTTGTTTCTTTTCTGTAATGCTGGTGTGCGCCGATTGAATCTTTGTGCATTTTAAGATATTCTTCATTTGTTAAAAGCGAAAGCGTCCATTCGTCGTTTTCAGGCATATTGCCGCCGAAGAAAAGAGGGCTTTTAAAAATTCCCCAAAGGCTCATCATTGTGATTTGTTCAGCCCTTGTGAATTGGGTGTATCTGTCTTTAGGACCGTGGTATGAACAGTTTTTGCAAAGCTTGCCAAGCGGTAGCATATCGCAGTCCGGATAATTTCCGCTTTTAACTTCGTTTTGCCACAAAAGGCATTTGTCAAACATATCGTGAAGCTTGTCCCACTTATCCCAAAAATCGCCTGTCATTCGCCACATATTTGCATTTTCTGCAAGGTGCTTTGCATTTTCGATTTTTGCAGGACCGGGAGAGAGCGAAAGCACCATATTTCTGCCGCAGTTGTCAATAGCTTTTCTAATCATTTCAATTTCATAATATGCGCTGTACGGTGTATCCCATTGGCGAAATTCCGTTACCGCAATGTCGTCGCACTTTATAAAATCAACGCCCCACTTAGCATAAAGCTCAAATATGCTGTTATAATAATCCTGTGCACCCTCACAGTTTTTCATTCCGTACATATCGGTGTTCCATGAGCAAACGCTGAAATGGTGCGCAACCTCACGGGCAGTAAATTTACTGTCTTTTATTTTTGTGTTTTTGTGCACTGCCTGACGTGGAATACCACGCATAATATGAATTCCGAATTTTAAGCCGAGGGAGTGAACATAGTCGGCAATAGGCTTAAAGCCCTGACCGCCCTTAGCACTCGGAAAACGGTTTTCGGCAGGGATAAGTCTGCCGTATTCGTCCATATCAAGCTCGGTAAAATTGTTATAATCGTTATCTTTTGCCTTTGGTTCATACCATTGAATATCGCAAACAATATATTCCCAGCCGTATTTCTTTAAATTTTTTGCCATATAGTCGGCATTTTCCTTGAGCTGTTTTTCATTTACAGCCGCACCGAAGCAGTCCCAGCTGTTCCACCCCATAGGCGCATTTTTTGCAAAATCTCTGTGCGTCATACCATATCTCCAAAACTTTTTTGTTTTATGGTTTTATATTATAATTAAAAAAACAGCGTGTCAATAACTTTTTGAAGATTTATACGATTGAATGTTTATGATATAAATATATTTAAAATTTCTTGCTATAAGATTAGCTTTGTGATATCCTAAAATTTATGGAAAATAAATTATATAAATATGAGCTTCATTGCCACACGGGTTGTGTTTCACGTTGCGGCAGAGTTGAGCCTGAGGAAATTGTAAAATTATATATTGAAAAAGGATATGACGGAATAGTCGTTACCGACCACTACAGCCCTATGACTTTTGAGCCTAATTGGTGCCCGCAAAAGCAGATTGATTTTTATCTTTCGGGCTACAGGCGAATGAAAGCGGAAGCTGAAAAATCGGGCAAAGATTTTACGGTATTACTCGGAATGGAACTTCGCCATTACGGCACGGCTAACGATTATCTTATTTACGGCATTGACGAGGGATTTCTTTACAGCGCAGGCAATTTGATGAAGCCGTGGGAAAAGAAAATATATTCTCTCTGTCATTCAAAAGGATTTCTTGTGTTTCAGGCGCACCCGTTTAGAACGGGCATAAGAAGATGCGATGAGCATTATATTGACGGTATTGAAATTTATAACGGAAAAACGAATGAGAAGCTTAACAAAAAGGCAGAGGTTTGGGCAATGGAAAGCGGCAAGCTGATGTGTTCAGGCTCTGATTTTCATACCAAGGCTCACACGGCACGAGGCGGTATTATTACAAAAGAGAAAATTAATAATAATTGCGATTTATTAAGAATTCTTAAAAGTCAAAATTTTGAAATGATTAAAACCTATTAATGCACTTGTTATTTTATTGACAATGCTTGTTGACGATTTGCTTGTTATAATATATAATAAATTATAAGTTGTATTTAAAGGGGAGGCGCAAGTATGTGGCTTGATAAAGATAATATTGAAACTCTTTATGCTCCGAAAAAGCGAAATTATAAAAAAGAACTTTTTGAGGCTATTAAGAAATTTGCGATTAATATTGCGAAAAAGCAGTCGGGTTTTCGTAAAGAGTCACGTAAAATTCTCCTTGAAAGCAGAAAGAAATCTTATGATGAAATAAGAGACAGGATTAAAACCGACCCTAAGGTTATTTTGTTTTCGACCTTTGACGGCAGAAGCTACGGCGACAGTCCAAAGGCAATTTACGAATATATGCTCACTCAGGAAAAATTTGAGGATTATACTTTCGTGTGGGCTTTTCGCAATCCTAAGCAGTTTACCTTTGTTTTGGACAACCTTAATACTTATATAGTCACGGTTAATACAAAGGATTATGAAATTGCGGCGGCAACGGCTAAGTATTGGGTTTATAACTATCGAATGAGCGACCATATTTATCCTAAGGACGACCAAGTTTACATTCAGCTTTGGCACGGCACACCGCTTAAACGTCTTGGCTATGATATTAATATTTCCGACAACGCTATGAATTCAAAAAGCGAAATCCGTGAAAAATATAAGGTTGATGCAAGCAAGTTTAAATATATTCTTGCCCCGTCGCACTTTGCGGCAGAAAAGTTTATTTCCGCATGGAATTTGGAGGCTATCGGCAGAACGGATACTGTTTTGGAACTTGGCTATCCGAGAAATGACTTTTTGGCAAATTATACTCAAAAGGATATCGAAGATATAGTAAGTGAATTACAGCTTCCGAGGGATAAAAAATATATTCTTTATGCACCTACTTGGCGTGACAATCAGCATCAGGCAGGCATAGGCTACACATATAAAACCGAGGTTGATTTTGATAAGCTGAAAGCTAATCTCGGCGATGAATATATTATCCTTTTCAGGGCGCATTATCTTGTCGCAAATTCCTTTGATTTTGATAAATACAAGGGCTTTGTTTATGATGTGTCAAAGGTGAATGATATCAATCATCTTTATGTCATTTCCGATTTGCTTGTAACAGACTATTCATCGGTATTTTTCGATTATGCAAACCTCAAAAGACCGGAAATTTTCTATATGTATGACCTTGAGGCATACGGTAATGAAATCCGTGGCTTTTATATTGACCTTGATGAGCTTCCAGGCCCGATTGTTCAAACCGAGGACGAGCTGATTAAGGCTATCAAGAATGCCGAGACTGACAGAAGCTATGACGAAAAATATAAGGCGTTTAATGGTAAGTTTAATTATCTTGACGACGGCAAGGCGGCTCAAAGAGTTACCGAAGCAATTATAGAAGAATAATGCAGACGGGCGATTGATAATCGCCCCTACAATGATAAAAGAAAATCTACCGTAGGGGCGATTATCAATCGCCTCTTATTTTTTGTAATTCTTTTGTGCAATTCGTACATAAAAGCCTCTAATTTTTATGCATTATGGCAAATTGAAAAATAGACCTTTTTCTATTATAATTGTTACAGGTGATTTTATGAAAACGATATTTAAAAATTGCACTCTTCTTGACGGCACGAAGGATATGGCGGCAAGGGAAAATATTGACGTTGCGATTGAAAACGGAAAAATTGTTGAAATCGGCAGTATTACTCCGAATGTAAGCGATGAAGTTATTGATTTAAGCGGCAAATATTTAATGCCGGGGCTTATCAATTTGCACGTTCATCTTCCTGCAGGCGGCAAGCCGCAAAATAAACCGATGAAAACTACACTTTTAACTAAAATTGCGCTTTCCTCAGCCGTTTCAAGAGAGCTTGTGCTTAAAATGTGCCATGCCTATGCAATGCAGGGCTTGATGGCAGGCGTTACCACTGTTCGTGCGGTCGGCGGACTTGATAATCTTGACACCCGCCTGCGTGATAAGATTAATTCGGGAAAGCTTGACGGACCGAGGATTTTGGCGGCGAATTTTGCTATCGGCGTGCCGAACGGCCATATGGTCGGCTCTGTTACACGTCCTGCCCAAAGCGTGGCGGACGCAGTTAAAATGGTTGACGAATTAAAGAGTCAAAACGTAGATTTAATTAAATTGATGATTACGGGCGGAGTTATGGACGCTAAGGTTAAGGGCGAGCCGGGTAAGCTTATGATGAAGGCAGATATGATTAAGGCTTGCTGTGACAGGGCGCACGGCTACGGCCTTAAGGTTGCTGCTCACGTTCAAAGCCCTGAGGGTGTAAGGTGTGCCGTTGAAAATGGAGTTGACTCAATCGAGCATGGCTCCACTCTTACCCAAAGGGAAATTGATGCTTTTAAAAAGCATAATGCCGTTTTGGTTTGCACAATTTCGCCTGCGCTTCCTATGGCAAAATTTGAACGTGAAACCTTGGGTATCAGCGAGGCGGTGCAATATAATTCAAATATTGTTTATAACAATATGATTTCAGGCTCAAAAACAGCGCTTGAAAACGGCATTACCGTCGGGCTGGGAACAGATACGGGCTGCCCCTATACCACCCATTATAATATGTGGCGTGAACTTCATTATTTTGAAAAGAACGTCGGCGTATCGCCTGCTTTTGCGCTTTATACTGCCACTCTTAATAATGCAAAAATTTTGGGAATTGATGATATTACGGGCAGTATCGAGGTTGGCAAGTGCGCCGATATCCTCGTGTCAAATTCAAATCCGCTTGATGATTTTCGTGCGCTTTCTCAGCCGTATATGGTTGTTTGCCGAGGTAAGATTTATAAAGAACCAAAGATTGAAAAATACGAAAAATGCGAATACGAGCTTGATAAATATTATGATTAAGAATCAGCGATAAAGTGTTTAGCAAAAATATCAGGCGACCGATGGTCGCCCCTACGGACGTATACACATATAAAAAGTGACTTGAACAATTAAGCTCAAGTCACTTCTTTTATATGTTTGATGATATTTTTACGCTTTCGTTTTTTGAATATAAGTCGTATTCGATTACAGGGTTTTTATCAATGCCTATTCGGTAAATCTTGCTCATAATTTTATTGTCATCAAGTGTGTAATCGGCATTTGAGGTATCGTAGCAAGTCCTTTTATCCTCGCACGCTTTTTTAATAACACCTTTGTCAATATTATTTATGTTTAAAATTTCTGCCAGCTTTGACAGCTCGCTGTAATCAATGCTTTTGTATTTTTGACTGTAACCGTCAATCGCATTATTTAATGTAATTGTGATTTTGGGGTTGCTGCTTTTTAAATCACTGCACTCAATGCTTATTGTGCTGTTTTCCTTTTCGCCCTTTACGGTGAAGCCGTCTTTGTCGGCGTTTTCTTTAACATTATAAGCCTGCTCTTTTAAGTAATTGACAGCCGAGCCTTGAATATTGCTGTTTTTAGAATTGGTGCAGCCGAAGCAGGTTGCAATAATCATTAAAAAGCACAACCCGATAAAGAGATATTTGAATCTTTTATCCATTTCGTTCACCTTATTTATAATAGTTTTCCTTTACTTCAAGAAGCTCCTGCTCAGTGCAAGATGAGCTTAAGCAACCAACGCTGGTAACGCATTTTCCGCCTGTAATATTGCCAAATTTGATTGAATCCTCAAAGCTTTTTTCGTGGTACAAGCCATAAATAAAGCCTGCAAGGAATGCGTCGCCTGCACCTGTTGAGTCAACGTGCTTGAAATCGTCAACTTGACTGACATAAAATTTCTTTCCGTTTTCCATTCCGAGGCAGCCGTCTTTATCAAGCTTAACGATAACCTTTTCAAAATAATTTGATAAAACGTCAGCCGCTTTTTCCGGAGTGTCGGTATCTGTTATTTTAAGCGCTTCCTTTTGGTTTGGAGTATAATAATCGGCAAGCTCAAGGTGCTCCCTGTAGTTTTCAAGGCTCAAATTATCGTCCCAGCCGCAGTCGAAAACAAGCATTGTGCCCTCGCTTTTAAGCTTTTTGTATACAGGCAAAAAGCCGCCTGTGTGCATAATCACTATCTTTGCACCGGTGCACATTTTGTAAGCCGCATCAAGTGCGTCGGGCGTTGCCTCAACGCTTCCGTGACCGTAGGACATAAACGTTCTGTCCCTGCTTGTAATCATAGCGCTTGTAACATTAAGCGGAATATCGTCATCGCCTTTGTAAAGATTAATAGGGGATACGCCGCATTTTTCAAATTCCTGCCTTGCATAGTTTGAAAAAATATCATCTCCAAGCTCTGTTGCAATTTTAGTTTTAATACCGAGCCTGCCGAGATTTATAAGCGTTGCGGGAACACCGCCGCCGAGCTGAAGCGAAAAATGCTTTGCATATATTTCCTCGCCCTCGTTCGGCAATCTGTCAATTCCCGAATAAAGAATGTCAACGTTGGTACAGCCTATTCCAGCAATAAAATTTTTATCTCCCATATTTATCTCCTAAATTAATATATCTGTTTTGTTTTAATTATATATTATAATTGCGTCAATATCAAGAAACAAGCCGTTTAAAATAAAAATTTCCCTTAATAAAAACAAGCCAATGCATAAAGGACGTTTATTCCCATGCACTGGCTTATTTTTGTATTTTTATTGAGTTATGCTTAATTTGTCAATTGCAAAATAAATATAACTTTTTCCTTTATTTCTTTTCCCAACCCGAATAAAGAGTCAGGCTGTCGCTTACAGTGTCTTTATTAATATCAAATTGCTTAGTGCAATCCTTGTCTAAATACCAGCCTGTAAAGGTGTAGCCCTCTTTAACAGGATTTTCTTCAATATCAACAAGCTGACCGTACATAACCTTTTGGTTATCTATTTGCGAGCCGCCGTCTGTATTGAATGTGACAGTAAATCCTGCATGACTTACCGCAAAAATCATACAGGCGATAAGAACGATAATTCCGACAAGGATGAGCTTGTCTGCCGTTTTTACAGACATTTTTATGTTTCGGTAAAGTCCTCCGGGTTTCCTTTCGGTGTTAAGATTTATTGTGTTGTTTTCGTTCATGTTTTTCACTGCCTTTCAAAAACGGTGGTTAATTATTATCTTCTTGCGAGATACTTTCTCATATCAATTGCGCAAGCAACAAGAATGATTACACCTTTGATAATGTAAAGCATATTTGCGGATACGGAAAGGAAGTTAAGACCGGCAAAAATAATCTGCAAAAGAAGTACGCCGATAACGATACCGCTGATTTTACCTGTACCGCCTACAAATGATACACCGCCGATTACGCAAGCCGCAATAGCGTCACATTCGTAGTTAAGACCTGTGTTTGCAGAGCAAGAAGCAATACGAGCGCCCTCAATAAAGCCTGTGATACCGTACATAACACCTGCAAGCACAAATACCATTAAGATTGTCATAAATACATTTACGCCCGATACTCTTGCTGCTTCTTCGTTTGAACCTACGGCAAACATATTTTTGCCAAACTTTGTTTTATTCCAAATAACCCACATAATTGCTGTTAAAATTGCGGAATAAAGAACATATTTAGGAATGGCAACACCGCCGACATTGAAAAGCGTACCGGTGATAAAGCTTGTGTAAGACGAGTCAAGACCTGAAAGAGTTTGACCGTTGTTGCCGCCAATCATAAGGTACATAAGAACAGTACCAAATACAATAAGCTGGGTTGAAAGAGTAACTATAAACGGATGAAGCTTAAACTTAGCAACAAAAAATCCGTTTACAAGGCCAACAACTGCGCCGATTGCAATTACTGCAAGAAATACAATCCAAAGCGGCATTGTATTAAGATTTGGGAACATTTTGTTGGCATAGCCTGTCATTTGCAAAAGCGAAGCCGCAACGCAGGCGGTAAGACCTACACATCGACCTGCCGAAATATCCGTACCTGTTAATACGATACAGCCTGCAATACCCAAAGCAATCGGAAGCTTTGCGGCGGTGAGCGAAACAATATTAACTATTGACGATACACTCAAAAATGCCGGAACCTTGATTGCAATAAAAATCACCGCTATTGCAATGATGATATACATTGCGTTGTTAAATAATAAATCTGTAATTAATCTTTTTTTGTCGTCCTTGTCTGCCGCTTTGAATTTTTCAACCCAAAGGGAGATACGTGAACGCTTAACCTTTTTTATACTTGTGTCAGCCATAATGAAATCCTCCTTATACATATTTTGCCGCAAGTGTCATAATCTCTTCCTGATTAGTAGTCTTTGCGTCAACCTCACCTGAGAGCCTGCCGCCCGACATAACAAGAATTTTATCGCATACGCCTAAAAGTTCTGCCATTTCGGAAGAAACCATAATGACTGTTTTGCCTTTTTTGGCAAGGTCAAGAATAAGCTGATAAATTTCGTATTTTGCGCCTACGTCGATACCTCTTGTCGGTTCGTCAAGAAGAAGCACGGTAGGGTCAGTCAAAAGCCACCTTGCAAGGATAACCTTTTGCTGATTACCGCCTGAAAGCGAGCTGATTTTTGTTTCCTGATTAGGAGTTTTAACTCTAAGGGATTTTATATATTCGTCAGTCGTGTCCTTCATTTTCTTTTTGTTAAGCAACGGACCGGTCTGATATTTTTTTAAGCTTGAAATTGTAGTATTTTCTCTGATATTCAAAATTCCGAAAATACCTGTTGCACGTCTTTCCTCAGTCAAAAGGGCAAAGCCGTTTTTGATTGATTCGTGCGGATTTCTGTTTTTAACCTCTTTGCCGTCAAGTGTGATTTTTCCGCTTTTTTTGGTGGTTATTCCAAATATTTGCTCCAGAAGCTCAGTTCTTCCTGAGCCGTCAAGCCCTGCCACACCAAGGATTTCTCCTCTTCTTGCCTGAAACGAAACATTATTAAGGTTTGTATATTCGCCGCTTAAATTTTCGACATTAAGAAGAACATCGCCGATTTTATTGTCTTTTTCAGGATAACGGTTTGTAAGTTCACGGCCAACCATAAGCTTAATGATTTCGTCCATAGTAAGCTCACTTGCTGCCTTTGTGGCAATCCATTTGCCGTCACGCATAATTGTAACGTCGTCGCTTATGCGCAAAATTTCCTCCATTTTGTGAGAAATATAAATAATGCCACAGCCTCTGTCCCTGAGCATATTGATAATACGGAAAAGATGTTCAACCTCTTCCTCGGTAAGCGATGAGGTTGGCTCATCAAAAACAATTATTTTTGAATTGTAGGAAACAGCTTTGGCAATTTCAACCATTTGCCTTTGCGAAACCGACATTGTGCTCATAACGGCTTTCGGGTCAACGTTTATTTCGAGGTCTTTAAAAACCTTCATTGTTTCGTCATACATTTTCTTTTCACTTGTGAAAGGAAGATATTTTGAAACCTTTGGAAATCTGCCGAGCCACATATTGTCCATAACATTACGCTTGAGCGCTTGGTTGAGCTCCTGATGTACCATTGCAACACCGTTTTCAAGGGCTTCCTTACTGTTTTTGTAATTAACCTCTTTTCCATCGACATAAATGTGACCGTTGTCTTTGCTGTAAACACCGAAAAGACATTTCATAAGTGTTGATTTACCGGCGCCGTTTTCACCCATAAGTGCATGAACTGTTCCTTTTTTGACCGTCAACTGTGCATGGTCAAGCGCTTTGACACCCGGGAAAGTCTTTTCTATATCAACCATTTTTAACAATATATCTTTGTCAGTCGCAGAAACGGATTTATTTATATTGTTTTGCATATGTATCTCTCCTATCTGCTTTGAATAGTACGGTTGAGGCAAAAAGCCCCAACCGTATTTTGTGAAGTTAATTTATATTATTTTTCTGAATCTGCTGTGTAAGCCGAATAAGGAATATTTACTCTCCAAGTGCCTACTACGTTTGCAGTGTCAATACTGTCAAGTGCGTTTGCACCGTTGAGGTAATTACCCATAATTGTTGTGATTGCTGTAGCCATACCCTGTGCGTCTTGCTTGATTGTACCAATCATTGAACCTGACTTGATAGCTGATTTAGCTGCGTCTGTTGCATCAACACCGAATACAGGAATAACCTTTTTGCCATCCTTGTTGTATCCTGCTGTTTGAAGAGCAGATACTGCGCCGAGTGCCATTTCGTCGTTGTTGGCAATTACAAGTTCAATCATATTTTTGTTTGATTCTGTGTACTGAGCAAGAGCTGTGCTCATATAGTTTGTAGCTGCTGCTGATGACCATAAGCCGTCTTGGTCAACAAGATATTTGTTCTTATTAGCTGCATCATAGAACTCAAGGTCAGGCTTTCCTGCTTTTTCAAGAACCTTGTTAGCATCCTCAACGCCGTACTTTGTACGTGCGATTGCTTCCATATTGCCCTCTTGACCCTTGAACATTACATAGCTGATTTTGCCGTCGCCGTTAAGGTCGAGCTTGTCATAGTTGTTTACAAGGTATTCGCCAATCATCTGACCCTGCATATGACCTGCCTGCTCGTAGTCTGTTCCTACGAATACGCACTTTTCATAGCTTTCAATAACCGACTGGTCAACAGAACGGTTAAAGAAGATTACAGGAACGTTTTTAGCCTTTGCAAGATTAATAATGTTTTGAGCCGCATCATTTGAGCCTGTGTCAACTACATTGACGATAAGCATTGATGAGCCTTTTGCAAGTGCTGTTTGAACCTGCTCGGTCTGTGTTGTCTGGTTGCCGTTTGCGTCGTAATCGTTATAGGTATAGCCGCCGTCTTTCAAGATTTTATCCATTGATGAACGAACGGTTGAAATGTATGCGTCGCTGAAGGTGTAATAGAATACCGATATCTCACCTTTGGCAGACGAAGCCGCCTTTGTTGTGCCGCCGTCACCCTTTTTTGAAGAACAAGCTGCAAAACCTACTACCATTACTACTGCTAATAATAATGCCAATAACTTTTTCATCTTTTTCATAAAGATTACCTCCTTAAAATTTTTCGTTAAGTCATTGTGTGTCTTTATTATATCTTTGACAGATTTAAAATTGAATGTGATTTTTTATTCAAAGTGTATAAAAAATTACGATATTTATGATTTATTATGTTAAAATTACTACCCAAAAAGCATAAAAAACGGCTTTGACAAGCCAAAATTGACCGTCAAAGCCGTTTTGAATATTTGTTAATTACTGCTTTCGCTAAAGCTGAAAAGTATTTTTTGAATATCAGGTGAAAACATATTTTTTCGAGTTACAACATAGGTGTCGGTTTCAATTGTGCTTGTTTGCAATTTTTTGCCCGACAGTATTTCGGACGCTTTTGAAACCGAGGTGTAACCCATAGAAAAAGGATTTTGAACAATCAGTGTATCTATCTCTCCGCTTTCAAGCATATTTACGCAGTTAACATTGCTGTCAAAGCCTATGCCGAAAACCTTGTTATTCAAATTTAATTCCTTTATTGCATACGCCACCCCGATGGTTGACCATTCGTTGAAGCCTATGAGTACATTGATTTGCTTGTGCTTTTTCAATAGCTTTTTTGCACCGGCGGTTGCACTTTCTTTGTTTGATTCAACATTAACCGTATCAACAATTTTTGCATTATCTATTTTGTTTATATAATCGGTAAATCCTTTTAATCGCTGTTTGCCGTTTTCGGTATTTGCGCCGTAATTTACTATACCTATATTAATAGATTTTTGCTCGTTGCACAAATCGACTGCCTGCTTTGCCGCTTTTTTCCCGGCTTCAATATTGTTTGTACCCACAAAAAGCTCCTTGCCGTTTACATCAACGTCGCTGTCAACCGTGATTACTTTAATTCCGCTGTCAATGGCCTTTTGAACGGCATCGGCATTTTTTTCAAAATCTATCGCTGAAAGAATTATGACGCCTACATTGTTTGAAATTGCATTTTCAATCATTTTGTTTTGTGCGTTGTAATCCTCTTCGTTTTCAGGGCCTTCAAATGTAACTTTTACATTGTATTCGGTTGCCGCAGACAGCGCTCCGTTTTTCATATCGTTCCAAAAAGTTGAGTCGCTGCCTTTTGTTATTATTGCAATATTGTTGCTTTTGTTGTCAAATTCTGCGCCTTTTGCACAGCCAAACAGGACTGCAATAAGAAAAAAAGTAAGAGTGAGCAAGGCAGTCGCTTTTTTAATATTCATGTTCTTGTCCTTTCTCAATTTTTGGAATTTTAATCGTTACGGTTGTGCCGACGTCAAGCTCGCTTTCAATCGTAATTCCGTATTCCTCTCCGAAATATATTTTAAGTCGGTCATTTACATTTTTAACACCGATACCTTTTGAGTCGCTTCGGTCCTTTTGAAGAATGGTTTGGCATTGCTCCTGCGTCATTCCGAGTCCGTTATCCTTAACGATTATCACAATATCCTTGCCTTGGCGACGGACAATAATTTTAATTTCGCCCTCGTCAACCATTCGGTCAAGCCCGTGATAAATTGCATTTTCAATAAACGGTTGAATTGTGATTTTGTTGCACATATAGCCCAAAACGCTTTTGTCAACATCAAATGAATAGGTAAATTGGTTTTTGTATCTGTAGCTTTGAATAATAAGATAGCTTTCGGCGTGCTTGAGTTCGTCGCTTATTGTTATAAATTCATTGCCGTGGCTTATGCTTATTCTGAAAAGCTTTGCAAGTGCACCCACCATTTTGACTGCGTCCTTGCTGTTGTCTTGCTCACACATCCATTGAATTGAATCAAGCGTATTATAAAGAAAATGAGGATTGATTTGAGCCTGCAAGGCTTTCAATTCCGTCTTTCTGAGAACAATTTCTTCATTGTGAACCTTTTCCATAAGCGACTGAATCATAAGCACCATATGTTCAAACGATGACGAAAGCGTTTTGAATTCCACAACGTTACTCATATCTGCCTTGTATTCAAATGATTCCGCCTGCTTTTCAAATTTTTGCATTGAATCAACAAGCCTTCTGACAGGTCTTGTAACAGTTCTTGAAAGAATAAAATAAACCAAAACCGATATAAAAAGGCTGAATAAAATCGCAAATGCAGAGCCGATGATTATTTGGCTTTTTACTGCCTGTGTTATTTCGTCATTAAAGCTTACACCTACTATTTTCCAATTACACGAGGCAAGGGAGGATATGTTATAAATGTTATTTCTTTTTCTGTGTATTCCGTCTGCAAGGTCAAAAATCTCATCGGTATTTTCCTTTTTCAATCCCGAAAAAAGAATTTGTTGCTGTGGGTGATAAATAATTTCGCCTTTTGAATTGATAATGTAGCAATAACCCCTTTGACCGATGCTCACCTTATCAATATATTTTGCAATTGACGAGAATTTGAAATCAATCGCAACAAAAACCTGGCGGGCATAAAGATTTGAATATTCTTTTTTTGCAATTGTTACAACCCACGGATATTTGTTTTCGTAAATTGTATTTACGTGGGGTTGAGTAATTGCGTATCCGTCAGTAAGTCCTGAAAAAGCGGCTTTGTCAAACGATAAATTAGTAGGGTTGCTTTTTACTTTGTCATTGTTGTCATTTCCGTCTAAAAGCAAATTGCCCTGCATATCATAAAGCATCACGCAATATATATCTTCTTCAAGTCTGGATGCTGTTGATATTGCATTTTGAAGCGACGAGGTATCGGTACAGTTATTCATTTCATCGCAAAGGTTATCAAGCTTGTTTTTTATTGACGAAACATAATTAGAAACGGTCTCGTTAGCCTGCGACACGGCTTGCCTGCTCGATACATAAGCCGAATCAAACATTGAATTTTTATAAAATATGCCAAAAAATAATGTAGAAGCAAGAGTTGAAAATATAACGCCGAAAACAACGATTGCTATAATCAATACAGACAATTTTATTTTGTTACGCTTAAACATCGTTTTTTCCTAAATGCTCCTCTCTGTATTTGTTAGGTGACATACCGTAATATTTTTTAAAGCAATAACTGAAATAGTGCTGGTCACTGTATCCGCATTTTTGCGATATTTCAAAAATTTTCATTGACGTACACAACAGTAAATCGCTTGCCGCTTTCATTCTGCGTTCTGTAACAAGGGCAATAAAATTTTGCGACTTCGTTTTCTTTATAAGCGCACTTAAATAGTTTGGGCTTACACCAAGCTTGTCGCTTGCGTCGGTCAACGATAAATCCTCATTCATATATTCATCGTTTATAATTTGAAGTGCTCTGTCGCAAATCGTTTCGCTTTCGTGCCTTTGCGAGCGTGAAATGATATCTCTTGCGTCAAGGCAAAGCGATATCAGTTCTTTTTTATACTGCTCGTTAAAATCGAATGACAGGCGAGAGGTGAAAGGATTATTTGATGAGAAAAGCTCAGATAATGCGTCATTGTCAGATAAAACGCTTACGCATCTGTGCGCCGTTGCAAGTATTTGAATAATCAAATAATTTATTTCGTCACGATTTTTATTTGACAACATATCATTAAGAAATTCACTTATTTCTTCCTTGTTGCCTATTTTTAAAAGCTGCTCAAGCTTATGGACGGACTTTTCTATGTCCTCAAGTTCATATATGCTTTTGCGTTCCTGATCGTTAATAAATCTGATATCGCCTGCACCGTCAGAGGTGTATCGTCTTGCCGTGATAGCCTGAGCGCAAGCAAGCGACAAAAGCACCGGGCTTTCAACTGTTTGGCTGATACCGATTGTGCATTTTTGGTCGAAAAGCTTTTTTGCGCTTTGCACAAGCTCAATTACAGGAAGTCTTAATTTTGTTGACATTTCTTCTGCTTCACTCGTAACAAGCGTAACAATTCTGCCGTTTACAAAAAAGCTTTCGCAATTTGCATATTTTCCTACAATGCTGTTTACAAAATCAATATGATGTGCCTCGGTACAGTTTTCACCGCTGAAAGTTTTGAATTTTGACACAACAACGCTGTAACAGTCATTGTCGCTTTTAATAAGTCCTAACCTTTTGGCACTGTCTTTCAACTCTTGAGGTGTATAAATATCCTCTCCTGTTCCTAAAAGCAACGGCAAAAGAAATTCCGTTTTCTTAAGTCTTAACTCGGTTTCTTCATTTGATGTTCCTGTTTTAAGCCTTTCAAATTCTTCGTCCATTTCCGCTTTGATTTTTACGAATTCTTCGCTGATTTCGCTTGCGGAAATAGGTTTTAAAAGATAACGGATAACATTATACTTAAACGCTTCCTGTGCATATTCAAAATCATCGTATCCGCTTAAAATAACAAGCTTTGTGGCAGGCCTTATTTCTCTTGCCTTTCTTGCAAGTTCAAGTCCTGTCATAAGCGGCATTTTGATATCAGTCAAAATTAAATCGGGTTCCAGCTTTTCAAGAAGTTCAAGTGCTTCAATTCCGTTTTCAGCGTCGCCCACAACTTTAAATCCGGCTTTTTCCCAATTTACGCTTTTAATAACAGCTTCTCTTTGACGTATCTCGTCATCAACTACAAGCACACTATACATAATTTTCCCTCTCAATAAAATCACTTATTTTGCGTATACTTATCTAAATTTATTATATATAAACTTAATCTATTTATCAAGTATGTTTGAGGGATAAAAATATGTGTACTTTAAAATCCGATAATTAATGCTTTTTACTGAGTTACCGCTCAAAAAGTCCAAACATATTCCGTATTCAAACAAATTGCCAAGTCAATTTGTAACGAATACTCCATATGTTTCTCCTCTCAAAAACTGCCGTACAGTAGTGCGTCAGTTTTTGTATATGGTGTGCTGCGCACACTTTCACAACATAATAAAAACGAGGAACATTCTAAAGAACATTCCTCGTTTTTGGTACGCTGTCGGTCCCGTCACTCAGTATCGAAAGGTCCACCGGACCTTTCTCCCAAATTTTTTCGCTTTGCTTAAAATTTGGACACTCGTGTTCGAGTCCCTACAACCCGAAATAATAAAAATAGCGAAGTAGATAAATATCTACTTCGCTATTTTGGTACGCTGGAAGGGACTCGAACCCCCGACCTACTGGTTCGTAGCCATAGAGAAAACCTTAAAATACACCATTTTAAGCCAAATTTAATACTATTCTCTCCATTATTTACACCCAATTATTCCATTATTTCCATGCTTTACTGAAAATATGTGGTCATTGTATGGTCAAAATTTGGAAAATATCTTTTACAAATAACTTAAGTTTTGTAATTAAACATGGCATCTATGACAAATATACTTTAATTGACCGTATTTTTCGTTTTGTACAGTAGTTATCTTTTTTAGAGGAACCTCATTACCACAAGCGGAACACCTAACAGTATAGTTGTCAAGTTTAATAGTGAGTCCTATATCAGCAGCTAAAATTTGGGTAGGTTCTATTTCTGTAACTTCATCCATTCTTGAAAATTTTACAATACTCTCTTTAATCCTTTTAATAATAAATAAACGAATATCATCTTTGCCACCCCAAAATTCAGAAATTATTGCAAGTTTAGGTGGCGTTTTCATTTTAGAAATAGTTTTTATGCAACCATTAAGTTTCAGGTGATTTGCTTTATTATGTATTTCGTTTGCATTTAAGTCTTCTTTAATTAGCTCACTAATATTTTCAATAATTATATTACAATCACAAAGATGAATTGGTAACTTTGAAAAATATCCTGTATCCGATGTAAATCCAATTGAAATTAATTCTTGATTAATTTCTGATTTTATGCATAGGCCATATGAATTTTTCATGTGATATGTCCTAAAAAATGTTAATTCAATTGCACCATTTGTTTTTTCAATTTCATAGTTCGCTACAGCGGTATCATTTACAAATTTCTTTGAAGGCAAATGATTTAATTTGTCTTCATCAATATCTGTTTCTAAGTTAGGCACATTGATTTCATTTATGATAATATTATTTCCAGCATAAGATTTAATTGGAACTGAAAAATCAGTATTGCTTTTAAGAGATATAGATGTTTCTTTATCAACAATCCACATTATTTTATTGGGATAATTTTTTGGTAATTTTTTATGATTTAATACATTGTTGCTGTTTTTTGCAATGAAATTATTATATTCGTAATTTAGATTCTGTAATTCCATTACACTGGCATTATGATCAATATGATTATGAGTTACTATAACATATTGGATATCAAATATTCTAATTCCTTGTTCATGCATATTTTTTATAAAGTTACATCCTGGATCAATTACTATACCAGTCCCGTTTATATTTATATAAAATCCACCACCGTTGCAATAATCACTTCGGAAATATGAATTAATTATTGGTGTAGCCGAGCTCCAACCTTTCAAAACAATCAATTTGTTTTCTAAAAACTTATTTGAAAAGTGGTTATCAAGAATATATTTATACATAAGGGTCTTATTACTCTTTATGTACTCTTTTAAAAAGTAATCATCTGACTCTATATTCTCATCAATTTCTTCTCTGTATAGTGAATCATATACATTTTTCCATTCCAATATAAATTTCTCATCAAGTGTATACTCGTTTTTTACTGATAATAAATATGCGTAAAAAATATTAGATACGATTCGCTTTAATTTATCATTGAAAACATTGTTTTCAAGTATTTTAACATTATAAGCACTTGGATTCCTATGTTCAATAATGCATTGAAATAACCTTTTCAAGTCATTATTACCCATTGAGGACCATAAGTTTAAAATGTGTTTACAAGTGTTTATTTCATTTAATTCAAATGTGTTTTTATTTTTTTGACATTCCAATCTAATGTATTTTTTTGCTATATCTTCAATTCTCATATCAATACCACCAATATATTTGATATATTAAATATAACAAAATATGACAAATTTGGCAATAGTAATTGACTAAGTTACAAAAATAGTATATACTTTTGGATACATAAAAGGAGATACTATGGATAGAAACGATTTACTGTACCATGCAATAAATAATTATTTCGCTATACAGACAATGAATTCATTTTGTTCAGAGTCAATTTTAGAAGCAGATATGACAGATGCACAGAAAATACCTTTGGATATGTATAGTAATTTGATACCATTATTCAGTTCAGATTCTGATGGAATTAAAGAAGTTTGTGATAATATCAAATTGCTTTCTAGGCTAAATATAAATTGTTTTACTAATTTTTGTTCTGAACAATTGGACGAAACTGAGCAAAATAAATTTTTAAAAGAGGTTAATGAATGCTTGAAAAAATATTGTGATGAAGATGAAAATTTTGTGTTCACAACTGATGCATATTGTGATATAATGGAAATATATTGGATTTACGAACGTGAATCTGTTTCAAGGAGATTTGATGATGGAAATAAATAATTCAGTGATTGATTCAATGGTTGAACTTTTAGAAACGGTGGCAAATAGAAAAGTTGATTTGCCAAATGAAATAAAAGATAATCCAGACTTTAGAAATTATCTCAAGGAAAAGGCAAAAGTAGAAATGGGAGGACATATTCCTCAACTAAATAGTCTTTCTGATGTGGATTATTGTGTAAAACCTGATTTTGCAAGTAAGGTGATTAAATCATTGTGATTAAGGATAAGAAAAACAACTATTTGAATTTGTGTTTCCGATCAATTTATTTAACTTATATTGAGTGTTATTTATTTGGACAAATTTACGAAAATTTGAATATACCTGAAACAGCTCCGTGTTCAGCTAATTTCCGTGATACCTTTTTCCACTTTAGGAAATTATATGATTCTGACTTTAATGAAGAATATTTAGCACAGTATGAATCAACGGTAGAGCATGCCAATAGGCTATTCAAGGATTCAATTATAAGAATAACTCAAGTTTTGATTTTTTCATTAACAAAGATGATGAAAGTTGTTGATGACAAAAATGTTTATATGGACTTATTCGATGATAAGGTAAAATTGAAAAGAATACAATTAGATCTTCGTTCAAAGGCATTAGAAATTCAAAGGCCATTAGATGATGTAGAAGGTGCTAATGAGCCTATCAATATAATAAATGCTGTTATAAAAGAATTAAAGGACAAAGATTTATACGAAGATTTATTGAAATTTAATTCAGAATATCATTAATATTTATATTATCAAAAGCAGGTAGAAATTTCTATCTGCTTTATTTTTTTGCAAATTTTCAGAAAGGAGAACACCATGAAAAAACAAACAGACTTGGAAGAAACCAAATCAACGACGAGAGAATTGCTGTATTTGGATTTCCAAAAAACTAAATTCTCTCCAATGATAATAAAACATCCTTTTACAGATTCGGGACTTGTCTACCTGCCTCATGATGATTCGACGCAGCCGAAAAATATTCTTGAAGATAAAGCGACACTTGAAAGATGGCAAGAATTCATAAAAGAAAAAATTAACGAATGCAGTTCGGTAATTCAGGTCTATATGCTGATTTCAAAGCCATACAAATTTGCTTTTATAAAATACACCGAAAAGTCAATGTCAAAAGATGACTTGTCAGAAATACTTGCAGATGCGTGGATTTGTTCGGAGGAACCTAATCTTGATCCTAATTTAAACAAGAGAAAATTAGTATCATTATTTATATCATCGAATCCTTATATGTTGATGACTGAGGAAAAACTTGAAGTGTTTAACAGCCTTGATGATGAGATAACGATTTATCGGGGTGTTACTTCATATAATGCCGATAATGAAAAAACATTATCCTGGACCTTGGACTATGATAAGGCAGAGTGGTTCGCTAAGCGATTCGGAGAAGCCGGAATCGTATATGAAGCACAGATTGAAGAGGCGCATATACTTGCATATTTTAACAGGAAAAACGAATCCGAAATAATCGTTGATCCTGAATATCTTCTTGCTATCGAAGAAACGCAAACACAAATTGGTGAAATTGCCATGATGTAAAAGTAAATAAAATAATTTGCAGACTGTTAACGAAAAAGTTAGCAGTCTTTTTCACATACAAAAAGGGAGTGGTGATAAATATGATTTAGTGAAACTGAATCTCAAATCAAAATTATTTAGAAAGGAAACACTATGAATGAATTTGAAAGAATGTCAAGGTTGGCAAATCATCTTAAAACAAAGTATCCCAAAGGGACAAGAATAATGCTTATAGAGATGGGTGATGATCCAAGACCTATTCCACCTCATACAAAAGGTACTATTGAATTTGTTGATGATATGGCAACGATGCATTGTACTTTTGATAATGGCAGAAGGCTCGGATTAGTTTACGGTGAGGACAGTTTCCGAAAACTGACTGAACAGGAAATTGCAGAAGAAAACAACGCTATCTGTGTTGAAGAAACGACAGATGACCTGGTCGAAGGATTAGGAATGACACAGTCAATGTGAGGTGAAACAGAAAAAAGTTGTGATGGGCAGTAATGCCCTATGTCAATTAAATATTTAGATATGTTTTCAGGAATCGGTGGTTTCAGGTCGGGACTTGAAAAGGTCGGTAGCTTTGAATGTGTCGGTTACTGCGAAATCGATGAATATGCCCGCAGAGCGTATGAAGCAATGTATAACACAAAAGGAGAGATGTATTTTGAAGATGCAACAAAAATCGATCCCGATGACTTACCCGATATCGACCTTATTACAGGAGGTTTTCCCTGTCAATCATTTTCAATCGCAGGGCGAAGAAACGGATTTAATGATACAAGAGGAACGCTCTTCTTCGAAATTGCTCGAATTGCTGCCGTTAAAAGACCCGCTCTTTTGTTCCTTGAAAATGTTCCCGGATTGCTTTCGCATGACGAAGGCAGGACATTTGCGACCATCCTTAATGCATTGGACGAAATTGGGTATGATGTCTCGTGGACTGAGCTTAACAGCGCAAACTTTGGTGTTCCTCAATCAAGAAAAAGAGTATTCATTACCGGATTTCTTAGAGGAAAATGCAGGGGCGAAGTATTCGCTTTCTGCGAAGCAAATCCAAAGACTATTGTCAGACGAGTGCCGGGAAGTGAAGGTAATCGAGTTTACTCAGCTGATGGACTCTCAATTACCCTTACAGCAGGCGGCGGTGGAGGCGGAGGAAAAACAGGACTCTATCTGATTCCTATTCCTGTTAAATCCAAAACAAAAAGCGGTTATCAGTTTGCATTCCCGAATGACAGTATTGATGTTTCATATTTAACTATGAATTCAAGGCGTGGCAGAGTAGGATCAGAAATTGCTCACACTCTGACAACAAACAGTACACAGGCTTTTTACTTTATAGATATGAATCCGAATGCTAAACTAACGCAGCTTGCAAGATGTATTACTGCAAGACAGGATTCTGGAATCAGTCATCGACACGGAGAACATTCGGGAGTTATGGTTATACTCAAGGAGTTGACAGCAGATGAACTGGTTTCTATCGGTGATACATTCCATAATTATTGGACTTTTGAAAATCCAAACAAAGAAACTGTAACAGCAATGATTATTGTTGATGAAAACGGAAACTTCTTTGTCGGATATATCAGACGATTGACACCGAGGGAATGCTTCAGACTGCAAGGCTTTACAGACGAACAATTTGATAAGGTTAAAGCACTCGGAATGTCCGATGCAAGACTCTACAAAATGGCTGGAAACGCAGTTAGCGTACCGGTCATTACTGCTATTGGAGAACAATTAAAAAGAATATTTTATGGTGGTGATAAATAATGCCAAATTGGGTACAGAACAATATTAAATTCAGTGGTGATACTGCTGAAATAAAGAAAATGCTTGAAGCAATCAAGAATGATGAAATCAGCTTCGGTTCTATTGATTTCAACAAAATTATTCCTATGCCGGAATCACTTAATATTGAGTGTGGCTCAATAACAAACAAGGGTATTGAGATGGTTAAGAATTATCTTGAAAGTATGCCTGAAGAACTGAAAGGCAAGGAAGGAACATACGAAGAATTTATTGCTGATTTAAGAAACCATAGCACAGATATTTCAGATGAGAAAGAAAAGAAAATCTGGGATATCGGTGTTACGGCAGTAAGTAATTTGTATCAATACGAAGCACCGACATGGTACGAATGGCGCTGTAAAAACTGGGGTACAAAATGGAATGCCTGCGAATGTACAGAGGTTGATGAAAATGCAAAATCAATCAGTTTTCAGACTGCATGGAGTACACCGTTTCCTGTTATGAAACGATTGTCGGGATTGTTTCCTAATATTGAAATACGAACAGAATTTGCAGATGAGGATATCGGACAAAACTGCGGCATGTACACCTTTAAAGGCGGTGAAATCATATCAGAATGGAATCCGGCAGATGAAGAAACAAATAAGGAAGCATTGGAATTTGCCGCAAGAGTATGGAAATACGACCTTTCGGATTTTCAGCTGCATCTTAATGCAACGGGAACGGATTATATCTATACAGGCGAGTCGGACTATGAGTTGATTGAGTTATTCGGCAAGCCTGCTCTTTTTACAAATGAACGTTTAACGCTTAATGATATACCTTTGGGTTTTAACCTTTATCACATAAGAAGATCAGATAACGATGATGAAATTCTGTCGACGCTTGAACCTAATGTCAGAGTGAATCACGGCGGTACTATCATTACTAATGAAGCTATTGATTTCGGAGATAAAGGATATATTGAATTCAATGCAGAAAACAGTATCAATTTTATCGGAGGAGATAATCTGTCTATTGACGATTATGTAACCGAAAATTTCACTATGGATATTTCAGGTCAGCAGTCAGGAGGTATGGGCTTATGCCAATAGAAAATATAACCACAGATGAATTGCGAAAGATGAGTGATAAGGAAGGACTTATCCTGCAAGGCTGCGGTGGTGATTTGCAAGAATGGATTGACGGTGTCAATGAAATGCTGACAGAGAGTGGAATCCTCCTGAACGGTACTAAATTTGAAAAGGTGTATGCATTTCAGAATGATAATCTTACAAATCTGCTCTATCCATTTGAAGATGTAGAACTCAGTATAGGTAAGCTCGCTATGTGGAGAATAGCAACGCATACACAGTTTTATGGTACTTGGTTATCTGATTATGTGCCTAATTATCTTGGTGGATTTATTGTTGCAAAACAAAAGCCCGATTGCGAATTAATCGGACAAGACGGCAATATATTCAATCTTATGGGAATTGCATCAAGAACACTTCGCAATAATGGTATGGCTGAACAGGCATCTGAAATGTGTACTCGTATAAGAGCATCGGAGAGTTATAATTCGGCTCTTTGTATTATCGGTGAATATGTTAATATCACAGGACCGAATGAAGATATGTGTGAAAGCAATGATTTTACACAATCAATGTGAAATAAAATTAAAATAATATATTAATTTGAAAACAGTGCGTGGTTGTTTTGTGTATTTAACACAAAGCGGCCACGCTTTTTTGTTTTATGCACAAATCATCTTAGCACGGATCGGAGATGATGATATGTCAGATAATGCCAGTCCGCTTCAGTGGACAGGCAACAAAGGGTGTATTTACACCACTATTGATGCATTTATGCCACCGCATAAAATTTATATTGAACCTTGTATGGGCAGTGCTGAAGTATTCCTGAGAAAGAAACCGTCAGAAAAAGAAATACTCAATGATTATAACGGCGATTTGGTTAAGTTTTTCAGAGTTTTGCAAAGCTCACAGAAACTTGCCTTTTTACTTGGTCGCTTGTATTTTTCATATAATTCCGAGCAGATATTCAAAGAAAATAAAATGCTGTTAAAAGGTGTGCCGAATATTCTTGATGATGTAACTGATACAGCCTTGAAAATAGAAAACGCTTCATGGGAAGATATAAAACTTGCAGTTGCATTTTTTGAAAATCAGACTTTCAGTTTTTGTTCAACAGGAAAAACCTTTGCCATTGATAAACGGGATATAACAAGGAAATTCGGCAGATTAGTGGCAGCTTGCACACGCTTGCGTGATGCAATTATTCTGCATAGGGATTATAAAGATGCAATTCTTTATGCTGCAGGTCCGAATACCTTTATACTGCTTGATCCTCCGTATAAGGACACGGAAAAGTATTATCAAAAGTCTAATTTTGATGTTAGTCAGCATGAGGTATTATTTGAATTTATGAATGACATTCATCTGAAATATGACGGTAAATGCAAATTTATAATCACCTATAACAATAACCCGTTTATTGTTGGCCTTGCTGAAAAATACGGATTTTATACTTATGTGCAGAAAAGGCTTCACAACATGAGGCAAGGTATTAATCCCGGTGAAATGTACGAAGAACTGCTCATAGCAAATTACGATTTAGAAGCACAGGCTAAAGAAAACGGAAAAACACTGATGGAAGAAACAAGGCAGATTTCCTTGTTTGATTTCAAATACAATTATTAAAGGAGAACACGATGGAAATTGAAGTAAAAATCAAAATTGCCATGCCCGATGAAGTGGCAGAAAATCTCGGAATTGATGAAGATTCCGTGCTTGAGTCTTACTATGAAGATGGGTATATCTATATCCGCAAGGTAGACGATGATGAACTTGACGAATTGGCTCATGAATATGATGACTGCACAGATTGTGAAAGCTGCGAAATGTTCTGTCCTCATTGTCAGAGCTGCATACTTGATGATTAGTCGGAGGTGTGAAATGAAAATCTTAAGAATTCTCGGAAAGAGAGGCAGAGTCACAATTCCTTTTGAAATCAGAGAAACAGTCGGCTTCAGTTACAACGATGTGCTGTCATTTACGGTTGAGGATGAAAACACCGTAACAATCAAAAAGGAAAGAATCTGTGACAATAACTGCCCAAAATATAATCTGTCCCTTACTGATATGAGGGATGATAAACTGTTAAGGGACTTTATTGACAGACTGCCTTCATCCAAGCAGAGAGAAGTACTTGTTCATTTATCATTGAAATGGGCAGCTAAGAATGGTGGTGTTGTTAATGCTTGATTATGTGCCGTTTTACAAACATTCACTCAGCAGTGCAAGACATTGCTGTGAAGTTGATAAATGGCGTGAAAGCCATAAAGCAAATATGGATTGTGCAACAGCCATTAAAAATATAATTGGTGATAATTTTAATGATAATCATTTTAATTCAGATTGTGTAAATGCAGTTATTAAGGAATTCGGTTTTGACCGTGTAAATTTTATTTTACGATATAACTTGAAAAAGGCACAGCATGATACAAGATATTCAGCAGAAAACAGAGAATGGGGCAAAGGTTTATGTGCTCCTGACAGCAATATGCGAACAGAGTATCTTATAAATGAGCATCCGGTGTTAATAAATGCTTTTATCGACAGAACAAGAAACGAGTGGGGCAAACTCAATCTTTATGACAGTTCACATTGTGATGATAAGACAGGTGTTGACCTTGAGGGAAAGGTACTTGTTATAAGTCCGACAAGATTGAATGATAAGTATAAGACACCTGAGGATCAGTTGTTTATTGCAACAGATGGTTTTGGTTGTTCACCTTCTGCAAGCGGCAGAGCGGTATATGGATATTTTCTTAAAGATAATGAGGAATGCCGTTGGGACAGAAATGATTTTATCGGTATTCTGAAAGATGAATTCTTGCCTGATTGGGCAAAAGAAAAACTGAATATCTCAGATGATACTGCCGAGTCTGTAGAGGACAGCGGTATTTCTATGTCATAAGGAGTGTGATATATGAGAGTTGTAATCGTTGAACCCGGTAAGGCTGCTTATGAAAGTGAAATCGAAAATTCACTTAATGCAGAACAAGAAATTGTCGGTGGATATATTGAAGTCGTATATAATGACGATGATACAATCATCATTTGTAATGAAGAAGGCAAACTGCAAGGCTTAAAAGGAAATCGTCATCTTGACAACGGCACTTCTATTATAGCAGGAACATTCTTTATTGTTGGTGACGGCGGAGAAGATTTCAGATCATTAACGGATGAAGAAACAGAAAAGTATTTACACAAGTATGCTCAGCCCGAAGAAATATCAGATGAAGAAGTTGAATCTGATATGGGTTGTGCAATGTATTTTATGTAAAAATGGAGGGTAGTAATTATGGCAGCAACCAATAACAAAGCAAAAACGAATAAGGTGAAAACACCATATATCAAAGCATCAATTGACAGACTTACAGACGGAAATACAAGTCTCAAGGCATATGCTTCTGCAACAATCGGCAGTTCATTTGTAATTACAGGAATCAAAGTGTGCGATGGTAAAAACGGTTTATTTGCACAGATGCCTACTCGTTCTTATACTGATAAGAACGGCAAGGTGCAGTATCCCGAAACCTTTTATCCGATAACTGCCCAGGCTCGTGAAAATCTTAATAAAGCAGTTATCAATGCCTACGAAAATGAAATTTCACAGGCACAGGATGATGGCGAAGATTTTGAAGAGATTGCTGATGAAGATGAAGGGCTTTCGCCCTCTATGTAAAAAATGTCTGGACATTTGAATTCGTTTGAATATACTGTGTGTTTGAAAGGAGTCGATTATATGACTAAAACTAAATCAATTATTTTATGTCTTGTAATTCTGATTGCAATCTTTTCAGGATGCAGTAAACAGGAAACAATTTCAAAATCCGAATTGCAGACAAGCACAACTAATGCAATAACAAATGAAATCACAGCAGAGCAAGAAACATCAGAATCTGAAACTACCACGCAGAAAAGCGATAATTCAGAAACAACTGTTGCAAACAAAACAAAACCCGCTGAGCAAAAATCAGCAGGTCAGAACACAACAAAAAAAGTAACTACTACGCAGAAACAGACCACTACCAAAAGGCAAACAACAACAAAGAAAGTTACCACTATTCAAAAACCAACCACCCATAAGGTTACTACAACAAAGAAGCCGACAACCACGAAGGGTGCTCCAACAAAGCATACTCACACTATGCCCTGCGGCAATGTTGGTAAGTGGTATTCAAGTAAAGACGCCTTTATGTCGGACTATTACGCAGAAGCAGACTACTGGAATAATAAACTTGATAATGACGAAATATCATACGAAGAATATATTTCAAAAGTTCCGAGAGGACATGAGGTATGGCAATGCAGTTGTGGTAAATGGACAGGAAACTATAAATACAAATAAACAAATAACTTCTAACGGAGATTGATTGAAAAATCAGTCTCCGTTTTATTTTGAGATTGAAAGGAAATGACTATGATTAGTAAAATCAAAAACTTTTCATTTGGGAAAAGGCTCACATCAATGCTGTTAGCACTTCTTGTCGTGCTTACAGTGTTTCCAATTCACGCATTTGCCGAAGATACAAATCTCGGCAAGGTAAGCGATGCAAGCAAAATTGATGTAACGGCAGAAATGAATTACGGACACGAAATTCATTGGGGTACGGTTGGAGGCAAGAATTATCCTTTATTCTGTATTGAGTATGGCGCCACATCACCCGACTCCTCATATCTTGCAGGAAAAAAAGCAATGGCAAGTAACAATGCTTTGGAAGCAGCAAGATGGATTTTTGCAGGCTATTATATGGAACACGGCAATGCAATCAGCAAAAAGGATATGGCAATGTGTCAGAAAAAGGTTTGGTCGATTATGGGTGACTCAACCTCTTGGAATTTTAGTGATTCAGATTACAAGGAATGGTGTGATAACGCAAAGGCTAATATGAAAAAGCTGAACACTTATCCCTCTTTTGACGGAAAAAATATAGGCAATCTTGTTGCAGGAGCTTCAAAAACAGTTACTGACACAAACAAAGTGTTATGTGACTATCCGGCTTTTACCTATACAAAAAGCAAGGTAACAGTTAAGCACGAGAAAGATAAAAATACTTTAACTATTAGCGTTGACAAGGATTGTACTGCAACATCTTTTGCTCTTCCTGCAACAAAGTATTTTAAAGAATACACGGGTGACGATGATGGGCTTCTGTTATATTATCCCTATGGCAGTAAATCATATCAGAAATTGATTTATTCCGCATATTACGATCCTATTGATGTTTCGTTTAATGCCGATATTACACCACTCGGAAATCTTAAACTTATCAAAACTTCAGAGGATAATGTTGTTGCAAATATCAAGTTTACAATAACCAGCACAAATTATTCAAAGACAGTTACAACTAACAGCAAGGGCGAATTTCAGCTTGACGATTTAGTTCCCGGTAAATATACAGTTACAGAGGAAAGCATAGATAAATATGTTCCTGCAAAATCACAGACAGTAACGGTTGAGGGCAATAAAACTGCTACTGTATCATTCAGCAATGTTTTGAAACGCTCTGACATCAAGGTTATCAAGTCTTGTGAAGATAATTTTACGGAAGGACACAAATTCCACCTTTATGGCACATCGCTTTCAGGCATCAAGGTTGATGAATATACCACAACAGATAAAAATGGTGTAGCAACATTCAAGGATATTCTTATCGGCACAGGATATACACTTGAAGAAGTTGATACTGCTGTTCGTTATGTAATACCTGACAATCAAACTGCTGCTGTTGAATGGAACAAGGTCAACGAATATCACTTTAATAATAAACTCAAAAAATTCAGAGTTAATGTAGTTAAATCGGATATTGAAAAGGGTCACGCACAGGGTGATGCAAAGCTCGGCGGTGCTAAGTATGGTATCTATAAAGGCAATCAGTTAATCGACACATATACAACAGACGAAAACGCATCATTCACAACAAAGTATTATACTTGTGATACAGACTGGACAATTCGTGAACTTGAATCAAGTGAGGGTTATCTCATTAATGATGAAATTTACAAGGTCGGTGCTGATCCGAAATTGTATACAGTTGAGTATAACGAATGTAAAAACGCTGTAACCGAACAGGTAATCAAGGGTAAAATTGCAATTATTAAGCATACTGATGATGGCTCAACACAGATTGAAACACCTGAAAAGGGTGCAGAATTTCAGGTGTATTTGAAATCGGCAGGCTCATATGCAAAGGCAGATAACGATGAGAGAGATACCATTGTGTGTGACGAGGATGGTTTTGCAAGTACAAAGTTAATGCCTTATGGTGTTTATACCGTTCATCAAACAAAGGGTTGGGATGGCAGAGAGAAAATCAAGGACTTTGATGTGTTTATCAATCAAGATGGTAAGACATATAAGTTCTTGATAAACAATTCTAACTTCTGTTCGTATCTCAAAGTGGTAAAGCTGGATAAAGAAACCGAAAAGCCTATTGCTTATGCAGGCGCAGCCTTTGAGGTTTACGATACAGACGGACACAGAATTACAATGCAGTTCACCTATCCCGAAGTAACAGAAATTCATACTTTCTATACAAATTCAGAAGGATATTTAATTACGCCTGAAAAGCTACCTTATGGTGATTACACACTTAAAGAGGTACAAGCACCATACGGATATGTGCTTGACAGCACACCTATTCCGTTTACAATAACACAGGAGAATTCGTCTACTGATACGGGCGTAACTGTTGTAAAGGTCAAGGCAAGAGATATGGCACAGAAAGGTGTTATTGAAATTACCAAGACAGGCGAAATATTCAAGTCGGTAAATGAAAATGAGGGTATTTATACTCCTGTTTATGAAATTGGAAACCTTGCAAATGCAGTATTTGAAATCTATGCTGCTGAGGATATAACTACTCTTGACGGTACAACAAGATATTATCAGGGTGAACTTGTTGATGAAATCACAACAGGAAAAGACGGTATTGCTAAATCCAAGCAGCTCTATCTCGGCAAATACACTGTAGTTGAAAAAACAGCACCAAGTGGCTTTGTGAATGCAAATGAGCAGTACGATGTAGAATTAACTTATGCAGGACAGAATGTATCCGTAACATCAACTGCACTTTCTGTTTACAATGACAGGCAAAAGGTGTCCGTTTCACTGTTAAAAGAATTATCTAAAGATGAACGCTTCAAACTCGGTATGAATGATGAAATTCTTTCCGTACAGTTTGGTATTTATGCTGATGAAGATATTAAGGCTGCTGACGAAACAGTTATTCCGAAAGACGCTTTAATCACTTATGGCAACTGTGATGAAAACGGAAATTTAACATTTAATTGCGACCTCCCTATCGGCTTTAAGTGGTATGCAAAGGAAATTGCAACGGATAAGCATTATATTTTATCTGATACAAAGTATGAATTTAATACTGAATATCAGGGACAGGATATTGAAACAATTAATATTGATTTGAACAACGGCGAACCTATTGTAAATGATTTAATTTACGGCACAGTCAAAGGCTTAAAAATTGACCGAGAAACAGAAAAAGCAATCAAAGGGGCTTTATTCGGACTGTTCAAATCTGACACAACTGAATACACAGAAACAAATGCCATTCTTACTGCTAAATCAGATGAGAACGGCATTTTTGTTTTTGATAATATTCCATTCGGTGATTGGATTGTAAAGGAACTACAGCCAGCCGAAAACTATCTGCCGAGTGATGATATTCACCACATTACTGTAACTGACAATGAACAGATTATTGAAATCACAGCAGTAAATGACAAAATACCTGAACTGAAAACTACTGCAACGATTAACGGTAAAAAGGAAGTTACGGCAAAGGGAGAAATTACGATTGATGATGTGGTTGAATACAAGCATCTTGTACCCGGCAAGGAATACAAGATTGTCGGCACGCTTATGGATAAATCCACAGGCAAGCCATTTGAAATTGACGGAAAAGACGTTACAAGCGAAGTAACATTCACACCCGAAAAAAGCAACGGCAAGGTAACTGTATTATTTACCTTTGATTCCAAGTATATCAAGTCCGATACTGATATTGTAGTCTTTGAATCATTATATAAAGACGGCAATGAGCTTGCTATTCACGCAGATATTGAAGATGAAGGTCAGACCGTTACAATAAATGTTCCTGCACCTAAAAAGCCGTCTACTCCTAAGACCGGGGACGAGAGAAACTACGGCTTTTGGATTGGTCTTGGATGTATTGCTGTAGGCGGTATTGTTGCCGGTGTTATTCTCAAGATTAAGTCAAAGAAAGACGAGGATGAAGAATAATGGAAAAAGCATATATCTGCAGCCCTCTCTCCGGGAACGAAAAGAAAAATATCAATAATGCCATTGCCTATGCAAAATTTGTTTATCACAGATGTGAAATGATACCGATTGTATCACATTTTTATGCTTTGATTTTTGATGATGCAGATAAAGTTGAAAGAGAAATCGGCATATCAATCGGACTCGGACAGATACTTGATTCCGAGCATGTCTGGGTATTCGGAAATACCATTACTGAAGGAATGGGAGAAGAAATCCGAAAGGCAATGGCTCTGAAAAGGACCATTCACTACATTGATGATTATCAGTGCAAAGAAATATTAAAGGTATATGGAGGTAAAGTAATTGACGAAAAAATTAACTAAATTCAGCAAAAAGCAGTGGCTTATATTCGCCACTGCTCTTGTTTTAATTATTGCATTTTCTGCAACAACAGTTTATGCTGCCGGAGATGTGGCAAGTGCTATTGAAGGCACATGGAACACAGCAAAGTCGCAGATTAAAACTGTTGTGAATAATGTTGTATTCCCTGTTGTTGATATGGTGCTTGCTGTCCTTTTCTTTGTCAAAGTCGGTACAGCATATTTCGACTATAAGAAGCACGGACAATTTGAGTTTACAGCTCCGGCAATTCTTTTTGCGTGTCTTATTTTCACCCTTACGGCACCGTTGTATATCTGGGGTATTGTAGGAATGTAAGACAAAAGAGTCATCAAAAAACATCGATGATTCTTGATTGATAATCTATATTTTGTTTTGAGGAATTGAATTCTTTTTAAGTGTTTCGACTAATAAAACCATATCAACTGAAAAATCCTCATAGTATTTTGGATATGTTTTAGAAAAGCTCGTTTCTAATTTGTATTTTTCAGCCATTACAGTAATATTTTCGATATTACCATTTGGAGTTAATGCACAATAAATTTTAATAAGTTTCATAATCATATCTTCTACTTGTTTATGTAGGTAGTCCATTTCATTAAATATTTTGAAAATTATTTCTTGTGTTTGAGGCTCTCTGATAGAATATGAAAGTAGTTTAATATTTGTTGATAGAGTTTGAATATTATCAGGAACAGAAAGCAGTTTGGTCTGAATCTCTGTGAATTCAGAATCAGTTATTTCTTTAGGTGTGATTTTATTAATTATTGTATTTAAATAATTTGGATCGGTTATAGTTAATAGCAATGATGTTTTTTCAATAATCTGATCTGATAATTTTTCTTTTTGTGTAAACCTCATATTGTCTATGTTGTTGCTATATGAAATTTGAGTTGCTTTTTTAGATGAATATGCAGATGTGACTAATGCAATAATTGCAACACTTGCAGTGATTACACTGGGAATAATAGCTTTTAATAATTCAAAGGTAGTTTCTGTCATAATTCAATTCCTCTCTTTTTTGATAATTATAAACCAATTTATATTTAAATTCAATGGAGGTGATTTACATTTTTGATTGGCTCGGCGATATTGTATCAGGATTCGGTGATGCAATAGGAAACGCCTTTGAAGGTATTTCGGATAAACTTATTGACGGAATACTCAACAGAATTATACAGTGGATATTCACTGTTATTTATGACGGAATAGCAGAATTCTTTACAATGATAAGCGGACTCGGAGTTGAGATATTTACTCTTGATTGGGTAAATGCAGTGGTAAAATTATTTTCTCTGTTCGGCTGGACTTTATTCGTTGTAGGACTTGTGGTATCTGCCTTTGACCTTGCCATTGAATATCAGAATGGCAGGGCAAATATTCACGGAACTGCGATAAACTGGATTAAAGGATTTATGGCTGTATCGCTGTTTACTGTAACACCTATAGAACTATATAAATTCTGTGTAACATTGCAGAATACTCTGTCAGGTGATTTAACAAGAATATTTGCATCGCAGCAAGGAACAACGCTTGGTGAGGTTGCACTCAAAACATTGGAATTTGCATTTTTCAAAGATGGTGTAATTGTCAAGGCAGGCTTGTTTGAACTTGCCGCAATTATTGCACTTGGTTATTGTGTAGTAAAAATCTTTTTCGATAATATAAAACGAGGCGGAATACTGCTTATTCAGATTGCAGTCGGAAGCTTGTATATGTTCTCAATTCCGAGAGGTTACGGTGACGGATTCACACAGTGGATGAAGCAGATAATTGCATTATGTTTAACTGCATTTTTGCAGACAACTTTATTATTCCTCGGTCTGCTGACATGGACAGACAATATGCTCCTTGCAATTGGTATTATGATGGCTGCATCGGAAGTGCCGAGAATAGCCGAACGATTCGGTCTTGATACAAGTGTTAAATTTAATATGATGAGTGCAGTTCATATGACTTCAACTGCTGTTAATCTTGTTAAGAGTGTTGCAAAGTAGGTGGAGATATGAGTGATTTTACTAAAGATGAAATTGTAATCGGTGATATGGAAATCAATGATGATTGCACAGGAGTATCATCATACATTGAAACATATTTTGATGTAGGCAAGAAATTCGGAACGAATATAAATGATGACTGTGATTCGTGGGTAAATTTCTATGCAGAATACTTTCCTGAAAGTGATGAACTCAAATGCGAATATTTCGTTGATACTCCGTATGACTGTAAATGCTATTCATATATTCCCACTGAAAATGAAAAAACACTCATAATTTCTCTAATGGAAGAATACTGCCAAAAGGAAGAAAATATGAGTATCAATGAATTTATTCAGAGTATGCAGAAATGCGAATCTATGGAAATGTCTATGTAAGTTACAAAAGACGTTGACAAAACAATATGATTAAAGTATAATATAAATGAACAAGGAGCTATCCGATAGACGGTTAGTCCCAAATGAAATTAGTTAATAAAGAAATTAACCGCTTAGTTTGGAGACCGGGCGGTTATTTCTTTATTATAAGAACAATTGCTAAAATAAGTACGAGAGTAATTATTGTTGCGTATTCCATAATATCGCCCTCCTCAGATAAATCTCAAGAGGGTTAAAAGAATCTACCCTCTTGGAAAAAAGAGGGACTAACCGCCTATATGTCTATGATAGCTCCATGCCGGATTAGAGTGCTATGCACAATTCCTGCCAACATTATACTCTATATACAACCATATTTCAACAAATATTTTAACTTTAAGCTCATCATCGGATGAGTATTTTTTTATGTCTAAAATTAAGGAGAATCAATGAACAAACAATATATTTATCCGCAGAATATGAGGGCATCTGCTACGCTCTGGCTCTGGAGTCTTAAGGACTTTGCCATAATTGTAGTCGGTGCTCTTTTTTCTGCCATGGTGCTTGCCACAACAAGAATATTAATCCCTGCGGTGCTTACCGCTGCCTTTGCATTTTTAAGCATACGCAGTGATGAAACGACCATACTTGATTTCATTAAATATGCAGTCAGGTATTTTATTTCTACACAGCAATATTTTGAATGGGGTTTGAAAAGTAAACCCATAAACAAGCAGAAAAAGGAGGTGTCGGCAGATGTTCAGGCTCAAAAAAAAGAATAAGAATACAGTTCAGGAATTTATCGGTATTGAAACCTTCACGAAGCGAGGACTTAAAACCAAGTATGGTGAGCTTGTATTCTTTCAGATAAGTCCTACAAATATTTCAGTTTTATCAAACGAAAATATACAGACGAAGATATGGCACTTGATGCAGGTATTATCAGCATATCCGAATATTGAAATCACCTGCCTTGATTCCTGTGAAAGATTTGATGATAACAAAACCTTTATGGTTGACAGAAGAAATGAAGAAAGCAATCCGAGTGTTAAGGATTGTTTGTCAAAGGATATTGATTATCTTGATAATATTCAGATTGAGATGTCAACCGCAAGGCAGTTTATGTTTTCTGTTCGCTTCAAAAAGGAAAAGGATGAGCAGATATTCAGCCAGATCAATAAGGTTGAAAAGGCTATTGCCGAGCAAGGCTTTGAGGTCAAGCGAATGAAAAAGGAAGATATTAAACGATTCCTTGCCATATATTTCGGTGCATCAATGCAGGGTGAGATGATACCCGATACAGACGGAGGTGACTGCATTGAAGAAGAACTCAAAAAGGCGGTGGCTTAACTTTATGATAACTATTTGCTTTATAATCTTTGCAATTGTTCTCTGTTATCTTATTTACAATTTCAACATTGATACGCAGGATCAGAAACAGTTTGATGATATGGCACAGACTATTGTTATTGATGAAACGGATAACGATAATGATAACAATGATGATAACGGAATTGTTGATTTGGTAAACAAGAATTCCGACTGTATTGGCTGGATAAGAATTGATGGTACAAAGATTGATTATCCGATAATGCAGACAAAGGATAATCCGCAGTATTATCTGCGCAGAGATTTTAACAAACAGTATTCATATATGGGAACACCCTTTATGGATTCAAGGTGTGATGTAAACTATGATAACAATCTGATTGTTTACGGACATAATATGCGTGACGGAAAAATGTTTGCAGACCTTTTGAAATACAGAGATAAAGAATACAGTAAATCACACAGTATCATCAACTTTATTACTCCAAATGGAATTCAGAAATATGAAGTTGTTGCAGTATGCAAGGTTAAACCCGATGACGAATGGTACGGTTATACTTGTCAGAAAGACAAGGAATCATTCAACAATTTAATATCCCATATCAAAGATAAATCCCTATACCGAATTGATGAATCAATTGAGTATGGGGATTACTTTTTAACTCTTTCCACTTGTGAGTATTCACAGACTAACGGAAGATTGATTGTTATTGCAAAAAGGAGTGATGCAAATGTTTAAGAAGAAAAAACAGATTGAACTGACAGAAGAACAAAAAGAGGAAATCCGCATAAAAGATTTCTTTGACCGTATTCTGCCGTCAACAATAAAGTTTTTAACCGACCATTATATCGTAGGTGACAGTTACAGATGTGTATGGGCAATCAAGGAATATCCGCCTACAACGGAAGAACTTGCTTTGTTCTCTCAGCTTGCAGACAGAAATAATTTAACTGTTCGCTTATATTCAAGGCTTGTTGATGCACTTGAACAGAGAAAGATTATTCAGAATGCAACACGCAAAAACAAACTTAGTACAGGCAGTAACGATGCAATGGAGAATATTACTGCCGAAGGCAACTTACAGGATGTTGTTACCCTTATTGCAGAACTGCGAAAAAACAAAGAGCCTTTGCTCCATTGTGCCGTATATCTTGAATTGAAAGCAGAATCAATGTCGAAACTCCGTGAACTGCAATCCGATATTATTATGGAACTTACGAGGTCAAAGATGTCTGTTGACAGATTGACTTTAAGGCAGAAAGAGGGATTTCTTTCTGTTTTACCTTGTGGTGCAAATATGTTCAAGGAACAGTTTGAAAGAGTATTGCCTGCAAGTTCCGTTGCAAATCTCTATCCGTTTAACTATTCAGGCAAAACCGATCCGAAAGGCTTTTTTATCGGCAGAGATAAATACGGAACGAATATCCTTGTTGATTTTGACCGTAGAGCCGATGACAAGACAAATGCGAACTGCCTTATACTCGGTAATTCAGGTCAGGGCAAGTCGTATCTTATGAAGTTAATCCTTACAAATCTGCGTGAATCAGGCAAGAGAATAATCAGTTTGGATCCTGAAGCCGAATACGAAGAATTAACCAATGCTCTCGGTGGATGCTATATTGACTTTATGTCAGGTGAATATATCATCAATCCTTTAGAGCCTAAGTCCTTTGGTGACAATGATAAAGATAGTTCAAGCAATGATGAATCTGTACCGTTAGCATTCCGCAGAGTAACAAGGTTAAGTCAGCATATTGCATATCTCAAGGACTTTTTCAGAGCATACAAGGAATTCAACGATGAGCAGCTTGACACCCTTGAAATTATCCTTACCAAGTTATACAAGAACTTTGGTATTACCGACTACACAGATTATGACAAACTGGGCAAAACAGACTATCCGATTATGTCAGACCTTTATGCACTGCTTGAAAAGGAATACAAAGGCTATCAGCACAATCAGAAGAATATTTACAGAGAAAATACATTACAGGAATTATGCCTCGGTTTGCACTCCATGTGTATCGGAACGGAATCAAAATATTTCAACGGACACACGAATATTGTTGATGATAAATTTCTCTGTTTTGGTGTTAAGGGACTTATGGATACCAACCGCAGACTCAAGGATGCAATGCTTTTCAATGTGCTGTCATATATGACAAACGAACTGCTCGGCAAAGGAAATACCGTTGCAGCCATAGATGAGTTATACCTCTTCCTTACAAATATGACTGCTATTGAGTATATCCGAAACGCATCAAAGCGTGTGCGTAAGAAGGAAAGCTCGGTTATCCTTGCAAGTCAGAATATTGAGGACTTTATGCTTGACGGAATCAGAGAATACACTAAGCCGCTATTCTCAATCCCGACACATCAGTTTTTATTCAATGCAGGCAACATTGAACCGAAGGTATATATTGATACAATGCAGCTTGAACAGTCAGAATTTGAACTGATTAAGTATCCTGAAAGAGGCACTTGTCTTTACAGATGCGGTAACGAACGCTATCTTCTTCAAGTAATCGCTCCTGAATTTAAGCAGAAAATGTTTGGTAAAGCTGGTGGTAGATAAAATATCAATAGACAATTTATTGTTATGATGATATAATTATTAAAAACAATAAATCAACAAATAGGATTTTGTTGATGAAAAAATATTATAATTTAGTGAAAGGGAAAGTCTAATATGGCTGCATTAGAAAAAGAAAGTAAATTATATAAGGAGTTATCTGATTTATTTGATAAGAACAAAAGTGAGATAACTTTGGATGTGTATAAGGAAGCCATATCTACAGCCCGAAAATATGAGAAAGAAGAAATTCAATTTGTGTTGTTTAAGTTAAGATATGTCAATAGTGATGTGGAAACAGGATTTGTTGGAATGAATAAATGCATAAATAAATCAACGAATATATTAAGTGATTTAACGGGAAGGCAGTATAAATTGGCGTTCATTTATTCTGTTTTAGAAGCAGCATAAAGTAAACAGTAGTTTGACTAATTCTTGTTTGTTGGAAACTAAAAACATAATATAAAATATCCGATTGTATTTCTTAATGAATTCAATCGAATTTTCATTTTTAGGAGGGTGATTATATGAGTGCAGAAGTTGCTGCTACAAAAGCAGCCGTAGCAGTTGCATCAGATAAACGAGGGCGAATAGCAATAGCCACAATTCTATGTTTGGTAAGGCTGGTGGAAGATAAAATATCAGTAGACAAACTATTGTTATAGGGATATAATTATGATAATAATATTAGTTAATAAAGTTATATTGGTTTCTATTTAAGAGGGATTAGACGATGGAAAAATCAGATATTTTTTGGCAAACATATTTAAATCTTGAAAAGGAAGCTATTGAATTATCAAAATATATTTTTTTTACTGATGAAGTATTGATAAACAGTAAAAATGGTATAGTTGTCCAATCTTGTAATTCACAACTTGAAACTTTTTCGCCGTATATTGCAGATTTATTAGTGCGTTGTTGTGTTCAAATTGAAGCCATATCAAAAGAATTATATTTTGATAATGGTGGACAAAAAAACAGAGGCGATAGTAGTATTTTATTTGATGAAGATTGTTTGAAATTAATTGATGTTAAATGGCAAACACACAATAAAATCGTTATGATTGTTGCCCCATTTTTTAATTTAACTAAAGATGAAAATCGTATTCTTAAACCTTTAAGACAGGCACACAAACGGCAAGGTACTGATTGGGAAAGGGCATATCAAGCAGTAAAGCACGATAGATACTCTTCTTTGCATAAAGGAAATGTTAAAGCGTTTATTCATGCATTAGCAGCACTCTACCTATTGAATCTTTACTATCGTAATGATTCATGGGTTACTAAATATCAAGATATATCAAAACTTGATTACAGTATGGGTTCTTCAATTTTCACAGTAAAATCTCCTGTTGCAAATCAACTGTGGTATGGAAATAATCCCATAATTTGTGAAAGTCCATATGTTGTTACCTACAAAGAAGTTGATTATCAGCGTATTAAGGAACTACAATATAAAGAGGAACAAGCATTAAATGATTATTGGCAAAAACAGCCAGAATTGAATGAACCTGCTTTTCAAATTCAATTAAAAAAGGCTACTGAAATGGCAAAAGAAAATCCAAGCTTGCGCGTAATGCATATCTGGGAATTGGCTAAATACCGATTAAATAAAAAAATACCTCATAATTTAACTTTTGAGAACCGTAAAGCACTTTTAATTAATAGTGATGAATGGAATGGGCTAATATATCAATACAATAATCATTTTTTAGAAACAGATATTACCGAAGAAAACATTCAACAAGTAATAAATGAAGTGGGTACTTGTTGGGGAATAGAAATAATGAACAATCTTCAAAAACTCGAATGGATCCCAATTGCGATGAATAACGAAATATGCAAAATTTATATTCCGTAACGAAATGTTTATATTGATTAATCACAGCTAGCTTGTGTGCCTGCTTATTTTCATTAAATTTCAATAGTCATTAAATTTAATAATATAGTTGCATTTTAAAAATTTATATTCATAAAAAATTAAATAAAGTCCGATTGTTTTTTGAGAATTTCAATCGGATTTTGTATTTTAAGGGGGGGTGATATTTATGAGTGCAGAAGTTGCTGCCGCAAAAGCAGCCGTAGCAGTTGCATCAGATAAGCGAGGAAGAATTGCCATAGCAACAATTCTATGTTCAATAATAATATTGTTTTTTCTGCCTTTGATTGTGTATATGGGTGTTATGAGTAATCTTGGTGAGGTGGAAATTGACACCGTTCAGGCACAGCAGATGATAGTGCAGAATATGTCAACAGAAGAAAAAGCTAAGCTCCAACACCTTGAAAATGTTATGCTTGGAATCAGTAAGGAATTTCAGAAAAGAAAACTGAATAATTACACGATCAAAAAGGCACAGGCGTTATATGTCTGTGCCCTTTATGATATTGAGAAAACCGATTCAGACTTTATAACAAAATATGCAGATTGCTTTGAGTTATCAGGAACAGATGAAGATTTGAGAAACGCTATTCTTTCTGCTTTAGGTGTGCAGATAAATGCTGATGAGTTCAACAACCTTATGAGCGTTATCAAGAATACAGTCATTGATATTGATCTGAGTAATACGGATAAAAATAATCTTGATTTAGTCAAGTGGGCTGAATTTGCATACGAAAACAAATGGGGCTATGTGTGGGGCTCACACGGCCAAGTGCTGACAGAAAAGGAACTTAACAGGCTTAAAGGTGTGTTCGGTTCTCATGTAACCGACAAAGAAGCATATATCCGCTCCCATTGGCTCGGCAGAAGAACAGCAGACTGTGTCGGTCTGATAAAAGGCTATGGCTGGTACAATGAAGAATCAGGTACTATTAAATACGGAACGAACGGAATGGCAGATGTTACTGCTGACGGAATGTATGCTACTGCAACAGAAAAAGGACCTATTAACACAATGCCCGACATTCCCGGTCTTGCCGTATGGCATCAGGGACACATCGGTGTATATATCGGAAATGGATATGTAATCCATGCGGCCAACACCTATGACGGTGTAATCAAAACACCGATAACCTCAAGCGGCTGGACACACTGGCTCAAAGTTCCGTATATAAATTATATTGAAAAAACAGATGAATAACTCAAGGATAGATGTACCCCGCTTTCAAAAAGGGGTCCATTCCAAATTCAGTGGAGAGCACAAACTCTCACTGAATTTGGACAGCACTTTGTGCTGCGAATGCTTTCGTTGAATGACGAAATGAAGCATTCGCTTGTACAATACTTTTGCATTGTACCGAAAAACTAAAAGTTTTTCGCATTTCTTATTGAGAATCAACCAAACCAATAATGGCAGCCACAAGAAATAAGTGGCTGCCAAATTTTATTTACGGAGGTGTGAAAATGAAAATACGAGCAAATATGCATTTTAAGGATGCATACACCTGTGATGAAGAATATATCATTGAAAGAGCAGTAAAAATCAGTTCTGCCGAATTTGATTATATATGCAAACACTTGCTTGAGGACAACAGTTATATTGCAGATAATCTTGATGCAATGTACTATGACGGAAACAAACTGCATTGTTTGCTGTTAATAAATGATACCACAGGTGACGGAATTCTTGTTAACAGCGAAGGCAGTGAATATGCAAGATACCATTCGTATATCCCTAATGCAAGACAGATTGTTATTCTTAATAAATATCCCGTGCTGAATAACTTTATTGAACGAATGTCAGATGTTGCTGATGATATACTTGCAAAAGCAACTGCCTCATCAACCGAAGAAAATCGTTTTTATGAGGTTGATATTGAAAGATACAATAAATCGGGCGAGCCTGTTATAAACGCAGCCCTGCTTGATGATATGCTTATGGACAGCGGAATGGTTGAGGACTCAATACTGCACGATGATTGCATTGAAATAACTTTAAACAAAATCAGCCGCGAGCCTGTAAAAAGAGTTCTTGATCAAAAGGATGTAGATATAATGCTGGCAAAACATATTCTGTGGCTGAATGATGCAGGCGGTGAACAAGCAGACTTCAGTAATTGCAGATTGGAACATTTGCATTTATCAGGCAAAAATATGCTCAATGTTATTCTTGATGATGCAGAGATAATAGGATGCGATCTTGAAAATGCCGAAATGTGCTTTTCAGCTTGCAATAATACAAGATTTGAAACTTGCATTATGAAAAAGATAACAGCAGAAGAATGTGATTTCAAAAATGCAACCTTTGATAATTGCAATCTTGAACGAGCAGGATTTATGCATTCCGATTTTACAAATGCAAAATTTCTTTCAACAAAAATGTGTTATGCCGAGCTGTCAAACAGCTGTCTTGAAAATATGCAAAGTAAGAACACGGACTTATCACAGACCAATATGAATAATGTGAGCTATGATGAGGATGAGTGGTTATATGACGATGAAAATCTTGAAATGGAAATGGGAGGTATGTAAATGAGAAAAGTATCAGTGACTGTTCAGTACAATGAAGAAAAGCTCTCGACAATTAAAATCTGTATGGAGCAAGGAGAAAGCGAAGGTGCGGTGATGCAAATGTAGCCGATGTCGCACCGCTGTTCGCCCTGTGTCGAGAGATTTAATCAAAGTCGGGAAAGTATCGGGCGAACTGAAAAATCGACCAATCGAGGGATTGTTGCCGAAGTCATTTATCGGTAATTACAATGGTCGAATTTTAAGCAGGAGAAAGACTCGGTGCCTATGAAGGCTCCGAGTCGCTTCACTTCGCACGGCAACGCCGAGCGTTGGGCAGTTTTTGGAGTTTTGATGATAGGTGCTTAATTTAAGGCATAGGTTCCTATGGCGTGTGCCGAAAGCAAAGAAAACCAACTTGTTACCACACTTTTATAGGTGATGGCGATAGGTGCTTAAAGAAAAATGGAGGTAAATATGGCAGAAACAGAAGAAAACAAAAAAGAATTAAAAAGGCGTTTCCAATTGTGGATACGACCTTCAGTATTAGACTTATCACAGCAGTTTTATAAAATGGATAATTGCGAAAGCCGAAGTGAATTTATTGAAAAAGCAATTATTTTCTATGCCGGATACCTATCATCAAATAAAAATGATGAATATTTTCCGAATATAATCACATCATCCTTGAAAAGTATTGTGAAAGAAAGTGATAATCGTATGAGCCGTGCAATATTCAAAATCGCAGTTGAACTTGCAATCACAATGAATCTTATTGCCTCCTCACAGGATGTGGACAAGATTACTCTTGACAGACTGCGTGGAGAATGTATCAAAGAAGTCAAAAGACTCAACGGTACTTTTTCATTTGATGATGCATACTATTGGCAAAAAGGTAATGAATAAGAATGGCAAAGCTCGTCACAAAATTTAAATATCTTAAGCCCGGAAGTAACGCTACAGGAAAATATATTAAATATATTGCTACCCGTGAAGGAGTAGAAATGATTGATAATTCTAAAAAATATGCTCCTGCAACAGTGAAACAAAAACAATTTATTGAAAAAATGCTGCTTGACTTTCCCGATGCAGCTGAGTCATTAGAGTATGCAGATTACATTGCAAAGCCTAACCGAATCAATGCATCGGAACTCATTTCTCGTACTATTGAAAACAACATTGATGTCATATCAGACTCTAAAACTTATGCAGACTATATTGCTACACGACCTCGTACACAGAAATTCGGCTCACACGGACTATTTACTGACGATGGTGTTGCAATTAATCTGTCAAAGGTTTCTGAAGAACTGAATAATCATAACGGAAATGTATGGACAATGATTGTTTCCCTTCATCGTGAAGATGCAGAACGACTCGGATTCAACAGAGGTGAAAGATGGAGAGATATGCTGCGAACACAAGTGGAACAGCTCTCAACCAACCTAAAGATACCGATGAAAAATCTTCGTTGGTACGCTGCCTTTCACAATGAATCGCATCATCCACACATACACCTGATTGCTTATTCTGTTGTAGAAAACGAAGGTTACCTGACAAAGCAAGGGATTGAACGAATGAGGTCTTCCCTTGCCTCCGATATTTTTCAGCAGGATTTAATTTCAGTTTATGAAAAACAGACAGAGCATCGCAGAGAAATCAAAGAGAGCAGTAAAGACATTATGGATAAAATTATTTCTGAAATCAATTCAGGAACTTATGATAATCCATTGCTTGAAGAAAAACTATTACTTCTTGCTGAAAAACTTTCAAGAACGTCAAGCAAAAAAGTATACGGCTATCTCAAAGCAGATGTGAAAAACTTGATTGATTCCATTGTGGATTTAATTGCAGATGATGAAAGAGTATCCAAACTTTATGATTTATGGTACGAGAATAAGCTTAGTATCATTCGAACCTATACAGATGAAACGCCCGATAAAATTCCTTTATCACAGAACAAGGAATTTAAATCCATTAAAAACATGGTGATTACTCAGGCAATGAATATTTTTGAAGAAAAAGATGCATTCGATGATAATGATGGAAATATTGAAAAAGAATTTGAACAGTCGGAAGAATCTGATAATGAACAATTCGAGTTTACAAATAATTCTATTGAGGATTTATATAAGCAAGCTCAAAATAATAATTCATATGCGCAGTATAAACTCGGCAAAATGTATCTTTATGGCAATGGTGTTGAAAAGAACTATGATATTGCAATGCATTATCTCAACTTATCTGCTGAACACGGAAATCAATATGCAGAACAGTTGTTATACAGTATTCAGAAACAAAAGAACATCATGACTGCAATGAGTTCGCTGCGATTACTTCAACACATTTCTAATTTGATTCGCAGAAAGAATCAAGAACAGAATAGAAGAAAAATCGGTCAGATTGACCGTAAGATGCAACAGAAGATTAGTGAGAAGAAACAAGCTCATGGTTTAAAACCGAGTATGTAAAAAGCCTACAGAAATCAATCTGTAGGCTTAACCTATACTTTGATATATTTTTGATTTTTGCTTGTGGGTTTATCGGGAATTGTTAATTTAAGTTTACCTTCATTTATTAAAGGTACAAGAATACTTTTTCTAAAATATTCCCGGTTCTTTAATCCTAAATATTCTTGCATTTCATTTCTTGTTCTTGGAATTGAACAGAATTCTATCAAAGAAAGGAATTTATCTTGCATACCATCTTGCACGGTAACATGCGTGTTATCATGCGTGTTAGTTGTAGGATAATTCACATTTTTAATTATAACAGTAAATGATGTCGGTGTAGAATAAAATTCAGGTTTTAAACTATCATTATATCCTGGTAACTTTGATGTTTCGTTTATTATTTTCATCAAGCCACTGCCTCGGCGTTCCATATACTTCATGCGATGGAATAAGTCAGCAATAATAGGATTTCTTCTATCTGATTTGATATGAGATATATCTTGATCCTGAATATTAACTCCGCCAAACATTCCACCAGGCGAGGTAATCTCCAATCTGTCATCAAACATATCAATGTGGACTTCACTGCCCATAGCCAAGTAATCTCTGTGAATTAAAGCATTGACTAATGCCTCAGTAATTGCTCGCTCTGCATAATCAGGCTTATCAATTCTTTCTGTAGCTTCTTTTACAAACCGAATCTTTGAATTATTCTTTATAAAATCATTAGCATTTTGCAATAAGTAAATTAGGTTGCCTTCAAATTCTTTATCATCAAGGGCATCATCAAATACTGATCCTTTTTCTAAGCCATTCCATCTTGTGCAAAATACTCTCGAATTATATACAATATGCTGATCTGTAAGCAGTGAGCCTGCACGGGTTAAGTAGTTATCATCAGTCACAAGACCGAAAGACTCATAATCCTTTGATTCAAAATGCAGTTTAGTTTTTTGAAGATATGTTGCTTCAAGTAAAGTGAAACTATAGTCATTTTTTGCAAATTGTGTTGGAATAGCATCATAGGTCTGATTTGTTCCACGCAAAATTAACTCGTTAAGGATATGTTCAGGGGCAGGAACACTTTCATTACCAAGCCTTATAAATGCTTGCTTTTGTCCATCTGCTGAATAGTAATATGGTGTAGAACGTCCCGGTTTAATTACAAGTGTAAGATATCCTTTGCCATTTTCTTCATATGGAGTCAAAATTATATTTGGCATAGGTGAAATTTTGCTTTTAATGAGCTCACTGATTTTTTCTGCACAAAATTGAATATCATCAAGTCCTACGATAGTTGTTTCATCAGCTACACCAAAAAACAAAGTGCCCCCAATTCCATTAGCAAAAGCACTTACACTTTTTAGCCAGCTCTTAGGCTTTTTTATTTCAAGATTTTCTTTAAAGTCACATTCAGTTGCCTCTGCAATTAACTTAAAAAGCACAATTTCACATCCTTAATTTATATTATCTGTATTATATCATTTGATATGCAATATTTCAACTTAATATCACCCATGAAAAATGAAAGCAGGCAATTAAGCCTGCTTTTTTAGTGGTGAGAGTCAGAGGGATTGAACCTCTAAGCGCTGTTACCTTATTTTATCGTGTAATAGTTAATTATGTTCATTATGTCTGCTACAACTCTCACATACGCCCGTAGAACTCACCAAACAAATCATCGCAATAATCAATCTCATTATATTCCCTCCAGTAAAACTGATGCCGAATTCAAATCCATTTTTGAATTTTTTTGAGATAGTTATAGAGAAGCCCATAATTATTCCAATTACACTGATTAAGGACTATGTTATTCTGTTTTTATTAAACTAACAAATCATCGGAATATGGCTCTTCATCATCACCGGTAAAGTAATGAGCCGTAATTGTTAGCTTCGGATACTGCTTTTTTAATTCTTTGAAACAGGAAATTGCATATTCATTGTCACTTGAAAAATCATTACTCTGACGGACAATATTGAATAATTCTATTCCACATGTTGTAAGAAAATAAGCATCAATAGACATTGTCACATCGTCATCAGGATTAGCCATAATAAATGAAACTAAATTTTGATTATATACTGATAAAACTCTTTCTGATTGAAAGTCTGTTGCTAAAGAATTATCAATAGATAATAAACCACATCCAATTAAAGGAATAATATGAGTTGAATATTTATATCCTCTTTTTGTTATTATTTCTTTGCTTAACTTATTTGTATTATCAAGTTCACTAAAACCGTTAGAGTATATGCAATAGCAATCTCCGCTTATTAATATGTATCTGCAAAAATCATTAAATAATTTTGCCTCTTTTTGAGTCATATTTCTGACAATATCTAATGTTCTAAGAGAAAAGTTACCCGGATTTTTAACCTCTCCAGCTAAAACTTTACCCCAAAGCTTTTGTAATTCTTCATTGTTTATATTTCCAACTGCATCAAAAAATCTCATGAGCCAGTCAAAATCAATGGGCTCTTCGCAAAAAACGTCATCGCCATTCATATCTTCAGCAGCAAAGTTAGCAGCATTAATGAAATTTTTTAATTTAGTTATTTCGTACAAAGTAAATGTTTGATTTTCTAAAAAGCCTTGTTCTTGCTATTTTCTATACATTTCAGCATCCACTTCTGCCTTACCCTTTTTAAATGTTAAGGTAGGAAGATATAACGCTTTAACAACATTACCGACAGATTAAATAAGTTTAACTACTACCGGTGATGCAGCAATTATAGGTAAATTTGTGTTAATTAATTCAATAATTTGATTTTGATCCATATTGTCTCCTTATTTTTTAATTTAATAATCGTTATGATTATACCACTGATATATTAAAAACTCAATAAAGGATAATAGATGATTATCCTTT